>Ga0210033_1001005_pt1 | contig 26794 bp, 19 predicted proteins | sample CryGeymeta201501_FD_185465 | JGI IMG/M metagenome (GOLD analysis project Ga0210033, IMG submission 185465) | Groundwater microbial communities from Crystal Geyser aquifers in Utah, USA - Crystal Geyser metaG 2015-01 (SPAdes) (version 2) | ecosystem: Environmental > Aquatic > Deep subsurface >... | reverse complement strand
GGCGGGAGCCGGGAGCCGGGAGCCGCGCGTACGCCTGACGCTTCTCGGGGCCGCCTGCGAAGAGACGACCCCGAGTCGACCAGTCCGGTCAGGTTCGGCGCGCGGTCCAATACGGAAAACCACGGAATATGTTCAGCGCGCGGGCTCCCTCGGCGGGTGTATGCTTGGGGCCGTGGCGCAACGGGACGGCAAGTCGGGACGCGACACCCTCGTGGGTGAATCGATCGGCGGCTATCGAATCGAGGAGCGCATCGGTTCGGGCGCCACGGGGGTCGTCTACCGCGCGCGTGACCGCCAAGACGGTGGCGCCGTCGCGATCAAGGTGCTCGCGGACGACCTCGGGCAGATTCCCTCGCTCGAGCGGCGCTTCCAGCGCGAGGCGCGCGCGCTGGCGAAGCTCCGACATCGGCGCGTGGTCCACATCAGCGACTTCGGCGTGGACAAGCGCGGAACGTTCATCGTGATGGAGTTGCTCGAGGGGCAGACGCTCGAGGAGTCGCTCTCGACGCGGCCGATCGAGCCTCAGCTCGCGCTCGGGCTGATGCGCCAGGTGCTCGACGGCGTGGCCTGCGCACACGCCGAGCAAGTGGTGCATCGAGATCTGAAGCCCGCGAACGTCTTCCTGCTCCACAGCGCGGAGGACGAGATCGACGCCAAGGTGCTCGACTTCGGCTTGGCCAAGTTCCTGTCCGTGGACGAGCTCAGCCAGGACGTCACGCTCACCCGCCGTGGGCGCATCGTGGGCACGCCAGCTTACATGGCGCCGGAGCAGATCACGGGCGTGTCGCTGGACGTTCGCGCGGACGTCTACGCGCTCGGCGTGTTGCTCTTCGAGATGTTGGCGGACCGTCGACCCTTCGACTACGCGCGCCGATCGGAGCTCTTGCGCGCCCACCTCTTCGAGGAGCCGCCCTGGCTCGCGGACACGCGGCCTGGGCTGGTGGTGCACCCGGATCTCGAGCGTTTCGTGCGGCGCGCATTGGCCAAGAACCCCGACGAGCGCTTCGCCGACGGACGGGAGATGCAGGAGGCGCTCGCCTCGATCGAGGACGACACGGTCTTCTTCACGGGGCTTCCGCCCAGGGCCATGCCGCGGTCCAAGGCGGGCACGAACTCGGTGCTGATCAGCGCCGAGGAGCGGGCACACGTGACCGCGGGCTACGGAGACGCGCCGCGCGTGGTCACGACCGAGTCGGAGAAGCCAAGCCCTCCGGGCACGCCTCCTTCGGTCGAGCTCTACCTCGGCAGCCGAGAGGCGAACCTGACCGAGTCGGAGATGGCCGCTGTCGACCTCGACGAGGAGGAGGACGAGGCGCAGGAGATCGACGGGCTGGACGAGCGCTCCCGCTTGGACGCGAGCCAGGCCACGGCCGACTCGCAGGCGAACGTCGAGGACGCGACCGAATCGGACCTGGCGTACCCGACCGAAGTGCAGGCCATGGCGAACGCGGCGCCCGAGCAGCGCTCGACCTGGAGGCCGCCGGCGCGCCCGAAACGCAGCCCCGCCACCATCGCCCTCGCGATCGTGCTCCTGGCCCTGGCCGTGATCACAACCGCGCTCGCCCTGCGCTAGAAATCGAGGGGTGCGAGGCCGGTGGTCCGATGGCTCATCGAAGTGTGACCCGTCTCGGCGGTCATCGCGGCCGGAGTCATCGTCGGAGTCTGCACGGGGGCCATCTGCACGGGGGCCATCTGCACGGGAGCGACTGCGACGGCCATGGTCGTGGGCCTCGGGTGTCGGCCGTGGTTGGACCGCGGCACCTCCGGGGGAGGCGTGGCGGCCGCCGGTTCGGTGGGCTCGGGGTCGAGCGCCTGCGGCTCGGGAGCGGTCGGCACGGGCGGCGCGGCAACGACGGGCGCTGGCGGCGCGACGACCGCCGCTCTCTCCGCAGGAGGCAAAGCGCGCCTGGAAGAAGGCGTGGCGAAGAGCATCACGCCCACCACGACGCCAGCGATCAAGAGCAAGACGGCGCCAGCCAGCAAGCCGACGCGTCGCTTGGTCCCGCTGACTGTGGCCGGTGGCGTCGCCCAGGCGACGTCCTGGCTGGCCCGAGCCACGGTGGCCACCTCGTCGAGGGCGTCACGCGGCGGGGCGTCCGGGCGGAGATCGCCTGGACGGGTGGCGCTGCGCTCCTCGAGCAGGGGCACGATGCCCGCGGCGCTGTCACCCGTCATGCCCGAACGCGAGACGACACTCGAATGGCTCGGGGTGGACAGCTGAGCGTCCTGCGAGTCGGTCACATAGGGCAGCGAGCCGCTCGTCAGCGTCTCCTGGATGTTCTTGCGCATCTGGGTCAGCGACTCGCCGCCCGCCGCCTTCACGAAGGCAGAGAGGGCGCGTGCGTCCGGACGTGCCTCAACCTCGCGGACCGCGTCGCGCAGCGCGTCGCCGAAGGCCGCGGCGGTGGCCGGGCGCTTGTCCGGATCGCGCTCGAGCGCCCAGGCGACCACGTCGCTCACCTGCTGCGGGATGCGCGTGCGAATCTGGTGGACCGCCGGGATCGGCATCTCTTGCACGCGCTTCATCGTCTCGAGCGGATGATCGGCGCTGAACAGCCGCTGACCGCAGAGCGTCTCCCAGGCCACGATCCCGAGGCTGAACACATCGGAGCGGCGATCCAGATCGGGCTTCGTGAGCTGCTCCGGCGAGCAGTAGGCGAACTTGCCCTTGATGCGGCCCGCGTCGGTCTGGGTGAGGCGCATGACGGCCTTGGCCACGCCGAAGTCCGTGATACGCGCGCGCCCGTCGACGCCCAGGAGGATGTTCTGAGGCGAGATGTCGCGGTGCACGATCTCGAGATGTTCGCCCAGGGGAGTCGACGCTTCGTGGGCGTCGTGGAGCCCGTGCGCCGATTGGGCCAAGAGCTCCACGCCCATGCCCAGAGGCACGACACGGCGCGCCTTGGTCGCGGCCTTGAGCACGCGCCCGAGGGTCACGCCGACGATCAACTCCATCACGATGTAGAGCGCACCCTCGTCGTCCCGCCCGAGGTCGAGGGTCTGGACGACGTGGGGACTCGCGATGTTGGCCGCGACCCGCGCCTCGTCCAGGAACATGGCCACGAAATCCTCGTCCTCGGCCAGGTTCGGCAGCATACGCTTGATGGCGACGAGCTTCTGAAATCCCGCTTCGCCGCGCACACGAGCGGCCCAAACCTCGGCCATCCCACCGGACGCGATGCGAAAGAGCATCTCGTAGCGCCCCATTTGGCGTGCGGTCGACGAAGCCATAGGTTTGGAATCTTAGTCGATCCAGGCCCTCGGACGCTAATCTCCTGAGCTGGAGTCAACGTGAACAACCTGGATCGACACCTCTTGCTCGTCCTACTAGGCCTGGTCACCGCCTGTGGTGGAGGCGCCAGCAGCGACGCGGGAGCGACCGGTGGAGGCGACGCCGCGCGCGACGCGACGAGCGCCGACACGGGATCGGACGCGGGCTCCGCCTGTGACGCCCTCACGCCACGAACGCCTGCTGCCGAAGCCTTCGTGGGCCCGGAGGGTCTGCGCATGCGGCTCGTGAACCTCTTCGACGGCGCCCGAACCAGCCTCGACGCGACCAGCTATCTGCTCGACGATCCGGCCCTGATCCAGGCCCTGGCCGGCGCCTCCGAGCGCGGCGTGCGCGTGCGCGTGCTGCTCGACCCCGATCAGGCGGTGAACACGGGCTCCTCCGCGCAGCTGCGCGCCCGCGGCGTGGACGTGCGCTTCGCCTCGAGGATGTTCGAGCATTTCCACACCAAGACCCTGGTGATCGACGGCGAGCTCGGCGTGGTCATGAGCGCCAACCTGAACGGCTACTCGATGCAGGGCGAGCGCAACCACGGCGTCCTGCTGCGCGATCCCGAAGACGTCGCGGATCTGGCCGCGCTCTTCGAGCTCGACTTCAACGACGGAGGAGCCGCACCCGAACTGAGCTGCACGCGCCTGGTCTACGCACCGAACAACGCCCGCTCGCGCATGGGGGCCCTGGTCGAGTCGGCACGGACGACGCTCGAGGTGCAGCACCTCAGCTTCTCCGACGTGGCCATGCGAAACGCGCTGATGGCACGCGCCGCCGCGGGCGTCGGCGTGCGTGTCCTGCTGGCGGATCCGGACTGGATCACGGGCAACGCCTCGGCCGCGAGCGCTCTGCGCGGCGCGGGCCTCGAGGTGCGCTTCCTGCGCAGCCTGGACAACCACGCCAAGCTGCTGCTGGTAGACGGATCCGTCGCCATGATCGGCTCCGAGAACCTGTCGAGCACCTCCCTCGACCACAATCGTGAAGTCGGGGTCTTCGTCACGGATGCCGCCGCCTACGCCACCTTCCGCGATGCCTTCGAGTCGGACTGGTCGATCTCCACGGAGTGAGCCTCGGACACGAGAGCCGCCCGGGAGGGTCGCTCTCCGGGGGACGGCGGCCTTGATCACAAGTCAGTTTGTGCCGCGGAGTCCTCGTGACCCTGTCGATGTAGGGCGGGGCTTGTCCCGGATCATTGATCACAAGTCCGTCTGGCACAGCCTTGGACGCGGAAGGCGCCCGGGAGGCGTGCGTGACAGGAGCGGCGCACCGAGCGAAGTGTGGACGTCTACGGCACGCACCGCGTCCGGGCCGTGTCGAGCCTCGGCCTACGGCGTGATCGATGACCCACGTCGAGGCCGAGGCTAGAAGCGCTTCTTGGCGGCGCGCACGAGCACGCGTGTCCGCGCCCCGACGGCCATCGCCGACGAGCTACTCACAGAAATGCGTACCGTCGGCGCGACAGTAGCTACGCAGCTCACCGCCCACGCAGCCGGCGATGTCGCATTTGTCGACCTGGGTCACTGTGGGATCGCGCGTGGTCGGCGCAGACGGAATGTGCTGCGTGTAGCTCGTCCGCTGACCGACGTAGATTGGGGTGTGGAGCGTGTACAAGAGCTGCGGCGCGTTGGCATCCGGCAGAGCGGAGCAGCGCGCGGTGGAGCAGAAGCTGACCTTCACGTGCACGTCGATGCCGTCGCGAGCGGAGCGCAGGCTGATGTGATCCTCGGTGCGCGCCGTGCCCAGCTCGACCCCATCGAGGTCGGCGTCGTCGCGCCACTCGTCGAGGATCGGGTTGTTGGTGGCGTCGCGCGCCTGGGTGAAGGCGAAGACGCGCTCGGCGCCCGGGGACAGCGGCAGATCGATGGTCAGCTCGAGCACTCCGTCGGAGGCACAGCCCGCCAGGAGTGTGAGACCAAGACTCAGCACGAGGCTCATGCGTGTCATAGGTTGTACACTCGATCGCTCTGGGGGGAGACCGTGTTGCCACCACCGAGCATCACGCCCGCGGTGACGGCGCCGCCGACCACGAGCACACCCACGACAGTCCAGAAGATGGGACTTCGGAGCACGCCACCGCGATGCGGGTGCGGCTCGTCTCCACCACCGGCGCGAAGGGGCGCCTCGAAGTGCACGGCCACGCGCGGGTGCGCCCCCTCGTCGACGTGGCCCTCCCAGACGAAGGGCTGGTCCACGCCGGGCGCGCGCACGGTCAGCGTGTGGGAGCCGGGATCGGCCTCGGCCAGCAGAGGTCTGCGCCCGTCGTCCTGCCTCGACTCGCCGTCCAGGCGCACGGTGTAGGTGGTGTCCGGGTCGAGCCCCTCGAGCATCAGCACGGCCACGCGACCACGCTCCTCCTCTAGGTAGCGCCGCGATTCGGTCAGGAGCGGTTCCGGGAGATTCTCGTGCCCGGTCAGCAGGCGCTCGAAGGCGTCCCGCGACTCCCGGTGTCGACCCAGGGCGCGCAGAGCGTAGGCCACATTGTAGAGCGCCGACGGGGCGTGGACGAGCACGTAAGCGCGCTGGAAGCTGTCCACAGCGTCGGCCCAGCGCTCGGAGTCGACCGCAGCCTGACCCGCAACGAAGAGCGCACGCGCCTCCGCCACGTCGTTTTCGGACGGCCGGGCGCGCTGCGCGCTCGCGGAAAGTGGCGCGATGACGCCCGAGATCGTCAGCGCAAAGGAGAGGATCAGAACTCGCATCGCCGTCAGTCTACTCGAATCGACCACGGTTATCTGCAAGTGACGCGTGATCAGATCTTGGTGCAGCGCGTGGAGTTGTCGGAGCAGCAGGTGCCGCAGCCCGACGAGTAGCTGTGGGACGAGACGGCGTATCCGCTGGGACAACTCCAGCCGCAGGTGGTGAAGCTCGATCCCGTGTTGATGGCGCAGCGCGCCGAGTTGTCGGAGCAGCAGGTGCCGCAGCCCGACGAGTAGGTGTAGGACGTGGCGTGATAGCCAGACGGGCAGGAGAACCCGCACTGGCTGAAGGAGCTGCCGCAGTTGGGCTCGCAGTGGGAGTTGTTGTCGGAGCAGCAGGTGCCGCAGCCAGACGAGTAGCTGTGGGACGTGGCGTGCATGTTGGCGGGACAGCTGAACCCGCACTGGCTGATGCCTGTACAACCACAGCCGGTGCAACCGTCGGGCGCGGTGGGCCAGGCGCAGCTGCTGCTGCAGGTCATCTGCTGGCACGAGTTGAAGCAACCGGCGGAGGTCTTGCTGCCCGGCGCGCAGGCGCCTTCGCCGCCGCAGGCTCCGTAGCCACTCCAGTTGCACGTTCCGTCGCAGGTGCGCGTCTGCGTGCCGCAGTTGCCGCAGGCCTGGCTCTGGTTCGCGCCGGGACTGCACACTCCCTCGCCGCTGCATGTCGACCACGCGGGCCACTGACAGCTCGTGGAGCAGGTGCGCGACTGATTTCCGCAATTGCCGCAGCTCTGGTTCTGCAGCGTGCCGGGTGTGCATACGCCTTCACCGCCGCAGCTCGACCAGCTGCCCCAGGAGCAGCTCGCGCCGCAGGTGCGCGTCTGGGTGCCACACAGGCCGCAAGCCTGCGAGTCCATGGCGCCCGCTTCGCACTCGCCGCAGGCTTCGCAGCGTCCGGCGTTGCACACAGCCGTCCCCGCGCAGTCCTGATCCCGGCCGCAGGCGGACCCGATGCGACAAGCGGAGCAGAGCGCTCCGCCGCAGTCGAGGTCGGTCTCGTCTCCACCGCGCACGCCGTCGCTGCAGCCATTGGTGCAGGCGTAGCTACCAGCGGAGCCGACGCAGTAGGGCGCCGCGGAGCCGCAGGCCCCACCGCAGGAGCCACAATGGGTCGCGTCGGAGAGATCCGTCTCGCAGCCGGTGCTGGCATCGCCGTCGCAGTTGGCGAAGCCCGCGTCGCAGCTACCGACGCCGCACACGCCGCCCGTGCACAGGGCGGTCGAGTGGGCGGGCCCGCAGGCCACGTTGCATCCGCCGCAGTGCGAGAGGCTGGTGCCGAGGTTGGCGCAGGTGGCGGAGCACTGGGTGGTGCCGGGCGGACACTCGGCGATGCACGTGAGCCCGCTCGCGCCCATCACGCACAGGGGCGTCGCACCGGAACAGCGGGTGGCGCAAGAGCCGCAGCTGGTCGCGGCCGTGAGGTCGGCCTCGCAGCCGTTGCTGGGCTCGCCGTCGCAGTCCTCGAAGCCCGGATCGCAGCTGAGCGTGCACACGCCGCGCGCGCAGCCGGCCGTGGCGTGGTCGCCTCCACAGAGGTGATTGCAGGCGCCGCAGTTCATCGGATCCGTCGCGAGGTCGATGCCGTCGTCGATCATGCCGTCGCAGTCGTCGTCGAGGCCGTTGCACACCTCGAGCTCGGGCACGCACGGCCCCGGGCCCGCGTCGAGGGCGGAGCCGGGCAAGGGCTGACAGCCGAGCTCGGGGCTGCACCATTCGCGCGGCGAGCAGCCGCCGGAGCGGGGCGCCTGGAAGCACAGCCCGTCGATGCACTGACCTGCAGAGCATGCGTTGGCGGCGACGCAGTCCGCATCGCCCACGCAGTCGGGCGTGCCGCAGGCGCTTGGATCGTCGGGGCCGCACTCGGGCGGCACACAGTGTCCGCCCGCGCAGGTCGTCGAGCCGGGATCATCGCCGGCTCCCGGACACGTCACGCCCTCGCAGCTGCGGGTGATCAACACCGTGACGCCGAAGCTGCGCTGCACGTTCACGCGCACGATGCGTTGGGCGAGCACGGTGCCGTCCTCGCGCATCAGACTGACCGTGACGGCGTAGCTACCGGGTTGATCGAGATCGAAGTCGCCCACACGTCGCCCACCCAGATAGTCGTCTCCCACGTCGGCGGGTCGATTGGTCGCGCGGCTGGTCTCCGTGCCCGAGGTCGAGAGCACGGCCTCGGTGCGCACCACGCGGAATTCCAGCCCCGGCACGAAGTCGGTCTGGAGGTCCACGCTCAGCGTGCGCTTCGTGCCCCCGCAGGAGGCCAGCACCAGGAAGATCAAAACCAGCGGCCTGAGGCGAGACGACATTGCCTGAGAATACCGCAAAACGCCGCCAGCGGCTCTCCCCAAACCGAGAGCTGACGCCGACGGACGGAGCGCGCACTGCCGGGATGCGTCGACGGCCGCGCTTGGGCATGATGGGCGCGTGACCGAGCCCGACACCGAACACGTCGTCGAGGTGCGTGGACTGCGCAAGTCCTTCGGGACAAACGTGGTCTTCGACGGGCTCGACCTCGACGTGCGCCGCGGGGAGTTCATGACCCTGATCGGGGGCTCGGGTTCGGGCAAGAGCCTGCTGCTCAAGAGCATGTTGGGTTTGTCTCCCGTGGACGCGGGTTCGATCCTGTTCGAAGGAGAAGAGCTGCTCGGCGACACGGACGAGGGCTTTCGCCGCGCTCGCGAGAACGTGGGCATGCTCTTCCAGGCCTCCGCGCTCTTCGACTCCCTGGACGTGTACGAGAACATCGCCTACGCGCTGCGCCAGCGGGGCGAGAGCGACAAAGCGATGATCGACGCGACCGTGAGCGACTCGCTGCGCTTGATCGGCCTACCGGGCATCGAGCGCATGTGGCCCGCGGATCTCTCCGGCGGCATGAAGAAGCGTGTGGCCCTGGCGCGCGCCGTGGCCGTGCGCCCCAAGGTGATCTTTTACGACGAGCCCACGGAGGGTCTCGATCCGATCAACGTCACGCGGGTCAACCGACTGCTCCTCGGCCTCTCGCGAACGCTCGACGCGACGACCGTGGTCGTGACGCACAACATGGAGAGCGCCTTCAGCATCAGCGACCGCGTCGCCATGCTCTTCGAGGGACGCATCATCGGCAGCGGCACACCCGCGGAGATGCGCGCCGTCACCGATCGACGGGTGCGCGAATTCGTCGACGCCGTGCTGGATTGACACGCGATCGGAGGTTGATCACCTCTCCGGGAGCCGTGCGCGACCTCACGTAGGAAGGGGTCTTCTGGCATGGCGAAGATCAGGGGCAAGCGTAGGCTCCCGAGCCATGATGCGACCCCTGACGACGAGTGTTCCGGAAGATCTCGATCAGCTCATCGCTCTGCACGAGCGAGAGGAGGCGGGTGAGGCCGACCGAACTCTGCTCACGGATCCGCGCCCCATGGGCGTGAGGTTGCCAGCGGGGGGCGAGATGCCCGCGTCGAGCGCGTGGCTCGAGCGGCTGTACGCGGGCGATCGCATCGTGCGCGAGAAGAAGCCCGGCGTGTTCGACGGATTGCGCTCGGCTGGGCCCTACTTCGTCACCGTCGACGACGAGCCGATGAGCGTGGTCGACGGCATGAGTCAGACCGCCACCATGCCGGGCGGCTTCGCGGAGGATCCGGTCGTGCGCGCATACGTCGAGGGCGACTTCGGCGAGACGCCGCTGACCTCCCACGACACGACGTGCGCGCCGAGCCTCGAGCAGGATCTCTTCGCCGACACGCTGCGCACCCTGGTGCCCGGCCTGCCCTTCGTGACCTTCACCAACAGCGGCGCCGAGGCATGCGAGAAGGCCTTCGCGCTCTGCCTGCGGAACCGCCGCCAGAAGCAGCAGACGAAGCTCCTGGCCTTCGAGGGCAGCTTCCACGGACGCACGCTGTTGGCTCTGCACGCCAGCTACAACCCGTCCAAGCGCGCCCCCTACGAGCTGCCGGGGCACGAGGTCACGTTCGCGCCCTTCCCCGTCTGGACGACGCCCAACGCGGCGCAGCCCGAGGTCGACACCGAGCTGCTGGCCGCCTGCGCTGCGGGCGATCTCTCGGCGCTCACGCCAGGCGGCGACGCGCTCTACGCCGCCGAGCTGGAATCCCTGCGCGCCGTGAACGCGGCGCTCGAGACGGGCGAGTACTTCACCGTGATCATCGAGCCCATGCAGTCCGAGGGCGGCGACCGCTACGCCACGACGCGCTTCCATCGCGCGCTGCGGCTGCTCACGCGACACCACGACGTGCCGCAGATCCTCGACGAGGTGCAGTGCGGCTTCGGCCTCGGCGGCACCTTCGCCTGGCATCACCGCTTCGGCTACGTCGACGCCCAGGGCGCGCCGGATCATCCCGACTGCGTCACCTTCGCCAAGCGCGCTCAAGCGGGCGTGGTGATGAGCCGTTTCGAGGACTCGGAGCGCACGAGCGCCCATCCTGCGAGCCTGATCCGCGGGCGCGTCCACGCCGAGTGGATGCGCGACGACGAGGGCGCCCGACGCGTCGAGGCCTATGCGAGGCCGCTTCTTCTGGAGCTCGCCGCCCAATACCCCGAGCTCGTGCTCGCGCCCCGCAACACGGGCTACGCCCTGGCCTTCGACCTGCCCAGCGCGGACCAGCTCACGGGCTACCTCTCGCAGCGCTTCTGGCGCGGCGTGATCGTCTTCGGCGCCGGCAGCGAGACGGTGCGCTACCGCTTGAACAAGAGCTTCGACGAGCGCGCCCTCGATCGCCTCTTCGAGTCCATCGAGGCCTCCCTGGCCTGGCTGCGCGCGAACGCCGACGACCCCAAGGCGCAGCCTCCGAGCTGGCAGGACGAAGAGGCCAAAGACGAGGACGACGACGACGTCGCCGTACGTCTGAGGGTCGCACGGCCGGAGGAGATCGACGTCCTGCTCCCGCAGATCGTCGCGCTCGAGGCGCGCGTGTACGAGCCCGCCCGGCGAGACTCGGACGAGCTCTTGGCGCTGGCGTTCACGCTCCCGGACAGCCTGACCGTGGTCGCGGAGGTGCTGCGCGACGGTGCGCCCATCATGATCGGCTCCAGCCTCGGCGTACCCCTCGAGGCCATGGCGGAGACGGAGGGACCGGACCGCGACCCCATGCTTGGCCGCGAGAACACGCTCTACTCCTTGGCCACGACGCTCGACCCGGACTACCACGGCCACGGTCTGGGTGAGGCCCTGAAGCGCATGCAGCTCGAGGCCGCCCTCGCCCTGCTCAACGCCGAGGGGGAACCGCGCTATCGACACGTCTCGGGCCGCAACCGCGTGGGCGAGACGGACGCCATGATGCACGTGGCCCGCAAGTATGGCGCCTACGAGATCTCGCTGATGCACGAGCAGTACGGCGGCGAGGGGACCGCCTCCTACTACCGCATGCCGGTAGGACCATTCTGCGTCGACGTGCCGGAGCACGACGTGGGCGAACCAGGGCCCGTGGATCTCTCGAGCGGCGTCGCTTTGACGCTCGAGGCGCCCCCCGCGTCGCTCCTGCGCGCCTACGACGCGGGCTCGCTCTACGGGCCGACGATCAACAAGCTGACGCTGGTCAACTACGTGACGCCCGCGGTCGTTCGCGCCGTGGAGCACGTGGCCGCGTTGGTGCCCGAGCTGCCCCACCTCTACCTCACCTCGTCGCGCGACGAGACCTTCGACAAGGCGCTGCGCGTGCTGCGTCACCATCGTCCGAAGTCCCACGTGGTCCTCGGTTTCCAGGGCGCCTATCACGGCCATACGACGGCCGCGGCGCGCTCGCTGAGCGACCCCTCGACACATCGTCAGGGTCCTGGCTACTTCCGCGACTTCAGGCGCCTGCCCCACCCGCACGAGCATGGGATCGACGCGAGCATGCAGTCGCTGCGCGACGCCATCGCCGAGGCGGGAGGCGCCGAGCACGTGATTGGCCTCTTCCTCGAGCCGGTCCAGGAGCGCACGGGGCGGGTGATGCCCGACGCCTTCTGGGACGCTCTGAACGAGGTGCGCTCCGAGTTGGGGATCCCCGTGGTCGTCAGCGAGTCGGCCACCGCGGCCTATCGCACGGGCGACGGTCCGTTCTACTGCACGGCGCTCGACTTCGAGCCCGACATCCTGAGCTGGTGGGGCGGCGCGCAGATCGGCTTCGTGCACGTCTCGGACGCGCTCTGGGTCAAGTCGCCGCTCACCTTCGTGTCGACCTGGGACGGCGACGAGCTGAGCTTGATCCGTGTGCATCACCAGCTGCGCGCTTGCCGCAAGCTCGACGTGGAAGCCGCTGGCGAGGCGCTGGCCGCGGCGCTCTCACCTCTGGCGCAGGCGGGCATCGTGCTCGATGGCGTGGGGCTCTTCCGCGTGGCGCGTGTCGGCCGCGGCGCGCGCGAGCTGAGCGACGGTCTCTTGCGGCAGGGCTTCCGCGTGCGCGAGCTGCCGAACGGCAACGTCGTCTTCGCGCCTCCGCTCGATCTGAGTATGGACGAATACGACCGCCTGCATCGCTGCCTGGCCAAGGTGTTGGCGTGAGGGTCTTCGAGCTCCCGGCCGGCGTGGGCCCGCGCGCACAGGGACGCGCCCACGGCGAAGAGTTCGCGCCCCTGATCCGCGAGATCGGCGAGATCCGCGTGGAGCTGTGCATGGTCAACGGGCGCTTCACGCGCGCCGAGGACGTGCTCGCCGCGGCCACTCCCCACCTGCCCCTGCTCGAGCGCTGGGACGAGGCGAGCTTCGAGGAGCTGATGGGCATCGCCGAGGGCGCGGGAGTCTCGCCCGAGCTGGTCGTGGCGCTGAACCACTACACGGACCTGCGCGATCTCGACCCGGCGAGCTTCGGCGCGAAACAGTCGCCGAGCTCACCCGAAGACGACGACGAGTGCAGTCTGGTCTTCGCCAAGACGGCCGAGGGCAGCCTGCTCGGCGAGACCTGGGACACCCACGCCTCGGTCATGCCCTATGTGTTGATGATGAGGCTGCCCGAAGCCGAGGACGTGCCCGAGGCCTGGCTCTTCAGCATCACCGGCTGCCTGGGCATGAGCGGCATGAACAGCCGCGGCATCGCCTGCGGAATCAACAACCTCAAGAGCACGGACGCGCGCGTCGGCGCCGTCTGGTCCGCCATCGTGCGTCGCGCCCTGCGCCAGGCCACGGCGGAGGACGCGCGCGACGTGATCCTCGACGCGCCCCTGGGCTCTGGTCACCACTACTTCGTGGCCGGCCCGAACTCGGGCTACGGCATCGAGACCAGCGGAGAGCGCAAGGCGCTGGTCTTCGACAACTCGGCTTCGAGCTACGTGCACACGAATCACTGCTTCGACGCCAAGGTCGGCGAGTGCTCGCTGGTCAAGGAGGGCAGCACCACGCTCTCGCGCTACGCCACGCTGAAGGCAGGCATCGAGGAGCACGCGATCGAGGATTGGGCCGACCTGTGGCGACGCTTCGGTTCGCATGACGGCTACCCCAAGAGCATCTGCACGCACCTCGCCGGCCCGAGCAATCCGCACGGAGTCGCCACCAACGGCGCCGTGGTGATGGACTGCGAAGCGCGCGAGCTCTGGGCCACCACCGGCTGCGTGCACTATGCGCGCCCCATGCTCTTCGACTTCGATAGCGATCTGCCGAGTGACTTCGAGGCTTTCGAAGCATGACCGCGCGCGACGGCGGCGAGCTGCCCTACTTCTTCACCTGGTCCAAGCAGCGTGGCGTGCGCGGGCTGCGCATGACCGGTGGCGAGGGCGTGTACTTCGACACCGAGGATCAGGGACGCATGCTCGACATGGGCAGCCTGACCTACCAGGCGGCGCTCGGTCATGGGCATCGACGCATGATCGACGCGATCTGCGCCCAGGCTCAGCGCCTCTGTGTCTCGACGCCCTCGGCCGTCTATCCCGAGAAGCGGGCGCTGGCGGAGCTGCTGCTGGCGCACGCGCCCGAGGGCTTCACCAAGGTCTTCTTCACGCTGGGTGGCTCGGACGCCAACGAGAACGCGCTGAAGATCGCGCGCATGGTCACGGGCCGCTACAAGGTCGTGAGCCGCTACCGCTCCTATCATGGCGCGACCCTCGGCGCCGTGAGCGTCGGTGGTGATTGGCGTCGGCCCCTGGCCGAGCCGGGCATCCCCGGCGCGGTGCACGTGCTCGACCTCGACGCCGCGAGCGGGCGCGAAGGCAAGACGGATATCCCGCGCGTGCTCGAGCTCGAGGGCAACGTGGGCGCCGTGATGCTCGAGCCCGTCGTCGGACACAACGGCGTGTTGATCCCCGACGCCGACTACTACGCGCGCGTCCGCACAGCCTGCGACGCTCACGGCGCGCTGATGATCGCCGACGAGGTGTTGGTGGGCTTCGGCCGCACGGGTCGCTTCTTCGGCCTCGAGCATTGGAAGGACGCGGCTGGCGAGCGCCTCGTGCCCGACATGATCACCTGCGGCAAAGCCATCACGGCCGGCTACGGCACGCTGGGCGCGGTGCTGGTGCACGAGCGCATCGCGAACTACTTCGACGACCACGTGCTGGCTGCGGGCCTCACGCACTACGCCCACCCCTTGGCGATCGCCACGGGCGCGGAGGCCATCCGCATCTACGACGAAGAGCGCCTGCCCGAGCACGCCGCCGCCCTCGGGCCTCAGCTCGCGAGCGCCCTCGAGGCCATCGTCGACGCGCAGCCCAAGGCGCTGAGGCATCGCGCCATCGGCCTGTTCGGATGCGTGGATCTCGATCGCCGCGTGGTGGACTTCGGTCGCCTGGCCGCCGCGCTCGAGGCGCGACACGTCTTCGTGCACTTGAACCCGAGCCTGGGCTCGGTGATCGTCTCGCCGCCGCTCCTGATCACGGAAGACGAGCTTCGGGACGGCATGAACAGGGTGGCCGAGGCCATCGACGAGGTGTGTGCATGAGCGAGCCTGCGGTGCAGGAAGGTCGGCATCGACGCAAGGTGCGCGAGAGCGTCGCAGCGGCCCTCGAAGGTCTGGGAGACGGCGCGCGCGTCATGGTCGGAGGCTTTGGCCTGTGCGGCAACGCCGAGGCGCTGATCCGCGGCGTGCTCGAGGCGGGCGTGAAGGACCTCACGCTGATCAGCAACAACTCGGGCAACCTCGAGAAGGGGCTCGCCGCGTGGTTGAAGGCCGACATCGTGCGTCGCGTGATCTGCACCTATGTGGGCAACAACGAGGACCTGCACCGGAAGATGGCCGACCACAGCATCGAGGTGGAGATCATCCCGCAAGGCACCTTCGTCGAGCGCATGCGCGCGGCGGGCGCGGGCATCCCCGCCTTCTACACACCCACAGGGGTGGGCACGGTCGTCGCCGAGGGCAAGGAGCATCGCGACTTCGACGGTGTGACGAACATCCTCGAGCACGCGCTCTCCGCCGACTTCGCGCTGATCCGCGCGCATCAGGTCGACCCCTTCGGCAACGTGCGCTTTTGGCGCACGGCGAGGAACTTCTCGCCCGCAATGGCCACGGCCGCGCACACGACGGTGGTGGAAGCCGACGAGCTCGTGCCGCTCGGTGCCTTCGACCCGGACGACGTGCACCTGCCGGGCATCTTCGTGCATCGCGTGGTCGAGGTGCGTGAGCACGAGGATCCATTCGAGTATCGACGCGTGCGGCCGCGCCCGGACGCCGAAGGAGGCGCCTGAGATGGCCTTCTCCAAACAACAGATCGCCGCGCGCGCCGCGCGTGAGATCGCCCCGGGCAGCATCGTGAACCTGGGCATCGGCCTGCCGACGCTGGTCGCCGATCACATCCCCGAAGGCAACGACGTCTGGCTGCAGAGCGAGAACGGCATCCTGGGCATGGGTCCCTTCCCCTACGAGGGCGACGAGGATCCGAGGCTGATCAACGCCGGCAAGCAGACGGTGACCATCGTACCCGGCGGCTCGACCTTCGACTCGGCGACCTCCTTCTCGATGATCCGCGGCGGACACGTGGACCTGGCGATCCTGGGCGCGATGCAGGTGGCGCAGAACGGCGACCTGGCGAACTGGGCGATCCCGGGCGGCAAGACGCTGGGCATCGGTGGCGCGATGGATCTGGCCGCGGGCGCGCGTCGCATCCTGGTGCTCACGTCTCACGTGACCAAGGACGGCGAGGCCAAGCTCGTCAAAGAGTGCAGCTTCCCGCTCACCGCGGCGCGGGTCGTCCAGCGCATCATCACGGACCTGGCGGTGATCGACGTCACGCCCGAAGGTTTCCGCCTGGTGGAGCTGGCGCCCGGCGTCGAGCTCGACCAAGTGCGCGCCGGCATGGACGCCGAGCTGCTCAGCTAGCCGAGCCAACGACCACGACCGAACGTGGGGCGCGGGTCTTGTCCCCTGCCGACCTCGTCGACGACCGAACGTGGGGCGCGGGACTTGTCCCCTGCCGACCTCGTCGACGACCGAACGTGGGGCGCGGGACTTGTCCCCTGCCGACCTCGTCGACGCCAGCCCGTCGCGTCACACCACGCCGGGCTACAGCCATCTCCAGGGGGCCCACGCGCGCGGCGAGCAGCGACTACCTTGACCGCCTCATGCGCCGCGAGTCCTTCCAGGCGTTGTGGCGTCTGTTCGCGCTCGCGCCCAAGCCCGCGAAGGAGATGACCGAGAGCTTCTCCGCGCTCGTGCAGCTGCGTCCGCACATGGCCGTGCTTCCGCGCTGTCGGGTCATCCACGTCGGTGATGGCGCCCACGCGGCCCGGGCGGAAGCCATAGCTGTGGTCGGAGAAGCCGGGATCGAACAGCGGCTGCAGGACCTGCAGCAAGGCCTGCTGGATGAGGCGGTCCAGCACGGTGGGGATGCCCCGCTCGCGCTGGCCCCCTCCCGGCTTCGGGATGAGTTGCTGTTTGACCGGCTGTGGCTGGTACGCGCCCGCGAGGAGCTCCCCTCGGACCCGCGGCCAGTGCTCCTTGAGCCAGTCCGGCAGCTCATCCACCGTCATCGCGTCGATGCGGGGGCTGCCCTTGTTCTTCCTCACTCGCTTGAGCGCGGCGAACATGTTGGGGCGACTCAACGCCCTCTCCATGAGGCCGCTCGCTCCTGAGCCTTTCGTCTCTTCGGGCGCCGTCGACGCTTCCGCGCTGCGCTCTACCTTCGGGGCTTCACCCCTATCCTCGAGCGCGAGCTCCAGCGGCCTGGACTTCTGCGGCATGGCGTCTCCGAGCCGGGCTTTCGGCTCTCCCTCTCGTTCGGCCCTTCGCCTCCTCGCGGGGACTACGACGGCCTCTGCGGACTTCTCGCTCCGCGCCTGACCGCGCGTCCCCCTTTCAGGGGCGAGGCGAGAGCTCCCCGGCGAAGAACGCTGGCCTTCACCGCACGACCGCCGGATCTACGCCACTTCCCCTGGGCCACTGGAGCTTCGCTGTCCGTTGCTCGCTTGCCCCGGTCCGCAGCGCCTCGTATCCGGTTCTTGTCCATCGGCCCACGGCTTCGCTCCACGCTTCCTCCAGACGGTCGGTCGCCCTCCCGCCCTTGCGCTTCGCTTCCCTTGCAGTGGCCTGCTTGGGGGAGCACTTGCACCTCCAAGTCAGCGCCCATGCCGGGCGCACAACGCGCGACGACCCAGGCTCCGCGAAGAACCTGGGCCGTTGCGACCGTTGACGCCGTGATCAGCGCTTGCGCCGACGCCACACGAGCAGGCCGAGCGCCAGCACGAGCAGTGACGGGAAGCTGCCGTTGCCCGGACCACCGGGTGCGCTGCAGAGCGCGCCGCCCGAGAGGCCGTAGTCGGACATGCCTCCGTCCACCCCGGAGTCGGGCACGCCCGCGTCTGCTCCTGCGTCTGCGCCCGCGTCCGCGTCCATGGTGATCACCTCGCAGCTGGTGTCGCAGACCGCCGAGCCCGTCGGGCCCTCGTCGCAGGCTTCGCCCACGTCGACTACGCCGTCGCCGCAGCTCGCCGCCGCACAGGTCGTGCGGCACGCATCCGCGGCCGTGTCCGAGTTGCTGGCGCCCTCGTCGCAGGCTTCGCCCATGTCGACTACGCCGTCGCCGCAGCTCGCCGCCGCACAGGTCGTGCGGCACGCATCCGCGGCCGTGTCCGAATTGCTGGCGCCGTCGTCACAGGCTTCGCCCATGTCGACCACGCCGTCGCCGCAGCTCGCCGCCGCACAGGTCGTGCGGCACGCATCCGCGGCCGTGTCCGAATTGCTGGCGCCGTCGTCACAGGCTTCGCCCACGTCGACTACGCCGTCGCCGCAGCTCGCCGCAGCACAGGTCGTGCGGCACGCATCCGCGGCCGTGTCCGAATTGCTGGCGCCGTCGTCACAGGCTTCGCCCATGTCGACCACGCCGTCGCCACATGCCGGGTTCATACAGGTCGTGCGACAGGTGTCTGCCACGTCGGCGTTGGCTGCCCCCAGATCGCACTGCTCGCCCGTGTCGATGATGCCGTCGCCACAGCTCGCGAGCGCGCAGGTCGTGCGGCAGGTCGCACCCGGCGCGTCGGAGTTGGCCGCGCCTTCGTCACAGCTCTCGCCCGTGTCCACGACGGAGTCGCCGCAGGCTGCGGGCTGACAGCTCGTTCGGCATGCGTCGGCCGTCGTGTCCGAGTTGGCCGCGCCTTCGTCACAGCTCTCGCCGGCGGCCACGTTCAAATCGCCGTCACCGCATGCGGGCAGCGTGCAGTCCGCGTCGCAGGTCGCGCTCTCGCCGCCCGTGTCACACGCCTCGGACCCCACGACGATCGAGTCGCCACAGATCGACGCGCACGCCGCGCCGCCGCCGCTGCAAGTCCAACCGCTCTCGAGCGCGCAGCTCGCGTCGCAGCCGTCCCCGGCCACGGCGTTTCCGTCGTCACACGCCTCGACGGGCGCGCCGATCACGCCGTCCCCGCACTGCGTCGCGCAGATGGAGGCCGTGCCCGAGCAGCTCACCGCGGGCACCCCGCAGAAGAGGTCGAGCGCGTCTTGCCCGCAACCGCGTCGCGTTTGGAAGAAGCGCGCGATGGTGTTGGCGGGGCAAGACACGGCCTGCGGCGTGCCGCCGCCGCCGCCACCCGGGACGTTGAGCGTCATGGTGAGCCCGGCGGGATTTCCGTCGACGCCCATCTGCTGACACACGATGTCCAGGTCGTTGAAGAGCGTCGCGCCACCGCCCAGGCCCGTGAGGCCGACGATGGCCCAGCCCGAAGGGCAAGTGACGTCGGGGGAGGCGGTGGAGGGGTCCCAGCCGGCGCAGCCAACGCCGCCCGTGGTCTCGGTCGTCGTGGGAGCGGTGGTCACGGCGCCGGTCGCGTCCACGCTGACCGATCCACAGATCGCCTTCGTGCGCGTGCCCGTCCCGTTGGAGTTGCTCCACTCGATGGCGAGGCCGATGAGCACGTCGTTGCCCGTGCAGCCCATCTGCGGACCCACGCCGCCGCCGATGCCGCCGATGCGGCCCGCCGCCATCTCCATGGAGTAGCTGAAGCTCGGCGCCGCGCAGCTACAGCCCCAACCGCTCTCCACCGTGCAAGTGGCCGAGCAGCCGTCTCCGTCGACCGTGCCGCCGTCGTCGCAGCTCTCGCTCGCGGCCACGTTCAAGTTGCCGTCGCCGCATGTGGGCAGCGTGCAGTCCGCGTCGCAGGTCGCGCTCTCGCCACTCGTGTCACACGCCTCGGACCCCACGACGATCGAGTCGCCGCAGATCGGCGCGCATGCCGCGTCGGCGGCGCTGCAGGTCCAACCGCTCTCGAGCGCGCAGCTCGCATCGCAGCCATCGCCAGCCACGGCGTTGCCGTCGTCACACGCCTCGACGGGCGCGCCGATCACGCCGTCGCCGCACTGGGTCGCGCAGATGGAGGCCGAGCCCGAGCAGCTCACCGCGGGCACTCCGCAGAAGAGGTCGAGCGCGTCTTGCCCGCAGCCCGCGCGTGTCTGGAAGAAGCGCGCGATGGTGTTGGCGGGGCAAGACACGGCCTGCGGTGTGCCGCCGCCGCCTCCACCGGGGACGTTGAGCGTCATGGTCGGACCCGCGGGGTTGCCGTCGACGCCCATCTGCTGACACACGATGTCCAGGTCGTTGAAGAGCGTCGCGCCACCGCCCAGGCCCGTGAGGCCGACGATGGCCCAGCCCGACGGGCAGGTGACGTCGGGGGACGTGGTGGAGGGATCCCAGCCGGCGCAGCCGCTGCCGCCCGTGGTCTGGGTCGTCGTGGGGGCGGTGGTCACGGCGCCGGTCGCGTCCACGCTGACCGATCCACAGATCGCCTTCGTGCGCGTGCCCGTCCCGTTGGAGTTGCTCCACTCGATGGCCAGGCCGATGAGCACGTCGTTGCCCGTGCAGCCCATCTGCGGGCCCACGCCGCCGCCCGAGCCGCCGATGCGGCCCGCCGCCATCTCCATCGAATATCTGAAGCTCGGCGCCGCGCAGCTGCAGCCCCAACCGCTCTCCACCGTGCAAGTGGCCGAGCAGCCGTCTCCAGGCGCCGTGTTGGTGTCGTCGCATTGCTCGCCCGTATCGACCGACCCGTCGCCGCATACCTGGGCGCTGGCGAGCTGGGGAAGTGCGAAGCTCGCAGCCAAGAGGAGAGTGAAGATTGCGTTCTGCTTCATGTCCATTTCCATGATTCCATTCATCACTCAGCGTCCATGGTGTCAGCGTCGGCGGCGCTGTTCTGCTGTACGATCCCGTCGACGCTGGGGAGCCTGAACTCCACCCGGCGGTTCTGGGCGTGCTCTTCGTCTGTGGTCGCGTGCTGGACGATCGGCTGGCTCTTGCCGAAGCCGCGAGCTTGCAAACGCGCTTCACTCACGCCGGCTTCGATCAGGAAATGCATGACCGCCTCCGCGCGACGCTGAGAGAGGTCCACGTTGTGCTCGTCCGTGCCCCGATCGTCCGTGTGACCCGCGACCAGGATGAGCGGGATCTCGGGGTGGTTGTTCAGCACCTGAGCCATGTTCCGAAGTAGCTCGAAGCTGCGATGTTGAATGACCGCGCGATCGGTCCGAAAGTGCACGCGGTCGAGGATCTCGATGCGCCCGTCTTCCATGCGGATGTGCAGATCGTTCGGGCAGCCTTGGAACTCGGCGGGTCCTGGGACATCGGGGCAGCCGTCGAGACGGTCGACCACGGTGTCCGTGTCGCGATCGGTGTCGGGGCAGCCGTGGTTCGCCGCCGGTCCAGCCTCGATGGGGCACTGGTCCGTCACGTCGAGCACACCGTCCGAGTCGTTGTCTGGATCGGGGCAGCCGTCTTCGTCTTGGAACTGATCGATGTCCTCGGGCTGGTCGACGCACTGGTCGACGTTGTCGAGCAAGCCATCGGAGTCCGTGTCGGGGATCTCGTCAGGACATCCGTCTTCGTCTTGGTACCCGTTGGCTGTCTCCGGCTCCATGGGGCACTGGTCCGAGACGTCCGGGATGGCGTCCCCGTCGTTGTCGGGATCGGGGCAGCCCTCTTCGTCCTGGAACTGGTCCATGTCCTCGGGCTGGTCGACGCATTGATCGACGTCGTCGAGGAGTCCGTCCCCGTCCGTGTCGCCGATGACGGTGCGAGTGGGTCCCTGCGCGTAGGCGACGTTCAGCACGCCGCGGAAGTCGGGGCTGCCGTAGCCGCGAGTGAATCCCATGCCCGCGGCCAGACCGACGCGGACCTCCGTGGTGGCGAAGTAGCGCGCGCCGAGCAAGCCCTCGAGGGGCCCGCTCTCGCGCGAGCCCTGCTTGCCGATGTTCGCGAACGACTGCGCCCCGAAGGCCTCGAGGTAGAGGTCGAGCTGATCGGGGAGCGCCGCGTAGGTGATCCCGAGCGCGTAGGTCAGCTCGTGGGCGAGGTCGAGGTTGGACACCTGGGCGTCGCTTCCCCGGATCCGGGCGCCCAGGTTCGCGGTGACGCGAAGGCGATCGGTGCCGCGGAACTCGCCCAGCAGCTGGGGGTGCAGCACCACGCCGCCCTCGCCCGTGTAGGCCTGGCCCTGGCTGATTGCGTCCGCCAAGGGGAACGCCGCGTCGAGCTGCAGCGCGAAGGCCCAGTCGTCCTCGGGCTCACCAGAGAGCCTCGCCCGCGCGCCGAGGCGAAGGTCACCGATGCCGGCGCCGTCGCCACCGGCGATGCCCATGTAGGCGTCTCCCGTGTTCACGAGATCGACCGGCAACACGGCATACACCACGAGCCGCTCAAATAGCCCGAGCGAGACCCCGAGATGGGCCACCAGCTGGTGCTCCACGATGGACTGCAGCTCACTGTCGGAGTGGCCCAGGCGCTGTTCGACGACCAGCGGGTTCAGCGCGTAGTCCAAGTCGAGCCGGGCGCTCCACAACATGTGCCCCCGATCGTCAGGTCGAGAGAGGGCGAATCCGTCGTCGGCCGTGGGCGCGGGCCGATACTGATCGAGCTGAACCGGCGTCGCCTGAGCAAGCGAGACCGCTGGGAAGAGGAGCGTCAGGGCAAGAGCCAGGGACGACCGTTCAAGGCGTGCGAGCATTCGATTGATCTAGCACAATCGCATGTGTTGACACGGGAACAATCCCCAGCCGAGGAATGTTTTTCGACCCTCGAACGGTCGTCGGACCCGATCTCGCGGGCGCGCCGCCGAGTGCTCGCCTATTGGTAGGCGATGCAGGCGCTGGTGGGCCCGGCGAGGTGCAAGACCTGCACGTCGCTGAAGCCCGCGGCGGCTCAGGTGGTACACGCCCGTCAGCAGCACCACCGCGCTCATCAGCCCGGGCCCGAACGGATAGCCTGGGATCTTGTCCGCGTCGTACTTCGCCCACGTCTTGTGCCCGCAGGAGGGGCACTGCACGCGGTGTCCACGGTGCTCGGTCCGGAACACCCCATCGCGGTCCAGGTCCAGGTGCGGGTAGCGCTTCGCGCCAGGATCGGGGGTCTGCGGCAGGCTCGCGTGGCAGCGCGCGCACGTGCAGGGCAAGTGGTCCTCGAACGCGTCCATCCGCTCGGCGGGCAGCAGCCCGCGATGGGCACCACTGTGGCCGCGCTGTCCGCCTCCACCCCGCCCCTTGGGCTTCTTCGGCGCCTTCGCGCCACTGCCCGGCGGGTCGCTCGACGGCGGCTTGTTCGAGTTGCTCGAGTCGCGACCGAGTAGCGCGCGCAGCTTCGCCAGCTCCGCCTCCAGCTCCAGCTCCACGACCCGGGCCAGTTTCTCCTGCAGCTCAGCGATGAGGTCGTCGCGAGCGGCGAGCTCGGCGTCCCGGGTGGCGAGCGCCGCTCTCAGCTCGTCGAGCTCCGCTACGGATTCCACGCCCTCAAGAGATCACCGCCGAATTCCATTGTCGACCCCCGATCCGCAAGGGGTCGACTTGATCCAGGTTTCCCGGGGCCTGAACAGTTACAAGGCGAAGACCAGAAGGGCGCCACCCGACGCTGAACGAGCTCTGCCTACTCGCGCTGGTCTGTTGCTGCCGCCTCGCTGCCAGGAGCAGCCATCGCCTGGAACGACTTCCGCGCCTCCTCCGTACCGATGATCGCCACCAGGTCGTTGACCTGAAAGCGGAACGCGGCGTCCGGGTTGGCGATCAGCTTCTCGTCGCGAATGACGCCCACGACCGAAGCTCCCGCCTTCTTGCGGATCTCGACGCCGCCGATGGAGCGGGTCACGAGCGGGCTGCCCGCAGAGAGCGGCACCCACTGGAGATCGAACTGATGCTCGGCGGACCTGAGCTGGACGAGGGTCTTGTAGCCCTGTCCCTCGTCGAAAAAGGGCGCAAACAGATCCTGGCGCAACGACTCCGTTCGGTTTTGGATCTCGGACACGGGAATAGGAAAGTGGAGCAATGACTTGCGTGTCATCTCGAGGCTGGCTTCGAACTCGGGAAGCACGACGCTGTTGACACCCATCTCCTCGAAGATCGGCAGAAACGAGGGGTCGGAGGTCCGGGCCACGACTCTCAGTTCCCCGTTCTGGCGCTTCGCGTTTGTGATGATGGTTCGAGCCGTGACCACGTCCGGGGTCGTGACGACCAGCAACCGCGCTGTGCTGATTTCGGCCGCCTCGAGCACGATCTCGTGGGTCGCATCGCCATAGACGACCGGGATGCCGTCGGTCTGAGCCTTCTCGACCCGCCGATGGTCGAGTTCGACGACCACCAGCGGCAGACCGAAGCTCTTCAAGACATCGGCGATCCTCGACCCTACTCGTCCCCCGCCCACGATAACCGCGTGCTGTCTCAGGCCCGTCTCGGGGATGTTGAGCGTCTCGAGCGGCTCGTGCCTGAAGAAGCGCTTCTTCAGCGAGTACAACCGTGCCGTCTGGCTCGACACGAGGGGCGTGAGGATCATCGTCAGGATGGCCGTGGTCAGGATCAGCGAGTAGAGATCGTGGCCGATGGAGTTCGTCGAGACGCCCACGGTCGCCAGCACGAAGGAGAACTCCCCGACCTGGAAGAGCCCCAAACCGACGGCCAGGGGGATGACGTTGCCATACCTGAATACCTTGGCCAGCACCGCGAAGATGATGCCCTTGCCGAAGCTGACCGCTGCCACCAGGACCACCACTTCCACGAGGTGGTCCATCAGGAAGACCGGATCGAACAGCATACCCACCGACGCGAAGAACAGCAGGCCGAACAGGTCTCGCAGGGGAATGATGTCGCTGAGGGCTTGGTGCCCGTAGTCCGACTCGCTGAGCACCATGCCTGCGACGAACGCGCCAAAGGCGAAGGACAGCCCGACCAGGTGGGTGACGTAGCCGACGCCGAGGCCGATGGCGGCGATGGCGAGCAGAAACAGCTCACGAGAACCGAGCTTGGCGATATGCCCCATCAAGAGGGGCAGGAGCCTGGTTCCCAGCAGCAACATCCCCGCGATGAACGCCGCGGCCTTCAGGGCGGCGAAGCCAAGGGCGGGCAGCCCTACGGACGGGTTGTTGAGCTGCGGCAGGATGATCATCAGCGGGACCACCGCCAGATCCTGGACGATGAGCATCCCGATCATGACCTTGCTGGACAGCGTGCCGAGCCAGCCCTGGTTCATCAGGGTCTTGAGGATCACCATGGTGCTCGAGAGCGAGATGCAGGCTCCCAACCAGAGCGAGTCTCTCCACTCCCAGCCCGTCAGGTGACCGATGCCGAAGCCGAGACCGATGGTGAGGATGATCTGGATCGGGGTCCCGACCAGCGCGACCTTCTTCACCGGCTTGAGATCCTTGAGGGAAAACTCGAGCCCGAGAGCGAACAGCAGCAGCGCCACGCCGATCTCGGCGAGCTTCTCGATCTCGTGGATGTTGGAGACGGTGACGCCGCCCGTGTGCGGTCCGAGGATGATGCCCGCGGCGATGTAGCCGATGATCAGCGGCTGGCCGAGCCGCTGGAGCAGCAGCCCGCAGCCGAACGCGACTACGATGAGCAGGATGATGTCAGTCGCGATGCCCATTCCGTGTTCCTGTTCCGTCGAAGATCCTCATGATCTCACCGCGCTGGTTCCAAAGACACCGGACCTGGCTGTGTCGCAGATGGCTACCACGGCCGGATGCTTGATCCGGCGCTCGACGGTCACGGCATACAGCCGCTCGAGCACGTTCGAGGCCTTTCCGATGACCGTCACCTTGTACCGCTCCTGGACCTCCTTCGTGACCACCATCGACGCCGGAAACACGCCGGCGCCGCGCATGCCGAAGACCTTGAGCAGGGCGCTGTCCTCGAACTCGCCCACCACGTTTGGGCGGACGCCGACAGCGTCGAGCCACTGATCGAGTGATCGGCGTAGCACAGTGTCTTCGGTCGGCAGCAGCATTGGTGCCCCCGTTAGCGAGGCGGGAAACCCACGCCGGTACTTGCTAGTCCCCTGGATCTTTGATGTCGATCGAAAGTCGGGGCTCACGTCGTCTCTCCGTGGACTTGCACGGTTCGCTGACCGAAGCGCTTGACGGATTGGAGGATTTGGTCTGCCGTCTTCGTCCACCGGAACGGCTTGCCCTCGGTGTTGTGGACGTCGACGTACTCGTGGATCGCGTTTCGGAGCTGAGGAATGCTGGTGTGCGAGCCACGCTTGAGCGCTTCTTGGGTCAAGAGGCCGAAGAACCGCTCGACCAGGTTCAGCCATGCAGAGTAGGTGGGAGTGAAATGCAGCACGAAGCGGGGGTGCCGCACGAGCCACCGTTGTACCTCGGGAGCCTTGTGAGCTGACAGGTTGTCGAGGAGCACGTGAACCCCGAGATCGAGGGGAACTTCGCGGTCGAGCTCGCGCAAGAAGTCGACGAAGTCCTTTGCTCGATGCTGTCTCTTGGTCTTCGCGATGATCTTCCCGGTCGCGATGTTGAGGGCTGCGAAGAGGTCGAGCGTCCCGTGACGCACGTAGTTGTGCGTCTGCCGCTCCGGCTGGCCGAGGTCCATTGGCAGGACCGGCTGCGCCCGCTCGAGGGCTTGGATTTGCGGCTTCTCGTCGAACGAGAACACCACCGCGTGATCGGGCGGGTTGAGGTAGAGGCCGACGATATCTCGCACTTTCTCGATGAAGAGAGGATCGTCCGAGAACTTGAACGACTTCACGATGTGCGGCTGGAGACCGAACGTGCGCCAGATTCGACCAACCGTGGAGTGGCTGACCCCGGCCTTCTTGGCCATCTGGCGCGTACTCCAGTGAGTTCGGCCCATCGGCTTCGTCTCGAGCGTCTTGACGACGATGGCCTCGACCTCGTCATCGGAGATCTTTCGCGCCGCTCCCGGTCGAGGCTCGTCGTACAGCCCTGCAACGCGATCTGTCACAAAGCGCTTCCTCCATCGACGAACGGTCGAGTCGGCGCACCTGAGCTTCGCGGCGACTGCCAGGTTCGTGAGTCCCGACGCGGAAGCTAGAATTAGCTTGGCACGCACCGCGATATGGCGGTTCGTGCGCGCCCGGCGAGAGAGTCGTTCAAGTTCGGTGCGCTCGTCCTCCGTGAGTACGAGAGCTGTCTTCGGTCGTCCCGTTCTGGCCATCGCCAAGTTAGATCACAGCTCGACCGCGCTGGGAAGGACTT
>Ga0210033_1001000_pt1 | contig 26866 bp, 14 predicted proteins | sample CryGeymeta201501_FD_185465 | JGI IMG/M metagenome (GOLD analysis project Ga0210033, IMG submission 185465) | Groundwater microbial communities from Crystal Geyser aquifers in Utah, USA - Crystal Geyser metaG 2015-01 (SPAdes) (version 2) | ecosystem: Environmental > Aquatic > Deep subsurface >... | reverse complement strand
GAGGCGTGCGGCCACTGCCGTGCCATCGGCCAGCGTGAGCACCACGTCGGACTTGGTCGCGGAGATCGTATCGAGCGTGCCGGTCACGCGCACGGCTTTCGGCCCGGGCGTTTCGTCACGAAGCAGCTCGATCTTGGCGACGTCATCGCGTCGCACCACGAGGGGAGCGTCCAGCCCGGCGACGCCTTCGAGCTGGACGCCGTCAAAGCCGTCACGCGCAGCTCGGGCGAAACGGACGCAGGTGTCGAGCAACGCTCGGTCCGCGAGGACGTGCTCCTTGTCACCCTGCACGACGCTCGCGAGCACGCCTGCGAAGATATCCACCGCGGAGCTCCCCGAGTCGATCAGACGCTGCGGCTCCGCGAACAGCGAGACCTGATGCGTCCCACCGAAACGCTCGGGAGCGGCATCGGACAGGGCGGGAGCCTCCAGCGCAACCACGGCGGAACCAGCCGTGAGCCCCGTGACCTCGATGGTGCACGCGGCATCGAGCCACGCCGGTCGCGGTCCCTTGCGCGTGCTCTCACCGTCGACGAAGAAGCGCGTTGCCTGACGGGCGCCTTCGAGCAGCGCACCGACGGTCTCGAGCAGCACGTGCGCCGGAACGCGGAGCTCGCCGTGCGCCCCCCCAAGCAATGTCATCGTGTGTTTCTTCATGACGGCCTCCTTTCCTTCTTCCGGTGTGCGGGTGGGAACGGCAAGAAGAGGCGCGGCGCTGTAAACCTCAGAGCAAGGCCCTGTTAAACGTGCTCCTGAGAGCATCGCCCGGTCTCGGCTCTCTGTAGGGCGGACTCTCGACCTTTCGCGATCCGTTCGGCGCTTCGTCTTGCTCTGAGCGATCTCCTGGTTTTGGTGTCTGCGCTGCGTAAGCTCCGAGAAAGAAAAGAGGCCTTGCCAGGTTCTCCGGCAAAGCCTCCTGTGAACCCGTTGCCCTCGGCAGTTGGCCTTGGGCAAAAATGGCTCCCCTCGTGGGAGCTTGCGACGAAGCGGGCCGGATGAGGGCGGCCGGCGCAAGTGGTTGTTGTTGCTACCGTTCCGAGAACCGTGGGGCTGCGAGAGTAGTTGGTGTGAACCGGCGTCTGGCGTGAGAGCCGAGACGCTACCGCGAGGCTGCGCCGACCAACTTCGTCGAGCTCGCGTCCACACCAGAGCGGACAAGAAGCTTCGGGATATCGTCCTCGTCACCGAGGCCCACCAAGCGGAGCTCGTTGATGCCGAGGTCGAACGCCGTTTGTACCGATCGGCCGAAAGCGAGTCCCCGGTAGAAGGCGGCGGCGAACACGCTCGCTGCGTCGTCGGCGACCGAGTCCGACATGCCAACCACGAAGTCGATCTCTTGAACGATCGCCTGTGCCTGGACTTCCGAGTAGCACGCGTTCAATACAACGACCCGGATCTCGTCTTTCAGGACTCTGAAGAGGTCAACAAGAGCGTCCTCACCGACGAGGCGTTCAGCTCCCTGGTCCTGAGCGTGCAGTATGATCCCGATCGAGCCGCCTCCATGACCAGAGAAGTGCACGACTACGGGCTCGTCCTCGAGTAGTGCCTGCTGCAGGTCTTCCGGCCGAACGGCCCATCGCGTACGGAACGTAACGAGGTCACGGTGTTTGGCGTCGCGCACCTTCTCTTCAATGGAACGTGCCTCCTCGTCAAGTGCGAGTCGGCCCGAGCTGAGCGGGTTGGCGGCCAAGAATGTAATTCGCATAGCAGTGCTCGGTTTGTTGTGTGATTCAGACAGTCCTGTCGATGGGCTTGACCCAGCCCCCGACGGAGGCCACCAGAAGCGGTCGGACCAAGACAGGAGGGACTTGGCGTACCACGCCACAATCTTGAGTTCCTGCTTCCACGATCGTCGAAACGAAGTCGCCGCCGACTTCCACTGTCTCGCCTCCAAGACATGCGCCATCCGTTGGTGGTCGCCGTCCTCCCAGAAGAAGCCGGCGTGTCGCATCCACTCAACAAACGAAGACTCATCAATGGAGGGGACCAGCTCCAGAAGTCGGATCACCAGGGCAATGGAAGCTCCCTTGGTGCGTTCGCGAACCGAGTCAACAACGACGCGGCGAATCGGCTCCGGGGGCGCCTCGACATGTTCGTCCGCTGTGAAACGTGTCCACCACGCTTCGGCTGCGCCGGCCAGCACGTCGGCGTTTACCTGCGCCAACACCGCTGCGGCGTTGTCGTGGTCGATGGCGACGCCGCCTGCCCGTGTCGGGAGCTTCTCGGCTATCGCCTTCGCAACACTGTCGCCATCGAGAAGGCCGTCGAACACCCGCGCGAGGAACCTCACGGTGATCAACTCATCTGGAAACTTCCCTCCGAGACGAAGGTGCCTAAGTAGCAGCTCGAAGGTGGCCGGCTGATCGCCAAGACCGCCAAAGAGCTGTGGTTGCGCAAGCGTAGCTTCGGCGCCTCGATCCAGTAGCGGTGGCCAAGCCGTTGTCGCTGCGGCGACCACAGCGTCGGAAGCGCTGCGGTTCGCCAGGATCGCGTCAAGACCTGCCTCGGGGTTTGCCGTGGCGGTTCTGACGATGCCGACGACATCCGAGAGGGGCCGCCGGCCGCGGAGTACGGTAGCCAGCAGAGTGGGCCAGTTCATCGCCGAGCAGAGGTCCTTCACCTGGTCCAGAAGCGGACCTTTCGGCACGTCCGGGGCGTCGGATGCGAGCCAGAGCTCGGTCCGGCCCGAGCCGTCAAAGTACCCCACGAGCCACTGGAGCGCTTGAGGCCGGAGCTCCAGCCACCGCCACACGGCAGAAGCCAGCGCCCGTGAGGCTCCGTTGACAGCAGAAGCGAGCCCTTCGCTGATTCCGTTCCTCCACCATTCGGAGTGAGACACACTGAGGTGATGCTGGAGAACCCACAGGGCATCTTGATCGTCGGCATCTGCGACGCGGGTCTCGACCCACTGCGCCACAGCGTGTTTGACCGCGTCTCGATTTGGAACATGGTCGAGCCGCGTCAACGATGCCGTGCGGATCTCACCGGCCGCGCAGTCTGCCAGCTTCAACAACGCCGCACCCACTACTCCTGCATCCTCAGATGGCAGGCAGAGCCCCCCTGGGAACGCCTCCTGAGTTCGAACGACGAGCAGCGCATCTGCGAGTGTTCCTCGCCCCGAGTGCAGAACATCGAGCTTCTCTACCAGACGGTTCAATCGCAGCAGCACCGAGAACTCGCCGGGAAGGCGTTCAGCGTTCTCCTCGATCAAACGCCGCAGTTGGGGTGATGCCTCGCCCGCGAACCACCGGCCAGCAGGGCTCGAGCACGACTCGGGCTGGCTTGTCACGGCGCTGCCGCGCCATCGTGTGAGCAGCGCCGAAGGGAAAAGCGCGATCTTAGGCGGTGTGGCCGTGTTCAGCGACTCCACCGCGAACACTGTTCTGAGCGAAAGCTCGCGGCGAGCACCAACCCACAGACGCGGCCAGAGTGCAGAAAGGAGACCTGGAGCGATGGATAGATGGGGGATGGCAACGGGGCTGTCCGTTGTCGCAAGCCGCTCGATAACGGTCCCCGCGAACTCCGCGCCGACTAACTCTGCGCTATGCCCGATGGCGCCGAAAACAGAAGTCAGATCGGACAGGTTGCCGCATCCCGCCAGCGGAACCAGCGCCACCCTTGCGCGAACCATGTTCCTTCGGGGCGCGCTCGGGTCTTCCTCACCTCGCCAGATGGCCCACCACTCCCCGACCGGTTGGCACCCCCAGTATGGCGACCAGGACACGGACGAATCTATGTGCCCCGCGGGGCGGTCGACCAAAAAGCGAAGCTCCTCCAGCGCTGGAGTGGACGCCGGCAGGCTCGATTCGAGAAGCTGGTGGCTTCCGTCCTTGTTGCCAAAAGTGGCGTGATGGACGTCGGTCGACAAGGTCACACCCCGAGAAGCCAGGCGACCGGCGACGTTAGGTCCCGATCCTGGGTGGTCTCCCCCGGGCGAAGGACGTACCCGAAGTTCTCTGGTCCAAGAGTCCGGAAGTCCTGGTCTGGTTCGTCGTTGCGCAGCGCCCTGCCCAGCGAGGAAAGCCCCCACACCGACCACGAACTGCCCCGCCAAGTGCTCCGTATGAACGCGTGAAGAAGCGGAAGCCGGTCGGCCAACAAATCCTCCGCTGTGCTCGTCTCCCCATTCAGCTCGTCCCAACATGATAGGACGACGGCAAGGCGAGGAGCTTCGATTGGTTCGTTCGTCGACCGCCCGGCCGCAAAGAGGAGCATCTGCAACAACTCGACGTACCGCGCGCGATCATCCCAGCCAGCGCCGGCCACGGTGGCGGTCGGCAAGTCAGAGTGCTGCGGCTCAACGTCGGTCGGCCGCACCAGCAGGTCCTCGTGGAGCTTCAGCGTCGATGGACGGATGAAGAGCAACCAGCCAGATGCGCTACGAACAGATCGTCGCCACTCGTCCGGCATCATGCGCCGGTCAACTATCGTGAAGAGCCGCTCGCCGGCGTATTCCGGCCATTCGAGAACCACTGCCGTGCCGTCGTCAGCCTCAAGCTCGCATCGAATCCCGGTCCACGTTTCCGCGGGGGTGTGCCCTGCGGCGCGCCCCTCTTCAAGGCAAGCGAGGACTTCTTCAAGCTTCGACAGGTCATCTACACCACCAGGACGAACCCGCAAGCGGCCGCTCCGGTCATGGCGCATCCGCCCAAGGAGCTGGCCAGCGTAGTGCGTCTTCCCGGCGCCTGATCCACCGAGCACAAGGACATCAGGGCCTTCCATGGGACCTCCGCAACGCCAGAAACGGGTCGGTGGAGAGGCGAGGTTCGGCATCTATCGCCACCGCCGACCGGCTCGCGGCAGCCTCAATTGCCCACGCGAAACACTCCTCGATGGTTTCGGGGGTCTTGATGGTGGTCCGCATCGTCCGCGCCGAAGGCATGAACTCGCTAGATGCGGTCTCGATCGTCTTGGCGACGGCTCCTGGCACCGTGGTGTCGTCTTTTGTCCAAACGACCGCTGTTCGGCAGGATGTCTGGGCACCGACTCGTTCCATCAGGTCTCGCGTCGCCCTTCGCGTCGTCGGCAGCTTCTCGCCGTCCGAGAGTGCTCCGGTGTCGACCAGGAGCAGTAGGGCGTCGGCTCTCTCGATGACCCACCGTGCTCCCTCCGAGGCCGAGGAACTTGGGACGCGAGACCACTGGCTGAACCACTCGCCCGGAGCATCCGTCAAGAGCACATCTACGAGCCTGCCTGTGGCATGGCTTCGAAGCGAGAGATGAAGAATCCCGGGGTGGCGACCTGCGCTGGACGTATGGGGAGGGAACGAGGGCGGTGGCTCGCTCGTCCACCGGCTGTACTGCACGACAGATTCCCACGCGCCCAGCGTCCAAGAGCCCGCAAAGCTCCAACTCGCAATCGTGCCGTGCTCAAGCAGCCACATGTACAGGTACGCCAGCAGCGACGTCTTCCCCGAGTCCGGTGGACCGATCAATCCGACGACGGCGGGACGCCCCCTTCCGCCGAGAATTGCCAGGTCGCTCGTTCCCATGACGTATCCATTCCACGGGATGTCGCAGGTAGACTCGGGCACATTGCCGGCCGCAGGTTCTTGGTCCTGTTCCGGCGGCTGCGACTCCCCCACCCAGTGCTCGCACTCCGCCCGGTCCCTGTGGCCGAGAGCGCACGTCGTATCGGGGAAGCAGCTGTCGTGGGAGCACTTGAACTTCATTCGGCGCCCTCCGCGACACGCCGGGCCTGGAGCTCGCGGAACAACCACATCGCCAATTCTGCGGGCTCCAGTGCCAGACTAGGATCGACACCTGCTCTCGACCGTAGGTCATCCTCGGACACACTGCCCCCGCCCGCCACTTCAGCGACGAGCTCAAGGAGCGGCACACGAACGGCGTTTGTGTTTCCTCCTGGCAGTACCTCGTCGAGGTTGGTCGGCGGAGACTCTTTGAGCAGCTTGAGGTGGTCCAGCAGGCTGAGGCGCTGATCCCCTGAGCAAGCTGCCATTGTCTCTCCCAACACGTGGGTGACACTTGCCGGCGCGACGGCCGGAACCATCGCAGTGAGGTCTACAGCTGCCGCGAGGGCCGCCGCGGCTGCAGGCAGCCTCGAGTATGAGCTGTTCTGGGAGGGGGAGTAGCGCGCCTGCGACCACCACAGGACATCAAGGCGCATGCGGCCGGCCGCCTCGGATTCCGCCAGTTTGGACTGGAGGGACTCAGCCTGCCCCAGCTGCTGCTGGAGGTGCTCATCCATCGCCGTTACGTGTGCTGCCAGCTCGCTTGCGATCGAGTCCGCGAGTCGCGTGGTGCCGAGGTTGACAGCCTTTACGAGCGCCTCCGTCATGCGCGGCGTGAATTCGTGCGACCAGGTCTGGGCCTGATTCGACCAGTGAGGGTTCGGGTTGTTGAGGGCTTGGCCCTGTGGGAACTGCGGGCCAGCAGCACGCGCGACATCTTGCAGTACGTCATCGCTCTCGATCGACCCCGTGAGGGAGGGAGACCCTGGTGCTGACGATGTGCTCTTCTTCCGCCGCCCGATCTTCGTGGGCACGGCGATCATTCCGGCACGTTTCAAGGCTTCGTGTTCTGCGGTGGCGAAGGCCGTCTCCAAGGCCCCCTGGAGCAAGCCCGCCGCTTTCCCCAGGCTCGTCTGATCGTGGATCAACCGGGACGCAGCCGTGTTCCAGACGATGGAGCTTCGCTCCGGGTGCTTGGTAGCAGCCGCAAACAAGGCCGACATAGCGATGGACCGCAGCAGCTCGCGTGGGCGGTTCACGTGCGTGTTGCGGAGCGTCTTCCACTCGTCGATGACGAGGCCCTCGACTAGCTCGAAGAACGGGTCGTCTTCATCGATGTTCTCGTCCAAGACGACGAGGGTCGCTGTGATCATGAGCGACGGTGACTCCTCGAACTGCTTCGAGAGCTTCGTCGATGCCGACTCCATCTTCGCGAACCGCGAGTCGTCCGATCCGATGTCAACCAGCCCGAGATTAAGAAGTTCTTGAAGCATGCTCATCTCCTAGCCAGCCTGCAAAATGATCTGTTGAACTGAGCGTCTCTGTCTGGATTCACGGTCATTCCCTCACCGCCGTCTTCGTCGCACCACCGTGCTGCGTCGCGCGGGGGCGGCAGCGCACCTTGATGGCGCCCTTGCAGAACGCCTCGTCTGTGGCCTTGCTCGACCACACGAACGCCTCGCCTGGGCGCAGGTGGGCCATCTTTTCCGGGGTCAGCCCGCCGAGGGCGGCGTTGGCCTTCTGGATGTGCTTCAGCCAGGCCGGCGAGTTGAACTTGTGGAGGATGATCTGGGTCGAGAGCTCGATGAGCTGGACCGGCACCGAAGGCGGATCCTGGCTCGCCACCATGATGCTCGTGCCCTTGTGCCGCATCTCGCGAACGACCTCGACGAGGCCTGCCACGAGGTCGGGGCTCTCGATGTACTTGTGGGCCTCGTCGAACACGACGAGCTTGTTGAACTTCCGTCCCTCGAAGGTGACCTCGGCGAAGAGTTGGAGGAGCACCACGAAGAGGCCCAAGGCCTGGTCCTTCTCCATGAACTCGTCGCGCAGATCGACGATCACGAGGCGCCCGGGTCGGATGACCTCCCCGAGATGCGTGTCGTCGTCGATGAACTCCTCCGCGAGCTCGAGCCGGCCGCGCGCCAGCTCCTTGATGTGGTCCGGCATCCGCGAGTCGTCGATGCCCTGCCTGAGCCCCGCGAGCGTCAAGTCGTCGCGCAGCTGCTTCATGATCCGGTTGAGCTGCCGGATGTAGGTCGCCTGGTTGCCGACGGCGCCCATGAGAAAGCGCCAGTGGCTGGCTTGCAGCTCGGCGGCCGCGAACTGGAGCGGACGGACTTCGATGCCGGGGTACTCGGCCTGTCGCTCCTCGAACTTGTCGGCTGGGACGAGGAGTAGGACGTCGGAGAGCGCCCGCGGCTCGGCGCCATAGCGCTCACGGAGCATTGCGACTTGGGCTTCGTCGGTGTTCGGCGCCACCATCGAGGTGAACTCCGGCGCGTAGTCCATGGTCGGGCTGTAGTGGAAGATGACCGTGGCGAGTGGCTGCGGCAGCCGGTTGATGCCCTCGATCGGCAGCGACGCCATCTCCGCGACGGTCCCCAGGGTGTAGCTCTTGCCACCGCCCTGCACGCCGAAGAGGCTGATGGTGTGCGTGTGGTTGAGATCGAGCGCCACCGTACGACCTGAGACCTCGCCGAGGATGCCGTACTGCGGTGAGGCCCCCGTGACGCCCAGCATCACGTCGTAGGCCGGCCCGTCGCCCTTCAGGGGCGCTTCTGGGGCATGGTTGACCAGGACCGGCTTCGCCTCGGGCGTTGCGGGCTGCGGGCCAACAGCGGGCTCCAGTGGCGTCGGCAGCGGGTCAGCGGGCTGCGACGGCTGAATCAGGGTGGGTTCGACCTTCGGCGACGGCGACACGGGGGGCTCCGGCGACACCGGCTTGGACGCGGGCGCCTCCACCACGGGGCCGCGGGGCTCCTCGACGGCCACCCTATCGGGGCGTGGCCCAGGGCCAACGGTCGGACTGCTGTCCTCGTCACGCCGAGGCGAGGTGAGCTCCTCCCAGGAAACCGTTCGCTCGCGACTCGCGCCGAGGAAGGCTGCGGCCTCGAGTGCGGGGATGCTCGGGGTGCGACGGCGTCGGCGCGTGAGCGCTGCCTCACTGCGCTCTGCCGCCGGAGCCTCGGGCTCCAGCGCCTCGGACGAAGCCGCCTTCTCCTCGGGCGTCGGCGCAGCAGCCTCGACGAGCTCGCGGATCAGGTTGGAACCGACGCGATGGAACTCGATGCCGTGCTCGTGATCGACCTCGCTCCCATCCTTCTCGAAATCGAACACCAGCGCGCTGCGGGTGAAGACCAGGCGATAGCCGTCCTCGAGCGAGCGGAGCAGGAATCGCGCTTCCTCCGCCGCGTGTTCGTCCATGATCCCGTACCGCACGCCTCGGTCCAGATAGAACTCCAGCAGGGCCACGAGCTCGCGTGTCTTGATCAATCGGTCCGCACGATCGGCCGCGGCGCGGTGCGGGTCGAAGTGCAGAGACAGCACTTCCTGACTCTGGGCGATCTGCGTGGCGATTCGGTCCTTGAGGGCCGCGTACGCCGCGAGGTCGCCGACCGCGGTGTAGCACTTCACTTCCACAAGCCGGCAGGTGATCGTCCGCTCCGCGGCGTTCAAGTCGAAGAGACCGAGGTCGGTGCGCTTGAAGCTGACGTCGTTCCCAAGCTCGTCCGCGACCTGTTTCAGCGACCGGTAGAGCTCGAGGTGCGCGTCGAGTGGCACTGCAATCTGGCTCTGAAACGCCCCTTGGTGCTCCAGGTACATGCGCGAGAGCGCGAGCCCCAGAGCCTCCGCCCGCTGCGATGGAGCCGAGATGAGCTTCAACGCCAGGCGGCCCGACAACGAGCGAAGCTGGTCAAGGACGGCAACCGCGTGCCGGCCTTCAGACGCCAGGCCGTAGTCCTCGAGGACGGGAACGAGCATTGCCTCGAGCTCCGCCACCGAGCGCGAGGTGATGGTGAGCCGATGGCCGAGCGACGCACCAACGTCGGGCGAGTGGTCGATGAGGTAGTCGGGTCGGTCACGTCGACCGCCGTGGTCGAAGAACTCGATGCCCATGTTTCGGTCGAGGGTCAGGACCCAGTCGCTGACCTCGTGGACCTGGTGCAACAGCACTCGCTCGGTTGCATCGAGCGCCAGCCCGATGACGGGACGCATCCCGATCCCGGCCTGACCGGTCGCCACGGCGGCCGTCGCGTTGGAGAGCACGGCAGGGAGCGACGAGAGCAGGTCCGTAAGCTCCTCACAGCCCGGCAGCGGCAACGCGTTGCCGTGGCGGGGCGTGCGTCGCCATGCGATGGTCGCGTCGTCCTCCTGGTACTCGACGTGATAGTCCTGCAGCAGCCCGTGAACCGGCGCCGCCGACTCGCGAATCGACGCGGTGGTCGCGCCCACCTCTTCGGCGGGAAACAGGTCGAAGAGGAACGAGAGGTGCGCGGAGAAGCGCTCGGGCTTCGCTCGGAAGTCCGTCGTGCTTCGCACGCCGAGCGCGAGCTTCGGGTGCAGGTGGTCACCGCTCGACGTGGCAAACGCATCAGCCTCGCGCCCAGTGAGGCTTCCCGACGGCGAGAGCAGCTCCGCGAGCCCCTCGCCGACACCGGGAGCGTCGGCATCCGGCACGAACAGGCGGACGTCATACCGGATGTCCTCGAAGACCGGCTGCCGCTGCAACGCGAGCAGCATGTCCGCGAGAACGCCGGCGCGTCCTGGATTGAACGCGTTGATGACCAGCGTGCTGATGTAGGGGTGTTGGACGAGATAGCGCTGGACTCGCGTGGCGAGGGAATCGCCGTCGATGACGGCACCGCCAATGCCGGGCTCGGGGAGTCCAAAGGCGGTGCAAACTTCACCGAGCAGGCCGCGCGGGTCGGGCTCGTGAGCTGGCGCGTAGAGGGTCCAGTGTGGAGCGAGGTTGTCGATCGGCGTCATCAGGCGACCGCCGACTGACTGCCCACCTGGCGTCGCCAAGACCGGGGGATAGCCTATCGGTGCGAGCTGGCGGAGCAGTGCGTCGCGAGTGGCAACCACGAACTCCGTGGGGCCCTTGCGCGCGGCCTCGAGCCACTTCGAGCCCGTCTCGGCCCACGCCGCGAACCAGAGCACACGCAGGGGGTGCGTCGGGGACACCAGAGCAGCCTCGCGCCGACGTCCTCTGTGATCGATGACCGCGACCGTCACCGTGTCCAGCGTGAGCGTGCGCCACAGGTCACTGAGCGCTGCCTTGCCTTCCAGACTCTCGCTGGCCTCGGCACGTTGAAGGAGCGCCGCGACCAGGCGCTGGTACGCATCGGCATACGCCACAGCCAACGGACGCAGCGTCCGGAAGTTCGCGGCTTGCGTCACCAACTCCGACGCACCGGCTCGTACGGCATCGAACCAGCTCTGCCGCGCGTCGAGGAACTCGCGGCACTCCTCGATGGGAGGCCAGCGAGCCTCTTCGACGGTGGGCTTATCTGGCTGCCCCATGCGTACCGAAACGCGCCAAGCGATCGGGCCCGTTGGCGCTGCGAGGATCGCCTGCTCGATGCCCTTCAGCGCCCGAGAAACGGGGATGTGAATCGTCCCATCCCGTCCGAACAGGACCTCGAGCATCTCCGAGCCAGACGACTGCCCTCGGCGCCGTTCGGCCCAGTTTGCGCGCTGCGGCACGATGCCGCTTGGGTCGCGGCCATCTACGACCGCGCTGAACTGCAGACGGATCCGAGCGTGCTCGAGGCTGTCGTCGTTCTGCACGGCGCGCTGAGGCGGCGGCGGCGGCTCGTCAACCTCGGTGACGACGTAGAACAGGTCGCTCTCGTTCGGACGAGGCACGGTTGCGTCCTCGTCGTCCACGGCCCAGGGGAGCGGGTGGCCAGTTTCATCCACCAATGGGATGAGATCGCCGTCCTCGGTCTGAGGAAGAACCCGCACGAAGTGCCAGCCCTCTTCCCAGTCGACCTTGTGGAGGTTGTTCATGTCGATCGTGGCCGTGAGCCGACTCGACGACCACGTCTTCTTGCTCCGCACGAGGCCGACCGGTCCGGTCTCCTTCGAGATGACCTGAGCCACGAACTTCGAGAGCCCCTCGACACGTGAGGGGTGCGGATCCACGCGGAAGCCGACATTGAACTTGCGGAGCCCGCCCTTGCCGACGACGAGAATCTTCTCCTCGGCCTTCAGCTCCTGAAGCTTCACATCCGCAGGGTTCTCACCGACCAGCGGTAGGTCCGCCGAGACGTCGCCAATGTAGACGTACCCTTGATCGTCTTTGCCCTCCTCGAATTCCCATCGATGGAACGCGAACTTCCAGCAGGCACGATCCAGCACGATGCGTCGGGTCCACTCGCGTGGCTCCTCGACGCCAGCCTCGGTCAAGAACTCGCCGAGCTGCGCCTGGAAGGCTCCCTTCTTCAGTCCCAGGTCGAGCACCCGGCCCCGCTCGGAACGAGAAGACCAGGTCAGCGCGCGCACGCTGTCCCGGTTGTGGCCGATCCGTGCTGGCGCCTTGGTGGCGTCGTTGAGAAGCTCGAAGTCGGGAACGAGGGCCAGCTCGAAGAGTCCGGCGCCGACTGCCTCCGGGTCACCGCCGTTGAGCTTCGCGCTCAACAAGAACCGAACGACGGCCAACGGATCGGCGAATGGCCACGGGTCGTCGCCTTCGAGCCGTCGCAGGCCTTCCGCGACGGCGCCGCGGACAGCCGCCGGCAACTCCCCCAGAAGCCGAGTGCGCAGGTGCGCGTAGACGTCTCCTACGGGGACGTCCTCGAACGTCGCGATGCCGAAGCTGTCCTCAGCGGCGGCACGTAGGTCGTTGGGGATGAAAACGAGCAACGGCGCACGCAGCGCGCCATTGGGCAGTGGGTTGCGCAGCTCGACCAGCTTGGTCGAGGTCACCGTCAGCGTTGGCGGTGTGGTGCTGTGTCCGTTGCCCAGGATGACCACCTGGGCCTCGGGCACCTCGGCGCGCAGCCGCCCGCAGAGCCGCACCATGAGGTCTCGGTCCAGGTCGGTGAGCCGCATGCAGTGACCGCGGCCGCGCGAGCGGAGGAGCTCGGCGAGCCTGGGGAAGAGCTCGGTCTCGAGCTCGGCGGCGAGGTCATGCGGCTGAATCGTGCGAAGTCCCTGGCTCATGATGCATCCTCCCCTGGCGCGGTGCTTCGGCTCGTCATGTCCGCTTGCGGAAGGGCACGAACTTCGGGGTTGGCCCCATCGTGGAGCAGCAGATTCGCTCGCAGCTGCTCCCTCTTCCAGAACCACGCTATGGTGGATTGCTCCAACCGCCGGTGGATGCCCTTCACCGTCGAGCCAAAGACGAGGTTTGCGAAAGTCAGGATGCCCACTAGCCCTGCACCCACACCAAAAACAATACGCAACCACGTACTCGCAGCGGTTGCCCCCAATCCAAAGGCAATGCCAGCGAGGATGAAGACCGCGGCGAGTGTCGACACCACCCAGGCGATCGAACGGCCCCACTGGCGCGAACGTCTCTTCGCCTTCGCCGAGACCGCTGCTAGGGCGCTGTTTGCGGCAGCGAGTTCGTTGCGTGTGAGGTCATGCTGCTTTGACTCTCGGGAAAGCTCATCATTCGCCTCCTGGAGAATCTCTGCCTTCACTCGCGCCAGAGTCGACGCCACCGTCTCCTCAGAGAGGGCCTCGTCATCTCCAAGGGTCAGTGCCATCAGACTGTCGTGGGCGCGCAAGTCGCTCCTCAACACCTGCAAGTCGCGCTCTGAAATACTGCCTCGAACTTGGAGTCTCTCAGCTTCCTTGAGGAAGCTGTCCAGCAGCTTGGCCGAGGGCTTCATTGCGGCGTATGCAACAGATAGGAGTTCCTTCGTGGGCAAACTTGGGGCTTGCATTGGCGCCTTTAGCCACGCCAAGTTGGCAAGACTGAAGTCAGTGATCGTGCTCGAGACTTCGCGGCTCTCCTCGTGATCCCGACCATATACGTACGCGGCTCGCGCCAGCGCAGCATTCGTCGTGACCAATACGGCACCGGCACGCTCCAGTGACCGCGGTGCCCGACCGTGGCGAAGGACATAGATGCCGCGTATTGAACTGATGTCGTACTGCCGCGCTCGCTCGTTGTAGTAGGCAACCTCATCCGCAAGTACGTCGGCAAACGCGGTCTCGTCTATTTGCAGGCTGTTCTGATACGGAGGCGTAGGCAGGACCTCGACGCTCATCTTCCGTAGTTCATCGTCGAGTCCGGCCGCGACAAGTAGCAGGTCTGACCTGGTAGTGCCGCTGCGCCGCGCTTCGAAGACTATGCGCCCCCGGCCTTTCGGAGAGTCGACAAAGTCCGATGCACCTCGAACAACGCCTTCCAGTTCCTCTCGGACATGCTCGAAGGCGGCCATCCGCCCTCCGAGCACAGCAATCAGCCTGAAGAGCTCAAGCGCGGCGTCTCGCCGAGGTGCGCCTTCCAATGCGAGAGCATGAACGAGGAGCGGTGTATCGAAGTAGAACACCAGACCGTCAAAGGTCTTTGGTGCGTTCACGAGGTCAGGGCAGACAAGCGCATTCGCCAACATGTGTCCCTGCACAAGAACTGACAGACTCTCGAAGCGCTCTGGGTCCCCTTCCTGGATGCTTCGGATATATGCTCCGACCACATAGTGGTCGGTCTTCTTCTTTGTAGAATCTGGAATCGTCGTCCCGCGCAGGATGGCTCGAAGAGAATCCACACCAAACGCCGAAAGAAAGTCACAGACGGCGCCGATCGCTTCCTCTTCCGCGCTGAACTCGTGGCCGATGCTCTTTGCGAAGGAAGTCAGCCCTGCGACGAGGGCGTTGATGTGTCGGTGAGCCGCTGCTGCGCTCGAGTCCAGATTCGTGTGCGCCAGCGCATTCGTTCTGCGATAGACGCCATCGGCGCGAGCCAGCCCGCCATCCCGCACGATTCGTTGGAGTACGAGTTGCGTGGTTCTGGTTGGAACCACCAAGCCAAAGTGGCTTGCGATGCTATCAGCTACTGAAGCATCGTTCACGACGGAGAGTCCGTCGTTGCACAGCACGTGCAACACGAACGGGCGCAACAGGTCGAGGTAATCCTGTCCGAGGTCGCGTTGCGACTTCAGAATGGCCAGGCTAACCAGCGTGCTCTGGCTGGAACGCGAGGAGTTCAGCGCCTTGCCAGACTGCGACCCCAGAATCGCGGGGGACGACTTCGGCGGCCTCCGGTGCCCTTTTCTACTCATGGCGTCCCCCCGTGGCCGCCCGTTGGGGGCTCGATGCGATAGCGCGGTGTGACCGTCTGTGAGACGTAGGCGTCTGACAGGTCGCGGTAGAAGCCCACCTCGCGCAGTCGCGCGGTGAAGGCCGCCGTGTTCTCGCGGAGTGCGGCGCGGTCTTCGATGCTCGGCGCCCCGAATCCATCTCCACGAGGCAGGCGATCGATGTGGAGGCCATAGCGTTCGCGCAGCCAGGTCAGCAGCCCCTCGATGCGAAGCTCTCCTGTGTAGAACGGACCGGTGGGCGTGTCCTGCCGGAGCACCGCAATCTGGAGGAGCACCTCGAGGAGCCTGCTGTCGAAGATGAAGCGACGCGGGGCGCCCTTGGTGCGGCCCTGCGTGATGAGAGCGCCAGGCCGGTTCTTCATCAGCAGCGAGTCGATACACTCGGTGATGTATTGCCGGTGGAACTTGCCGCGCAGCGCCACGAGCATCTCCACGTAGGTGTCGAACTCTGAGAGCTTGAGGTCCAGCACGGCCCTCAGCTCGGGGTCGAGGTCCGTCTCCGTGTTCCCCGCGGAGTCCTGCACCAGCGCGTAGATCCGGGCGCCGAAGAACTTGGCTCTCTCGTCCTTGTGCAAGGGCTCGAGGAGCTGCAGCACGTCGCCCACGCCCATCTCCTCGCCCTTGGGTCGGTGGAGCTTGCCGGTCTTGATGAGCGACTCGCCGAACTCATCCAGCTTCTTGAACGTGAAGTACGCCTTCACGAACGATGGGATGCGTCGGTAGTGGACGTCTGCGCTTCGAATCGCCAGCCGTGCGGAGGCGGCGTCGGGCTGACCAGCGACGTCGACGAAGAGGCCCACGCGGTACGGGCAGTCGCCATGCGGGTTGTCGGCGCTGCGCGGGTCCATCGGGCACGACGTCGCCGCACAGATCGGGTCGCCGCCCTTTCGCTTCACCAGGGCCGGCAGCAGCTTGAACAGCCGCAGGTGGTAGAGCGAGAGGTGAAAAGCGAGCAGGACCTTGAGGTAGTCGACCATCACGGAGCGCGGGATGTGTCGCTCGTAGAAGAGGAGCCGCTTGATGTCCTCGGCGAGGAGGTCCGCGGCGCCGATACACAGGGGCATGAAGCTGTCGCGTCCACCACGCGTGTCCGGCGCGTCCTCCACCTGCTCGGTCAGGCGCAGAAGAGCCTGCGTCTCGACGTCGAGGACGGCCGTGCCATCGGTGCGTCCAGTGACCTTGTCGTGGCCCTGGAAGAAGAAGCGGTTGAGCTGCTCGATGGCCGCCTGACCGGCTCCCTTCCGTGCGTGGTAGAGGGTCTCGTAGAGGTGTTGCGCCGCCCCGTAGTCGCGTGAGTGCTGCGGGTTGCGGAAGCGGTACGTGAAGCCATGCAGCGGACGCGGCGCCGCGACGGCCTGGTTCGACTTGCCACGGTTGACGACGTCCATCAGGTGCGTCTCGACCCACCGCTCCAGGATCTCCCGGTGCTGCGTGAAGCCCGTGAACCACTCGGGGTGCTCGAGGAACTCGTCGACGAAGGCCTCAACCGACAGCTCGAAGCGACGCTTCAGCCGACTTGGGAAGCCGTTGTGGGCGAGGCGCGCGAACAAGGCCGTCAGCACACGGTCCATCTCGAGCTGCTTGAAGTCGAGGTAGGACACCTTCTTCGTGTTGAAGGCGCGGTCTTTGCTGGACAGGCCCATCAGCGCCCCCCTTCGAGTTCCGAGAGCGCCGGCTCGGCACCGTCGGCAGGCAGCGCCGCCCTTGCGGCCGCCGCGACGTGGGCCATCTCCAGCCGCCCGTCGTCGTGGCGCTCGATGCGATAGAAGTCATGCCCTGTGGTGGTGAGCAGCACCTCTTGATAGGGCGCCGAGCCGAGCACGTTCTTGAACACGGCCAGACTCAGGTAGTAGCCCTGCTCCTCCTCGAGACTCGGCCGATAGCCGTGGTTCAATCGGTCGAGCATCTCGAAGACGTCGAGGTTGATCACCAGCTCCGCCTCGCTACCTTGGCCGCTGAAGCGCAGGATGAGCGCGTCAGGAATATGCTCCACGAAGCGGGCACGGCTCGCGGCATCACTCACCGCGAGGTGGAACTTGTTCGCGTCATAGAGCCGGTACGAGCGGACGGTGCCCCGCTCGACCTGCCTGACCTGTAGCGCCAGGCTGTCGGAGAGGCGGGTTGGGTCGAGCAATCCCTCGCCGCGGTTGATGGCCTGCAAGACCTCCGGCAGCGCCAGCTCGGCCATGGACTCGCCCCGCACCATCTTCAGCATCCGCTCGGCGGAACGGTAGGGCAGCATCCCACGCCAACCGCTGTCGCGACGTTCGAAGAACGCACGCCGGCGCGCCATCGAGACATACCGCCGGTGCGTCGTCGTACGGTGGGGCGTCGGCTTCCCCGAGAAGTCCCGGGGCAGGTTCTCGTAGAGGGCCCGAAGGACCTCGTGGTCGTAGCGACCGCGGTCGGCGAAGCCGAAGCGGCTGCGGTCCTGCGTTGGGCTCACAAAGTCGAGACCGCGATCCATGCGCGGGTCGCTCGCTGCGCCCACGTCGACGTCCTGGAGCAGCGACAGCAAGCGGTCCACTGTCGCGGACTCCGCGCCCATCCATGCGTTGAAGTAGAAGCCGGCGGCGATCTCGTCCCGGCGTCCATCGGCATAGAGCTGATGGATCTCGGCGCAGTCGCGCGCAGACGCCAGCGTGAACGCCAGAGCGGACCGAAGGTCTCGCAGCGTGAGGTGCAGACGGCCACGCAGATGGGTCAGCGTGTACAGCGTCTTCAGGCGCTCGAGGACCTGGGGACCCGCCGTTCGATCCTGGAAGGTCTGTGCGTTGTGGAGCGCGTAGCACTTGTCCTTGAGATTGCAGTTCTGGCAGGCCTGCCAGAACTTCGGGTGCGTAAGGAGTCGCGTCTGCCGCTCGAGGATCGAATCGTCGAGCCCTTGGCCATTGGCCACGACGCTGCGCAGGTTGAGGTTCACGACGGCGACGCCGTGCGCGTCGGAGCCTGTCTGAAGACCCTCTTCGACGAGCCGCAGGAGCGCTGGGAATTGCGCCCGCTCGGTCTGAAGGAAGTCCACGAGCCGGCCCTCGTTGATCGCGACGAGGCGGGTTTCGGTGTCAGGCCAACGGGTTGGGTCGTCTCCCTTGAACGGTGCAAAGAACTCGCGGAGAACCTCGCCGTTGGCGCGGTCGTCTTCGTCCTGCGAGCCGTCGTAGTTCGTGAGGAACGCCCGCTGCACGGTCGTGAAGCGTCGGCCGTTGAGCAGGGCCTCGCTCGACACCAACTGCGCTTGTTCGCCCGCCTGCGCCTCGAGCTGCTGCAGGAATGCCGTCTTGCCATCACCGGCGTTGCCCGTGATCAGGACGAGCTTGAACTTGCCGGCGATGACATCGGGCATGAGCCCGTCGTCGAGCAGTGTCGGGACGTAGGTTCGGCGTCCAAGGTCATCGAGCCCGCGCGTGCCGGCGTTGGTCTGGGGGCTCTGGCTGTAGAGCGTCAGCAGGTAGCTGACGAAGGGGTTGGTGTTCGGTGGAACGGCACCGCCGAACTCCAGAACAAGCAGCGAGTCCGAGGTCTTGGACGTCGGCTCGCGGCGCGCTCGGGTGACCTCTTCGAGGGCCTCGATGAGCACCGGGGCCGACGCGAAACGATCGGCGCGCTTCGGCGCGATGGCTTTCAACACGAGCGTCGTGAGCTCCGGCGCCAGATCGGAGAGCCCCGGAAGCTCGCGGGGATCGGCGGCTACGGTCGCCGGCGGTGGCGATGTCGACTTCCACGGGTACACGCCAGTCAGCGCCTCGTAGACCGTGAGCCCGAGGGCGTAGAGGTCGCGGTCCACCAGCTCGCTCGGTGACGGGGTCGCCGACAGATCGAGGTCTGGCGGGAGATAGCGGCGCGAGCCTCCGCCGTGGCCGTTGTCCTCGGAGCGAACCGACACGTTGAAGTCGATGATCTTCGCCCCACGAACGGTCCAGAGCAGGTTGTGAGGCTTGATGTCGCAGTGGTAGATGCCCTCACGGTGCAGGTGGACAAGCCCCTCGGCCACCTGCCGGAAGAGGACCAGTGCATCCTCCGGCGCGAAGCGGGCGTCGTGGATCAGGTCGCCGACGTCTTCGCCGTCGACGTACTCGAAGAGCATGTAGGGGGGGCCGTCTCCGGGCAGCACATTGGCGTCGATGACGCGCACCACGTGCGGATGCTCCGGCAGGTGGACGAGGGTCTTGTACTCCTTCTTGAGCCGCTCTAGCGTGGAGTGCCGGTCGCGCAGGATGAGCTTCAGCGCTCGCGTGACGTCGCCGAGTGTGTCCACCACCTTGTAGACGACGCCGAAGGTCCCCCGACCGAGGCGGGATCGGACTTCGAGCTTGCCCGCGAGAAGCGTGCCCCGAGGCACGTTTGCCCAGTCGATGGCGGCGGGCGCAGGAGCCTCGGGCTTTGGCGGCGGGGTCGACGGCGTCTCGGGCGGTGCGACTGGCTCGGCAGGCAACGACGCGGCGAGCGCGACGTCGAGCCCCTCGAGCGCAGCGGCCGCAGTAAGCCGGTGGTCCGGGTTGAACGTGCAGAGCTGCTGCAGCCACTCATCCAGCGCGGGGGCGATCTCTGCGCGGTGGCCCGAGGGCTTGATCGGGAACACGCCTGTTTGATCGAAGAGCTCAGTCGGCGAGCTGAAGGGGCGCTGGCCCGTGAAGAGCTCGTAGAGCACCAGTCCCGCGCCGAACAGGTCCGATGACGGGCTCGCGTTGGCTGGCTCCTTCCACGTCTCCGGCGCGGCGTAGTTCGGGTCGACCTTCTCGACGATCTCGGCGGCGATGGTCAGGCTGCGGTCGGTCCCGGCCCGAGCGTGGTCGAAGCCGGTGAGGCGGATGTGGCCGTCGCTGCCGAGCAGGATCGTTCCCGGTGAGAGGTCGCGATGCACGACCTCGTGGGCGTGGCAGAAGGCCAGAGCCTCGAGCAGCTCGCGCGCCACGCGGAGCTTCTGGTCGAGGGTCAGCGCCAGCGCGGGCTTGTCGATGTGGAGGCGTAGCGCCTGTCCTGACACGTCCTCGGTGACGAGCACGTACCGGTCCTCGCCCTCCGTGGCGAAGAAGCTCTTGGCGCCAGCGATGAAGGGGTGCCCCGGCAGGCGGTTGAGCGCGTAGAACGCGTTGGCGATTCGGGCTTTTTGTCGAGCTCGGGCTTCGTCGTCGGTCAGGTAGGCATCGGCCTGGTACACCCGCAGCAAGGCCGTGCCGCCGCGCTTGCCGGCAAAGGTGTTGATGGCGCGGTACTCGACAAACGTGTCGCTGGCCCCGAGGCGCTCCGTCACCTCCCAGTCCCCAAGCACCGTCGGTCCCGAGCGCTTGCGCGCGACGCCAATCAACGCGCTGCGCACCATGCTGTGCAAGCGGGAGATGTTCTTCTCGAAGCGCGCCGGGATGCGGCCCGCGTTCTGGAAGAAGGCCGCGGACTTCTTGAGCGTTGTGACGTTGTCGAGGTCGCGTCCGCCCTGGTCGACGAGGTGTGCATCGGGGGCGGTGAGCAGGATGGCCGCCTCGACGAACACGCCGTCGATGTCGCGTCGGCCGGGCTGGCTGCCGGTGAGGATGCCCTTCACCGTCCGTGCGTGGCCGCGGAGCTTGAGCAGGGGTGAGGTGAAGGGCTGTCGTCCCTCTGGATACCACTTGGGGCCGTAGACATCGATGAGCCCCCGTGTGCCCTTGATGTCGACGAGGTACAGCGCGTGGGGCGTCAACACGGCGAGGTCGACTTCGAACGTCTCGCCGTCGCGACGGATCTCGAAGTTGTGGAAGATGACGTAGCTGCTCGGGAGGTGGTCCCGCAGGTGCGCGATCGCCTGCCGCTCGGCGTCGTTCACGGGCTCGCCAATGGGGACCACCGTGGCCATCAGGTGGCCTCCTCGATGGCGCGCTCGACGAGGGTGCGGGCCTCGTCCTCGGCAAGCGTAGCGCCATCTCGCAACTTGATCGCCTCGTCCACAAGGTCGCTGACTTCGTACCGTCGCTTCTGGTTGGGCCAAGGAATCTGAAGGCCGCGAACTCGAGTGGCGTCCATATGCGGGATGCTTGAGCCCGCCGCTTCTCGAGCGATCAGCGTGACGCCCTCGTCGGTGGAAAGCAGCGCGAAGATGAAGCCGGCATCCCGCCGGACATTCGACTTGACCCTCACCATGTTGTTGGAGACGGCGAACCCATCCAGATGCGAGCCAACCATCACACTGCGCCCAATGAGGCCGCCCAACTGGCCAGCTTCTTGGATGAGAATCGTCCCCTCCTCGACAGCCAGTTGGTGTTCAGTGACAACGCGATGCATCAGGTAGCGCTCAGACTTCGGCGTCAGCTGGAAAACGTCTCCACCGGTAATGTATGGCACGCCGAAGCGCGGATCGTCGGCATATCGCCGCTTGAAGATCCCAGGAATGAAGACAGTGGCAACGTCAGCAAGCCGGCGGTGCTCGTCGACTTGTGCCGTGTCCAACGCGCGGCGGGCAGCCTCGCAGCGATTGCTGAAGTAGTAGGCATCAAATCTGGACTGCAGCCGAGTGCAGGAAACGAATGTCCAGGTCTTCTCGTGATCGCAGCCGTCATCAACGGGCTTACCCAACATGGCTCGGACGCAACTGTCTGCTTGAGACAACAGTTGGGTCGCGTTCGTTCTTTTTCTTGCAGCGCCTTTCACGAGACCGTGCACGCGCTTCTCCACCGCATCGCCAAGCCGCGGTACCGGGAGGTCAGCAATGTGCTGGGGCTCGATGTGCTGGATGATGGCGCCGTAGGTCCCCGAGGTCACCAGCGGTACGCCGAACTTGCTGCTGAGGAAAGCGTAGAGATAGCCCGAAGGCACGCGCTGTGAGTCCGGAATGACCCTGAGCACATCCTCCGTGCATGCCATACCGTCCATGTCCGGCCGCGCATAGCTCATGCGCCCAATTGTCCCGGCCCGCGTGATGAGCGTGTGGCCTTCGCGGATGATGAGCTTCGGGTTTTCACGAACCGCTCGGCGCGAGATGAACCGCAGATCGCTCAGGTCCGCCTGCAGGATCGAAGTGCTTGTGAGAAATGGCACCCCGTGTGCCGCATCCGCGGCCCACTGACGCGTAATGCGGCCGGCGTTCACAAGGCCTGCGATACCACCCTCGCACAAGTCCGCGAGTCGGTCCTTTGGGCAGGTCATCTCCTCCAGACGGACTTTCGCCTCGAGAGCGCCTGACAAGTACGGTCCGCTGTCGAAGCGTCGGCCGTCTCGACGCATCCAGGCGCTGGGGATGGTCTTGACCTTCATGCGCCCTCCATCGGGAACCAGGCTTGAAGCTGACGGAGGAAGGCCATCAACGCCGGATCCTGGCAGCGCCTGACCGACACGTTGCCGGACACCTCGCGGTAGAGTTTCGACGAGCGCGGGATGCGCTTCGGTCCCCGACGGAGCGCCCACTCGGCGGCCTCTTTCGGGCGCGCCGGCTTCTGCTCGCCCGCCAATAGGAGTCCCTCGCCTTCGAGGGCGGGGCGCAGCGTGTTCCACGAGGCCCATCCCAGTGCGGTCGCGGTGTGCGGCGAGTCGGACCAGAGCCACACATCGGCCTCCGGCGAGACGACGAGCGGCAGGCCGCATGTCCCAACCCAGCCAGCGGCGTCGAGGTGCGTACGCAGGGCGCGGACCATCTCGTCGGCGCCAGGGCTGCCTTCCCACTCCTCGTCCGCGATGACCACCGCATGCTGGTAGTCGGCGCGGTAGGGTCGCATCAGCTCCCCGCCACGTCGATAGAGGCCGGGGTCGCAGTGACCCGCCGCGATCTTGATGTCCTCGCGGCTGTCGAAGGTGAAGGAGGCACATCCGATCGCTTGGTGGAAGCCGGGGCGGTCTAGCAGCCCGCCGACGGCCCCGGCCATGTTCTTGTCCGCCACGTAGACGAGGAGGTCCCTCATTCGAAGACCCCCGTCGCGAACAGGCTGCCGAGGTCGATAGCGCCCTTCCACTCGGCGAGGCGCGGGTGTTCCTCGCCGCGTACGACGGTGGCTGCGCCGGTGCGGTCGAGGCGCGTGATGACCAGCTCGGAGAGCTTGCCGTCGGCGAGCACCACGGGCGAGTGGGTCGAGACCCAGACCTGCTGGTCGTAGAGCGACCGCAGCGACTGCATGATGGTCTCGATGGCCTGCGGGTGGATGCTGTTCTCGGGTTCCTCGATCACCAGCAGCGTCGGCGCGTTCGGCAAGTAGGCCACGAGCGTCAGCGCGAGGATGCGTAGCGTGCCTTCGGACAGGCCCGAAGAGGTGACGGCGAAGCCGCCCTCGTAGGTCACGCGGAAGTAGGCGTGGTGGTCCTCTTCGCGCTCGCTCACCGTGATGTTGGCGATCTGCGGCAGCGCCGTCTGGACGTGCGAAACCCACCAGCCGAAGCGTTCCGGGTCAGACTTCTGCAACGCGAGGGCGAGCCACGGGAGGTTCTCGCCCGTGGCCATCAGCGTGCGGTCCAGTCCTGGCGGTGCCGCCCGACGCAGCTCGGTCCACTTCGGGTCGAAGAAGAGCGCGCCGCTCAAGAGAAAGTCGAGAAACCAACGGCCCGCGGCGAAGTCCGCCTCGGCCTCGTACTGGAGGCGAGGCAGCGCGGTCACGGTCGGATCGACCTCGGCGCGCCGTTCCCGGGCGCCCTTCGTCTCGGGCCGTAAAGCGACCTCGGCGGTGGCGCCCGCCGTCTCCCGCTGGAGCATGAACCGCCAGTCCCTGTTCGAGACGTTCTGCCCCTGGATCGGGAGCCGCTCGTCTTCGTAGGCGTCCGAGTGCGGGAAGACGAAGAGGTACTCGTTGCGCACCGTGAGCTGGTGGCCGTCCTCAATCTCGAGACGCAGCTCGTAGCGGATGTGGGTCGGGTGCTTCTCAGGCGTGTCGCGGATGGCGGCGGGCGAGGCGTCGACCAGGGCCGCCCGGAGCTCCTCGGGCAGACGCGCCTCGACACCGAGCGTGAAGCTGTCGCGCTCGGACCGGAACGGGACCTCGGTCAAGCTGTTTGCCCGCGCACCGCGCCCGAGCAACCGACCGACGAAGGCGTGGGCGACGTTGCGCGAGCGCAGCAGGTCACCAAAGAGGATCGGGATGTCGAGCAGTGTGGTCTTGCCCGAGCCGTTGGCGCCGGCGATCACGGCAAACGGACCGAACGTCACGCCGAGCCGCTCGAAGCACCGGTAGTTGGTCGCGTCGATTCTCGTGATCATGCGCCGGGCTCCTCGTTCGTCGTGCGGAACGCCTGGTAGGCCTCAGCGATGCGCGGAAGATCGTCGTCGAGGGTCTTCTCCTTGCGCCGAAGCACACGCACCACGGACTGCCCGCCCACGCGCACGCGCTCGCGGTGCTCCACCTCCTCGACGAGCTCTTCACCGTCTGGCCCACGCTTGTAGAGGGTGTTCCCACGACGATCGAAGCCGACCTTCTCGGCGACGGCCATGAAGACGGGGTAGTCGACCTTCTGTCCGAGGTCCTCGGCGCGGAGCTCCTCGTCGGTCTTCTTCTTGAGGAAGAGCAAGCTCGTCAGGATGTTCACGTTCGCCTCGACGATGAACACCTCAACGGGGAGATCGACGCTCGCCAGCACCCAACAGTGGCGGAGCAGCCACCAGCGGATGTACTCGTCGCCTGGGTTGCCGAGGATGCCATCGGGCAGGACGATGCCGGTGCGGCCGCCCGGCCTGAGCCAGTCAAGGCAGCGCTCGATGAAGAGCACCTCCGGCGCGACGCTGCCTTGCAGGCGTCCCGTGTTCCGGAAGCCGCCGTCGTCGGTCCGCTCCCAGGTGTGAGCCAGCTCGAAGTGCTTGAGGATGTTCGGGTCAGTGATGGGGATGTTCGACCCGAAGGGCGGGTTCGTCATCACCACGTCCATCGAGCCCAGATCGGCCTTGCCCCGCGCCTCGGCCACACCTTGCAGGTGACCCGCCGGAAACTCGACCGAGTTCATGTTGAACACGCGCGCCTGGCCGTTGCTGGCCATCAGCACGTTCATCTGCGCGGCACGCACAAGGAACGGGTCGAAGTCGGCGCCGAAGAGGTTGTGCTCGACGAACGCACGCAGCTCCTCTTGCACAGTCAGGAACTCGTCCGTGGACTCGTCATCCAGAGCGATGTCGGAAGCCGCGCGCAGCTTGGCGTCGAGGTGCTTCAAGGTCGAAACCAGGAAGCCGCCCGTACCGCAGGCGGGGTCCATCACGCGCTCGTGGGGCTTCGGGTCGAGCATGGCGACCATCAGGTCGACGGCGCCACGCGGCGTGAAGTACTGGCCCCGGTCACCGCGAAGCACTTTGCCTACCAATTCCTGATAGGCCGCCCCCTTGGCGTCGAGGGCGGTGCGACCGAGATCGTACTTCGCAAGCTCGCCCACGATGAAGCCCAGGGCCCGATCCGACAGCGCAATGCGAGGCGGGTTGTCCTTGAAGACCGTGTCCTTGTACTTCTTGGCGACCTCATCGACGAGCTGGGTGACGCGTGCGCGGATGGCCTTCTGGCCCTCGGGGTCGAACTGTTCGTCGACCAGCTGCTTCTTGCCGTTCACCTGCTTCTCGAACATGCCGGCCCAGAAGCGCGGCGGCTGGTCCTTCGGGCGGCGCTCGTCGTGGAGCTTGGCGAAGATGAGATAGAGGAACTGCCAGAACGCGGCGTCCTTCGGCATGCCCTCGTTGCCATGGATGTAGTTGTGGCAGCGTTTGAAGGCCGTCAACAGCATTGCACGGTTCGGTCTTCGCAGAGTTGCCGCGGAGGCGACCGTGCGGCTGCCGAGCGTCCCGTCGGCCATGGGCCAGTCGCCGCGCGGGTGAAACTTGGTGTCGAAGCGCACCTTCTCCTTCTCGAAGAAGAAGAAGTCGAGACCATTGGTCCACAGGCCCCAGCGGCACTCCTCTGTCTGCTCCTGACTCATCGCCGCGTACAGGAGCCCGAACTCCTTCTCGGCCTGCTTGTGGTCGCGCATCTTGTACGCGCCCTTGGAGCCGGTCTTCGGCTCCTTGTCGCAGATGACGACGCGGCGCAGGTTCTCGGGGGTCTTGTCTGTGCCCGGCTCGAAGATGGCGATGTCGATCTTCTTCTGGCGCCCGTCGACCTTCATCTTGAAGTCGGGGACCATGTCGTCGACGGAGATGCCGTATTCGTGGAAGAATGCCCGGGCGATGCGCTGGCGCACCTGCTCCTTCGGCGTGTCCTTCACCGGCTCGTTGGTGATGTAGTCGAGGAGCTTGCCCTCCTCCAAGGAGGTGACCTCGTCGTCGCCGGCCTGATCGTTGTCGTCCATTTCGAGGTCACTCATGGTCGGGTTTCTCCTTCAGGTCGTCGTCGGAGCCACTGGCGGCACCGCCGTCGCGGACCCAGCCGTCAACGTCTTCGCGCTTGAACTTCCAAAAGCGTCCGACCTTGAAGCCGGGCATGCCCTTGCCGGTGACCCAGGCGTAGACGGTGTCCTTGCTGACACCGAGGTACTCGGCGACCTCGTCTACCGACAGCCAGCGGTCATCCATCGCGGGGCGCTCCTGTGCAGGTTCCGCGTACGACAGTGCACACGGTCATCCTGTTTAACACCACGCCAGACGGGTCGTCAATGGGAGCTGGTCCGGTTTGGGCGGATTTGCGCGGGTTGTGGCGGAGAGAGGCTGGACTGCTGTGGTGTGGTCCGAACCCGTCGCTGCGGGGCGAAGGGTGCTCAGCCTACCCGACTACGCCCATCAATTCCGCCCACCGCGCCCGCTGGTCCTCCCACACCAGGCTCTCGAACACCCGACGCAAGGTGCGCTCGGTGATCGGCTCCCGACCCGCGGGGTACTCGAGCGCCAGCACCTCCTCCTGGATGTCCGGGGCGAGCAGGAGGAGGTTCATCAGCTGCGTCAGCCGGGCCCGCGTCAGGCCGTGGCGGCGGGCGACGTCGGCCTGGTCGGCGTAGTGGCCGGCCTCGATGTCCTCGGCGATGCGGTGGGCGAGCGCGAGGCGCTTGGCGACGGTGGCCGGGTGGCGCTGGGCGAGCTGGAAGCGGCGGCGGGCAGCGCGCTCCTTGTGCACGTCCCAGGCGCGGCGGACCTCGAGGGTCTCAGTGCGCTGGGTGCGCTTGGGGCGGAAGGCGACCGTCTCGGTGTGCTGACTCATGGCGCGGCCTCCTCGGCCGGGGCATTGGCGTCGGCCTCGTCAACTTTCGGCACAGCGGTGAAGGGACC
>Ga0210033_1000997_pt1 | contig 26919 bp, 26 predicted proteins | sample CryGeymeta201501_FD_185465 | JGI IMG/M metagenome (GOLD analysis project Ga0210033, IMG submission 185465) | Groundwater microbial communities from Crystal Geyser aquifers in Utah, USA - Crystal Geyser metaG 2015-01 (SPAdes) (version 2) | ecosystem: Environmental > Aquatic > Deep subsurface >... | reverse complement strand
GCAAGACTCGCTTCCGGCCAGTGGCTAACCTGCCGGACGGGATTGGTTACCCGCCAGGGTCTCCTCAACAAGGTTTCAGTTCTGTTGGGTTACATAGCATCCCCCTTGTCCGAGTTTCGTGGCGCAACCGATGTCCCTGTCATAGCAATGACTGCGAGCGATCCAATCGGAGCAAGACCGCCGTTCGCGTCCCGCGATCCGTGTGTCCCGCTGGGGAGCGAGATCGGACACATGGAAGGCTCCTCCGTGTGTGACGAATCAACGCCAGGCACCACTCACCGGGGATCGCGCTCCGCGCCCCTGGACAACAATAGGAAGGTGGGATGGATATGATCAAGGCATGTGCGGCCGGACTTCTGATGTTGGCGTTCGTCTGCCTTGCGGGGGGCGACGCTCGTGCTCAATGTGGGGTGAACTTCGCGACGGGGGACTCCTCTGGAGCCACCTTCGCGAACACGGCGATAGTGCGAGACTACTACATCAACACGGACTCCTTCGCTGGGTTTGGATACGACCCGGACGAGGTCGAGGCGTTGATTGTCGCCGCGGCGGACACGTGGAACCAGGGTGGGACGACCGGGACCTTTCGGTATCAGGGGAGGACGACGTCGGACATTGCGATGCCAACTGTTACGCAGTGCCTGGCAAATGGAAATTTTAAGACGGTTGTGCGCATGGCGGACTCTCTCAGCAACAGTGGTGTAGGAAGGGCGGAGCCGCGATGTCGAGATGTAAACGGCATTGGATCTACTTTTGAAATTACAATAAATAACAGCAATAGCAATGGAGTCATTAACTGGGCGCTGAGATCGCCCGCTGTCGGCCAACTCGATATGGCGAGCACAGCGGTGCACGAGTTTGGTCACACATTCAATGTCTGGCATCCACCCGACGGGGCAACGGCTGCCACGATGCAGACGACCGGAAACGCCAACGCGGGCCTTGGCTTCCCCAACCTCACATGGCGCAAAACACTGCGGCGAGACCTCAGGTACTTTGACATCTACTGCTCAAGGCTCTACGGCGGCAGCAGAGTAGACAATGAATATCTCTACGTAAGCCCTAATAGACAATGGATTTACCAGGAGCAAAAATATGGCCCACCCTACCAGTACAGCAGCACCGAGGCGTTCAAGACGTCCTGGGGAGACCTCACAGCCACCTCGGCGGCCTCTCTCGACAGGAATTGGTTGCGGTACAATGGTTCGGCTGTGTCGTTCGACAGTCTGGTCGCGGCGTCGGCGCCCAAGGTGGTCGACTGGGAGGAGCAGCAGTTCGACCGGCGGATCTACTTTGGCCTCAGCACCGATGAGGGCGGGGGCGGCTGGAACAGCTCCCACGCCATCAAGGTCGTCGGGACGAGCTTCGTCGTCTACGCGCCCAACCTGCAGCAGTGCACCGCCATGTTGAACCCCTACGGATGCCTGGGCTCGGCCTCGGTCTACTCCGCCCGCCGCGTGGGGTCGGCGTTCAACGAGGCGATCAGCAAGACCGTGCTCGTGTGGACCCGCTCGGATCCAGCCAGCGAACTCGACTTCCGCCGCGTCCGTCTCACCGCCGGGCGCCTGGACAGCGAGACCGTGCCCATCGGCGCCTACGTGGGGAACGTAACGTCCATCGTCGGGCCGAGCATCGCCTGCAAGCCAGATCGCGCGTGGGGGCGCGATTGCGTCGTGGCCTACGTACCGCATGACTCGGATGAGCAGTGGGTAAACACAACCCTGCTCGACGTCGTCTTCAACGGCGTCTCCTACGACATCAGTTCCGTGGCCTCCGGGTCTCAGAAGTCCATGAAGACCGGCTCGGACATCACCCTCTGGTTCCAGGACGACTCCAACGGCGGACGGTTCTGGATGGCGGTGCGCAGCCTCGACCCCCTGCAGACCATCCAGGTCTGGAATTCGCCGGGCGGTTGGTTCTGGACCTACAAGTTCGACGTCGGCCCCGGGTTGGTCGGTCCTGACTCCGTCAGCTACACCAGGGGAACCTGGAACGCCATCATCACTAACTATTGAAGTTCTTTCCATGAAATTCGTGGACAACAAGAAGGAATACATCATGAAAAACCTGTTGAAAACCCTGACCCTCCTGGTGGGATTGGCAGCCGTCGCTGCCTGCTCCAATGAGGCCACGCCACAAGCGACACAACCCCTGCCGGCCGAGAGCGATGAGGACCTGGGAGATGGTGGCGCCGCTCAGTACACCATCCCTGGGATTACAGGTGGCGGTGATTGTGCGCTCGGTACCGGTGAGTATCCCCCGGTGGAGAGCATCCTTGGAAACGCCGACCTCTTCTTCATTGGTCGCGTCAACTCCGTCACGCAGCGGCTCGAGCCGTTCACGACGTCGGGCAGGGCGGTTGAGACCGTGGAGGAGTGCTTCACCATCACGCCCGCCCTCCAGTTGACGTTTGACGACGTCCAGGTGATCACCGGCTCGATGGTGGAGTCGGAGCTGACGGTCGCAGTCGGCTACAACACGCTCGACTCGTGGACAAGCAGATTGCAGTCCACCGGACCGGGTCCCTCTGACTTCGAGTGGACCAACAGCGAGCAACGCATCGTCCCCGGTCAGTGGCTTGGAGCCTCTCTCCGCCACGATGCGGGACGTGAGATCTACATCCTTATGGGGGGCTTCGTACATTTCGATGAAGATGGCCAGATCATTGGGTGGGCCGACGACGGCAACTGCACCGGTCTGCCAGAGGCTTTCGCAGAGGCAGAGACCCTGGAGCAGTTGATCAACGCCATTCCCAACCCCAAGCCTGCGGACTCCGACAATCGAGCTGAGGTTCGCTCGGCCTGGAGTTCTGCCCTCTGCTACGTCCCCGTCGACGATGAGCCCACCGACGAGGCCCCGTAGGACCAGCGAGGGCTCCCCCGCCCTCTCACCGCTCCATCGCCCTCCGACTCCTACCCCCATCCTGCCCTCGCCGAGCTTGCGGATGATCTCGAAGTGGTCGCCGAGCACGTCCCCGGCAGCGCAAGCTGCGCCAATGAGGCCTCGAGCGGGACGTGGGGCACGTCGGCCAGCTCGGCCAGGAGCGGGTCGACCGATTCGCCAGGCGGCGTCCAGGCTGTCGCAGCCGTCGACCTCGACCGCCGCGTCCTCGAACGCCAGCCAACGTCGTCTTCTTCGACGAGGTCCTCGACGGCCTCGACGCCGACGGCACCCGCCGCGTCTGCGAGTGGCTCGAGGGCCTGCCGTTCGCCTCGATCTTCCTCGTCAGCCACAACAGCGGCGTCGCCGACGCCTTCGACCACGAGATTGCCAGAGTTCACACCCACTTCCCGGGCCAGAACGACCCGGCTGGCCGCAAGCAGTTCTGCAAGTTCACAGCCCCGGTCTACGACGAGGCCAAGGCGTTCGGCGTCTCGGACAAGAGCTGCTCGTTCAATGGCGACGCCCTGACCGAGGCGACCTGCCTGGTGTCGCTCGACCTGGCCACCAAGGGCCTCGACGAGAGCCTGGACCTGGAGTAGTCGAGCTGCGTCCCTGCCCTTTACACGGCCTCGCGGCGTGCCTACACTAAACATCGGTTTAGTCTACTGGCACCCCGCACCGCGAGGCCTCCGTGCGCTCCCTCTTCATCTCCGACCTCCACGCCGCCCTGCGCCTCCCCCACGCGCAGCTCTCCGAGACGGCCACGACCTCCGATCGCCTCGAGGACGTCTGTCATGTGCTCGACCGCGTGCTGGCTTACACCGCCGAGCACGACGTCGCGCAGGTCTTCGTGCTCGGCGACCTCTTCCATCAGCGCCACCCTGACGCGCCGACGCTGCACGCGGTCGCCCAGCGGCTCCGGGCGCTGTCTCGCGTGGCCGAGCGCGTCCTGCTCCTGCCCGGCAATCACGACGCCCACGACAAGGCCGGCCGGATCTACTCGCTGAGCTTCTTCGACGCCCTCCAGGTTCCGGGTATCGAGGTGCTGCTCGAACCGGAGCCCCGCACCTTCGGCGACGTGACCTTCTGGCCCATGCCCTGGCTGCCGCGTGAGGCCACCGAGGCCCGCATCAGCGCGGCGTTGGCACGGCGCTCGGCCGACCGCGCCAACGTCCTGCTGCTCCACCACACCATCAAGGGCTGCCTGGACGGGCCGCGACGGGTCCAGCAGGGCCTGACGCTCTCGGCGCTCGGCGGCTTCGACCTCGTGCTGTCCGGTCACATCCACCGGCCGCAGCGCCTCGGCCACAGCGTCTTGCTCGGCTCGCCGTTGGAGCTTCGCGCGAGCGAGAACGACGGCGAGCAGCGCGGCTTCTGGGTCATGGACCACGCCGCCCCACACGACCTCCACCTCGTCCCCCTCGACGACACCCCGAAGTTCCTGCGGTGGAGCCTCGATACGCCCGGAGCCCTCGACGACGGCGATCGGGTCGAGGCGTCGCTCGTGGACCTCACCGCGGCGCTCTCGGCGGTCCTGGCGCGGCGGCCGGTCTACCTCGACGTCCACCTGCTCGGGACCGGCGCGCAGGTGGCGGCCGCCAAGGCGCGGGTCAACGCCCACCTCGACGAGCTCGGGGCGCGGGAGCGAGGGCTCCGCCAGCTCCGCGTGCAGCGGCAGATCGACGACCTCGGCGCGGGGCAGCGGCTCCGAGGCAGGGTGCGGTCGGGGCAGATCGCCACGCCGCGGGGGCTGCTGGAGGGCTGGGCGACGATGACGCTCGCCGACCTCGGCGCGGACGACCTCGACGCGGTGCTGCGGCTCGGCGAGTCGCTGCTGGAGGACCGGCAGCTCGAGGAGCTGGAGGCGTTGCTGGCGGAGGTGCCCCATGGCCGGGGTTGAGTTCGTGCGGCTCGCCGTCGTCGGCTTCGGGGTCTTTGAGCGACGGCAGGAGCTGGTGCTGCGGGATCGGCAGCTCACCCTCATCGTCGGCGACAATCAGGACACCCGCGCCGCCCTCTCCAACGGCACCGGCAAGACGACCGTGTTCAAGGCTGTCTCCTGGTGCCTCTACCAGCGCACCATCGACGGCCTCACCACCGACGTCATCCACCGGCGCGCCCGCAGCGCCGAGGTCCAGCTCGAGCTCCGCGTGGACGAGCAGCCCTACCGGGTCACCCGCCGCCGGACCCGCACCAGCGCGCGCCTCGACCTCCACCGCTTCGAGCCCGACCCCGACGGCCCCGAGCACGTCGACGGCGCGCCCGGACGCTGGGTTGATCACGGCCAGTCGAAGGCCGCCCACACCCAGGAGGCCATCGAGGCCCTGCTCGGCATGGGCTGGGACGCCTTCCGGTCCTGCGTCCTGTTCGGCCAGGGCGACCACGCCCGGTTCGCCTCCCCGCACCTCGGCGACGCGGCGCGCAAGGGCGTCCTGTCCACCGTCCTCGACCTCGAGCGGTACAGCCAGGCCCGCGAGCGCGCCAGGGCCCTCCGCCAGCGCGCCGACGCCGCCCTCGCCCGATGGCAGACCGCCTCCAGCGCCGCCGAGCGGCAGCGGGCCACCCTCCAGACCCGCCGCGCCTTCCTCGACGGCCAACGCGCGACCACCCTGGCCGCCTCGCACGCTGGCGAGGAGTCCGTCGCCGACCTCGAGGCCGACCTCGGCGCGCTCGACGCCGAGCGCCTCGACCTGTTGGAGCTCCTGGCCACCAGCACCGCCGCCCTCGACGACGCCACCGCCCGCCTCCAGGCCACCGCCGAGGTGGTTGAGCGCGCCCAGCTCGACCAGCAGCGCGCCAACCTCGAACGCGCTGAGGTCGAACACCGGCTCGCTTCCCTGGCCACGGACGGCCCCTGCCCCACCTGCGGCCAGCACCGACGCGCCGACCCGTCCCGCCTCGCGGCGCTGCGCGCTGACCTCGAGCGCATGCAGGCCGCGCTGATCGCCCTCAACCACGCGACCACCGACGCGCGCCAACAGCGCGACGACGCCCGCAAGGATCAGACCCGCCTCCGCGAGGACGCCCAGACCCTCCGCGACCGCCACGCCCACCTTCGCGCCCGCCGCGAAGCCCAGAGCGAGCGCCGCGACCGCCTCCGCCAGACCCTCACCACAGCCGCCGCCACACTCGCCGCCCTCGACGCCCAGCTCGCCGAGGCCGACGCCGCCCTGAGCGACCTCGACCGCGCCGCCGCGTCGGCGTCCGACCGCATCACCCGCCTGACCGCCCTCCAGCGACAGGTCGACCTCTGGCTCAAGGGCTTCGGCCCCAAGGGCGTCCCCGCCCTCGCCATGGAGCAGTGCCTCCCCGTCCTCAACGCCCGCGCCAACCGCCACCTGTTCGACCTCGGCGACGGCGACCTCGCTGTGCGCTGGACCGCCACCGGCGAGCGCACCGACGGCGGCGAGAAGGAGGAGCTGACCCAGCACATCACCGTCGAGGGCCTCGACGACGTCGCCCCCTCCGGTGGACAGATGCGCAAGATCGAGCTGGCCACCGAGCTCGCGCTCGCCGAGATCGCCGCCGAGTCCAGCCACCGCGGCACCAACGTCGTCTTCTTCGACGAGGTCCTCGACGGCCTCGACGCCGAGGGCACCCGCCGCGTCTGCGAGTGGCTCGAGGGCCTGCCGTTCGCCTCGATCTTCCTCGTCAGCCACAACAGCGGCGTCGCCGACGCCTTCGACCACGTGATCACCGTCACCAAGCGCGGCGGCGCCGCAGACCTCGATGGCTGAAGCCCCACCCCCCGACCGCCGTCTCGAAAGTCACAAATATCCAGTTACATCAAGGTCTTATGACGATGCTCGAAGCATCTTCCGCCCCCTCGCCCCCGCCGCGATCTCGATGACCTCCTGCGTGCTCTCCTCCCGACGCGCCGCCGCGAGGCTCCGCCGCAACAGGCTCCGCTGCGTATCGAGCCACCGCTCGGCCGCGCCCGTGGCCACGAGCCGCGCCCCGTGCTCCGAGGCCACCGCGTCGAGCAGCAGGCTGTGCAGGTCGATGTAGAGCAGCTCGCGGACGACCACATCCACGATCCGCTCGGCGGTCGCGTAGCGCGGGGCCAGGGGCGCGCTCGGAGCGGGCACCGCGATAGGCAGGAGCGTCGTCGGCACGGCCGGGAAGGTGCCCACCCCCTCGAAGCGGCTCGACATGGCGTCGAACGAGGCGAGCCCCTGCACGAGGTGAAGCTCGAGCATCGCGTGGGCCAGCTCCATCAGCAGCCGGGGCACCTCCCGCACCACCGAAGGCGCCGGCCAGACCCGGTCCGCCGTCACCCCGCGACGGCTCAGCAGCGCCGCCGCCCGACGGCCCACGCACAGCGTCGGCCCCGCCCCGAGCGCGCGGCGATGCTCGAGCGCCGCCGCGACGATGTGGCTGTTGTATCCCCCGCACAGCCCCAGCTCCGCCCCCAGCACCAGCAACCCCGCGCCCCCCTCACCGCCCGGCAGCAGCGCGCCCGTCCTGGCCGCAATGCCCATCAGCCCCTCCCGATACGCCCGAGACGGGGCCAACGCCGCCCGCGCCACCCGCAGATGGTGGGCCGACAGGCTCTTCATCGCCGAGATCGCCTCCCCGAGCGTATCGAGCGAGCTCAGCCGCAGCTCCAGGTCGCGTTGATGCTTCATGCCTGCTCCTCGGCGAGCAACGCCCGGAAGACCGCCTCGAGCGCAGCGCCCCAGTCACCCTCCGGGAGCGCCCCCGCATCGAGCGAGGTCATGATCGCCGCCTGCGCCTCGCGCGCCCGAGCCACGGTCGCCAGCACGAGCCGCACGGCGTCGGGCGGGGCGAGCCCGTCGAGCCAGCCACCGTCCACCGCGACGATGGTGAGGATCTGCTCCCCGATCGACCGGACCCTGAACCGCGGCTGCCGCAGCAGCGCCCGCATCAACCGACCGCGCTCCACGCGCTGCTGCGTCACCGGGTCGATGTCGAGCCCCACCCGCGTCAGCGCCTCCAGCGCCTCGAACCGCGCCATGCCGATCCGGATCGGGCGAGCGACCGACCGCATCGCCTCCGACTGCGCCGTGCCCCCGATCCGCGACACGCTCCGACCGATGTCCACCGCCGGCCGCTCGTTGCGCTCGAACCGACCCGCGTCCAGGTAGATCTGACCGTCCGTGATCGAGATGAGGTTGGTCGGGATGTACGCCGAGATGTCGCTGTCCGTCGTCTCGATGATCGGGAACGCGGTCAGCGTCCCGCCGCCCGCCTCGGCGTTCATCGCCGTCGCCCGCTCCAGCAGCTCGGCGTGCACGTAGAAGATGTCGCCCGGGAACGCCTCGCGGCCGGGAGAGCGCCCCAGCAGCAACGCCACCTCCCGGTACGCGTCGGCGTGCTTGGTCAGGTCATCGAAGACCACCAGCACGTCCTTGCCCTGGTCCCGAAAGTACTCCGCCGCCGCCATCCCTGCGTACGGTGCCAGGTACTGCATCCCCGCCGGGTCGGCGGCCTCCGCCGCCAGCACCAGCGTGTTCGACAGCGCGCCGCAGCTCAGCAGCGCCTGCCGGATGTTGAGCACCCGCGTCAACGGCTGGCCGATGACCACGTACACGCACGCCACGTCACCTCCGACCTGCGCAGCCACGATGTCCAGCGCCAGCGCCGTCTTCCCGGTGTTTCGGTCGCCGACGATGAGCTGCCGCTGCCCGCGCCCGATCGGGATCGCAGCGTCGATGACCATCACCCCCGTGTGAAGCGGCCGCACCACCGGCGCGCGCTCGATCAGCTCGGGTGCGTCGCGGAACACCGGCCGTCGGACGCCGCGCGGCGGCGGCTGCCGGTCCATCGGACGCCCGAGCGGGTCCAGCACCCTCCCCAACAACCCCGGCCCGACGGGCAGGCCTGGCAGCTCCCCGGTGGCCTGAACGCTGTCGCCCGCGCACACGCTGTCCGGCCCGCTCAGCAGGACCACGCCGGTGAAGTCCGCCGCGAGGTCGAACGCCATCCCCAGCACCCCCGAGGCGAACACCACCAGCTCCTCGTAGCCGACCTCCCCCAGCCCCACCACCCGCGCGACCCCGTCCCCTACCTCCACCACCGACCCGCGCGGCCGGAGCGCGTTCGACAGATCCACAGCCCCGAGCGCTGAGAGCCGCTGCGCCAGGGTGCGCGTCGGATCAGGCATCGCCCGCCTCCGCAGCTGGCGCCGACCCCGGCGCACCGTCCTCCTGCGCCACGGCGACGACGTCCTCCGCCCGCGCCGACGCCGCCACCACCTCCGCCGCCTCACGGGCGAGCGCCACCGCGGTGGCGTCGACCTGCCCCGCCGGCGTCGTCACCCGCACGCCGGCCCCGAGCTCCGGCACATGGCGCGCCGCAAACGGGCCACCGAGGGCCGCCCGGAGCGCCGCCTCGCCCTCCTCGGTCAGCGGACGCGCCGACTCCACGACCAGCCCCGCCCCGCCCCGCACACCCAGGCCCTCAAGTCGGGCGCACGCCCCCCGGATCAGCGCAGCGTCCAGGTCCGGCCCCTCGAGCACCCCGAGGAGCTGCTCCACCGACGCCGCCGCGACCTGCCCCAACGTCTCCGCCAACGACGCCACCTGCTCCTGACGCGCCGCCTCCAGCTCCCGGTCGGCCGCCGCCCGCTCCGCCGCGACGACGCTCCGCGCCGCCGCCTCGATCTCCATGGCCTCCTTCTGCGCCGCGGCCAGCAGCTCCACCCGACGCTTCTCCGCCTCCTGCGTCACCTGCTGCCGCGACTCCCGAACCTCGCCCGCGAGCACCTCGGCGTCCGCGCGGCGTGCGCTGATCTCGGCCTCTGCGGTCGCGTGGCGATCACGTTCGGCGTCGAGCGCGCCGCGCAGAGGCTTGAACACGAAGTAGCCCAGGGCCCCGACCAGCATCAGGACGTTGACCAGCTCGAAGAGGAAGTTGGTGAGTGTCGGTGACACGTTGGCTCACGCTCCCGTGACGTAGGGGTTGGCGAACAAGAGCACGAGGGCCAGCACGAGGCAGAAGATCGCCGTCGACTCGACCATCGCCAGCGCGACAAACTGGTTGCGCGTGATCGCGGCGCCCTCATCGGGCTGCCGCGCCAACGCATCCATCCCCGCGGCCCCGATGCGCGCCTCCCCCATCGCCGCGCCGATCGCGCCGATGGCCATCGTCAGGCCCGCCGTGATGATGGAGCCCAGGGCAAGGATCGCGTGTTCGCTCATCGTTCTTCTCCTACGCGCATGGCCGCGCCGATGTAGACGCACGCCAGAATCGTGAAAATGTACGCCTGCAGCAGCCCGATCACGAGGTCGAGCGCCATCAGCGGGACCGGCAGGAAGAAGCCCACCAACGCCACGATCAGCCCCACCACCAGGTGCCCGCTCATCATGTTGCCAAACAGACGCAGCGCCAGCGCCACCGTCCGAGACAGCTCCGACACCACGTGCATCGGGAACAGGATCGGGTTCGGCTTGAAGTAATGCCCGAAGTATCCCCGCACCCCCTGCGCCCGAATCCCCGCGATCGGCACCGCCACAAACACCAGCACCGCCAGCGCGCTCGCCGCCCCCAGGTTCGACGTCGGCGCCGTCACCCCCGGCAGCTGCGCCGCCACCGCAGACCCCGCGATGAACAGGAACAGCCCTCCCGCGAACGCCTCGAGCGTCGGCGAGCTCTGGCCGGCGGCCTCGGAGACCAGGCTGCGCAGGGCACCGAACGCCATGCGGCCCAGCGCCGCCGCCCGACCCTCCCCCCCACGCGACACCGACCGCGCCAACCAGACGCCCGCCACCAGCAGCACGATCGTGACCGCCAGGCTCGTCACCATCGTCACCGTCACGGGAAAAGAACCCAGCCAGATCAGGATCTTATCGGCGAAGATCTCCGGCTTCATCGCATCCTCCGGGCGAACGTGACGAGCGCCGCGGCGAAGCCCACCGCCCAGCCCAGCACACCCGGCAACAGCGAACCCGCCAGCGCCGACCCCACCAGCACCCCGCCGACGATCACGAACCGCGCGACAAAGCCCAACGGGGACCCCACCGCCCCCGCCGACCGACGCAGCAGCGACGCCTGGATCACGCCAGCGCCAACACCCAACATCACGAACAGCACGTCCATCGCGTTCATCCTGACCCCCTCACCGCGCGGAACGCCATCCAGCTCCCCAGCGCGGTTCCGACCGTCAGCAGCACCAGCGTCAGGTGCACGCCCGTCCTCCACCGACCGTCCAGCCAAAGCCCCAGCAGCGCCCCTCCGATCCCCAACGCCACGATCGGCCACCCCACGCTGCCCATCAGCCCCATCGACCGCCAGAACCCACCCTCACCCGCCCGCCCACGCCTCCGCTCAAGGTCACGGCGCGCCTTGCCCTCCACGTCACCGCGGCGAAACCGGCTGTCTGGCGCCTCACCCATGCTCTGCCCCCTCTACCCTGCGCCCCGTGCTCGGCGGGTGACGGATCTCGTGCAGGATCCGCTGCTCCAGGACCTCCAGCTGACGTCGCGCCGCAAGGTCGCTGCCCGAGGCCTCCGTGACCTCGGCGAGCGCCTCCAGCACGTCGTCCGCGGCCCCTTCGACCGCGAACGGCGTGTAGATCGTGCAGGCCGTCCGATCCACCTCCACCAGCCCGCCCGCCGTCGCCGCGTACCGCTCCTGGCCGCCGACCCGCATCACGACAAGCCCCGCCACCACCTCCGTCACCATCGGCTCCGCCCGCGGCCGCAGCCCGAACTGCCCCGTCGCACCCGGAATCCGCACCGCGTCGACCCCCACGTCCACCACCGCCGCCGACGGCGTCCGGATCACGAACCTCAGCGTGGTCGACCGCTCATCCACCCTGCACCTCCTTCAGCGCGCCGATCATCAGCAGCGCGTCCTCGGGCAGGGCGTCGCACTGGCCGGTGATGATCGCCTCCACCCCCTCGACCGTGTCCACCATCGAGACCTTGCGGCCCGGCTTGCCCGTGAAGCTCTCCGTCACGAAGAACGGCTGCGTCAGGAAGTTGCGAAGACGACGCGCCCGCCCCACCAGCAGCCGATCGTCCGCCGCCAGCTCGTCCATCCCCAGCATCGAGATGATGTCCTTCAGCTCCTCGTGCCGACCGATCAAGCGCCGGGCCTCCTCGGCCACCTCGTAGTGGTGAACCCCGACCGTCGCCGGATCGAGCGCCTTCGAGGTCGAGGTCAACGGGTCCACCGCCGGGTAGTAGCCCGCCGCCGCCACATCGCGCGACAGCACCAGCGCGCTGTCCATGTGCCAGAACGCGTGCGTCACCGCCGGATCCCCGTAGTCGTCCGCGGGCACGTACACCGCCTGCACCGAGATCATGTCGCCGTCGATCGTCGCCGTGATCCGCTCCTCGAGCAGCGCCAGATCCGCCGCCAACGTCGGCTGGTAGCCCACCCGCGACGGAAGCCGGCCGAGCAGCCCGCTCACCTCCATCCCCGCCTGCACGTGCCGATACAGGTTGTCGACCACAAAGAGCACGTCCTGCCCCATCGCGTCCCGGAAGTGCTCCGCCACCGACAGCGCCGCCAGCCCCACCATGAACCGAGCCCCCGGCGGCTCCTTCATCTGCCCGAAGACCATCGCCGTCCGGTCCATCACCCCCCGCCGCTTCATCTCGTCCCAGAGCTCCAGCCCCTCCCTGGACCGCTCCCCGATCCCGGCGAACACCGCCACCCCGCGCATCCCCTCCACCGCGTTGTGGATGAACTCCGTCAGCACGATCGTCTTGCCCACGCCCGCGCCGCCAAACACCGCCGCCCGACCGCCCCGCAAGAACGGGCAGAACAGATCGATCACCTTGATGCCGGTCTCATACACCTCGGTCCACGGCCGCCGCTCCCCGATCCCCGGCGGCGCCCGATGCACCGAGCGCATCGGCGCACCGTCCAGCGGAGGGCCCCCGTCCAGCGGCCGACCCCGCAGATCGATGACCCGACCGAGCAACGAAGGCCCCACCGGCACCATCAACGGCTGACCGTCCGTCCAGACCTCGGCCCCGCGCTGAAGACCTCGCGTCGAGTCCACCGCGATCGCCCGCACCCGACCACCGCCAAGATGTGCTTGAACCACCGAGGTGACCACGCGCCCATCCGGGCGCGACGCGCGCATCGCGCTCGACAGCGGCGGTACGGCGCCGTCAGCGTCGACCTCGAGCACCGTGCCGCGGACCGCAGCGACGCGTCCGCAGACGCGCCCCGCCATCACGCCAGTCATGCTGTCCATCGCTGTTGATCTCGTTCAAGCCCGAAATCTCTCCACAGACAACCGACCCCGCGAGGCTCTGCTGCAGGCCCGACCGACACGCGAGCTGTGTCGTGTCCGGTCCTTCTACGGCTCTCAAGGTGGGGTCGATCCTCCGCCTGTCCACCACCTCGTTTCACGTGGTGGCCCGCGGCCTCAACCACCGCGGCGTGGGCCGCGTCCGGGAGGCAAGCTCGGGAGCTCGAAGTGATCGTCAGGAGAGAGGAGCCAGCGCCGGGCCGTGTTCCACGTGAAACACGCCCGGCGCCAAAGACCATGGAGCGCCGTGAGTACCGGGCTGGTCTACCCGCGCACCGACGCCATGTTCCGGTAGAACAGCGCCGCCGCCGCGATGCCCTTGTAGTAGCACTCCAGCTCGAACTTCTCGTTCGGCGAGTGCAGGCGATCGTCCGGCAAACCGAGGCCCATCAGCACGACGGGCACCTCGAGCAGCTCGCTGAAGTCCGCCACGATCGGGATCGACCCACCGCCCCGGATGTTCACCGCCCGCGCGTCATACACCTCGCCGAGCGCCTCGCGCGCCGCGGTCACCGCGGCGGTGTTCGGGTCGACGAGCACCGGACGGCCCCCATGCATCCGCGTGACCTTCACCCGCACCGACGCAGGCGCCAGCTCCTTCACCCACGCCTCGATCTTCGCCTCGATGTCGGCCGGGTCCTGGTCCGGCACCAGCCGGCTGGAGAACTTCACCTTCGCCCACGCCGGCAGCACCGTCTTGGCGCCCTCACCCGTGAACCCGCCCACGATGCCGTTGCAGTCGAGCGTCGGACGCCCCCAGATGCGCTCCAGGGTCGTATACCCCTCCTCGCCGACCAGCGCGTTGGCGCCGATCCCCGTGCGATAGCCCTCCTCGTCGAACGGCAGCGACGCCCACTCCTCCCGCTCCTGCGTCGTCAGCTCGCGCACATCGTCGTAGAAGCCGGGCACGGTGATCCGCCCACCCTCGTCCTGCAAGCGCGCGATCATCCCCGCCAGCACGTTGATCGGGTTCGCCACCGAGCCGCCGTACAGCCCCGAGTGCAGGTCGATCGCCGGACCCTGAACCTCCACCTCGAAGTACGTCAGCCCCCGCAGCCCGTACGTGATCGACGGGACGCCCGCAGCGAACATCGGGCTGTCCGAGATCACCACCGCGTCGCACCGGAGCCGCTCCTTGTTCGCAGCCACATACGTCGCCAGGTGCGTGCTCCCCACCTCCTCCTCGCCCTCGATGACGAACCGGATGTTGATCGGCAGCCGGCCCGACACCGCCATGTGCGCCTCCACGGCCTTGACGTGCGCGAACATCTGCCCCTTGTCGTCCGTCGCACCACGCGCCACGATCTGCCCGTCCCGCACGGTCGGATCGAACGGCCCGGTCACCCACTCCTCCAGCGGGTCCGGCGGCTGAACGTCGTAGTGGCCGTAGACGAGCACCGTCGGCACGTCCTCGCCGGCGCCCAGCCACTCCGCGTAGACGATGGGGTGTCCCCCCGTCTCGTGCAGCTCCGCCGTCAACCCGAGCCCCTCAAAGTGACGGGTCAGCCACTCCGCGGCCCGACGCACATCCCCCGCGTGGGCGGGGTCGGTGGACACGCTCGGGATCCGAAGCAGCTCCTTGAGGTCCTCGAGGTGACGATCGGCGTGCTCGGCAAGGTAGGTCATCAGGTCAGTCACGGTCAGTCTCCTGGGGTGTGGATGAGGTCTCAACCGCGACGGCACCCGAGCCACCAAAGGCTCGCTCCGTCGCGAGAATAGTCAATGAACACAAATACTTGAGAGACGAACACAGGCTCAGAAGCGGCCCACGAGCCCCACGCCCTGCCCCGTCGGGACGACATAGAGCGACGTCGCCTCCTCGCCAGACGACGTCAGGCCGAGCTGGTCGAGCACGATCAACGTCGCACCGCCCACCACCAGGGCGCCGCCCACCGTGAACAACACGCCGCTCAGCAGCTGGTCCCCCTCGATCGTGTCCGCCAGCGCGTTCACCTCCGTCGCCGCCTGCCGCGCGGTGCGCGCCTTCGCCGCGTCGTCGGTGCGCAGCGCGTCGTTGCCGGTCGTGCGGTAGATCTCGGCCAGCTCGGACTGGCGGTCGAGGTTGGACTCCACGTCCGAGTACACCACGCCACCGCCCACCGTCACCCCAAGCCCGACCGCCGCGATCCCCGCACCCACCCACGTCCAGACGTGGTCCCCGGAAGACCCCGACGACGTCACCGGCCCATCCCCCAGCGACCGCGCCGCCACGAACAGGCCGCGGTCCACCCGCACGTGCGCCTCCGTCCGCGCCGCCCGCATCACCGAGCGCTCCTTGAGCACGTCCTCGAGGTTCTCCAGCCGCATCAGCGCGTCGACCTTCGCCTCCCGAGGCAAACCCTCCAGCGACACCGACCGCTGGTAATACCGCGCCGCGTCCTCCAGCTCCCCCAGCTCCTGGTAGCAGCGCCCGATGTTGAACAGCACAAACGGGTTCGGGTCCTTCTCGAAGACCTTGCGGAAGATCGCGATCGCCTCCCGATACTGCCCACCCTGGAACAGCCCCACCGCCTGACCGAACAGCTCCTCCGGCGGCTGCTCCGCCTGAACCTGCTCGATCCCGAGCCCCCCCACAGGGACCGCACCGCACAGCAGCGCAACCCCACACCCGAGGGCGATGGCCGGCCTGACAACTCTGAACTGGATCGCTCGATTCAATGGGATCACTTGAGTATGAAGTATTTGTTGTCCTTCCCGTCCTTCCCGTCTCCCACGGGGTTCCCACCCGTGGGCGGCGGGGACGGACCGCCGCCGCGCGGCGGCTCGGTCGGTCGGACACCGGGCTCGTCGACGCGACCGCCCGGCCTGCGACGCTCCAGCACGATCGGGAAGAAGTCCGGGGCCGCCTCGCGCGTCCACGTCACGTCCTTGTCCTCGTAGCCGACCTTGCGGAGCTGGAACACCACGTTGTCGTCGCCCTCGGCGATCGTCAGCTTGAACGGCGTCGTGCCCAGGCGCTTGCCGTCCCGATGGACGCGAACCCCCGTCGGATCGGTGCTCACAGACAGCTCCACCGCACCGGATCTCACCTCCGGGATCACCGCCTCCGCGTCGACCCTCGCGCCCACATCCGGCTCAGCAGCCGCCGCCTTCTGCTCCGGCACCACCGGCGGCTCGGGCTCCGCAGGCACCTCACGCGGGGGAGGCTGCGGAGCCGCCGGCTCCGGCGCAGGGCCCTGCGACAGCCAGATCCCCAGCACGAGCAGCCCCACCACGAGCACCACCGCGTTGATCGCCAGCAGCCACGTCAGCACCGGACGACGGCTCGGCTCCTTGATCCACTCCCCCGACGCATCCAGCCGGTTCAGATCCTCCAGCAGCTCCGTGCAGCTCTGGTAGCGCGCCTCGATCTCCCGACGCGTGCACTTGCGAATGATCGCCGCCAGACCCCCCGGCGGACTGTACGACGGCGTCGCCCGGAACGGCTTGTCCGTCAGGTGCCACTCCACCATCTCCCGCGGATCACGCCCCGGGTTGGCCGGCACCCCGCTCAGCAGCTCGTGCATGATCAGCCCAAGCGCATAGATGTCGCTCGCCGGACGAAGCTCCGTCCCACGAATCTGCTCCGGGGGCACGTACCGCGGCGTCCCCACGATCTTGCCATCCAGCGTGATGTCAGCCCCCTCCTTGTGCCCCACACCCGTCAGATCGATCAGCCGCAGCACGTTCGTGTGGTCCGGCTCGTACTCCGGATCCTCCTCGCTCCCCTCCACCAGCTTCGCGATGCCAAAGTCCAGCACCTTCGTGAAGTCCGGATCCTTGCGGTCACGCGTCAGCATGATGTTACCGGGCTTCATGTCCCGGTGGATGATCCCCTTCTCGTGAGCCTCCTCCAGGCTCGCCGCCACCTGACGCGCGATGTGGATCACCCGCGACGCCTCGATCCCTGTCGGGTGGCGCTTGATCTCCTCACCCAGCGTCGGCCCGTCCACGAACTCGAACGCCATGTACAGGATGCCCGACTCCGTCCGATCGTAGTCGAACAGCGTCACCGTGTTCGGATGACGCAGGCTGCTCGCCAGACGACCCTCCCGCTGGAACCGAAGCGCCGCCACCTCCACCGCCCGTGGGTCCGTGCGCGCCGACTTGAGCAGCCGAAACACCTTCAGCGCCACGATCCGGCCCACGCCCACCTGGTTCGCCCGGTACACCACCGAGAAAGCACCGCGCCCCACCACGTCCAGCACCTGGTAGCGGCCGAGGATCGTCTCCGGCAGGCTCCGCGACGCCGACGCCTCCGCGTCCGCCTCCGTCGTCATCTGGAAACCACCGCCCGCCGGCACGCCGTTGGTCTTGCCGTGCGACGCAGCTTCGCCATGGCCGATCCGATCGAGCTCGGCGGCTTCCGACGACATCTCGGGCGAGACGTTGGTTTCCAGCTCGGACATGCTCCGATGATCCCGGTGGAGGAGGACACGGGCCAATGGTGAGGGGACAGCACCCCTGCCTTCCACTGCACCATAACCTACCATTCTAGGTTTCCAGACCGGCATGCGTCAAGCCACCACCGCGCGCGTCTGTGCGGTGTCACCCTCGGCCTCCATGTGTTCCATCGCCGCGAGGCGGGACCACGTCCTGCAGCGCGAGGCTTTGCAGCCCGCTTCGCATCGGGTATCTTGCCATCAACACGGGCACGCCCCCGACGGCGCCCCTCGCCGATCCACACACCACGACCCCCGGGCCCCCCGCACACCGGGTCCACCCCACCGAACAGCGCTCTGGCCGAGCCCCCTCGCCACAGACGCCGACCCACAAGCGCAGGGCATGAGCGACGAGATCCAACACAGCGAGGCGACGCGACGCGATCAGGCCCCCAGCACCTGGCCGCTCGCCGCGGCGTGCCTGCTCCTGGCCGCGAGCTGCAACCTCAACACGAGCCCCACCCGGATCGCCGTCGACCCCCGCCTGGACGACATCATCGCCGACGCTGGCAACGAGGTCGACGCGCAAGACGACGCCGACGACGCCACCACCCACGACGCCGACGCCGACGCACCCGGCGATCCATCCACCTTCCGCTGCGACCCACCCTGCCGCGACGGCAGCTTCTGCCTCCCCAGCGGCCTGTGCGCCCCGCTCGCCGAAGCCTGCGGCAGCCGGGATGTGCTGTGCGACCCCACCATCGTGCCACCCACCACCGACTTCGTCTGCGAGGGCGTCTTCGGCGGCGCCGGGCTCTGCCGGACCGTGTGCGAGCGCGGCAGCGCGGCGCCCGACAACGGCTGCGCGAACGACGAGAGCTGCACCCGCCTCTACGTCGGCGCCGACATCTTCGTCTGCCACCCCCCCTGCGCCACCGACACCGAGTGCGACGCCCTGGACACCTGCACCGGCTCCCCCCCCTTCCGCCAGTGCCGAGGCGGCTGCCTGCCCTTCGTCAGCGGCCAGTGCCCCGACGGGCGCACCTGCCTGCCCGAGCGCGCCGACCGCGGCTACTGCCAGACCGCCGGGGACGCCGGGCTCGGCGAGGAATGCCAGGGTGAGGGCGACTGCGAAGACGGCCTGTTCTGCTTCGGCACCGCCGGCGGCTCCACCTGCCTGCCCTACTGCGACCCCAACGCCCGCACCCTCGGCCGCTGCCCGGCCGACGACGACCTCTGCGTCGAGCTCGCCTCGCGCGACCTCGGCGTCTGCCTGGCCGGCTGCGACATCTTCGATCCGTCCACCGCCTGCCCCGACGGCACCGGCTGCCTCCTGCTCGACGGCCAGACCGGCGGCTGCACGCGACGCGGCCAGGTCCAGCTCCATGGCGGCTGCGCGGTCACCGACGCGTGCGCGGGCGATCTGCAGTGCATCACCGACAACGGGGAAGGTCACTGTGAGCAGGTCTGTTTACGTGCGGCCTCGTCCGGCCAGCAGGGAGCCTGCCCCGACGGCATGAACTGCGCGGCCCTCGGCTCCGGTGAGATCGGCATCTGCCGCTGAACGCGGCGCGCTCCCGACCAGGAGGCAGCTTGAGACGTGACTTGTGGGGTGTGCTCACCCCGTTGCTCGGCATCACCGTCTGGTTCCTCCTGTTCTGGCTGCCACTCCAGATCGAGTGGACCGCCCCGGACGCCCGTCCCTCCGTCATCGTGCTCTACGCCGCGCCGCTGGTCGCCCTCGCCTTCGGCGCCGTGACCCGTTGGTCGTCGCTCCTGCTGCTCACCTTCCCCCTGTCGCTCATCCCCGCCTTCCTCCTCATGCCCGAGCTCGATCAGCGCGTCTACCAGAGCCTCGAGGGCTGGCTGTCCGTCGCCCTGGCCATGCTCGCCTACATCGCCGTCGCCGCGCTCTGGACCGACACCCGCCCCCCCGCGCGCCTCCCCGCCGACCTCGAGCCCATCGACGCCCCCCGACCCCCGCCCGGCCGCCTCGCCGAGACCCTCACAGACGACCTCAAGCTCCTGCGCGACGGACGGCACCTCACGAGCACGCCGCGGCCCGTGCCGACGCTGCACCGCAACCTCTGGTGGCCCTATCGCGTCCACTTCCTGCCGCGCCTCGTCCTGCTCACGCTGCTCCTCCTCGTCCCGCTCTACAACCTGAACTTCGCCGAGGCGACCCCGGCCGCCTGGCTGGGCGCGTTCGGCGAGCAGGCGGTCGAGGCCCAGGTCATGGCCAACCTGCTCCACCTGTTCGTCTGGATCGTGGTCGCCTACCTCTTCTTCCTCTCCCCGGGCCTCAACCTCGAACTCGAACAACGCCAGCTGGATCAGATACTTATGCAGCTCGATGCGCGCCTGGAGCGACGGCCTCCCGCCTGGATCTTCATCGCCGCCGCCGTCGCCGCCGTGGGCCTCATGGCGGCCCTGGTCGCGCTTCGGCTGGCATGAGACACACCGCCGGATTATACTCGCAACGACGACAGCCTCCCGATCCCGACAGGACCCGGCCCATGACCCAACGCAGCACCCTCTACGACCTGCTCAGCGCGCTCCTCGTCCTCGGAAGCCTGTTCTTCTTCTACCAGAGCACCAGCTTCCTCATCGGAAAGGACATCATCGCGGCCGGCCTGACGGCCTTCATCGGGCTGGTGGTTATCAAGATCGGCGTCGAGCTCGGCAAGCTCGCCATCCTCGTCCGACGCCGAGAACGCGAATCCAGTCCCAGGTGACGGTGTGTCCATGACTCCCCGACCCCATCGCGCCTCCGCGCTCCTCACCCTCCTCGGCCTCGCCTTCACCTTCCCTGCGTGCGGAGACAGCGACGAGAACCTCCAGGCAAGCCGCACGACCCTGGCCCAGCGCCTCGTCGCTGCCAGCGATGAACCCATCGCCACCGTCGACGGCCGCCCCATCGACGCCGACGCCTTCGCCGCCACGGTCCGGCGCAGAGACGGCTCCCGCACCCGACAACAGCTCCTCGACGACGCCATCGTCGCTGAGCTCCTCTGGAAGCAGGCCCTCGAAGCAGGCTACGGAGACAGCCCCGCCATCAAGCAGGCTTATAAGCGCCTCATGGTCCAGAAGCTCCTCGAAGACGAGATCGAGCGACGCCACCGCCCCGAGGACGTCCCCGCCAAAGAGGTGCGCGACCTCTACGACCAGAACCGGTACCACTTCAACGTCCCGGCCCTGCGCACGAGCGATCACCTCCTCGTGATGCCCGATCCCAACGCCCCACCGGCCGAGCAAGACACCCTGCTCGCCGAGGCCGGACGCTTCAGCGCCAACATCCACGCAGACCTCGACGCCCGCGGCCTCACCCATGACGTCACCGCCGTCGAGCTCGAACAGGTCGCCAAAGACTGGCGAGGCAAGCTCACCCCGAAGCTGTCCATTGTCGTTGAGGACGATATCCGCGCGCCACTGCGCGGCCGCGGCGCACCTGGCGCGCCCGACTACCTGCCGAGCCTCGATGAGGCCTACGCCGACGCGCTCTTCGTCGCCGAGCTCGGCATCCCGAGCCCGCCCGTGCGCTCCAGCTTCGGCTACCACATCATCGCGCTGCGCAAGATCGAGCCGCCGATCAACGTCTCCTTCGCCGAGGCCGAGCCCGACCTCCGCGAGACCCTCGCGACCGAGCAGCGCAGGGTCGCCATGCTCTCCCTCATCGAGGGCCTCATGCACGCCGCCGACGCCCGCGTCGATCCCGACGCCCCCGAACGCCTCGAGGCCCGCAGAGATCCGCCAGAGCAGCCAGAACAGCCGTAGCCCCACCCCTGCATCTGCGGGCGGTCCAGGCTGCCCCGCGAGCCGCTCTCGCCAAGGGGGCGCACAGGAGGAGTCGTCAGCCCTCCACTGGCCAGACCAGCTCCATCGGCTGCCCCTGCCGCACGATCTGGAGGCTCAGCTCGGCGCAGCTCTTCAAGCTCTCCCACGCCGACATGTAGTCCTCCGGCCGTGAGATCAACCGACGGTTGATCCGCACCACCACATCGCCCGGCTGCAAGGCCCCGCCGACCAGCCGCATGCCCTCGTCGGACAGCGCGACCACCTCAAAGCCCGAGAAACGGCCGCTCGTAAACGCCGGCTGCACCTGGACAAGCTGAAGCGCGTACCCCGGCCCCTGGGCCATGAAGTGCTCCAGCGAACCCCGAGCGATGTTGCCCGCCGAGGCCTGCTGCACCACCATCGTCTCCGCCGGCCCCTCGACAAACGCGTCAGGGCCCTCGTCCGCCACCGCCTTCGGTCCGCCCGGCATGGCCGCAAACTCCGCGAACGGCTCACCCGCCTGAGGCGGCCCCGACGCAGGTTGCTCGCTCTGCGTCGCCTGGGGCGCGGTCACGCACCCCACCGAAGCCACGAGCCCCAACATCGCCACTGTGCGGGTCAACCCGCGCTTCCACATCACCCACATGGTCGGTACTCCACGGTTGATAGCAGTGTTGCTCCTACCTCCGGCGCAGCGTAGCCCTCCTCACCCCCGGGTCAAGGTTTTTGGATCGACCCGCCCGCCATCGACCCGCACCCGAAGGGTTGCGACGCGCCGGCCGCTCACCTACCCTGCCGGCCGGGCCGGGCCAGTCCAGACCCGCCGCGCCTCCACCCCGCTCCGGCGACACCTCGAGCCGATCCCTCATGCGCATCCTCCTGCTCGGCGCCACCGGCTACCTCGGCGCTGCCATCACCCCGAGCCTGACCGCCGCCGGCCACCACGTCCTGGCCGCCGCACGCTCCCCCCGCGCCGCCTCGTCCCACCTCGTCGAGCCCACCGCCGCCGACCTCGATGATCCCCACAGCCTCGCCTCCGCCATGGTCGGCTGCGACGCCGTGATCCTGGCCGTCGGCGCCTCAACCGACCCACTCGCCGATCACGCCACCGTCACCCGGCAGGCCGTCGCGCGGGTGCGCCGCGCCCTGGCCGCTGCCCGCCACACCCGCGTCCGACGCTTCCTCTGGATGGGCTGCGCCTGCACCGCCGGAGCGCCCACCGATCGCGCCGTCACCGCCCTCGACGAGCTCCTCCCTGGCGCCTCCGGCAGCGCCTTCGCCGACGCGACCTGGGCCATCGAGGCCGAGGTGCTCGCCGCCAACGATCCCCACCTCTTCACCACCGCCCTCCTGCCCTCGGCCCTCATCGGCCCCACCGATCACCGACCCACCGACCGATCCCCCATCGCCGCCCTGCTCGCTGGCCTCCCCCGCGTCCTCGTCGACACCGCCTTCAACACCGTCGACGTCCGCGACGTCGGTCGGTCGGTCATGGCGACGCTCGCCCAGGGACGTCCGGGCCAGCGCTACCTGCTCGGTGGCCGCCGGACCTCACTCGCCGAGCTCGCCGCCTACCTCCACGAGCACCATGGCGCCCCCATGCCCACCTTCATCGCGCCGCCCTTCGTCCCCGCCCACAAGCTCGCGAACGCCCTCGATCGCCTCGGCGCTGGCCGCCCCGGCGCCGCCCTCCTCCCGCTCTACCTCATGCCCGCCGACATCGATCGCACCAAGGCACGCGTCGAGCTCGGTCACGTCTCCCGGAAGCTCGAGGCCTCCCTCGACGAGACCGTCGCCTCCCTCCGAGGTCGCCACACACCCACCCCTGACCACCCCGACGACCTCGGCCCCGACAGCGCCCCCAACCCCGCAGGCACCCCACAAACCCGGAAATGCGCCCACTGACCAGCCTGTTCCCCTCCTGTAGTCTGCCCCGGGCGGCGAGCATTGACGCCGCATGGACGGACGTATAATGTCCATCCTTGCCCCCCGGAATGTCGTTCACCTACGGTGTCCGGCGCTCGGAGACACCTCACCCCGGTCTGCACCACGCCCATGTCATCCGCTTCCTCCAGTCTCGATCGAGCACGAAGCTCCTCGCAGAATCGGATCCGGAGCATCAGCGAGCCGCTGCCTCGCCAGTGGCAGAGCGCCGACCAGCCTCCGCCCCGCGTCACCGGCTCGAACATCAAGGGCAAGTACCAGGTCACCCGACGCCTCGGTCAGGGCGCCTCCTGCAGGGTCTATGAGGCCATCCGCCTCACCGACAACCAGAAGGTCGCGATCAAGATCCTCCTCCGCACCACCCCCACCGGTATGGCCCGCTTTCAGCGCGAGCTCACCATCCACCGGCGCCTCAAGCACCCCAACATCGTCTCCCTCCTCGACGCCGGATACCGTGACCATCGGCCCTACCTCGTCATCGAGTACCTCCACGGCAAGACCCTCGAGGAGGTCCTCGACGCCCGTGGCTTCCTCAAGGCCCGTCACATCGTCGGCATCGCCGAGGGACTCGCCGCCGGACTCGGCGCCATGCACGGTACCGGCTTTGTCCACCGCGACCTCAAGCCCAGCAACATCTTCCTCGGACGCACCGACGGCGGCACCGACCTCACCGTCAAGCTCATCGACTTCGGCCTCGCCAAGGGCATCGCGGACCTCACCGACGTCGCCCAGGGCGACATCACCGAGGAGAACCGCTGCTGCGGCACCCCGCGCTACATGGCCCCCGAGCACATCCTCGGCGCCGAGGCCGGCGCCGCCGCAGACATCTACGCCGTAGGCGCGGTGATGTGGGAGATGCTCACCGGCTCGGCCCCCTTCCCCGACCCAGACCCCATCAAAGTGATGCACTGCCACGTCGAGCACCCCCTGCCCGACCTCGACGAGTGCCTCCCCCAGGGCAACACCTGCCCGACGCCCCTCAAGCAGCTCATCCTCCGCTGCCTGACCAAGAACCCCGACGACCGTTTCCCCAACGGCAACGCCCTGCTCTACGCCCTGCGGGACGCCCGTCGCCGCATCCAGGCCCTCCAGCAGCACCAGCGCTGAGCCCACCGACGCGCGTCGCGAGAGGTCGCGCCCTCGTCACGACACCCCGTGGATGATCCCGGCTACGGCTTCACCGTCAGCTTGTCGTGCACGAAGACCCGGTCGACCCCCCATGTGGTCCCAGACCGCTTGCGAAGCTCCACCGACAACGCCTCGATGGGCCGCTCGGCGCCCCGCGTCACGTGGCTCAGCGGCATCAGCGAGGCACACGGCGTCACCCCCGCGACCACCACCACCCACACCAGCCCGAAGTGCGAGCTGCTCAGCTCCGAGGCGCTCAGGTCCTTGCGCCACGCACCCTCTCCCTCCCCCATCTCCGTCGGCTCACCCAACCATTGCCCCGTCTGATCAAAGGCGACGAGACAGGCCCCCGACCCGGCACGGCCCGGTGTCGCCGCCACCGTCACCGGCTGATCGTACAGAAACCGACCCGGCCCCATCCCCTCGGCGGTAGACGTCACCGCCACGGTCAGCTCGCCGCCCTGCTCACTGGACAGGAGCGTGTCCGCCACAACGGCCCCCGCCGCCAGCACCGCCAACGCGCCGAACGCGATCGACCAGCCGCGCCCACGAGGCCGCACGGACTGCGGAAGCTCACGGGCGTCGGGACCTCGAGCAGATGGATGGATCACGGGGCTCCAGATGGTGCGGCTGTTGCTTACCAGAAGTGTCTGGGCTATCACGGGGCCTCGGCACCGACCGCAGCGACGCCTGGAGCCCCGCTCCAGGGCCAGTTTCACCCCACAACAGGGAAACCGCAACCATGTCGACCACACGCAAAATTTGCGCACTCCTCGTCCTGAGCGCAGCGCTCACCTGGACCACTGCGGCGACGGCCCAGGAGGCCACCGGCGACAAGGTCCGCACCCTCATCAAGGTGGAGTACGCCCTCGACGGCGACGCCCTCATCACCACCAACCCCGGCAAAAAGCCCGTCACCACCGCCCTCGGCTGCGCCGCCACCAGCCTCCTCCAGCACCACCAGAGCCTCTATGTCACCTGCGGCTTCGACGGCGTCCTGATCTTCGACCTCACCGATCCCGCCGCCCCTCGACGCGTCGGACAGCGCGACTTCGGCGGAGACGTCACCGGGTTGTTCCTCCAGGGAAACCGTGTGTGGGCCCAGATCGCCAGGACCGAGGCGCAGCCGCTCTCCAAGCCCGGCGGTGAGCCCGCCCTGACCGACCGCGACCGCGTCGTCACCGCCGAGCTCCCCGCCCCTGAGCCCGAAACGACCGAGCCCACCGAGGTCGTCCCCCCGCCCGCCGAGCTCACACCCGCCATGGGCGCGGTCGTCGAGGTCGGCGTCGGCCAGGTCGTCGTCGACTTCGGCGCCGAGGCCGGCATCAAGAAGGGCGACCGCGTCGAGCTCTACGTCGAACAGAACGAGAACCTCGGCGGTGGCCAGAGCGCCATCCGCGAGGACCTCATCGCCGTCGCTGAGGCCTTCGCCGTCTCCGACCAGCGCTCCAAGCTCAAGCTCGGCATCAACGAGAGCGTCGAGGTCGGCACCCTCGCCCGCGCCACGAAGAAGAAGCTCACCGGCTCCATGGTCAAGCCCCCCCGCGTCGCCGGCATCTACGAGACGCAGTTCATGGCCCGCCCCTTCCTCGCCCTCGGCGACTTCGGCTTTGGCATGGTCTCCGACGCCAGCTTCGGCTACCGCGCCGAGCGCCCCATCCACGTCTTCGTCCTCCTCGAGCCCGCAGGCATCGGCCTGGCCGACGAGGGCAACATCGTCGCGATGGCCGGCAACGTGGTCGTCGCCTACGACACCCAGATGTTCGAGGTCGGCCTCGGCCTGGGCTGGTCCGCCATCAACGACGCCGTCGAAGACAGCGTCCTGAGCGCCGATGCTACGGGCGGCGACATCGACCCCAAGCGCTTCGAGCGCGTCCGCTCCGGCTTCTCCATCGCCCAGGCCGTCCGACTCGGCTCCCGCGACGGCTTCCACCTCCGCGTCTACAACACCTTCCTCGTCTACCAGGACCAGTTCAACTACGGCGGCACCACCGGCTCCCTCCAGGTCCCCGTCTCCGAGAAGTCCTGGCTCATCGCCCAGGGCGGCGGCGGCGTCGCCGGCTACGCCTACGGCGAGCTCGGGCTCCGCGTCCTCGTCCACGGCAACGGCGGACAGGGCTCCATCTTCATCACCCCCTCCGTCGGCGGCGCCGGTCTGTTCGGTGAGAAGGACAGCACCTGCACCTCCTACGACTACAGCGTCACCCCGCCCACCCCCGTCGAGGTCGACTGCGCCGAGAGCATCGGCTACGGCGGCCCCATGGTCGGCTTCGGCATGGAGTTCCGCCACTGAGCGACTCGTCTGCCGGCGCCTGAGCGACCCGTCTGCCGGCGCCTGAGCGACCCGTCTGCCGGCGCCTGAGCGACCCGTCTGCCGGCGCCTGAGCGACCCGTCTGCCGGCGCCTGAGCGATAGCGAAAGGCGCAGGGAGCCGAACGGAGTGAGGCGAGACGGCAGACGTATAGATCACTGGCGCAGGGAGCCGAACGGAGTGAGGCGAGACGGCAGACGTATAGATCACTGGCGCAGGGAGCCGAACGGAGTGAGGCGAGACGGCAGACGTATAGATCACTGGCGCAGGGAGCCGAACGGAGTGAG
>Ga0210033_1000996_pt1 | contig 26953 bp, 21 predicted proteins | sample CryGeymeta201501_FD_185465 | JGI IMG/M metagenome (GOLD analysis project Ga0210033, IMG submission 185465) | Groundwater microbial communities from Crystal Geyser aquifers in Utah, USA - Crystal Geyser metaG 2015-01 (SPAdes) (version 2) | ecosystem: Environmental > Aquatic > Deep subsurface >... | reverse complement strand
TCTTCGAGCAGCCGCGCGTAGATGGCCTGGACCCAGCTCGCCGGCGGGTGCGAGGTCCGGATGAAGAATTCCTGCAGGCGGCGGTCGTCCTCTCGGAAGAGCAGCACGGCGCGGGAGGGCTTGCCGTCGCGGCCGGCGCGGCCGATCTCCTGGTAGTAGGCCTCCACCGTGCCCGGCAGGTCGAAGTGCAGGATGGTGCGAACGTCGTCCTTGTCCACGCCCATGCCGAAGGCGTTGGTCGCGACGACGACCGGGATCCGGCCGGCCATGAACTCGTCCTGGACCCGGATGCGGTCGCTGTGGTCCATGCCCGCGTGGTAGGTCGCGGCGCCCAGCCCGGCGGCCTGGAGCGAGGCCGCGACCTTCTCCACGTTCTTGCGGGTCGCGCAGTAGACCAGGGCCGGGGTCGCGTCCAGCAGGCCCGGCAGGCGCGCCAGCTTGTCGGCGGGGTTGCCGCACTCGACCACCTGCAGGTCCAGGTTGGGGCGGTCGAAGCCGCGGATGAAGCGGCGGGCCTGGGGCAGGCCCAGGATGCGGAGGATGTCTTCCTGTACCGGCGGCGTCGCGGTGGCGGTGAGCGCGATGGTGGGCGGGTTTCCCAGGGCCTGTCGGACTTGGCCCAGGCGCAGGTAGTCCGGCCGGAAGTCGTGGCCCCACTGGGACAGGCAGTGGGCCTCATCGATGGCCAGCAGGCGCAGGTCCACCGAGCGCAGGTCGACGATGAAGCGCGGCGTGAAGCGCTCGGGCGCGACGTAGACCAGCTCGAACTCGCCCTGCTGGATGCGGGCGATGCGATCGCGGCGCTGCTCGGGGCTGAGGGTCGAGTTGACGAAGGTGGCGCGGACGCCCTTGGCTACCAGGGCGTCGACCTGGTCCTTCATCAGGGCCAGCAGGGGGGAGACCACCAGGGTGGTGCCGCCCCGGGCCAGGGCCGGGAGCTGGTAGCACAGCGACTTGCCAGCGCCGGTGGGCATGACGATCAGCGCGTCGCCGCCCTGGGCGACGTGCTCGACGATGACCCGCTGCCCGTCGCGGAAGGCCGGGTGGCCGAAGCGGCGACGCAGCAGCTTGTCGAGGTCCAGGGGCGCGGCAGGGTCTGCGCCGCCCTCGGCGATGAGGTCGGGAACCATGGCAGCCTCCTAGCGGCTCGGGCCGGGCCTGCAAGCCGATATTCGGTCAGGATCTGACCGCTTGCAGCGGATCCGCTCAGGGCGTCCCGTTCAGGGCGTGTCGTTCTGGGGCTCGCCCGTCAGGGGGTCGCCCTGGGTCCAGTCCAGGTACCAGCCCTCGTGGCTGCGGTACCAGCGCTGGCTCAGCGTCGCCTTTTTCACCACCTGGGCCGGCAGCGTGTAGAACTCGATGCGGACCAGCAGCGTGGCGGTCCGCAGGTGGCCATCGGCGGGCTCGGTGACCGGCTCGTCCAGGTGGAGGTCCTGCAGCGAGACCTCGGTGATGCGCTCCTGCTCCAGGAGCTGGTCCATGGCGACGGTCCACCGTCCGCGCAGCTCGGTGTCCTCCACATAGGGCGCCGCCTGGGAGGAGTACTGCCACTGCACGGCCTTCCAGAACTGCTCGGAGCGCTCGGTCAGGTCGGCCTTCTCCTTGTCGTCGGGGCGCGTCGCCTGGTGGTCGAGGGCGCAGCCTGCGTGCAGGAGCAGGGGCAGGGTGAGCAGCCAGGACATGAAGCCTCCGAGACGACGGTGCGCCCTCCTATCTACAATGGGCTGCATGGTGCGCCCCCTTCCCCTCTCCCTGCTCGCCCTGGCCCTCGGGTCCGGCTGCGTCCGCCACGTCACCATCACCTCTGATCCGCTCGGCGCCTCGGTCTACCGGGGCCACCAGGCGCTCGGTCCGACCCCGGTCGACCTGGAGCTGGTCTGGGTCCCCCTGCTCAGCCAGCCCGTGCGGGTCGCCGTCGCTGGTTACCGCGGCGTGAAGGTGCCCCTGGGCCGGCACCTGGGCCTGCTGCGGCACAAGACCACCCATGAGGTCATCCTCATCCGCGCCCACGGCCCCAGCGGGACCTGGGGTCCGGACGACGCAGGCAAGTAGCGGCGCTGGGCTCCGTACATGGCTGCGGCCCTAGCTGCGGCCCAGCAGCCAGCGGAAGAGCGCGCCCTGGCCGAGCAGCTCGGGGTGCCACTGCACGCCGACCGCGGGCAGCTCGGGGTGCTCCGCGGCCTCGATCACCCCGTCGGGCGACCGGCCGACCACGCGCAGGGCGCCCGGGTCGGCGACGGCCTGGTGGTGCGTGGAGTTGACCCGCAGGGCCGAGCTGCCCAGCATCGCCGACAGGCGTCCGGGGACCAGCGCGACCGCGTGCGAGGGCTCGACCGGATCGGCCGCCTGCTCGTGGGCTAGGGCGCCGGGCACCTGGCTGCCGATGTCCTGGATCAGGCTGCCCCCGGCGGCGACGGCCAGCGCCTGCATGCCGCCGCAGATGCCGAGCACCGGCATGCCCCGCTCCAGGCAGGCCCGGCACAGGGCCAGCTCCAGGCCGGTGCGGCCCTCGTCGGTGCGGTCCAGCCGGCCCTGCACGGGCTGGCCGTAGTGGCGCGGGTGGATGTCGAAGGCGCCGCCCGAGACCAACACGGCGGACACGGCGTCCAGGATGCGGGACAGGTCACGCGGGGCCAGCTCGCCGGGTGGCAGCAGCAGGGGCACGCCGCCGGCCGCGCGCACGGCCTGGACCAGGGCCTCGCCCAGGAAGACCTCGGGGCGAGGAGGGCGGACCCGACCGTGGGCAGGGAGGCGGGCGCTCACCGCGGCGTCGCGACGGTCGGTGGTGATGGCGACGAGGGTGCCGGGCATGGGCCCAGGGTACCGCCCGCGGCCTCCTTGTGGCGCTGCAGAACCGTCGCCCCTTCCGCCGATCGCCCGATTCCCGGCCGGGGCGCGGGACCTACGCTGCAAGCACGGGTTCCCAGGTTCCCCGGACCCCGAGCTGGAGGGCGCTCTGACCGCTCCGCCGCTCCCGACCCGCTACGCGCCCGCCGAGCGGGTCTCCTTGGACGAGATCTGCCGCCAGCGCGGTCAGCTGCTGGCGGCGGGCCTGTTCGTGGAGGCGCTGGGCCTGGTGCCCGAGGCGGTCTTCGTCCTGAACCGGACGCGCCAGATCATCTTCGTCAACGCCGCCGGGCAGGAGCTGTGCGGCTCGCGCGCTGTGGACGACATCCTGGGCCGCAGGCTGGGCGAGGTCGTCGGCTGTCGGGTGGCCCTGGCGGCCGAGGGGGGCTGCGGCACCGAGGATGCCTGTCGCTACTGCGGCGCCGTCACCTCCCAGCTGGGCGCGCGCCCGGGCCACCCCGTGGTCGAGGAGTGCCGGATCCCCAAAGCGCGCGGCGACTACGACGACGCCCTGGACCTCCGGGCCTGGTCGCGCAGCCTGGACCTGGCCGGCGAGCGCCTGCTCTTCGTGGCCCTGCGGGACATCGGCGACGAGAAGCGTCGCGCCTTCCTGGAGCGGATCTTCCTGCACGATGTGCTCAACACCGCGACCGCGCTTCAGGCGGTCTCCGAGGTGCTGGACGAGGGCCTGGTCCCGCTGCCCTCCCGCGATGAGTTCATCCGCCGCCTGGGCCGCCTGTCGGGGCGCATGATCGACGAGATCGTCGCCTACCGCGAGGTCGTCCTGGCCGAGCGGGGCGAGCTGCAGCCGGCCCCGCGCTCCATCGACGCCCTGACCCTGCTGCAGGACGTCATGGGCGGCTTCGACGCCAGCGGCCTGCTGAGCGCCCGTCGGCTGGTGCTGGCCCCGGCTGCCCAGGCCGCCTTCTTCGTCGTCGACCCCGTCCTGCTCTCCCGGGTCCTGGTCAACATGATCAAGAACGCCCTGGAGGCCGCGCTGCCGGGCGAGACCGTCACCGTGGGCTGCCGCCTGGAGGGGCAGGAGGTCTGCTTCTGGGTCCACAACCCCGGCGCCATGCCGCGCAAGGTGCAGCTCCAGGTCTTCCGGCGCTCCTTCTCCACCAAGGGCGAGGGCCGCGGCCTGGGCACCTGGTCCATGAAGTACCTGAGCGAGCGCTACCTGGGCGGTCACGTGGACTTCAGCTCGACCGAGGAGGCCGGGACCACCTTCCGGGCCTGCCTCCCCTTGCAGGCGCCGGCCCAGGCGACCTCGCCCCAGCCCGCTGCCTCTTGTTAGCTACCTCGACCCCCGTATACTGACGGCATGGACACCTGGGAGACCTTGGACGCCTCGGGGCGCGGGCAGACCTGGAGCCAGTGGGCGGTCACCGACCCCACCACCGGCCCGCGTCTGGCTGGGCGCTACCAGCTCCTGGAGCTGGTGGGACGCGGCAGCGGCGGCGAGGTCTACCGGGCCCACGACCCGGTCGAGGGTCGGGACGTTGCCGTCAAGCGCTTCCGCATGGAGGGCGAGGGCATCCGGGGGCGCGTCCGCCGAGAGGTGGCGGCCCTGCGCCTCCTCGACCTGCCAGGGGTCGTGCGCATCCTGGACGACGGCGAGGCCGACGGCGATCCCTTCGTGATCATGGAGCTGGTCGAGGGCAAGCCCTTCCCCGGGGCCCTCGCCGAGTTGAGCTGGGAGACGGTGAAGGGACGCACCTTGGCCCTGCTGGAGATCCTGGCGCGGGTCCACGACGCAGGCGTCGTGCACCGGGACGTCAAGCCGAGCAACGTCCTGGTCCGCGCCGATGGCCGCCCGGTCCTCCTGGACTTCGGCCTGGCCCGGGGGGGCGGCGTAGGCAGCACCATCACGCGCACCGGCGCGGTCCTGGGCACCCCCCGCTACCTCGCCCCCGAGCAGCTCCGCGGCGAGCGCGCGGGGCCACGGGCCGATCTGTACGCCGTCGCCGTCATGCTCTACGAGGCGCTGGCCGACCGGCCGCCCCACCCGGCCCAGGGCTTCGAGGGGCTGCGCCGGGCGCGGCTGTCCGAGGTCCCCGTCCCCCTGCACCGCCTGGTGGCCGGGATCCCGCTCCCGGTGAGCGAGGCCGTCGCCCGCATGCTGGCCCTGGAGCCCGGCGATCGCCTGCCCACGGCCGCGGCCTTCATCGAGGCCCTGGAGTCGGCGCCGGGCACGCCCGCCCTGCGCCTGCCCTGGCTGGGCGACCGCGCGGGGCTCTCGGCCCTGGTCGCGGCCGCGCGGGCCGGGCAGCGCCTGGACCTGGTGGGAGGGCCGGGCAGCGGGCGCTCCACCCTGCTGCGTGAGGCGGCGGCCGTGCTCTCGGGAGAGGGGCGCACCGTGGCCTGGGCCCTGCGCGGCAACACCCCCTTCGAGAGCCTGTCCGGCGTCGTGGGGCCGGGAGAGGCGCTGGCCGCCGCGGGCGATGTGCCGGCCCGGGTCCGGGAGCACCTCGCGGCCTGGCTGGCCCAGGGTGGGGTCCTGCTGGTCGACGACGGGGACGACCTGGACCGCTGGTCCCGCGGCCTGCTGGAGGTGGCCGAGGGGGCCGTGCTCACCGCCGTCGCCGCGCCGCGAGAGGGCCGGCCGGCCCAGGTCCTGCTCCCCCTGACCGAGGCCGAGCTGGTCCCCCTCTTCCACGGGCCTGAGCGCATCCTCCACCTGCCGGGTGACGGCGCCCACGAGCTGTAACGTCGCAGCCGCGGGGTGCCGGGCGCCCTGGTCGCCGAGCTGCGCGCCTGGGTGGCCGCCGGCTTGTGCCAGTGGGACCTGGGCCAGGTCCGCATCGAGCGGCCGGCGCTGGACCGCCTGCGCGGCGGCTTCAAGCCCCGGGTGGCAGAGGCGCACGGCTCGGTGCCGGGCGTCGTCGACCCCGAGCTGCGCCAGCTCCTGACCTGGGTCCAGCTCGCCGGCCGCCACGCCACGGCGGACCTCCTGGCCCGCGTCGCGGACCGCTCCCGCTGGCAGCTCGACCTGGAGCTGGCCGAGTTGGCCCGGGCCGGCGCCGTTCGGGTCGACCAGACCGGTGAGGTCGTCGCCATCCTCGACCAGGACCTGGCCGCCACCTGGCCCGACCCCCAGCGCCGGGACGCCCACCGTGTCCTGGCCCTGGCGCTGCCCGTGGGGGCCGAGGGGCGCCTGTTCCACGTCCTCGCCGCCGGCATGCGCGAGATCCTGGCCGATGAGGCCATCGCCACCGCACACCAGCAGCGCGCCACCGGCCGCGTGGGCGAGGCCGAGGCCACCCTGCGTGAGTCCGCCCGCGCCTTGCGCCGCGCCGGGGTCGCGGACGGCGAGGCGCGCCTGCTGGGCCCCCTGGTCCGCACCGCCGTCGCCGCCAACACCGTCCGCGCCGTCGAGCGGGCCCGCTACGAGGTCGAGCGGGCGCTCCAGCCCGCGCCGGCGCTGCTGGCCCTGTGTGACGCCGCCATCGCCGCGCGCCAGGGCAAACCCGACGAGGCCCTGGAGATCTGCGACCTCCTGGGGCCCTTGCCCGACTTCGAGGCCGAGCTCGCCCGCCACCACACCCGCATGCTCGCCGCCCAGAGCCGGCTGGACCAGGCCGAGGGGGTGATCGCCGACCTGCGGGCCCTGGCCGCCGAGAGCGCCGACCCCGAGCTGCAAGGGCTGGTGCCGGGGTGGGAGGGGTTGTTGCGCTTCAAGCAGGGGCGCTACCTGGAGGCCGCCCAGCTCCACGAGCAGAGCGCGACGCTTCGGGCTGGGGAGCTCGGCCGCATCTCGGCGCGGGTCAACGCCGGTCTGGCGTGGCTCGAGGCCTGTGAGCTCGATCGGGCCGAGCGGGTCGGGCGCCAGGTGGTGGCCGAGGCCTTGCAGGCTCGGGCACCCTCCTACGAGGCCTACGGTGAGTGGATCCTCCGCAGCGTGCACGCCCGGCGGCGGGACGGCAGCGCGCCCGATCTCGAGCTGGTTGAGGCCGTGGGGGCGCTGGGCAGCGCGGCGATGGTGTGGCGGGTCGCGACGACCGAGGCCCTGCTCGCCTGGCACGCGGGCCAGCCGGCGGTCTGTGCCCGCCTGTCCCGGCGCTGCCTGGAGGCCCTGCGCATCGAGCCCCATGCAGAGCACCAGGTCGTCGTCGAGGCCATGCTGGCGATGGCGGATCCCGCGGCCGAGGTCGATGTCGAGGGACTGGTCGCCCACGCAGGAATGAGTGCGATCCCGGCGGTGGGTCTGCAGGTGCTGGGCATGCTGGCGGGGAGCGGGCGGCTGAGGGGAGACCACCGGGCGCTGGCAGAAGATCTGTATTCCCGCTTGCCTGCCTTGTACCGGGACTACGCCGGTGGCATGCTCGCGCCGATCGAGGCGCTCGAGCGAATTCGCAGCGCGGCGCTCGGGGGAGGTTGAGATGCTCGGAACCGGTGGGCTGGTGGTGGTGATGGTGCTGGCTGGCTGTGGGGACAAGTGCGAAGACCAGGCCGCCCCGGCTGCGTGTCCCGAGGGGCAGGTGTGCAAGGCGATCGACGACCCGGTGAAGCCGTCCGGCCCTCCGCTGCTGGGCATCATGAACTTCCCCTTCGGTCCCGGCCCGACGGAGATCAAGAAGGGACCGAAGATCGTGGGTGTGGCCTACCGACAAGGCGGGCAGGAAGATGTCTACATGTTCAAGGCGCCTGTCACACCGGGGCCCAACCCCTGCAGCATGGGGGCCCCCATCGAGCCCTACCCGGCCTACCTCTCGCCCTTCGATGCTCCCACGGGCGCGGGTTCGGACACGCTGCACTCTGAGCCCATGTACCGGTGTGACGCCAACTGCAACTGTGACCCCTGCACGGAGACCAGCTGCTACGCCAACGCTGCCGCGTTCGCGGATCCTGCGGCCGGCGTGTGGGCGGACCTGGATCAACAGCTGGACCTCCAGCACTTGCAGCCTCCGGTGAGCACCTATTCCACGTCCCATGCCGCCGCGTACGGCACGATGACGCCCTTCACCGGGTTCACCTCTGCCAGCTGCGCCAGCTGGCCGCCGGTGAACGGTGCTCCCCAGTGGCACGCGGACCAGGCCATCGACTCGTACGACAGCACTGCAGCTTGGGAGCTCGTCGGCTTCGGAAACGTCGTCCAGGGCAAGCACCAGCAGGTGGAGTACGTCGTCATGCGGGTCGGCTATTCCTATGTCTGGCCGATGACGCAGGGCGATGCGACCGTGCCCCCTGACGTGATCGGGAACCCGAACGGCCCGGCAGACGACTGGTGTGCCCTGGTGGCGCAGAGCTGCCCACTCAATGGGCAGGGCCAGCCTACGTGCCGCCAGATGACGGTGACCTTCACCGACTGACCCCCGCCCTCGCCCTGGCCCCAGTCCCGCTGGCCCTCCTCCGCCACCTGTGCGAGCCTCGCCCCTCCCGCTGAGGAGCCGCCCGCCGTGGACATCCCCCGCGCCCTCGAAGAGGGCATCAAGGTCTACATCGCCCTGGGTGCCGCCGGGCTGGCCCTGGTGTGGCGCTGGCTGCCGCGCAAGCTGGCGGTGGGCCTGCTCGCGGCGACGGTGCTCTTCGCCGGCCTGAACTACGCCCGCTTCGGCACGCGCCGCCTGGACTCGGTCGATACCTACGACCTCATCCACTACTACCTGAACGCCCGCTACTTCGAGGAGCTGGGCTACTACGACCTGTACCCGGCCTGCATGCTGGCGGATCGCGAGAACGGGGGCCCGCGCTTCGCCGAGGGGCCCAAGTACATGGCCCAGGACGAGACCGGCGACCACCTGCGCTCGGTGTCCCTGGCGGTGGTGCGCGGCCAAGAGGTCAAGGCGAGCTTTTCGCCTGAGCGCTGGCAGGCCTTCAGCCACGACTTCCTGTACCTGCAGCGCGAGATCCCGGGCATGAACGACACGCTGTGGCGGATGCTCATCCAGGACCACGGCTTCAACGGGACCACGGTGTGGACGGCCCTGGCCCGGCCCCTGGCGCGGCTGGTGCCAGTCGAGGCGGTCAAGTGGTTGTGCTGGATCGACGTGGGGATCCTGCTGGTGGCGGTGGGGGCCGTGGTCTGGGCCTTCGACGGCACGGCGGCCTTGTGGACGGCCCTGTTCCTGCTGGTCAGCTACTCGACCCGCTGGCCCAGCCTGTCGACGGCCTTTCTGCGCTACGACTACGCGGCGGCGCTGATCATCGCGACCTGTGCGCTGAAGCGGGGCCGCTACATGTTGGCCGGCCTGCTGGGGGGCTACGCCGCGACGCTGCGGATCTTCCCGGTGTTGTGGTTGGGCCTGCCGGGCATCAAGGGCGGGCTGGGCCTGCTGCGCGGCAAGGTGGACCGCAAGCTGCTGATCCTGGCCGGCGGCTTCCTGCTGGGGGCGGCCGTGCTCCAGGGCTACGCGACGGCCTCGCTCGGCCCCCAGGCGGTGAGAACCCACTGGGAGAACATGCAGCAGCACACCTCGGCCGAGGAGCTGTCCTCGCGGCGGATCGGCCTGGCCCTGGCGCTGAACTACCGGGGCGAGGTCGATCCCAAGAACATCAGCCACGACATGAAGGAGGCCATCGGCCGGCAGGAGCACCTGCGCTACGCCCTGGGAGGGATCTCGCTGCTGCTGCTGGGCTTCGCCCTGCGCCGCTCACCGGACGAGGAGGTCTTCGCCCTGGGCTTCGTGCCCTTCTTCCTGTTCACGACGGCCAGCTACTACTACTACGTCGTCCGGGCGCCGCTCGTCGCGGTCCACGCCGGGGGGCGGGCCTCGCCGCGACACACGGTCGGGCTGGCCATGCTCTTCGGCATGGAGGCGCTGACCCACGGCATCCAGACCTGGTGGCCGGACCACCGGGTCATGCTCATCGGCTGGCTGGCCTGGGGCATCTGCCTGTACATCGCGGTCATGACCGGGTGGCTGCTGCTGCGGCCACCTCCGGAGCGGGCCACCTCCTGAGCTGCAACATCGCCGCCCCCTGCGGGGCGGGCTAGGCCCCCCGACCATGCGCGCTCGGCCCCACCTCGCCCTCGCCCTCGCCCTCGCCCTCCAAAGCGGGGCGGTGCTGCTCTACGAGCTGCTGCTGACGCGGCTGTTCGCCGTCACGCTCTTCGCGGACTTCGCCCACCTGGCCTTGGCCCTGGCCCTGCTGGGCATCGGCGTCGGCGCCATGGCCCAGCACCTGCGGCCCTCGCTGGTGCCCGCCCAGGGCCTGGAGCGGCGGCTGGGCTGGTTGGGCCTGCTGCAGGCGGTCCTCATCCTGGTGGCCGTGATCGCGGCGATCCGCTTCCCGGTGCTCAAGGCCTCCGAGGTCCCGCCGACCACCTACCAGGACCGCAGCTTCATCAAGGACAACCTGCTGGACCCGGCCTGGTTCGCCGCCCTGCTGCCGGTGTTGGCGGCGCCCTTCGCCGTGTCGGGCCTGGCCTTCTCGGGGGTCTTCTCCCGCCGCAAGGAGGACGTGGGCTGGTTGTACGCGGCGGACCTGGTCGGCGCGGCCGTGGGGGCGGCCCTCTTCGTGCCCCTGCTCGACGGCCTGGCCGGTCCCGACACCGTCTTCGTGGCCCTTTTCGCCTGCGCCCTGGGCTCGCTGGTGTTGTTCCGCACGGCCGCTAGCCGCGCCGGTCTGCTCCTGGCCGCCGCCGGCGCCATGGCCGCCCTGGTCGCCACCGGCATCGCCGCCCGGGGGGACCTGCTGCCGATCCGCCAGGCCGCCGGCTACTCCGAGGACCAGCTGATCTTCACGCAGTGGACGCCGCTGACCCGCCTGGCCATCCACCGGGACGCGCGCGGCGACTACATGCTGCTCGACAACTCCTCGGCCTCGGAGATCCTCCAGGACGAGCAGCGGCGGGACCGGGTCGCCCACGAAGCCAACCGCGGGCTGGTCTACCACCTGGTCGATCCGCCGGCCCACGTGGCGATCATGGCGGCCTCGGCGGGGCCCGAGGTCGCGAGCGCCCAGTCCATGGGCTTCTCGCACATCGACGCCATCGACATCGCCGGCGAGATCTTCGACGTGGTGGCCGAGCGGTACCCCGACGACCCGGTCAACCCCTACCGGGCGGGGGACACCAACCGCATCAACGCCGACGGCCGCGCGGCCATCCTGCGGGCCACCGAGCCCTACGCTGTCATCCAGATGGTGCATGCCAACCTGTGGAGCAGCGCCGGGCTCATGAGCAACGCCTGGTCGCCGGCCCTGCTGGAGACGCGCGAGGCCTTCGAGACCTACCTGGACCACCTCTCCGACGACGGCGTCATCTCCTTTGGCAAGGGCAACGAGACCGACGCCGTGATCCGCGCCGCCGGGGCGGCCCTGCGGGCCCGTGGGGTCGAAGATCCCTGGCGCTACGTGGCCTACGTCGGCGGCCAGAGCCACGTCATGCTCCTGCGAAAACACCCCTGGACCGCAGAGGAGGACGCCCGGCTCCAGGCGGCCATGCAGGACTTCCGGCGGGCCAGCTTCATCCTGGACCCCCTGGCGCCAGGGGCCGAGCAGGCCTGGCGCAAGCTCGTCGGCACCGAGCCGGCCATGACCGACGACCACCCCTACAGCGACACGCCGGCCGTGGTGGGGGCCACGCTCTCGCGCGTGATGCGGGCGGCCCAGGGCGAGGACACGACGGCCCTGGCGGCGCTGTACCGCTCCTTCGTGGTCCAGTGGGCGCTGGTCCTGGTGGCGGGCCTGCTCTTCCTGGGCCTGCCCCTGCTATGGCGGGGCCGCACGGAGCTGGCCGTGCCCGGCGCCGGGGCCGCCCTCGGCTTCACGGGCTGCCTTGGCTACGGCTACCTCTCCGTCGAGACCGTGCTGATCCACGACCTGGTGCTCTTCGTGGGGCACCCCACCTATGCGGTGACGGTGGTCGTGTTGTCCATGCTGCTGTTCTCGGGCCTGGGCAGCTTGTGGGTCGGCCGCAGCCCCCCCAGCCCGCGCCTGGGCCGCGGCCTGCTGCTGGGCGTCGCCGCCTTGGGGGCCGTCGTGGCCTTCGGCCTGATCCCCGTGCTGTACGAGGCCCTGCTGTGGCTGCCGCTGGCCGCCCGCATGGCCATCGTGGGCCTGAGCCTGGCGCCCCTCGCTTTCGCCATGGGCACGGCCTTCCCGGTGGGCGTCGCGGCCATGCCGGCCGAGGGGGCCGCGGTCCTGCCCTGGGCCTGGGCCATCAACGGCTGGATGTCGGTGGTCGGCAGCCTGGCCACGGTGCTGGTCGCCCGGCTCTCCGGCTACGCGCCGGCCTTCGGGTTGGCCCTGGCCGCCTACGTGGTGGCCTTCCTGCTGTGGCCGCGCCTGCGCCGGGTGGGGCGGACGGCATAGGCTTGCTCGTCCCCGGAGCCCCCATGCAGCGACCCCTCTCCCTCGCCCGCGCCGACACCCCCCTGCAGTGGCTGGAGCGCCCCAGCGCCCGGCTGGGCCTGGAGATCTGGGTCAAGCGGGACGACCTCACGGGCCTGGGCCTGTCCGGCAACAAGGTCCGCAAGCTCGACTACCTGCTCGCCGAGGCCCTCTCCCAGGGCTGCGACACGGTCATCACGACCGGCGGGATCCAGTCCAACCACTGCCGGGCGACCGCCGTCGCCGCGCGCCAGATCGGCATGCAGCCCGTGCTGCTCCTGCGCGGGGAGCCTCCGGCCGAGGCCGACGGGAACCTGCTGCTGAACCAGATCCTGGGCGCCGAGCTGCACTGGACGGACGACGCCGGCTACGCCCACCGCGACGCCCACATGGCCGACCTGGCCCGCGAGCTGTCGGCCCAGGGGCGGCACCCCTACGTCATCCCCGAGGGGGGCAGCAACGCCACGGGCGCTTTGGGCTTCGTGCGCGCCGGCCGCGAGCTGGGGACCCAGGCCATCGCCCAGGGCCTTCGCTTCGACAGCGTGGTCTGCGCGGTGGGCTCGGGTGGCACGCTGGCCGGGCTGGCCCTGGCCGGCATGGACGCCGAGGTCCTGGGCATCGCCGTCTGTGACGACCGCGCGACCTTCCGGGCCCGGGTGGAGGCCATCGGGGACGAGGCACGGGCCCGCTACGGCCTGCGCCTGCCCAGCCACGGGTGGGACGTGATCGACGGCTTCCAGGGGCGCGGCTACGCCCTGTCCACGCCCGAGGAGCTGCGCAGCCAGGTCCGCTTCACCCGCGAGACCGGCCTGTTCCTGGACCCCGTCTACACCGGCAAGGCCTGGTGCGCGGTCGAGGCCCTGGCCCAGTCCGCCCCCGAGCGCCTGGGCGAGCGGGTGCTCTTCTGGCACACCGGCGGCCTCTTCGGCCTGTTCGGGCGCGGCGCCGAGCTGCGGGCCGCCCTGGCCGACCCGAGCCCTGCCTGATGGCGCGCGTCGCCGTCGTCAGCAACCCCCTGAGCGGGCGCAACCGGCGCGACCCCGCCCTCTCGCCCGCGCTGCGCGCGGTGACCGAGCCCCATCACCTCTTCTTCGACCCGGCCTCACCCCAGGCCATCGACGCCGTCGCGGCCGAGCTGCGCCAGGCCGGAGACATCGACGTCGTCTGCGTCAACGGCGGCGACGGCACCCTGGCCCACGTGCTGTCGGCCCTGGCGCGGACCTGGGGCGAGGACCCGCTGCCCGAGATCGGGATCCTGCGCGGCGGCACCATGAACACCATCGCCCACGGCATCGGCCTGACCGGGCGCCCCGAGAAGATCCTGGGGAGGATCCTGGCCCGCAGCGAGGGTCAGATCAGCCAGCCCACCGTGGTCCGGCACCTGATGCGGGTGCGCGACGGCCTGGGGCCCGAGCGCTACGGCTTCCTGTTCGGCAACGGCGTCATCAGCAACTTCCTGGAGGCCTACTACGAGGGCGGCGACCCCAGCCCCTGGAAGGGCTTCAAGGTCCTGGCCCGCGCCACCTTGAGCGCGCTCTTCGGCGGCGGCTTCGCGGCCCGGCTGACCCGGCCCTCGCCGGTGCGGGTCAGCCTGGACGGCACGCACTGGTCGCCCAGCTCCTGGATGGCCGTCACCGCCGGCACCGTCGATGACATGGGCCTGGGCTTCAAGCCCTTCTGGTCGGTCGTCGGCCACCCCGGCCGCCTGCAGGTCCTGGGCTTCGCCTGCTCGGCCCCCACCCTGGCCATGCGCATCCCGGGCACCCTGCTGGCCCGGCCGTGGCACCACCCCGACATCCTCGACCAGCTCGGGCAGCGCCTGGTGCTCCAGGCCGACGAGCCCATCAGCTACATGATCGAGGGGGACTTCCATCGCGGCGGGCAGCAGGTCGAGGTCAGCATCGGCCCGCCGGTGCGGCTCATCCGCCGCTGAGCGCGCCCCTTCGCGGGGCCCCCTGAAAGGCCCGGGCCGCCTGCGGCGTAGGGCATGCACCCGGAGCGAGCCATGACCACCCGTCTGCCTGACATCTCCTCTCGCGCCTGGGAGCACCCCAGCGATCACGCCGCGCTGCAGGCCCTGCGCCGCGTGCCGGGCTTCGACCTGGTGCTGCGCAAGCTCTTCGGCATGTTCACAGAGCGCAGCCTGCGCCTCATCACCCTGGGCAGCGCCGTCGAGGTCGGGCCCGAGCAGTACCCGCGCATCCACGCCCTGTATGCCGAGGTCCTGGACACCCTGGACGCCCCCAAGCGCTGGGGCCTCTACGTCTCGCAGGACCCCGTGATGAACGCCGGCGCCGTCGGCATGGACGACCCCTTCATCGTCCTGAACAGTGGCACCGTCCTGCTCATGACCGAGGACCAGCTCCGCGTCGTGTTGGCCCACGAGGTCGGCCACATCCTGTCCGACCACGTCCTGTACAAGACCATGCTGCGCCTGCTGCTTCGGGGCGGGCGCTACGCCGGCGTCCTGCCCCTGGCCGGCCTGCCGCTCTTCGCCGTCATGGCCGCCCTGCTCGAGTGGGACCGCAAGAGCGAGCTCTCGGCCGACCGGGCGGCGCTGCTCGGCACCCAGGATCCCGACGCGGTGCGCGCCTCCTTGCTGCGCCTGGCCGGTGGAGTGGGGGAGGGGGCCGACGTCGAGGCCTTCCGGGCCCAGGCCCGTCGCTACGAGGAGGAAGGCAGCGCGCTCGACAGCATCATCAAGACCCTGACCCTGCTGGGCCGCAGCCACCCCTTCCCGGTGCAGCGCATCAAGGAGCTGGACCGCTGGGTCGAGGCCGGCAACTACCAGGCCGTGCTCGACGGCGCGTACCCGCGCCGCCAGGACGATCCCGAGTCCGGCGCCTGGCAGGCCTGGAAGGAGAGCGCCCGCAGCTACGCCGACGGCTTCCGGCACTCCACCGACCCGCTGGCCCGCTGGCTGCGTGATACCAGCGAGAAGGCCGGCGGCGCCTTCTCCCGCCTGCGCCGCAAGGGCGAGGAGCTGCCGGGCGAGGAGGGGGAGGGGGACCCGGGGGAGGAGGGGCCTGGGGACGAGGGGCCGCCGGACATCATCGACATCGGCTGAGGGGCTGCCTAGTTGCCGATCGGGATCCACTTCCGCGGGTCGGCGCTGGTCCGAACACACAGGATCGGCGTGGCCTTGGCCGTGGAAAGGGGGTCCAGGGCTGGCCGAGGGGCGGTCAGGCGGACCCAGGCCGAGGTCCCGGCGTCCAGGTACAGGGTGCCGTGGTCCAGGGGCGCGTCGTCGCCCGCCATGGCCTCGGGCAGGAGCTGAACCAGGCGCGGCGGGTGTACATCGCTGCGCGGTGGCACCGCGCTGTCGCCGTCCGCGGCGATGTCGTCGCAGCTCGTCTCGTGGTCACCCGCGTGGCGCCACAGGGCCCGCCAGGCCTCCACCGCCACCGGCTTGCTGCCCGAGGCATGCAGCGCCCCCTCGACCACCACCCGGTCCAGGGCCGAGACCCGCCGCGCCTCGGTCAGGGTCACCGGGTAGGGCTGGGCCAGGTCGGCGACCTTCACCATGCCTCGCAGGCCCACCAGGGTCGAGGCCAGGACCAGCGGCCCCGACAGGCTCAAGGCGAGGCGCCGCAGCCGGCCCAGGGCCGCCAGCTCAGGCAGCACCTTCTGGGTCCGCCAGACCGGCAGGATCGAGATCGCCAGGATGAGGGCCGCCGTCACCAGCGTCAGCAGCACCGACCACACGGCGAAGGCCGCGCCGGCCCAGATGACCAGCCGCTGGGGGTCGTGGGCGCTGGCGTCGACCAGCTTCACCAGCGTGCCGCTCAGCAGCAGGGTCTGGACGGTCAGCCAGACCAGCGAGAACAGGCCCAGGCCGACCGCGTACTGGACCATGGCCGCGAAGCGGGACCGGGCGTAGTCACCGCCGGCCGCCAGGGTGTTGGCGATCAGGTTGCTGGCCAGGCTCACCAGGACCACGGCCGGCAGGGGCGCCAGGATCGCCACCACCAGGTAGTCGGTCTCGACGTTGTTCCCCAGGTTTCCCAGGAGCTGCACCAGGGGCACCGTCAGCGACTGCGCCGCCGGCTGGTCGGGCCGCATCGAGATGGCCCCCGACTCGATGGTCTGCGCCACCCAGGTCAGGTTGGCGAAGAGGCCCATGAAGACCAGGTAGGAGATCGCCAGGAAGCCCATGGGCCGCGTGTAGTGCCCGTTGGCCCGGTCCAGGTCGGCCAGCAGCTTGTCGGCCGCCGACGAGGGCCGCCGGGCCAGCAGCAGGGCCGTGCGGATGTAGCGCGAGGAGAAGACGACGAGCGCATCGATGACGTGCTCGTAGAGGTACGAGGCCTTGTGCGCCTCGTCGTCGGCCGGCCCCGGATCGCCCAGGTCCTCGGGCGGCGCCGGGGGCGGGAGCGGAGCATCGGGAGCGGGCGGCGTGAGCATGGCGCTGACCCTAATCGCGCCTGCGCGGGTTTCACCCTGGCAGCCGTGCCCAGCGGCGCGCGCCGGCTGCCGGGGCAGGTGCGCCGCCGGCCGTGGGAGGGCCGGGGAGCGCCGACCGTGGCAACAACGGCCCAGGCGGCCCCTCGCCTCCCGAGTTGCTTCCGCCTTCGCCGTCGCCGTCGCCTCCGCCCCCGCCCCCGCCTCCGCCTCCGCCGCCCCTACCGCTCCACCCAGCACCGCGCCCCGCCCTCGGCGCGGTTCTCGGCGCCGGCGCGGCCGCCATGGATCTCGGCGATGCGGCGGACCAGGGCCAGGCCCAGGCCCTCGCCGGGGGATCGCACACCGTCGCCGCGCCAGAAGGGGGCGAAGGCGTGCTCGGCCTCGCCGGGGCCGAAGCCGGGACCCTCGTCCTCGACGGCGAAGCGGGTGCCCTCCTCCCGGAAGTCGACGTGCAGGGCGCTCACGCCGCCGCCGTGGCCCTGCCCGTTGGCCAGCAGCACGGCCAGGGCGCGCCCCAGCAGGCTGGCGTCGGCCTGGATCGGCGTGGGTGCACCGCTCACGACCAGGCGCTCGGCCGGCAGCTGAGCCGGCTCCAGGGCCCGCCGTGCGGCGTCAACGGCGTCCAGGGCACGCGGCGCGACGGCGTCGAAGTCGATGCGGGCCGCGGCCAGCAGGTCGGCGACGAGGCCGTCCATGGCGTCGATCTTGCCTTGCAGCGCGTCGTAGGGGTTCGGCTCGCCGTGGCCCTCCCGTGCCAGCTCGACCAGCACGCGGGCTCGGCCCAGGGGGCTGCGCAGCTCGTGGGAGACGGCGGCCATGAGCGCCTTCTGGTCCTCGAGCTGACGCTTCAGGCGCTCGGCCATGCCCCGCAGGGAGCGCGAGAGGTCGCCCAGCTCGGCGCTCTCCTCGGGCAGCTCGGTCCGGCTCGACAGCCGACCGGCGTGCAGCTCGGCGGCGATGCGCGCCAGCTGGTGGACCGGCCGGGAGATGCGGCGCGTGGCCACCCAGGCCAGCATCCAGCTCGCCACCAGGCCCAGCGGCACCAGCAGCAGCAGCGACGGCCCCTCGCCGGCCTGGGCGAGCCAGCCGCCCGCGACGCCCAGGATCAGGGCCAGCAGCAGGTCGAACTCCAGGGCGGTCAGCCCCAGGTCCGCCTCTCCCACCCTCGCCCGCCGGGACTCGGGGTCGATCTCCAGGTCCCCGATCCGCAGCCGCCGCTCGGTCGCCCGAGGTCCCACCCGTCGCAGCACGGCGCGGATCCTCGCCAGCAGCTCCCGCGGCCAGGCGGGCTTGGGCAGGTAGTCGTCGGCGCCCAGCTCCAGGCCCACGACCCGGTCGGTCTCGTCGCCACGGGCCGTGAGCATGATGACGGGCACCGCGCTCGTCGCCCGCAGCCGGCGCAGCACCTCCAGCCCGTCCATGGCCGGCATCATCACGTCGAGCACGACGACATCTACGCCTCCCGCCGCCACGGCCGCCAGGCCCCGCGGCCCGTCCGGCGCGTGCTGCAGCAGCACCTCGTGCGGTGCCAGGTAGACGGCCAGCAGCTCAGCCAGCCGCTGGTCGTCGTCGATGAGCAGGGCGCGGATCGGCATGGTTCCCCCAGCTTGGTCGCCCGAGGGCCTCCCGTCGAGGCCCCCGGGCGCCCGGCGTCTCGTGCGCTATCCCTGGAACCAGCCCTCGCTCTTGCCGAGCAGCTCCGCCAGGCGGGTGCGCTGCCCCTCGTCGAGCACGGCGTGGACCTGCTTCAGCGCGCTGGCCAGGTCCTGGCGGGCCCGCTTCAGCGCCTCGTCCTGGCGGCTGAAGGCGGCGGCGATGGCGGCCTCGTCCACGGCCTCCCCGGCGAAGGCGCCGGCCAGCCCCTCGCGGCTGTCCCGCAGCACGCCGTGCAGGTCCTTGAGCGCGCCCTGGGCGTCGCGCAGGGCGTGGTCGACGATGTCCTCCTGGTCGGGTCCGACCCGCAGGCGGCGCTTCAGCACCTCGCCGGCCGCGCGGGCGAAGGCCTCCTCGCTGACCCGCGCTCCGCTGCGCCCCGGCCGTCCCCGGCGCGGTCCGTGGCCCTCGTCGGTCCCGTTCCCGTCTCGCCCGCCCCAGCCTCGCCCGCCCCAGCCTCGCCCGCCCCAGCCCCGCCCGCCGCAGCCCGGGCCTTCGCAGCCGGGACCGCCCGCGTGGGCCCAGCGCATGTGGTGGCGCCAGGCGTGCCAGCGCGCAGCGCGGAAGAGGAAGCTCAGGCCGAGGAGGCCGGTGAGAGCGAGCAGCAGCGTGTGGTCCATGACTTCTCCGGCAAGGGGGGAGAGGGTCCTTGCGAGGAGAAGCTCGGTCCGGTCCGTGAAGGACCCGTTGCGCTCTGCGTGAAGAAGTGTGAAGCGCCGCCCGAGGTGGGGGAAAGCAGAGGCCGCGCCGGCCCTCTTCTCCCAGGCTCAGTCGTGTGTGAAGCCCGGCCGCTCGGGGCGCCGCCGTCGGTACAGCCCCAGCCACGCCAGGGCCCCGACCTGGCCGTGAAAGCGCACGGCGCGCAGCTCCTGCACCTCGAACCAGGGCTCCACGGCGGCCGCGATGTCGGCCACCGAGACGCGGGGCGGGCCGCGGCCCAGGCTCTCCTCGTCGGCGTTGCCGGCCAGGCTGAGCCAGGCCCCGTCGGGGGCGAGCACGTGGTGGGCCTGCTCGGCGAAGCGGCTCCGTCCGGCCGCGTCATGGACGTGGAAGCAGCCGCGGTCGAAGACCAGGGCCTGGCTGCCGGCGGGCACCGGCGGCTCCACCAGCCAGTCCTGGACCTCGAAGCGAAGCTGCGCCCCGGCGGCCTGGGCCCGCGCCCGGGCGCGCTCGGCGGCGGTGGCCGAGATGTCCACCGCGGTCACCTCCAGCCCTTGCAGGGCCATCCACACGGCGTTGGTGCCGGTGCCGGCCCCGACCTCCAGGGCGGCGCTGCCGGGGACCAGGCCCAGCCCGGGCAGGCGGGTGACCAGCTCGGGCGCCGGCTCGCCGGTGTCCCAGGGCAGGTCCCCCTCGCGGTAGCGCAGATCCCATCGCTGCTGTGCTTCGTTGCTCATGGGGAGGGGATATCCCAGGGGGCGGCACCTGCCTCGACCGGCGATCGGGGCTGCTACTGTGGCGCCGCGACGAGGAGCCGATGCCGAGCGACGAGCTGGCGGCGATCACCATGTGTATCGACGTGCCCCCGGGCGCGGCCGCCTGCGCCCCGACCGTCCACGGGGGCCATGCGGCGCCCCCCCCCCCGGCGCTCGCAGACGGGTCTGCCCCGGGCCCCCTGGGGCGCTTCGAGGACCAGGGCCTGCTCGGCGAGGGGGGCATGGGCGAGGTGCGGCGGGTGCGAGACCCGCTGCTCAACCGGTCGATGGCCATGAAGATCGTCCGGCCCGGCCTGCTGGACCAGCCCGAGGCCCTGGCCCGCTTCGTGGAGGAGGCCCAGGCCACCGCCCAGCTCCAGCACCCTGGCATCGTCCCCGTCCACGAGCTGGGCCGCCTGCCCGACGGCCGCCTGTTCTTCACCATGCGCGAGGTCCGCGGCCGCACCCTGGGCGCCGTCATCTCCGAGGTCCACCGGGTCAGCCTCGGCGAGTGGAGCGAGGCCGAAGGCGGCTGGACCTTCCGGCGCCTCATCGACGCCTTCCACCGCGCCTGCGAGGCCGTCGCCTACGCCCACGAGCGCGCAGTGGTGCACCGGGACCTCAAGCCGAGCAACGTCATGGTCGGCGGTCACGGCGAGGTGCTGGTCGTCGACTGGGGCCTGGCCAAGGTCCTCGGCCGCCCCGCGGCCGGTGAGGCCCCGGGGGAAGACGGGGTCGTGCTGACCCATCGCAGCCAGGACGGCGCGCTGGCCACGCAGCTCGGCGCCGTGGCCGGCACCCCCGCCTACATGCCGCCCGAGCAGGCCCGCGGCGACATCGATCACATCGACGCCCGCAGCGACGTCTACGCACTGGGCGCCATCCTCTACGAGATCCTGAGCGGTCGCCCGCCCTACCGGGGACCCAGCCCCCTGTCCGTGGTCCAGCAGGTCCTCGACGGGCCGCCCGAGCCGCCGGGGCCGGTCGCGCCCGCGGCGAGCGTGCTGCCCTGGAGTGCCCCCTCCGCCGCCGAGCCCGACGCGCTCACGGGCCCCCTCCTACCCGCGGAGCTGGTGGCTGCCTGCCAGCGGGCCATGGCGCGCGACCCGGCCGAGCGCTTCCCCGACGCCAGCTCCCTGGCCGCCGAGGCGGGTGCCTGGCTCGATGGCTTGCGGCGCCGGGACCAGGCCCTGGCCGTGGTCGAGGAGGCGCTGCGCAAGCGTCCCCAGGTCGCCGCCCTGCGGGAGCGGGCCGCCGCCGTCCGGGCCGAGGCCAAGGCCCTGCTGGCGGGCGTCGCCCATTGGGAGGACGAGGCCCGCAAGGCGCCGGGCTGGGCCCGCCAGGCCCAGGCCGAGGCCCTGGAGGAGCGGGCCGACCTGCTGGAGTTGGAGGAGGAGCAGCTCCTCGCGGCGGCGCTCACCCACCACCCGAAGCTGGTCGAGGCGCACGTGGCCCTCGCGGCCCGGTACCGGGCGGCGCACGAGGCCTGCGAGGCCGCCGGCCAGGACACCGCTCGCGCCGAGCACCTGCTCCGGGCCCAGCTCGCCTGCCTGCCCGAGGGCAACCCCGACCGTGTCGGCCACCTGGCCTGGCTGCGGGGCGACGGCGCCCTCCGCCTGTGCAGCGACCCGCCGGGAGCCGAGGTGCTGCTCTACCGCTACGAGCGCCCCAACCGCCGGCTGGTGCCGGTCTTCCAGCGCAGCCTGGGGCCGACCCCGTTGACCGCCCTCTCCCTGCCCTTCGGCAGCTACCTGTGCGTCCTGCGGGCTCCCGGTCACGCCGAGCTTCGGTACCCCGTGCACATCGGCCGCGGCGAGCACTGGAATGCCGTGCCGCCCGGCGCCCCCGCCCCCGCCCCGATCCGCCTGCTGCCGCCCGCCGCCCTGGGGCCCGACGACTGCTACGTGCCCGCTGGCTGGTTCTGGTCGGGGGGCGACGCCCTGGCGGCCGCGTCCCTGCCCCGGCGGCGCCGGTGGTGCGAGGGCTTCGTCATTCGCCGCTTCGCCGTCACCAACCGCGAGTACATCGCCTTCCTCGACGACCTGGTGGCCCGCGGGCACCCCGAGGAGGCCCTGGCCCTGGCCCCCCGCGAGCGCGTCGGCACCAGCCAGGACGTGGGCCCCGTCATCTATGGCTTCGAGGACGGGCGCTTCCACCTGCGGCCGGACTCCGACGGAGACCTCTGGCTGCCCGACTTCCCCGTGATGATGATCGACCAGCAAGGGGCCCTGGCCTACGCCGCCTGGCGGGCCGAGCGCGACGGCCTGCCCTGGCAGCTTCCCCCCGAGCTGGCCTGGGAGAAGGCGGCCCGCGGGGTCGACGGTCGCATCCACCCCTGGGGCGACACCTTGGATCCCTCGTGGTGCTGCATGCGGGCCAGCCACCCCGGCCCGCCCTCGCCAGCCGTCGTGGACTCCTTCCCCGTGGACGACAGCCCCTACGGGGTGCGTGGCATGTGCGGCGGCGTTCGCGAGCGCTGTGCCGACCGCTACCGCGCCGAGGGGCCCGAGGTGGCCGAGGGGCGGGTGGCCCCCACGCCGCTCGACGTGGACCCGGAACAGCCCCGCACGCTCAAGGGGGGCGCCTGGTACGACGTGGCCCTCTACATGCGCCTCGCCTCGCGCTCCGTCTCTCAGCCCGGGCAGCGGGACTTCGTCGTCGGCGCGCGCCTGTTCCGCTGGCTGCCCTCCTGATCCGGCTCAGCGCAGCGGAGGGACCGCGTCCACGACGGCCGGCAGCAGGGCCTCGGCCAGCACCCGGTGACCCTCGGCGTCGGGGTGGATCGGACAGCCCCCCGGCGTGAGCGCGGCCTTCCGCTCCTCGGTCCGCACCAGGTCCGGGTGGCGGAGCCAGAGCTCGCGCAGGTCCACAAACGGCACGCCGGCGTCGTCCAGCAGGTTGCCGATCAGGACCATGTCCCGGGGCAGGCTCTCGCAGCGGCTTCCGATGGGGGCGGGCTGCTGGCACTGTGCCAGGCCGGTCGGTCCGAGCAGGGTCACGACCAGGCCCTGCCCACCCTGCGCCAGGGACTCCCGGAGGGCGGCGAAGCGCCGAACGAACCAGGCCTGGCTCGCGCCGTCGATGTGGCGGCGAGGCGGCACCCCGTGCAGCCGCTCCGCCCCGAACCAGGCCAGGTTGGCGGCGTAGCTGCGCTCGACCAGGGCGCGCCCCAGGGAGGAGCCCACGGAGGAGGGGAAGAGCACCACGCCCTGGCCGGTGGCGACCATGGCGTGATCCTCCAGGTCGTCGGCGAAGAGCTGGAGCACGACCACGTCGGGGCGCGGCGTGGCCGAGAGGGCCTCCTCGGCAGACTGCAGGGCCAGGCAGAAGCTGGCGCCCGGGCGGGCCCGCACTGTCAGGTCCACCGCCCGCTTCGTCTGCGCGGCCAGGTCTTGCGCCAGCAGCCAGGCGTAGCCCTGGTCGGGGGGGGCCCCCACGCCGGTCGTGAACGAGTCGCCCACCACCCACAGTGCCAGCGGCGGCCCCGCGCCGGGGCTGTGGGCCGTCACCGGCACGGGAGGCGAGGTCGGCCGGCAGATCTCCGGCGGGATCTCCTGGGGCTGGCTGTCCCGGCTGGTGCCGAAGCCCGAGGGGACCACGGCCCAGCCCTGGCCCTGCTCGGCCGCCAGGCTGGGCAGCGCCGGGTAGGCCAGGCGCAGGCCCAGCTCGGCCAGGCCCAGCGCCAGCACCAGGCTGGCCAGCGCGAGGGCGGCACGGGATCCGGGAGAGCCAAGGGCGACCATGGCCGCGCCCTACCTTGCCCGCCGGAGCCGCGCTGCCGACCGGGCCCACGATGCGTACTCGGTGACCGTACATGACGCGCGGTCGGCGCCGGCAGCGCCCTCGGCCGGGGGAGGCCAGGTGCGCCCTCAGGCGGGGGAGGTCAGGGGCCGCTGGTAAGGCTCGCCGGCCAGGCGCTGCAGCACCGTGCGCCCCCGCCAGGACAGGTAGCTGCTGGTGAAGCTGACCGCCTGCCGGGGCTCGAAGTAGGGGTTCTTCAGGCCGCCCAGGTTCACCAGGGTCAGCACCTGCTCGGCCACGCTCACCGGACAGCCAGACACCCGCAGCACATCCCCCTTGCGGCTGCGCCACAGGTTCAGGCCGACGCGGGCCATCTTCGCGTAGATGTCGTCATGGGTGGCGGTGCGCGGATCCTTCGCGCTTCGGTCGACGTAGCTGCTGTGGACGTCCAGGTGCTTGCCGTGGACGGTCCCGTGGTAGTCGACGCAGTCCCCGATGAAGACCACCTTCTCGCCGGCCCGCGCGTCGATGGGGCCCTCGTAGCGACCGAAGACGATGTGCATGGGGGGCATCTTTACGTCGGTGGCCTTGTCGAAGACCCGCAGGATCTCGATGGCCTCCTCCAACGCACCCGGGCAGCCGCCCCAGCAGTAGGCCACCTCGTCCCCGGGCGGCCGACCGCCGTAGGCGTGGATCTTCGTGCCGGCGAAGTAGTCCTCGACCCGCACCAGGCCCACCTGGAAGCGCTGCGCCCGCTCGCGCGCCGCCGCCATGGGCACATCGCCCACCACGTCGATGTCCTCTGCAGACAGCGGGCCGAAGCCACGCTCCCAGGCCAGCCGGATGTGCGGCACCTCCATCGGGTCCACGCCGATGATCCGACAACAGACGGCGTCCACGGCAACCTGGTTGTCCCCCATGATCACCATGCCCAGATCGTAGGGCACCGGGGTCAGCATGCGCCCCTCGCCGGCCGTGATGGCGTCGATGGCGATGAGCTGGGGCTGGATGATGGACTGGAGATCGGCGACCTTCTCGTCCAGCCGGTGATCGTGGTCGATGAGCCGGTGCCGGTCGTCCTGGATCCCGATGTAGTTCTTCATCGAGAAGGTGACGGTGGTCCAGGGGTGGGCCTTGAACTTGGGACAGTTCACGAAGAAGTCGGCGCGTGCGACGGGCTCGGGCGTGAACAGGAAGTCCCGCAGGCGCCCACTGTGCGTCATGTTCACCGGCACCTGGGGCACCTCGTCGAAGTGGTGCATGGTGATGCCCCCCACCCGGTCGGCCATCTCGTAGTAGCCGCCCTCCTTGTAGACGAAGCGGGTCGGCATCGTGATGCCCGAGCGCTCGCCCACGGCGAGCTCCGTGAGGTCGGGGCCGGAGCGGTCGCGCAGGGCGCGCAGCACCCCCTCGACGAACTCCGGCCGCGTGTAGGCGTGGGGGAAGAACTCGCCGGCCGCCACGATGTTGGGCTTGACCAGGGTCCGGCCGGTGGGCCGCAGGTCCAGGGTCTCCATGCCCTCGCGCACGATGCGGCGGATGCGCTCGGGATCGTAGTCGGAGCAGTCGCGGAGGATCACGGTCGGACGAGGCATACAGGGCTCCTGGTCCGCCCAGGCTATCCCGCCGCGGGGCCCTTCCGCCGCGTCAAGCCGAGCAGCAGGCCGAGCCCGGCCAGGACCGAGGCCGCGCTGCCCGCCAGGGTGCTGCACCGGCCGCTGTGGGGGGCGCCCTGGGAGGAGGTCGGCGCTGCCTTCGCGGTGATGGGCTTGCCGTCGCGGCTCTGCTCCTGCCCCACCTTCTCCAGGCGACAGGTCGTGGCGCTGGCCTCGACCAGCTTGTAGACGTCGACGACGTGGTCGGGGCCCTCGGCCGGACCCTGGACCACCGGCTGGACCTGGACGCCGCAGTCCACCGTCCCGGCCGGCGGCGGGAAGTGCGCCACGAAGCGGCTGATGTGGGCGCAGCCCTCGCCCCGCTCGTCGCAGGCCTGGCGCTGGGCCTCGATCAGGGCGTTGGTGGTCGTGCTCCAGGACTCGTAGGTCGCGGCGCTGGTCAGGCGCAGCGCGGGCCCGCCCATGCCGCGGTCCCGCCCGCCGCCGCCGGACAGGTCCCAGGCGGTCTCGCCCCCGGCGTGGAAGGCGCGGTAGGCGTGGATCTCCTGGCCGGGATCCGCCGCCAGGATCACCGCTTCGGGGAAGGCGTCCAGGCCCTCGATGCGCAGGCCGTAGCGCACGTAGCGCTGGCCGGAGGGGGCCTCGATGGCGACGTCGGCGCGGGCCGGGGCGGCCAGGGACAGCAGCAGCAGCAGGTGGGGCACGGGGACTCCTGAAGCCGGATGCTACCTCCTGGGACGGCGTCGCGGCGCCGCTCCGGCTCAGGCCCCGACCCGCCCGGGTGGAGCGACCCAGCCGCCCGCCTGCTCCACCATGTGGCCCGCCAGCGCGATGGGGGTGGCGTCTTCCAGGTAGGGGCCCAGGATCTGGATCCCGACGGGCAGGCCGCCCTGGGTACGGCCGCCCTGGGTCCGGCCCACCGGGGCCACCGTCGCGGGCAGGCCGGCCAGGGTCGCGAAGGTCTGCCAGCCCAGCAGGTCGTCGTAGGGCCGCGGGCCCTCGGCCGTGAGCAGGACCCGTCCGGAGTGCACGAAGGTCGTGTCGGAGGGCGGCCCGGCGTGGTCGTGGGGGAAGGCCGCGGTGAAGGCGGCGGGCAGCAGGAAGGCGTCCAGGTCGCGGAAGGCCGCCTGCCAGGTGGCGCGGGCCTGCATGCGCCGGCTCTCGTCGGCCGCGTGCTGCCGGCTGCTGAGGGGCCGCGGCGGCTCGCCGGGGGCCTTGGCCTGGAAGAAGGCCCGCAGCAGGCGGCGATAGGTCCCGAGCTGGTCGGCCGGGTCGATGCCGGCGGGCCAGCCGGGCGCCACGGTGGCGCCCGCCGTCCGCAGCTGCTCCACGGCCTGCTCCAGCACGGCGCGGACCTCGGCGGTCACGGGGCAGAAGGGATCGTCCAGGACCACACCCACGCGGAAGTCGGCCAGCCGCGCATGCCGGGGCGGCGGCAACGGCCATGACCCCCGGTTCGGCCACACTGAGGGCGCGATGAATCGCGCCCCTACCGCTCGTGGGGGCGCGATTCATCGCGCCCGCTGCCCGCGACTCGGCCAAGTGGCCGAAACGAGAGTCGAGGCCCGCTCCCCTCCGGGCCCGCCGACCTGCGCCGGCAGGGAGAGCTGGCCCGCGTCGGGCTGGCACGCTGCCCTCGCTGTGTCATTTCGCTCTCCCTCGGCGCCTGCAAGCCGACGAAGGGAGGCCCCTCGGACTCCGGCGGCGAAGGCGGAAGCGACGGTCAACCAGCTCGCCGACCTCAGCACGGGCCAGCTCGTCGTCTGCATCGGCGTGACCTCGCCAGTGGCCGGCACCTTCAGCGCCTCGGCGGTCTCCTTGCACTACAGCGCCGCCCCCCGATGCGAGGACGAGCCGGGTGACTGTGCCGGGGCCTGGCACAGCCACCTCACCTGCACGGACTACAACGGGCACAGCTACCGGACTTGACCCAGGACTCGGCCAATCGGTCGAGAACCAGCATGGCATCGAGGTGAGAATCGCGCCGGAGGCGCGCGCGCC
>Ga0210033_1000995_pt1 | contig 26953 bp, 15 predicted proteins | sample CryGeymeta201501_FD_185465 | JGI IMG/M metagenome (GOLD analysis project Ga0210033, IMG submission 185465) | Groundwater microbial communities from Crystal Geyser aquifers in Utah, USA - Crystal Geyser metaG 2015-01 (SPAdes) (version 2) | ecosystem: Environmental > Aquatic > Deep subsurface >... | reverse complement strand
TATCGTCGTCCCCATGGGGCGCTGCCCCAATGGAGACTCCTCAAAGCCACATCTGACGCACCTGGAACTCGCCAACTCGGCCATTCCTTTCCGGATGGCTTCTGAGGTCCGTGGCTGAGGCTGGCATCATCGGGCCCAAAGATGCTACGGTCGTCCCGTTGCTGCAAGCGGTCTTCGGGCGGTCGAGCCCACGACCCACAGGTCGCTGACCCCGAGCCTTGCCCTGCGCCGGGCGCCTCGACACGGGAAAAGAATGAACAAGGCCAAATACGAAACCGACGGCCTCCTCCTCACGCGCGGATTGCTCGACTTCGTCGGTGCATCGATGGTGCGGGAGACCGAGGCTCAGGCTACGCTGCGCGCGGCCACCGGCGAGCGCTCCAACGCCAGGATGATGATCTCGCCCGAGCAGGGCAACGTCCTGGAGTGGCTGTTTCGACTGACCCAGCCCCGCCGGCTGATCGAGGTCGGCGTGTTCACCGGCTACAGCGCCACCTGGCTCGCCCAGGCCCTCGAGCCCGGCGGCGTGCTCGTCGCGTGCGAGCTCGACGAGGACTACCTCGCCGGTGCCCGCGCCGCCTGGAAGGCGGCCGGGATCGCCGATCGCATCGTCGGACGCCAGGGACCCGCCGCGGCGACCCTCGAGGAGCTGCTCGACGCCGGCTGGGCCGACAGCGTCGATGGCATCTTCGTCGACGCCGACAAGACCGGCTACGACACCTACTACGAGCTCGGCCTCCGCCTGCTCAGACCCGGCGGCGTCATGCTCTTCGACAACATCCTGTGGAGCGGCGCGGTGGCGGATGTCACCGTCTCCGACCCGAGCACCGAGGCCCTTCGGTCGCTGGCCCTCAAGGCCGGCCAGGACCCGCGCGTCCACGCGACGATCCTCACGGACGGGGATGGCATTCTCGCCGTCTCCAAGCCGCATCCACGCCGACCGTGACGGCCTCCATGTCCCCGATCGAGCCCGGCACGGGCGCTCCGTCGCCGACGGTAGAACTTGACGTGCCGGGGCCGCCCTGCTAGCGTCCGCAGGGTTGATACCGCCTGGAGAGCTTCGTGTCATCGGAGCCCATGCATCGCAGCGAGAGGAGCCGAAGATGACGGTGTTTGACGTCGCCCCCGGAACCCCCAGGAAGGCGGGCGTTCGTAGTATGGTCGCGCTTTGGATCGCCACGATCGTGGCCGCGTCCGCGGTCTTGTCCGCGGCGCCCACGGTCGTGCGCGCTGCCGACATCACCGATGTCGTAGACGCGGCCGACGGCGACGATCCGTTCGACTTCCACATCGAGCCTCGGTTCACCTCGACGCTCAAACGCGCCAAGATCACCCGCGAAGCGCCGTGCAACCCCGAGGCGATCGACGAGCCCACCGTGGATCAGGCGTCCGACCCCAGGAGTCGGACGCGGTTCCCGCGTCTGGTGGAGTCGACGCGGTGCACGGAGCCCTCGGTGGTGTTCAACAAGGAGGTCCGGGCGTGGGAGGAGATCAGCCAGCTCGACATCCTCGCCCAGATCGGCTTGTTCCGGGATGTGGAGTTCCACCTGGAGCTGCCGATCATCTTCGTGGACCAGCGCGGCGTCGCGTTCGCGGGCAACGGCGGTGACCGCACCAAGCCGATCGTGGACGCGACGAACTCGTCGGTCGACCCGAGCGACTCCCGCATCATCGACGACATCCGTCTGAACGAGGATCTGTCGGTCAACGGCGCCGAGTTCACGACCTTCCGCCTGTTCGATGTGCAGGGCGACGGCAACAAGGGTCCGGAGCGATCGGGCTTCGGCGACATGAAGATCGGCGTGGCGTGGAACCCCTTCAACGATGAGCGGGACGACACGAAGGCGACGCTGAAGCTGGGCTTCGACTACCTGATCCCGTCCGGTGACGTCGCCAAGGGCGGCAACACGGCGGTGGGCCGCGGCGTGCACGAGCTCCAGTGGACGTTCGCGAGTTCCAAGCGGTTCAAGTATATGGAGCCCTACTTCCAGGTGCATTACGCGCTGCCGCTGGCCTCGGCCAACTCGCTCTTCCAGAAGGAGGGCGCGGGCCAGACGCTCGAGCAGCCCGGCCAACGGGCCGAGATTCAGTTTGGCTCGGAGTTCATCCCGTTCGAGGACGTGGAGAAGGGCCACAAGTTCCAGATCGACCTGGGCCTGTCGTTCGCGTACACGGCCGAGGGTCGCGACTACAGCCTGCTGTTCGATGCGTTCGCCAACAGCTCCTGCAACGGCCTGAGCCCGAACGACATCCGCGAGGCGGTGGCCCGGATCAAGAACAACAACGCCGAGGACCGCGAGACGGTGGCGAAGGCCGCCTGCGCGTGGGTGCTCGATGGTCCCGCGAACGCCGACGGCACGCCGGTCTTCGACACCTTCGCCGAGTCGAGCCAGGCCGTGACGTTCAGCCACGACGGCATCACGGACTACGAGGCGTTCGGCACCTTCGGTGCGCACCTCGGGTTCTACGTGCAGGCTGCGCGCTACGTGCAGTTCCGCGGCAAGCTGCGGCTCCAGCACGAGCAGGAGCACTTCATCACGGCGGCGCGCACGGGCGTGGACTCGAGCGAAGACGAGAACAGCACGGTGCGCTTCGACAACCCCGACGAGCGCAACCCGTTCTACAGCACGACGCTCGACGGTGTCGGCAACCGGTTCCGGGTGGAGGAGACGACGATCTTCACGTGGTCGATCGCGCTGGCCCTTCAGTTCTAGAGCGCTGATTGGTTTGACTCCCATCGCCTGAGCTTCGCCCCGTATCCACGGGAGTCCCCGTCCTCGTCGCCTGTGCTAACAGCACAGGCTCCTCGGCCGGGAACCCCCGTGAACACGGGACTCGCTCATGCTCGGTCCGTCAAACCGATCAGCGCTCTAGCGCTTCGCCCCGACCCCGCTCAGCGCGCCGGGGTCAGCGCCAGCGCCGTCCATTCCCATCGCTTCAGACCTTCAGAACACGGGTATTCTCCGGGGATCTCGCGGTCCCCGGGGCGCGTGTCCTCCTCTGCGTGTATGGGATCACACCGACGGGGCAGCCTGGAACACAGTGGCCTGCGCTCACCCGCGGCGACAGGCACCCCGCGTGGATCGACGGCCGAGACTGCGCCGACGCAGCTCACGAGGCCCTGGCACCTGGATTGAGCTGCGCGAAGAAGGTGTCGCAGACCCACCGGGTGGTGTCGTTCCTGGCGGCGTCGAGTGTTCCGTCGGCGTGGTTGTCGAGGCCGGAGTCCAACCTGACACCTCTTCGCAGACAGACGCCGCCCCGGTCGGCGTTGGTGGCTGGACCACGCGCTCTCCGCGGTGGCAGACGTAGCGGGTGGAGGTGACCTCGCCAGGGTCCAACGTGCGGTTCCGGTTGGAGTAAGGGGGCGCGGTCTGTACTCCGGTGCCGCCGCTGACTCCCACGGCCTCGCCCCCCGCGTTCAGCGACAAGTCAGCGACCTCACGGCGAGAGATCGCCAAGGACAGGCGTCGGCGTGTAACTGTCGGTGTTGGTGCCGTTGCCGAGCTGGCCGTTGGCATTGTAACCCCAGCATCTTGCGGTGCCGTCGGTCAGCCGGGCGCAGGTGTGGTACAGCCCTCCGCTGATCTCGGCCGCTGCCGTCAGGCCACTGACCGCCACCGGCGTCGTGCGGTAGGCAATCGTGCCATCGCCGAGCTGACCCCCGGAGTTGTCTCCCCAGCACTTCGCGGTGCCGTCGGTCAGACGCGCGCAGGTTTGTCCGAACCCCACGCTGACCTCGGCCGCCCCCGTCAGGCCACTCACCGCCACAGGCGTCAGGCGCTGGGTGGTCGTGCCGTCCCCGAGCTGGCCGATGTTGTTGTATCCCCAGCACTTCGCGGTGCCGTCGGTCAGACGCGCGCACGTGTGGTCCTCCCCCGCGCTGATCTCGGTCGCCCCCGTCAGGCCACTCACCGCCACCGACGTCATCCGGTCGTTGGTCGAGCCGTCGCCGAGTTGGCCATAGAAGTTGTGTCCCCAGCACCTCGCGGTGCCGTCGACCAGTCGCGCGCAGGTGTGCGACTGCCCCGCGCTGATCGCCGCGGCAGCTTGCAGCCGGGAGATCCCGCTGACGCCCACTGGCGTCAGACGCTGGATCGTCGTGCCGTCCCCAAGCTGGCCTTCGGTGTTGCGTCCCCAGCACCTCGCGGTGCCGTCGGTCAGCCGCCCGCACGTGTGCATTCCCCCCAAACTGATCTGCACAACTGCCGTCAGCCCGGTCAGGCCGATCACCCTGACCGGCGTCGGGTGGTCTGTGGTCGTACCGTCGCCGAGCTGACCGAAGGAGTTGGATCCCCAACACATCACGGTGCCATCCGTGAGGCGGGCGCAGGTTTGGCCGCTCCCCGCGCTGATCTCGGCTGCCCCCGTCAGCCCAACAACCGCCACGGGAGTGCTGCGCGGGGTGGTCGTGCCGTCACCGAGCTGGCCGATGTTGTTGTGTCCCCAACACATCGCCGTGCCGTCCGAGACAACTGCGCAGGTGTGGTAGCGACCCGCATCGATCTGCGCGATGAAGCGATTGCAGACGTACTGGGTGTTGTCGAGCTCGTCGTCGTCGAGGACACCGTTGGCGTTGTCGTCGAAGCCGGTGTCGATGCGCACGCCGCCGCGTTGGCAGACCCCGCCCCAGTCGGCGTTGGTGGCCCTCATCACGATGTCACCGCCGTGGCAGACGTAGGCCTGCAGATCGACCTCGTCGGGCGAGAGAGCGCCGTTGCCATCGTCATCCACGCCGGTCTGGACGGAGTAGCCCCCGGCGGGGCAGCTGACGCCAGGCGACACGGGCAGGGCGGAGATGAGGCCAGGGTGCCCGTCGCTGCCGTGGCAGACGTAGCGCGTGGCGGTGACCTCACCCGCGTCGAGGATGTTGTTGCGGTTGGTGTCCAGGCCGCTCGTCAGCTTCGTGCCGCCGTTGGCGCAGTTGGCGTCTGGGGGCTCGGCGGTCGTGGCGACGAGGGCGTTAGTCCCGTTGGTCCCGTTGGTCCCGTTGGTCCCGTTGGTCCCGTTGGTCCCGTTACAGACGTATCGTGTGGAGGTGATCTCAGCGGCGTCGAGGACTCCGTTGAGGTTGGTGTCAAGTCCGCTGGTGACCCTGGTGCCACCTGCTGTGCAGTTGCCGCCCGCCGGTTCGGAGGTGGTAGCGACGAGGCTGATCAGGCCCTCGTTGCCATCGGCCCCGTTGGCCCCGATCACGCCGTTGCAGACGTACTGGGTGGAGGTGACCTCGCCCGCGTGGAGGATGTTGTCCCGGTCGGTGTCGAGCCCGCTCGTGACCTTCGTGCCGCCCGTCGCGCAGCGGGCCCCAGGAGGTTCAGGAGCGGTCGCCACCAGCCCGTTGAGGCCATCAGCGCCGTCAGCGCCGTCAGCGCCGCGCGCTCCGGGCGCTCCGGCGATACCGTGGCAGAGGGGCGCGAAGACCTGGACCTCGGAGGGGCTGAGGACGCCGTCGTCGTTGAGGTCGAGGCCGCTCTGGACGCGGAAGCCACCGGCGGCGCATGTCCCGCCGGGGGGCTCCGCCGTGACGGCGTAGAGGCTGACGTGGCTGGCGCCACCGGACTCGCCGTTGCAGACCGGGCTCGAGGCCGCGACCTCGCTGTCGTCGAGGTAGCCGTCGCGGTCGTCGTCCAGGCCGCTCATGACCTGGCGCCCCCCGAACGGGCAGTCGCTGGCGCTGGCGTCCTGCTGACGCACCAGCGCGTTGAGACCGATGGCGCCGTCCTGTCCGTCGGCCCCGTCGGTTCCATCGGCGCCGTTGCAGACGAAGGACGTGGAGGCGACCTCCTCGGGCTGGAGCAGGCTGTCGCCGTTGTCGTCGATGCCCGTGCGGATGGCCTGACCGCCGCCGGCGCAGTGCTCACCGGCCAGCTCCTCCATCACGGAGACCAGATGGCTGCTGCCCATCCCATCCACACCGTCGCACACGGCCTCGCGAGCCGTCACCTCCGACTCCGACAGCACGCCGTCACGATCGATGTCCAACCCGCTCAGCACCTCGACGCCGCCAGCCGCACACTCCTCACCCGCCGCAAGAGGACGCGTGTCCAGAAGCGTGCCTGGCCCCTGCTCGCCCTGTTCCCCCTGTTCACCCTGCTCCCCATTGCAGAGGTCGGTGGAGCTGCTGACCTCGTCGTCATCGATTGTTCCGTCCCTGTTGGCGTCCGTGCCGACGCGGACGACAGCGCCTCCCACGGGACACCGGGCGCCTGGCTCGAGGACCTCGACGACGACGAGGTCAGCAGCGGCGGGGTCGGAGCTGCCTGTGCCGGTGTCTCCACCGCAGGCGACGACGAGGTGCAGGCCAAGCGTGGCGCTGAGGGCCAGCACGACACAGGAGAGGGGGCGATTCATGGGACGTGCTCACGACGGAGGGCCGGGCGAAGACGCGCTCCGCAGTGACGAGCGCGACACCTGGCCAGGTGGATCGATCACGCTCATCCATCGCAAGCCACATGCCATCGCGTCGAGCCGTCAGCCTCCGCCGTTGGCGCCGTCAGCGCGGGCTCCGTTGGGGACCACCCCAGCGCGGTGAACAGTCCAGTCGCACGCCCTGAACAGTCCGCGCCGGACGCACGACGAGGAACTCATCCTCGCCGGCCCCTCTCAGGAGGCGCACAGGAATGCGGTGCGCCTCCTCAGCGCCCCTCACCGAGCTCGAGGGCGAGCGCGTAGGCGTCGTTCTTCGAGATCCCGCAGTGCTCGGCGACGACCGTCTTGATGGCGCGCGCAGGGACGCCGGCGCGGGTCATGGACGCGACGAGGCGGCGGGCCTCGTCGAGGTCGGTGGTCGGGACGGCCTCCGGGGCTCCCTCCACGAGGAGGACAATCTCCCCGAGGATGGCGTCTCGCTCCGCGAGCAGGTCGCGGAGCTCGGAGAGGGGGCCGCGCAGCAGCTCCTCGTGGAACTTGGTCAGCTCGCGGGCGACACACGCCTGGCGATCGCCGAGCACGACGATAGCGTCGGCGAGGACGTCGAGGACGCGATGGGGCGACACGTAGAGGGCGAGGGTGGCGGTCTGGGCGGCGAGCCCCTCGAGGACGGTGCGGCGGTGCGCGCCCTTGTGGGGCAGGAAGCCGACGAAGAGCACCCGGTCCGACGGCAGCCCGCTGCCCGAGAGCGCCGTCATGAAGGCGACGGGGCCCGGCAGCGGCACGATGCGGAGCCCTGCGGCGGCCACCGCCGCGACGACCCGAAAGCCAGGATCGGAGCAGGTGGGCGTGCCGGCGTCAGAGACCAGCGCGACCGTCTGGCCCCCCTGGAGGCGCTCGACGATGGCTGGGGCGCGCTGCACCTCGTTGTGATCGTGGCAGCTCATCAGCTCGCCGCGAAACGGGAGGTGGAGCGCGGCGAGCAGACGCCGGGTCTCGCGGGTGTCCTCACACGCGAGCAGATCCACGTGGGCGAACAGCGCGCGCGCCCTCGGGCTCAGATCACCGAGGTTGCCGATGGGTGTGGGCACGACATAGAGCGTGCCAGGCCGAAGCTCCTGGGGCTCGATCGCGGGAGGATGTTCGTCGACCACGGGGACTCCTCGACAGAGGGTGAAGGGCGCCAAAGGCGAGCCGCAGGTCGGCGTGGTGGCCGGTGTGGCCGGGGCTGCTTGACACTGCGTCCTACACTGGCTTACACTACGGCCCGCCTGGGCGCCCTTGCGCCATAACACCTTGATAAGATTGAACTTTTGTGCTGCACCCAGGGCCTTTGACGAGGCCGACACCGACGCGCGCCGACCACGAGCGGCGCCGGTCTGTATCACATCCCCTCCGGTCCAGCCACTTCGATTGTCCACCCTACGGTCCACGAGCTGATGACACGCTGCGGCGTGAAGCCCACTTCCGGAGCAACTGACTGATGGCGAAGAAGCAGAGCGGCGAAGATCGTACCCCATCCGCCGACGAGATCATCGAAGCCCTCTCCCTCGAGATGGGGGTGACCGAGGACGACGAGGCCTCGAGCGAGCCGGCCGACGACAAGGCCGCCGCTGCCGAGGACGCGGCCCGCGAGGCTGTGGCGGAGGCGGCGGCCGTCGCGGCCGCCGCGGTCAAGTCGGAGGCGACGACGAAGAAGGACGCCGCCCATAGCGACGCGATGTCCGCCATGGGCGGCATCTTCGACGTCCCCTCGGGCGGCTCCGGCAAGAAGGGCAAGGGCAAGGGCAAGGGTGGCAAGGACAGCGCGGCGGAGGCGCCGGCACCGGCGCCCGAGGCCAGCAAGGCGAGCGGCAAGAAGGCGGAGCCGGCCGAGAAGGCCGCGAGCCCCGCGGCGAAGTCCGCGTCGAAGAAGAGCGAGGAGTCCAAAGCCGCCGACGCCAAAGCGAACTCGAGCTCCCACGACGCCATCGACGGCCTCTTCGATGTGGGGCCCGCCTCGAAGCGCAAGGGCGAGGACGATCCGCTGACCGCGGACCTCGACGATCACGACGCGGACAAGTTTGATGACCCGCCGCGCAAGGGCAACGGCCTGCTCATCGGGGTCATCGTGATCCTGGTGCTGGCGCTCGGCGTGACGGTCGTCGTCATGGGCGGGTACGGCGACGACATCATGGCGGTGTTCAGCGGCAACTACCGCGACAAGAAGGACGCCGAGAAGCGCCGCGTCGAGGAGGAGTGGCGCAAGGAGCAGCTCGAGAAGCTGGAGAAGTACGGCAACCTGAACATCACCGGCACGAGCCACGCGCTGTTCAAGATCAAGCTGGAGGGCTTCGCCGAGCCGCGGCCGCTGTTCGGCAACATCGAGGGGTCCAACGTGTATCGGCCGCTGCGGCTGCCGGTGATCGTGCAGAACCTCAAGATCAAGCAGCCGATCCCGATCGTGGTCGAGGCGCCGGGCTTCCAGCCCTCCCCGATGACGCTGACCAAGGACATGTGGCAGGAGGGCGCCATCGGCGAGTACCTCTACCAGACCAACTTGACCCTTCAGCCGGCCTCGCCGTGGCACCAGACGGAGCTGAACGACCGTATGCTCGACTTCGCCGAGGAGGAGAGCCCCCCGGCGGGCGTGATCACGGTCGAGTCGGTCCCGGCGGGCGCCAAGATCATGATCAACAAGCGCCAGATCGTGGACAAGGACGGCAAGCCGGTCCTGACCCCCGCGACGGTCTCCATGCTGCCCCCGAAGCCCGCCGAGGAAGGCGACAAGAAGAAGAACGAGCCCAAGCCCCTCGACATCAACACGCCTCCCGACGTGGGCTACCGCGTGGACGTCTACTTCGACGATCCGAACGAGCCCGCCTTCGTGGACGTCGTCCAGCGCAGCCAGTGGATCTGCAACCCGAAGGACGACAAGGAGGTCGCCAAGCTGCCCAAGGACGCGCGTCCCGCCCTCAAGTGCAACTACGCCGCGACGGTCGTGGCCGACTTCAACGCCATCAAGGCCGAGATCATCCGCCAGAAGGCCATCGAGGAGGAGCTGCGCAAGCAAGCCGAGGACAAGGCGCAGATCGAGGAAGACTCCAAGAAGCAGAGCGAGTGACGGCTCGCTGACGCGGCGCGGCTCAGCCCGCCTGCCGCGCAGCTCGAGCCATCGCCACGAGGTGCTTGCGCACCAGTTCGGCGCTCCGGGCCTCCGACTCGAAGGCGAATCGGAAGGCCCGCTCGCCCTCCCCTTCCACCTCTCCCAACACGTCCACGCCGAACCGGTCGACCCAGGTCATGATCGCCCCGGTCGTCAGCGGCGCCTCGCCCTGCACCTGGCAGTACAGCGCGAGCGCGTCGCGGTGATCGGCGTTCATGTGGGCGACGATGTCCGGCGCAGCCTCGGCCAGCGGATCGGGCGCCGCGGCGGCCCACTCGTCCGACGAGGTCCACGTCATCCTCCCGAAGCCCGCGATGAACCGCGCCTCGTCGACCACCAACTTATAGAAGTTGAAGTCGCTGAAGCCCACATATCTGGCCGACCCCGGATGGACGTCGACCAGCCGCGCGGCCCAGGCCTCACGGTCGGCGCCAGGCAGCGCCTCGACCCGGCCGACGAGCGAGACGCGGCCGTCTGCGAGGGGCTGATCGGGGCGCAGGCGGTCGGTGACCAGGAGGGACGCGCGAGGATCGGCGAGCAGGTTGCGGGTGTGCGCGGCGAGCCCGCTCAGGAAGAGCACCGGTCCGCCATCGCCGTCCACGAGGCACTCGACGATGGAGCCGTAGGGCGCGCCGCCGTGGCGCGCCGCCAGGGTGGAGAGCGTGCCGAAACGGGACCGCTGCAGGATGGTCCGGCCGAGCTCGGCGAGCGTGAGGGTGCGGGGTTCGTCCATGAAGGCGCCTTGGGGTGGTGAGTGGGGGATCAAGGGGACGCGACCGTGCCCTCGACCGCGTGGAGGTCCACGAAGTCGAGGATCGCGGCGGGGATGGGGTTGGCAGGGCCGTCAGGGGCCATGACGACGTCGATGTGGGCCAGGTCGGTGGCGTCGACGACCCGGAAGCCCTCGGGGTCCTGTCGGGTGCGGCCGGCCTGGGGCCGTCCTTCTCCGACCACGGGGGCGACGCGGTCGGAGACGGCGGAGATCGCCTGCACGCTCACGAGTCCGCCCGCGACGGCGAGCACCGGCGCGTCGTCCAGCTCGCCGTCGAAGGCGCGGAGGCCGCGGGCGGCCTGCCAGCCGTCGTCAGGCAGGTTGGCGCCGGCAGAGGCGGAGATGTCGAGCGAGAGGCGCGCGGGGAAGTACCACTCGGCGAAGTTGCCAGGACCGCGGGCCATACCCTCGGCGAAGTCGGCGATCGGCGTATACTCACTGGCTTCAGCCGCGTCGATCCAGGTGTAGGTCGAGGCAGGATCAGTCGGCCGCTGCTGGGGCTGCATGGACAGGAAGCTCGTATACGACTCGACCGGGCCGCCGGTCGCCTCGCCCATCTTCAGGCGGGCGAACGGCAAGGGGCAGAAGGCGTCGTCGAAGCCGAAGCCAAGCGCCGCGGCGTTGCTCATCGCTGGCGCCTGCACGCCCATGAGGATCTGCAGGAGGTTGTCACGGGCCGGGTCAGCGACGACGTCGTCAGGCGCCTGCAGGGTGCGGAGGGCCAGGATCTCGGCGATGACGTAGACGCTCACCCCGAGCAGCGGGAGCTCGGTGGTGACCGAGCCACCGCGGATGGCCGTGACGCCGGGCGTGGGGAACGGCCCCCCGGACGCGCCGCCGTCGTAGGCCGCCTCGTCGAGCGGCGTCCCACCGAGCGCACCGTCGAGCAGGACGAGCCCCGCGAGCTCCTCGCTGCCCCGGACGCCGTCCTCGAAGCGCCACGCGCCGTAGAGCTCGGCGAAGGCCGCTCCCAGCGAATGCCCGACGAGGAAGACGTGCGCGCGGCGCTGCTCGGCGGGAACCCTCGCGATCACGCGCCGCAGGTCCTCGACGTGGGTCTGAAGCCCCCACTCGCTCATCCACGAGGCCGACCGACCGTTGACGAACCCGCCGAAGGCCGCCCCGTCGACCGTGTGCCCCCCGAGGTAGTAGCCCGCAGCGATCTCCGGGTCCCCCGCCAGCTCCGCCGTGTCCATGCCGCGCAGGTCCTCGAGGCCGTTCGAGCGGCGGTCGATGGCCCAGACCTCGACCGGATGGCCCTCCGCCTGACCCCGCTCGACCAACGCGGTGGCGAGCCCATCCACGCTCCCTGCGCCGCCGAGGAAGCCGGGCATCATGACGAGGATGGCGCGGACCGGCGCGGGGGGCTCGACCTCGCGCCGGTAGCGGAAGACGGTCGTGACGTTGGCGGCCTGCGGCGAGGGCGCACCCGAGACGGGGTTGGGCGGGACCTCGAACCCGGGCACCCGCATCAGGTCCACGCGGACGGTGGGCGACGCCAGGAAGGTGTCGGGGAAGTGCTGGGCCGGGTGGTCGGGAGGCTGCGCGCCGTCATCGTCTGGAGGAAGGTCGGGCTGGACGTCGACGATGGCGTCGGCGGCGGTGTCAAGCTGTGCATCTGACCCGGCGTCGACGCCGGTGTCGCTGAAGGTCGGCGCGTTGGTGGTGTCGTCCGCGCACGCGGCGAGCGCCAGAGAAAGCACGAACGCCGCGAGAGCGGGCACGGCCGGGTGTAGAGTCGTTGCTGGCCAGGGCATCATGGAGTCGTCTCCGGTGCGCCGGGGCGCGTGCGGGGGAGCTGCGATGGAACCCACGAGGGTGTGGGGCTTTCATCACCGGACAGGTTGAAGTATACGCAAGGACCACTGCAAGGGTGTCGGTGCCGATCTCTGCACGAGCGCGCGGCGACGCCATGATGGAGACACATAGAGATGAACAGGTTGAGCTCGAAGCTCCAGGCCGTCGCGCTGAGCGCGACGCTGGCCGCCGCCGCGATGGCGGGCTGCGGTGACGACGACAAGCCGGCGACTCAGCCGACCAACAACCAGAACAACAGTAACAACGGCGCGACCGATAACAACGGCGTGACCGACAACAACGGCAGCACCGACAACAACGGTAGCACCGACAACAACGGTGTCACCAACAACGGCGTGAACAACCAGCCGCAGTGCGTCACCGACGCAGACTGCAGAGCGTCGCGCCAGGAGCGTTGCCTCTCCAACGGCACCTGCGCCGGCCGCTGGGACCGCCAGTGCGCCAGCCAGGACGACTGCCGCTCCGGCGAGTCGTGCACCGAGGTCGATCCGGCCGAGCCGATCAGCGTATGTGTGCGCGCCGAGACCCCGATCGAGGCCTGCCCCGGCGGCCCGAGCTGCGCGGCGGTCACCAGCAGCGTCTTCCGCGTCGGCGCGGCCAGGACCACCATCACGCCGCCCGGCTTCGAGCTGCCGCTGCCCGAGTTCCTCGACGACGTGCTGTTCGTCGGCGATCCGGACATCATCGACGGCGACGTGACCTTCCGGGACTGCGGGCTCGACCAGCTGTGCGAGGGCGATCCGGGCTACACAGCGCCGGACTTCGGCGAGAACGACGGTCATATGCAGGGCGCATGGCTGGCGGGCTTCGACCACAGCCGACCGGCCATGCGGTGGTGTGAGCCTGACGGCCACTGCCCCGCCGACGAGCCATGGACCGGCGCGCTCGCCCACGACGACGTCTGGGCACGCACGGTCGTCTACGACTACGGGGACACCCGCGTGGCGATGGTCGTGCTCGACACCATCGGCTTCTTCTACGACGAGACGCCCCGCATCCGCGCGCTGCTCGGCGACGCGGCCCAGGTCGACCTCATCGTCATCTCCTCCACCCACGACCACGAGAGCCCCGACACCATGGGCCAGTGGGGCCCCGGCGTGCGCGGCGACGATCTCCCCATCTCCTCCGGCGCCGAGCGCTGGTGGCTGGACTACGTGGACATGCGGGTCGCTGAGAGCATCCAGGACGCCATCGACGGGCTGCAGCCGGCCCGCGCCGTGGCGGCCATGGGCGACACCGGGACCGAATGGTTCGGCGTCCAGGACAGCCGCGACCCCTGGATCTTCGACGACGACCTCGCCGTGATGCAGTTCCGCAACGCCGACACCGACGCCCCCATCGCCACCCTGGTCAACTGGGGCAACCACGCCGAGGCCCTCAGCGACGAGAATCAGTGGATCACCAGCGACTATCCCGGCCCGACGCGCGACTACATCGAGCAGGGCCTGCCGGCGGTCACGGACGACAACGGGAACGTCGTGGCCGAGGCCATCGAGGGCACAGGCGGCGTCGCGGTCTACGTCATGGGCGCCGTCGGCGGTCTGGTCACCCCGCTGCGGGGCTCCATGGCGCGCAACCGCAAGGGCGAGGCGTTCCGATCGGGCTCCTACGGTATGGCCGACGCCATGGGCCAGCAGCTCGCCATGCGCGCGCTCGAGCTCCTCGACGGAGCCGCTCCGGTGGACCTCGACCTGAAGTTCGCCAGCCGCGAGATCACGATGCCGGTCGAGAACACACAGTTCCACACCGCCATCATCGGCCTCCAGCTGTTTGATCGTGACACGTACAACATGACCACGCAGCGGCAGCTGGTGGGAGAGAACACACCGCAGGCGCTCACGCGGGTCTCGGTGCTGCAGATCGGCAACGTGTCGTTCTTCACGATGCCGGGCGAGGCGTTCCCGGAGACCGTGGCGGGCGGGTTCGATCCGCAGGTGGCCTATCCGTTCACGCCCGTGCGTGGCAATCCGGACCGGCTGGAGTGCGGCGAGTCGCTCCTGCCGTGGTCCTGCACCACCATCGACGACTGCCCGGACAACTGGACCTGTCATGCCACCTGGAACGCCTGCCTCCCCGAGCCCCTCGGCTGCGCCGGTGACGGCGAGTGCGGAGGCGGGATGACGTGCATCGAGGGCCGCTGCCAGCGTGGCTGCGCCGACGACACCACCTGCGGCCCTGGCTTCCTGTGCGCCCCCGACCGCTGCGTGTTCGACCTGACCGAGGCGGTCGTCGCCGAGGCGGTCTACCCCTGCATGATCAACCTCCGCAACGAGAATCCGCCCGACCTCGCCGCCGCACCCTCCTCCGCCGTCGAGCCGCCGCTCAAGGAGACGATGCCCGGCGATGTGGTCTTCTTCATCGGCATGGGCCACGACGAGCTGGGCTACATCGTCCCGCCCTACGACTTCAAGCTCGCCGAGCAGGGCGCCTACCTCCTGGAGGCGCCCGGCACGCACTACGAGGAGACCAACAGCGTTGGCCCTCGTCACCTCCCGATTGTCCGTCAGCAGCTCACCGACCTGCTCGACGCCCTGCCCTGAGAAGCCATTCGGAAAATAGATGCCGATGGATCCGACGTAGATTCTGTTTCCAGGTGGCGTCTGATGTGAGGGAGTGGGCCCAGTGGCCCATGACCGAGCAGAAGACACACCTGGGGACAGAAGATACGAGGAAACGAGGCATATATTTTCCGAACGGCTTCTGAGCTCGGCGGCCGAGAACCGGCCGCGACGCCCGCCCCACCCTGAAGGCAAGACCCTTGATGAACCTGCACCCCTCCCTTCTGTCCACCCTGCTCCAGAGCAAGGGGCTCCCGCTCAAGAAAGAGGTGACCGCTGGCGTGGACGGCCTCGGCGCCACGATCCTGCACCGGACGGCCGTCCGCGCGCTCGACACGGGCTCCGGTCGTCACACGCTCGTCTTCATCCCCGAACCGCCCAACACCATCGAGCACTACCGCGCGCTGGCCGACTCACTCGCCGAGACCCACCGGGTGATCGTGTACGACGTGCCCGGCTTCGGGTTCTCCTACCCGACCTTCGCCTTCGACTACTCGGTGGAGCACCAGGCCGAGGCGCTGGTGGCGCTGCTGCACCGCCTCAAGGTCCGGCAGGCCACCGTGTTCGCGCCGGGCCTGATGGCGTACGCGGCGATGGCGGCTGCGCGCCAGGACCCGCTGCTCGTCGAGCGGCTCGTGCTGCTCCAGAGCGCCTCGGTCCCGGAGCTCCGCGCCTGGACAGGGCGCATGGACGCCAAGGGCGTCCTGATCCGGCCCTGGATCGGACAGCTCGCCGCGGCGTTCGGCAAGGGGCACATGTTCAAGCACTGGTATCGTTCGGTGCAGCCCGAGGGCGCAGACCTGTCCGGCTTCGTGGATCACGCGGCCTGGACGCTCAGCCTCGGGGCCGCCTTCTGCCTGGCCTCCACCGTCCAGCAGCTCCACGCCTGCGACCCCACGTTCTTCGAGGGCTCCGAGGTGCCGATCGTCGCCGTCTGGGGTGACGCCGATCGGAGCTACGAAGGGGTGGACCCGCGCTCGATCCAGGAGCACGCCCCCCAGGCCACGGTCGAGGTCTTCGAAGGGGTCGGCCACTACCCGGATCTTGAGGCCACGGCGCGGCTGCTCGCGCTGCTGGGGCTCTGATCGCCCTCCCCTGCCGATCCCTGGCACGGCATCTGCAAAATCTGCGCGTCGGCATTCGCAACCATGGGCCCAATCGGGCTTTCCATGCCGCCACCACGGGCTCAATCCAGAGCCGTCCCACTGACGCTCCCTCGGAAAGTCGAGGGCGACGTCGGCAATTTACAGTAGGGAGAACGCGTATGAGTGCACGAAACGTTTGGGGAACGCTCGGAGCCGCCGCCGGTGTCGCGGTCCTGGCCGGGACGCTGCTGGCGGGGTCGCCAGCGGAGGCTTGCGGCGGCTTCTTCTGCAACCGGGTGCCGGTGGATCAGACCGGAGAGCAGATCCTGTTCGCCCAGCAGGGCAACCAGATCGAAGCCCACGTCAACATCCTCTACCAGGGGCCCTCGGAGCGGTTCGCCTGGATCGTGCCGACCCCGTCGAATCCGGAGATCGGGGTGTCCACGGCTCAGCTGTTTGCGCAGCTCAAGTGGCGAACCGGCGTCCAGTACCAGCTCCAGTGGGAGGACCAGCAGAACTGTTGGTGGGGCCGCGGCGACGACGACTTCGACTCGGCCACCGGCGGTGGGCCGCCCAACGAAGGCGATGTGGAGGTGATCCAGCAGTCGTCGGTGGGGCCGTACGACTACGCGGTGCTCAAGGCCGACAGCGTGACCGCCCTGTTCGACTGGCTGCACGCCAACGACTACGACGTGCCGGACGAGGCGCAGCCGTTCGTCGAGCCGTACATCATCCCTGACAGCACGATGCACTTCGTGGCGTTCCGGCTGCAGAAGGACCGGGACACGGGCGACATCCAGCCGGTGACGCTCAAGTACAACTCCACAAAGCCCATGATCCCGATTCAGCTCACCGCCATCGCCACCCAGCCCGACCTCGGCGTGACGGTCCACATCCTCGGCGAAGCCCGGGCGGTGCCGGAGAACTTCCTGCACGTCTACCCGAACGAGGCGCTCATCGACTGGCTCGGGGCGGGCTCCAACTACGACCAGCTCGTGACGGCGGCGATGAACGAGGCCGGCGGTCAGGGCTTCACGACCGAGTACGCCGGCCCCTCCGACGTCATGATGATGAGCCTGTACCGCGACGGCATGTTCGACACCGACCGTCTGTCCCAGCAGGCGACCGCGCTGGAGTTCTTCAACGAGCTTCAGAGCCAGGGCTTCACGGGTGATCCTCAGCTGCTCGGCATGTTCCTGCGCTACATCCCCTTCCCCGACGCGCTGGCCGAGCAGGGCCTGTCGCCGCAGGACTTCTACAACTGCCTGGAGTGCTACGCCGAGTACCTGCCGGAGGAGTTCGACGCCGAGGCCTTCGCCAACGAGATCGAGGGCAGCATCGTCGCCCCGCTCCGCCACGCCCAGGAGCTCTTCGACACCCTGCCCTACCTCACCCGCATGTACTCCACCCTGTCGGCCGAGGAGATGACCCTCGACCCCGTCTTCGCCTACAACCGCGACATGCCCGACGTCTCCAACATCCGTACCGCCACCGCGCGGCTCGGTGACGGGGCGACCTGCGAGGAGAACGCCCCGGTCGTGATCACGCTGGCCGACGGCCGCGAGATCGAACAGACCCTCACCTGGAACAACTTCCCGCTCGACGACGCCCTCGCGGGCGGCGCCGACGCCACCGAGCGCGTCGAGATGACCGCCGAGGCCGGCTCACCCCAGGTCGTCAAGGACCTCGCCGCGGGCATCGACGACCTCGACCAGGTCATCGAGGACCGGGCGAAGGGCAACGTCGGTGGGCCGCTGATCGGCAACGGCGACCACATGGGGAGCGGCCGCGACTCGGGCTGCGCGGTGGGTACGGGTGCCTCGACGCCTGCCCTCGGGCTCGCGCTGCTCGCCCTCGGGCTGCTGGTCGTTGGCCGGCGGCGCTGACGACGGACGCGCCGTCGCCCGCTCCGCGGAGCGGGCGACGAGGCGCCGGGCCAGCCGAAGGGCCTGCGCCCATTCCCAAAGCTCTCGATCGACACTACACTGAGGAGGTCTGGCTTTCACGCACCCTCCCCCGATCGATGAGGTCTCTCATGGACTCCCCTCCCCTCCTGCCCAGCTCGCCTGTATCGCGCCGCCTTCGAACCCTCTGCGCCGTCAGCGCGACGTGCTTGCTCGCGATGACCCTCGTGATCGGCTGCAGCTCCGAAGATGGAGGTGTGCCGGCCGGTGGAGCTGCCGGCAACAACGGCGGCAACAACGGCGCGAACAACGGCGCGAACAACGGCGGCGCCAACAACGGCGGTAACAACGGGGCCAACAACGGCGGCGCCAACAATGGCGGCGCCAACAATGGCGGCGCCAACAATGGCAGCTGCCAGGACGACGACGGCGACGGCTTCGGCGAGGGCTGCGCGGCGGGGCCGGACTGCAACGACGCCGACGACACGGTGTTCGCGTGCGACTCGCTGTCGGTCGGACGCGACGGTGACAGCCACTGGGCGGCCAACGACACCAACTCGGAGAACCTGAACGAGAACGAAGAGGGCGGCCTCGAGCTGTCCGATGACAACCCGCGCCACTCCTTCCTTTGGATCGCCAACGACGCCGAGGGCACGGTCTCGAAGATCGACACCATCTCGGGCCGGGAGATGGGGCGCTACCTCTCGGCGCTCAAAGCGGACCCCGACATCGCCGATGTGCTCGGCTGCCAGCCCGGCAACTGCCCGAGCCGCACCGCCGTCGACCTCAATGGCGATGTGTGGGTCGCCAATCGCGCGTTCAACTTCCGGGGCTCGGTGACCAAGATCGCCAACGCCGATTGCCGTGACAAGAATGGCGATGGAGCCATCCAGACCTCCCACGACGCCAACGGGGACGGACGCATCGACCGCAGCAGCCCCGAGGAGTTCTACGGCGCCGACGACGAGTGCATCCTGTTCACCGCCACCATCGGCGGCGTCAACAGCCTCCCGCGCGCCCTGGCGATCGATCCGTTCACGCCCGAGCGCGGCGTCGGCTCGGTGTGGATCGGCGCCTACGAGGAGCGGAAGTACTATCAGCTCAACGGCCGCGACGGCTCCCTGATCCGCGTCGTTGATGTGCCCCACCAGCCTTACGGCTGCGTGATGGACGCCTACGGCACGCTGTGGAGCGTCTCAAAGAACGACCCCGACCAGATGCTCGTAAGCATCGTCTCGGCCACAGGAGAGGTCTCCGGCACCTACAGCCTCGAGACCGATCTCGGGTGCCGCAACAGCTATGGCGTGACCATCGACGGTGCGAGCAACGTGTGGGTGGCCGGCCTCAACTGCAACGCCGCCTTCCGCTACACCCCCTCGACGCGACAGTGGATGACGGTGCCGTTCACCGTCACCCAGGACGCGCAGGCCCGCGGCATCACCCTCGACCGCGATGGGTGGGTGTACGTCGGGGTGAGCCGACTCGGCGGCCAGGCCGCCGGCGCCGTGGTGCGGTTCCGCAACGAGGACGGCAGCCAGCAGCAGCTCTACAACGCCTCCCCGAACGCCAGAGACTCGGTCGGGGTCGGCGTGGACTTCCAGGGGCGGATCTGGGCGGTCAATCGCGGTTCGTCCAACGCGACGCGCATCGATCCAGAGACCGGCCAGCTCGACGTGTTCCAGACCGGCTCGGGGCCGTACACCTACTCGGACTTCACCGGCTACGTGCTGCGCAACTTCACCGCGCCCCGAGGCACCTACCGCCGGGTCTTCACCGGCTGCCCGACACGCGACACCGCCGAGTGGCTGGCCGTGCGCTGGACGGCCGACACGCCCCCCGGCACCGCCGTCGAGGTCCGCGTCAAGTCCGTCAACGACCTCGCCGAGCTGACCACGGCCGAGCAGTTCGGCCCGTGGGACAGCTCTCCCGCCTCGCTCAAGGACAGCGGCGTCCCCCACGGGCGGTACATCGAGGTCGAGACGACGCTCACCTCGGACGCGGCGGGGCTCTCACCGGTGCTGTGGGATCTGTGGGTAGATTGGAAGTGCCCGCCGGTCCTGTAGCACCACCGCGCGGCACCTCGGGTGCGCCCGCGGCTCGGCGAGCCGACGGGCGGGGGATCACTCGACGCGCTTGGCGACCTGCATCGAGGCGCTGTCCAGGATCGCGTCGATCACGCGGCCACCGGCGCCGACCTCCGTGTGGAGGACGGCGTGCAGGCCCTCGTCGCTGCCGCGCAGCTCGACCACGGCGGTCACGTGCTTGGCGAACGCCGCAGCGTTGGAGGGGATGCCGTCGACTGCGGCCTCAATCTCCTTGCGATGGGCGGCGACGGTGATCCACATCTCGGCCTGGAGCTCCGCGGCCAGCGCGACGAGCGTCTTGACGTCCGTCTCGCTGATCTCTTCGACCTTCAAGCCATCGATGGCGATGACGTTCGGGCTGAAGTGCATGTGCTCGCGCAAGAAGCGGATCGCCTCGCGCAGCTTCTCGAGGGTGAAGCTGTGGCCGAGGTAGCTGTGGATGTGGCGCTTGCGCTCGATCTCGAACTGGGCGGTGAGCGGATCCTCGAACGCGCCAGCGGCAGCCATGTCGTGGATGAGCTCATCGTAGAAGATGCGGATGCGCTGAACGGGCTCATCGAGCCCGACGTGCAGGACGCGGCTTCCGCGCAGCAGGTAATCCAGGGCGAACTGAACGATGAAAGCGCTCTTGCCGGTGCCCGTGCGGCCGACGATCACGCCGAGGTTGCCTTCACCGAGTCCAGACGGGTTCAGTTCTTCAAGTAGACGGAGCGGATTTCGCTCGTTGACGACGGTTTCCATGGGGCTCTCCTGATCTTCGAATAGCGTGGTTCAACAACAGGCCACTGGCAGCTCATGGACGCGACGCGCCCCGGGTCGACCGGGGGGCGGGCATCAAACCTACTCCTGCTCGGCCCATCCCTGCGCGCGGTCCTTGAACTTCGCACGGAGCTCATCGACGGACTCGCCGGGGACGGGGCCGTACTTGGAGAACTCCATCGTAAACTCGGCCTTGCCCTGGGTGGCGGAGCGCAGGACAGTCGAGTAACCAAACATCTCGGAGAGGGGCACCTCGGATTCGACGACACAGAAGCCGCCGTCCTCGGTGGTGCCCACGATCATACCACGGCGCTGCATCAGCGTGCGCAGGATCTGGCCCTGGAACTCGTTGGGCCCCTCGACGGCGACCTTCATGATCGGCTCGAGGATGGTCGGGCGCGCGCCCATGTAGACGCTGCGGAAGGCGCCACGGCCCGCCGCCTGGAAGGCGTTGTCGGAGGAGTCGACCGCGTGGGACTTGCCGTCCTCGAGGACGACGCGCACGCCGTTGACGGGCGCCCCGATGAGGCCACCCCGCTCGAGCACGGCCTTGAACCCCTTCTCGACCGAGGGGATGAACTCGGTCGGGATGCTGCCCCCCCTGACGTTCGAGATGAACTCGAAGTCGACGGTGCCGTCGGTGGGCTCCATGTAGCCGATGACGCGGCCGAACTGACCGGAGCCACCGGTCTGCTTCTTGTGGGTGTAGTCGAAGGCGACGTTGCGGGTGAGGGCCTCGCGGTAGGCGACCTGGGGGCGACCGACCTCCACCTCCGCCTTGTACTCACGGCGCATGCGCTCGACGTAGACCTCGAGGTGCAGCTCGCCCATGCCGCGGATGATGGTCTCACCGCTCTCCGGGTCGACCGCCGCGCGGAAGGTCGGGTCCTCACGGGTGAACCGACCGAGCGCCTTGGACATGTTGACCGAGGCCTTGTTGTCCTTGGGCGTGATGGAGAGGCTGATGACGGGCTCGGGGATGAACATGCTCGTCATGGTGGCCTCGATGTGGCCGTCGGTGAAGGAGTCACCGCTGGCGCAGTCGACGCCGAAGAGGGCGACGATGTCGCCGCACTCGGCGCTCTCGATGTCCTCCATCTCGTCGGCGTGCATGCGCACGATACGGCCGACGCGGACCTTCTGACCGGAGCGCATGTTGTAGACGAGGTCGCCCTTGGTGAGGGTGCCCTGGTAGATGCGCAGGTAGGTGAGCTGGCCGTAGCGACCGTCCTCGATCTTGAACGCGAGCGCGAGCAGATTGTCAGACGCATCGTTGGAGACGACGACCTTCTTCTCGGTCTTGATCTCGATGTACTCGTTGACGACGTCCACCGGCGACGGCAGGTAGCGGATGACCGCGTCGAGCAGGGGCTGGACGCCCTTGTTCTTGTAGGCGCTGCCGAGGAAGACGGGCGTCAGGTCGAGCTTGTTGACGCCGTTTCGGATGGCCTCGTGGATGAGCTCGGGGGTGACCGCCTCCTCGAAGATGGCCTCCATGAGCTTGTCCGAGAACATGCTGATGGCGTCGAGCATGATCTCACGGGCGGTGGCGACCTCGTCGGCGATGTCGGCGGGCACGGGCCCCTTGCGGATCAGCTCACCGTTCTCGCCCTCAAAGATGAGGGCTTCCATGTTGATGAGGTCAACGACGCCCTCATGATCGGCCTCGAGGCCGATGGGGTATTGCATGAGCACGGCGTTGTGGCCGAGCTTCTCACGGAGCTGGGCGGTGACGCGCGCAGGGTTGGCCCCGGAGCGATCGCACTTGTTGACGAAAGCGATGCGCGGGACGTTGTAGCGGCGCATCTGCCGGTCGACGGTGATCGACTGGCTCTGGACACCCGCGACGGAGCACAGCACGAGGATGGCGCCGTCGAGGACGCGCAGCGCGCGCTCGACCTCGATGGTGAAGTCGACGTGACCGGGCGTGTCGATGATGTTGATCTTGCGCCCATCCCACTCGCAGTGGGTCGCCGCGGACTGGATGGTGATGCCGCGCTCTTTTTCGAGCTCCATCGAGTCCATCTTGGCCCCCACGCCGTCTTTACCCTTGACGTCGTGGATGGCATGGATGCGGTTGGTGTAGAAGAGGATACGCTCGGTCAGCGTGGTCTTGCCCGAATCGATGTGGGCGCTGATACCGATGTTGCGAAGTCGCGTGATGTCGAAGCTCATGATGGCAGCCTATCGATCAGTCAGTCCAATCTCAGTTCAGCCTTGGCTCTGGCCAACAAGTTTCAGTACACCTGAAACTTTGCACCCAGCAGAAAAAACGTGCGGGTGCAACGTGCGTATGACGCGTTGCGGGCTCGTAGTCAACCCCGCAAGAAGATATCTTCGGGGCCCCCCGACATGACGCCGCCCGGGATGCACCGCGGAGGCCGTCCAGAACGGGGCCGAATCAAGACCCGTCGCCGCACGAATTTTTTTGCAGGTGACGACGCACAATGGTCCGGACAGTCTTGCCCTGCGGGTGTGGTGGCGTGTAGGTGTAGGGCGGTGGAGTGAGGTGGAAAAAGGAGGGGCACCGGTGGTATCGGAGTAGTTGTATCGACAACCCGAAGCCGCCGGTGCCCCATGACGTACGTCGAAACCATCCTGTCGCAGACCGCCACGGTTGCCAAGGCCCAGATGAAGTTCATGCTGGCCATGTTCACCGCCTTCTTCGCCTTCCGGGGGCGAGCCACGATGACCAACCTTCACCGCTACGGGGCGCCCGCCCCCCGCACCCAGCACCGATGGCACAGGAGATTCTTTGACTTTTCCGACTTCAACCGCCAACTGCTGGAGGCTCACGAGGTGACGAGCCATCGCCTCATCGCCGCCCTCGACTGTTCGTTCGTCCCCAAGAGCGGCAAGCACACCCACGGCCTGGCCTGGTTTCACAACGGCTGCGCCTCGCGAAACGAGCGGGGCCTGGAGATCTCCCTGCTCGCCGTGGTCGACCTCGAGGAGAAGACCGCCTACGCCATCGACGCCCAGCAGACCCCAGCTGACCTGCCGCCCAATCAGACCCGCGTCGACTTCTACCTCGACCAGGTCCGGCGCCAGGCTCCCTTCTTGGCCGACTGCGTCAAGCACCTGGCCGTCGACGGCTTCTACCCACTCGTCCCGGATCCATGATCCAGGCCGTATAGGCGGGGTTTGCTGGTGTTGTGCTGTGCGGTGTGGGTAGGTGTGGTGTTACCCGCTGGAGATGTTCCCCAGCGGGTATCGGTCGTGGGCTTGTTCTTGACCGGACACCCACAACCGCCCCGAAAGGAGCGCCAGCATGTCACGTTCAGCCGCCAAAGTCAGCTTCAAACCTGCCGACCCCTCCCAGCTTCCCGATGCCCTCAGCCGGGCAGCCGTCCTGCTCATCGCGCTGCAACGCCGTGGCGTGCTCGACACTCTTGGCGAGGCCCTCAAGATTCGACGTCAGGGCGGCTATAGCGGCCTCGATCTCTGGATCTTCCTCATGGCGTACTTCGCCTCCGACCCCAGCGACGGCATCAAGACCTTCTACCGCGACACCCTCAAACCCGTGAAGAGGCATCTCGCCGCCCTCGCCGGACGCAAGGACCTGCCCTCGTCTTCCTCCGCCTCACGCGCCCTCGCGGCCGTCGAGATCGACCTCCTGCGCCCGGTCACCCACACCCTCTTGATGAACATCGCCGACGTCGACGACCTCCTGCGTCACCCCGCCGTCTTCTCCTATGATGCACGAGGCGAACGATGGCACCTCTTCGACGTCGACGGCACCGTCAGCACCCTGCGGCATCGCGCTCTCCCACTGGCAGACGACCTGCCCGAGCCGAGCCGTCGCTCCGAAGACATGGCTTCTCCTGGCTACAGCGGACGTAAGAGGGGAGATGTGCAGTTTGACCGCATGACCGTTCAGCACGCCGGCAGCGGTCTGTGGACCTGGGCTCATCTGGGCCAGGGCAACGGAGCTCCCCTCCAGGATCTCGAATTGGCCCTCGACAGCATGGTCGAGTGCTGCAAGCGGCTCGACTTCCCCCTCCACCACACCTTGGCCCGCATGGACGGTGAGGCCGGCAACGTGCCTTGTTTCACGGCCTGCCGGGAGCGCGACGTGCTGTTCATCACACGCCTCAACCGCCCCGCGCTCTTTGAGGATCCCGAGGTGCTGCACAAGCTGAGGGAGGCCATCTGGTATCAGGTGGCGGACAGCGGCAGCGGACCCCGCCGCGTCGCCGCCGACCTGGGCGAGATGACGATCAAGCCGGGCAAGAAGACACGCAGGCCCGACGGCACGGTGTACGAGCCGATCACGATCCGCGTGGTGGCCAGCGCGTATGTCAGCGACAACAAGAAGACCAACCGCGGCAAGCTCCTGGACGGCTGGCAGGTCGAGCTCTTTGTGGCCGACCTCGATCCTGTGGCGTGGCCCGCTCCCGAGGTGATCGTCGCCTACTTCGGTCGGGCCGGGCAGGAGAACCGCTTCGCCCAGGAAGACCGCGAGCTGCACCTGGACCGCATCATCAGCTATCACCTGCCGGGCCAGGAGCTGGCGACGCTGGTGGCGCTGTCGCTGTGGAACCTGCGCGTGGTGGAGGGCTTCGCCGCCCACCGTCCGGTGGAGGAGGCCCCACGGCAGACCCCGTACACGCCTGTCGTCGACGCGCGCATGCCGGCGCAGTGGCCGCACGACCCGGCGCTGGCGAGGTCGTTGGACAAGGTGGTGTGGGAGGAGGCGCTGGCGCGTCGTCCTGGCTGGAGCTGGAACAGCGCCCAGGGCGAGATCCGCTGCCCTGAAGGGCGGTTGATGACGCCGACGACGATCCGTCCGACCCCGTCGAGCTCAGCGCACACGAGTCTGATCTTCCGCCGTCCCGTGGGAGGGTGCGAGGACTGCTCGGCGCGTGAGGGCTGCTTGCGGTCGTCCCGTCCCCTGGCCCCGAAACACGCCGAAGTTCAGGTGGAGAGCGCGCTGGCGGAGGTGATGCGTGAGCGACTGGCCGAGGTACGTCGTGTCGCCGCCGAAGCCGACAAAGCTCCGACCGATCCGTCCTGGCCGCCTGAGGCGCTGACGGTGTTGCCATCGCTCTTCTTGCCCGCGCGGGCCCGTCAGGCGTTCGACGCCTTGTTCGTCAACGCCAGAGTGTGCGTCGAGTTCACCGAACCCGAAGCCCCACCACCTCGTCTGCAGCTCGTGGCAGACAGTCCGGCACAGCGCCAGCGACGACGGATGACCTGGCAGCAGAACCTGGACCGCTACGCGCTGGACGACAACACCTCCGTCGCAGTGGAAGTCTCTGGAGGTCTCAACATCGAACGGTCGTTGGGGAAACAACAGGGGCATCAAGCCCCGCTACGAGGGACGGGGTGATGGAACCGGATCGAGTGGGTAATAGCCGAGGGGGTTGGGGGGTGAGGGCCGAGCCCGATCGTCTCCTCCCGACAACGCCACTTCCTCCCCACGCATTTGCGTTCCCCGACGCGCACGCTAACCTCTCACAGCGGCCAACGTGTCGATCCACCGCCCACGCGACTCACGCAGCGTGCGCCTCGCCAACCTGGAGCTCATTCATGTCTCAACCGTCCATCCGCGCCTTCGCCGGACTGTTTACGCTCAGCGCGCTGCTGGGGTTGAGCGCACCGGTCGCAGCCCAGGGGGCGTTCGTGTTGACCACGACCGGCAACCAGCAGGTGTTTGGCAGCGCCACGGTCGACCTCTCCAGCCCCACCAACGCGCAAGATACGTGGCTGAGCTACGGCGGCGTGGACGGCTACTGGATCTCCAACGGTACCTGCGCGCCGACCGGAACCGAGGAGATCACCTTCACCTTCAGCCCCCCCGTGCGACGCGTCCACGCCGCGATCAGCGCCACGAGCATCGTCGACCCCCACGCCGAGGTGATGGAGTTCGACATCGATGGCCAGCCCGTCGTCATCGAACCCTCCGAGCTCGACAACACGCGCCCGGCAGGCGGTGTGGACTTCACCATCGTCGACGGCACCCAGCTGGTCCCAGCGGCCGACGACGGGCGAGGCACCGTCAGCTTCGCGAGGGCCTCGATCTCCAGCTTCACCATCCGCAACCTCGTCATAAGCGGGTGCCCCCAGGGCAGCGTCATCGCCGTCTCCTTCGACGATCCGATCCTGGGGCCCGTCTGTGGCAACGGCATGATCGAAGGCGACGAGGCCTGCGACGACGGCAACGACAGCAACAACGACGGCTGCCTCAACAGCTGCGTCGCTGCCAGCTGTGGAGACGGCTTCGTCCGCACGGACGGCACCGCCTCCGAGGCCTGCGACGACGCCAACGGCAGCAACACCGACGACTGCCTCAACAACTGCACCCTGCCCTTCTGTGGAGACGGGTTCACCTGGAGCGAGGGCGCCAGCGCCGAGGCCTGCGACGACGCCAACGACAACAACAGCGACGATTGTCTCAGCACCTGCGCCCTGCCGACCTGCGGAGACGGCTTCACCTGGAACCAGGGCACAGGCAAC
>Ga0210033_1000993_pt1 | contig 26970 bp, 12 predicted proteins | sample CryGeymeta201501_FD_185465 | JGI IMG/M metagenome (GOLD analysis project Ga0210033, IMG submission 185465) | Groundwater microbial communities from Crystal Geyser aquifers in Utah, USA - Crystal Geyser metaG 2015-01 (SPAdes) (version 2) | ecosystem: Environmental > Aquatic > Deep subsurface >... | reverse complement strand
GGGGGTCGACGCCGCCCGTGGCGAAGAAGCCGGCGGGGGTGCGGGCCATCCATGCGGAGTCGTCGGCGCGGAGGGTCAGCAGAAGCGCGTTGCGGGTGATATCCCAGAGACGAACCGTCCCATCCCATGAGCCCACGGCCAACTGACGACCCTCCAGACCGTAGGCCAGGCCCATCACCCCGCCTTGAGGCCCCTGAAGCTCGTGGGCGAGGGAGCCTGTGGTGACATCCCAGAGACGAACCGTCCCATCCCATGAGCCCACGGCCAACTGACGACCATCCAGACCGTAGGCCAGGTCCGTCACCCAGCCTTGATGCCCCTGAAGCTCGTGGGCGAGGGAGCCTGTGGTGACATCCCAGAGACGAACCGTCCCATCCTCTGAGCCCATGGCCAACTGACGACCATCCAGACCGTAGGCCAGGCCCGTCACCGCGCCTTGAGGCCCCTGGAGTTCGTGGGCGATGGAGCCTGTGGTGACATCCCAGAGACGAACCGTCCCATCCCCTGAGCCCACGGCCAACTGACGACCCTCCAGACCGTAGGCCAGGCCCGTCACCCCGCCTGGATGCCCCTGGAGCTCGTGGGCGAGGGAGCCTGTGGTGACATCCCAGAGACGAACCGTCCCATCCCCTGAGCCCACGGCCAACTGACGACCCTCCAGACCGTAGGCCAGGACCGTCACCCCGCCTGGATGCCCCTGGAGCTCGTGGGCGAGGGAGCCTGTGGTGACATCCCAGAGACGAACCGTCCCATCCCATGAGGCCACGGCCAACTGACGACCATCGGGGGAGAAGGAGAGCGAAACAGCGGTATGGATGCGCGGCCAAGCTAGACCACCAGGCGGGCCATCTCCACTCCACCCGGTAGTCTCCGCGCGGCCACGTGGCCCTTGCCCGTTCGTGACCCACGCTGTGGCGTGTGCACCGGCCCAGCTCACGCGGTTCCAGTGGCAGTCGACGAACGTGGTCAACGAGAGATCGGCGTCGGCCAGGGAGGCGCCATCCCACACGACGTGGGACCCGGAGGCCTGAAACAAGCGCGCGCCATCCAGCCGTGCATCCTGGAAGATCGCGTCGTCGAGGATCGAGCCGGACAGCTCGGCGCCGGACAGGTCGGCGGCGGTGAGGTTCGCGCCGGCGAGTCGTGCGAGGGCGAGGTTGGCGCCCTGCAGGTTGGCCTCGACGATTGATACGCCTTCGAGGTCCTCACGGGGCAGGTCAAGGTTGGCGAGCTGGGCGCGTGGGGGGAACCAACCGTCGCGGTCGAGGCCCCTGTGTTCAGCCCCGTGGCGAGCGAGGGCGACGAGGAGGTGGACCGCGTTGGCGCGCGAAGCCAGTCCGGCAGGACCTTCGCTTTGTGCGGGGCGCTGCAGCCAGTGGTGGATCGCGGCCATCAGGGGGGAGCGGCGCGGATCCCCTCCGGCCTCGGCGAGGAGGTCGCCCACGAAGTCGGCGACCTCTCGGGTGATGCGACGGGTGTCGAGGGCCCTGACAGGACGTTCGGGTATGGTGCGGACCAGCGCGCGCGCGAGGAAGAACTCGAGGAAGGACTTGTGGGCGAAGCGGTAGCGGTCCTCCGCCTCACGCACGAAGAACGATCCGCCCTCCACCTCGAGGTACGCCTCGCCGAGGCGGTCATCGGAGTGCATGTGTTGCACCATGCGCGTGCGCACCGAGGCCTCGAGCTCCTCCCAGGAGCAGGAAGGCTCACCGGAGCGCCAGAGCTGCTCGGCCATGGCCTCGGCGAACTCCTCGATCTGGGCAGGGGTGAAGAGGGCGGTGCCGTCGGCCTGGGTCTGCTTCAGCCAGCGCTGGAGGTAGGTCGCGTAGAGTCGGGCGCGGGTGACGTGGGCGGAGCTCTGGAGGTCAGGGAGGGTCTGGAGCACCATGCCGAGGAGGAGCGGGGTCTTGACGAGGTCGCTCAGGTCGTAGGTGGCCTCGATGCGGGCGATGGTCTCCTCGGCGGTGGTGGGGCGGGTCTTGTGGATCAGGTCGCGGCTCTGTGCAGGGGAGAAGGGGCAGACGGTGAGGCGGGTGACGCGTGCGCCGTCGCCGAGGACGCTGGCAAGGGCCTGGGTCGTGGCGTCTGAGAGGTGGGCCGCTGTGGGGAAGTAGTGGTCGCGGGAGGAGACGAGCACCTTGCCGCCGCCGTCGACGAGCGCCAGGAGACCGCCGAGGAGCGTGGGCAGCTCGGCGGCGATGACGCGAGTGGCCAGCTCGTCGAAGCCGTCGAAGACGGGGACGAGGTGGCGCGTGCGGATCAGGAGGCGGAGGGCGTCGCGGTGGGCGACGGTGTCCGGGAGTGAGGCGGCGTTGAGCAGGAGGGCGAGGGCGTCGTCGCTGGAGTTGGCGGCGGCGAGGTCGCAGAGGAGGAGGCGGGGGTCGGGTGGGCCCTTACGGTGCCAGCGTTCGGCGGCCCACCAGGCGAGGGTGGTGGACTTGCCGGCGCCAAAGCTTCCGAGCAGGAGGAGGACGGGATCGGGGGCGTCGAGCCAGGTGTCGAGGGCGCCGAGGGCGCCGGTTCGGGCGTCGTGGGTCTCGCTGGCGCTGACGTCGGGCTCCTCGAAGGCGCCGTGGGTCTCGGCGAGTCGGCGATCGCGGAGGGCGGTGGCGCGCTGGGCGGCGGCGTCGACGCGTGGGAGGAGGGCGGTGATGCGTTGGGCGAGGTCGTCTTCGGACGGGCTGTGAAGGTTGAGGTCGAGGTGGCATTGGGTGCGGATGACCTGCAGGAGGTCGTCCCATGCCGCGCGGGCTTGCTCGGTGCCGGTCCAGAGCTGGCGGGTGTCGCCGAAGCGGGCCACGACGGTCAGGACGCGCCAGCCGTCCGTCTTGTGGGTGATGCCGCAGAACGCGACCTCGTCGGCGCCTTCGGCGCTGGCGAGCCAGCCGAGGGTCTCGGCGGCGCGGAGCTGTGGGGCCGGGTAGGCGCTGCGATGTGGGGGGATGCGGGCATCGGCGAGGGGGGCGCGAGGGTTGGGGCCCCGCCGTTGGGGTGGGGGGGCGGGGGTGTCGTCGTCGAAGGGGTTGAGGAGGTCCGCGTCGTGGGCCCATGCGTCGAGCTCGGTCTCTTGCCTCGAGTCGGCGAAGTCGGTGGCGCGGCGCCGGAAGTCGATGATGAGGTCGCCGTGAACATGCCGGCCCATCCCGACGAAGCTGACCGAGGGGGGGAGCGTCGGGGGGGCGACACGGGGTGAGGGGGCGGCCAGGGAGGCGCGGGTGGCGCCGCGGACGGTGGCGGTCACGTGGGCCATGGCACGGCGGGCGGGCTCGGTCCACATCGTGGGGTCGGAGGCGGTGGCTTCGGCGGCGGCCTCGCGCATGCGCTTCTCGATCGGCTCGATGCCGACACCACGGGCCTCGGCGAGCCAGTCGAAGGTGAGCTCGGCGACGCCACCGGCCATCGCCGCGCGCAAGATCCCCATGGGGAGGACGTCGTCGGGGATCAGGACCTCGCGGAGGAGCTTGCGGGGCTCGTCCATGGTGTCGAAGTGGGCCATGTCACGGACGAGGGTCTCGAGGCGGTTGCGCCGGATGCGTGCACCGGACTGCGCGCCAGCGTTCTGGAGGCGGACGCGATGGTTGTTGGCGATCGCCTCGAGGCGGTCGACCGCGTCCTCGCCGCTCTGAGCGAGCAGCGGGGCGTTCTCGTCGCACCAGCGGGCGTAGTCGTCGCCGACGAGGGTGGCTCGATAGACGAGGGAGGCAGCGGCGAAGGAGACCACGGTGGGCCGCGCACCGGCCTCGTAGCGCGTGGCGTCTCCGGGCCGCGCGACGCCTACGTCGAGGTCTGCGACGATCACGCCTTCGTCGTCCGGGCCAAGCACGCCGACGCGCGCCGGGAAGGTGCGAAGGTCGTCCTTGTGTCCGTCGTCGACGTAGATGGAGGTGCCTCCACCGGAGGCGATGTCGGCGTAGAGGACCGGGCGGCCGTAGCGGAGGGCCTCCTTCGTGGCGGTGGCGCCAAACTCGGGGATCGTGTGCCAGGGGGTGAGGCTCGGCACGGCCAGGAGGCTACAGGTGTCGAGCCCCTGACCGACGAGCTTCCGCGTGGTGGGGTTCTCGCGGTGGAGGAAGTCGAGACAGATCATGACGCCGAGGGTCGAGGTGAGCGGCGCTGGCAGCTCGATCGGAGCCCATCGGGTGGCTGGCGTGAGGCCAATTTCGGGTTTGGCGGGGTTCAGCTTGGCCTGCATGGCCACGATCCTGCCGCCTGCCACAACGGGGCAGACCGCCTGTCCCGAGGCGGGCCACAGCGTCGGGTCGAGGTCCAGTTGCCCGTAGACCTCCTGCCTCAACCTGCGCTCGACACCGTGGGTGCCCGCCACCACCACCATGTCGCCCGCTTCGGCGACGATGTGGGGGAGCAGCTCCATGGGCACCGCGTACTCCGGCAGCACCACGACCTGAACCCCCCAGCCCCGGCAGGTGCGCAGAATCGCCGTGAGACGGCGCTGGAGATGATCGCCGTAGACCTTGCGGATGCGGCCCTGCAGCTCGACCACGCGCTCGTTGAACTGGAGGGGCAGCCGCTCGGGTGGTTCGAGCGACTCCAGCTTGCCGAGGGGGTGTTCGAGCGGCGAGCGTCCACCGAGCTTCGCGGCAGGGTGGTGGTCGAGCTGGACGACGGCGACGCGGAGATAGGTCATGTGGCTGTACTGGCGGCCGGGGCGAGTCGGCCGAGGCTGAGTTGTGGCTGCACCGATGGTAGACCAGCCTGAGCACCCGTGTGCCACGCAGAGCAGGGAGCTCCGTGACCGACAGCTCGCGGAGGGGCCTGCTTCGCGACGCACACGGGTGCTCACGGCGCTCTATGGACTACCCGAAGGCACGCGGAAAGTACCATGACCGGCGCGGATGGGGCAATGGTGGGGAAAACTGCGTTGGTCGTGCGTGGGTCAGCGCCGCGCTCACCGAGCGTTCGGGTCGTGCAGCCATGCTTCGAGCGCGTCGGGCTCGGCGATGTCGAGCACCACGTCGCTGAGGCGGTCGGCGCCGAGGGTGGCGAGGCGCTGGCTCAGGCCGTCGCGCTCCTCGGCGGTGAGGGGCCGTCCGAGGCGACGACCGAACTGGTGCACGAGCGGCGCGAGCGTGCCCTCGTCAAAGCCTTTGCGCTCGGCGGCGTCTGCGAAGTCCTTCATGTACTTCTGATAGAGTCGCTCGGCGACCTCCATGAGCTCGGGATTGTCAGTGTTGAGGAAGGGCCGGGTGGGTCTTGGCATGACGGTGTACCACTTGGTGTAGATCTCAGCGACGAGCGCCGTGACGGTGTTGGTGTCGACGTGCTCAAGCTCCTTGAGCGCTCGCTGCTGGACCGCGTCGTGTCCGAACAAGCGAAGTATGAGGGTGCTGGGGACGACGGGCAACTCCCCTACGACCACCACGCCAAGCTGCAACGCCTCGGAGGCCTGGAGGATGCCCCGTGGCCAGCGCCTGGCGCGGGTCAGGCGCAGGGCCTTGATGGCCTGTTCGGGGCGTCCGGGAGAGACGATCCAGGTCTGTGCGCGGACATAGCGCGGGTCGTCGGTCGCGGCGGTGCGCTTCGGCCGTCGGTTGCGGTGGGCGCGCAGGGCTTTCTCGACGATGTCGAGGCAGTCGTCCAGCGTCGGCGTGTCGCTGAACACCTCGATCAGGGCAGGGCGCTCGCCGAGGCGAAAGAGCAGCGGCAGGAGTGGGGAGGTGGGTCTGGGGGCGCCGGACGGCTCAAAGAGCAGGTCAGCGAAGAGCGTCGGCGTGGTGAGCTCGTGCTGGATGTCGACCTGGCCCCAGTGCGAAACCAGGTGGTCCAGCAGCTCCTTGGCGAAGCTGTCGTAGGGCCTGGTGGCCGAGCGTGAAGGGGGCGAGGGCATGAGGCCTCCGTGGTGATGACGCGTGGGGCGCCATGAGTCTTGGGCACGGAGGGTTATCGGCAGGTCGGGCGCGATGTTGCGTAGAAAGTTGGGATCGAGAGGTGGACGGGATCGCTCCGGCAATGCCCGAGCCTCGAGGGAGCGCGTGACGCTCCTGATCCGTGACGCCAAACTCTTGTTCGTGGAGCTCGCCCGCGCCTACGATGGGATGAGCGCGGCTGGTCGACGCCTCCCATGGGCCGAGGTTGAGCGTCCGCTGACGCGGCTCGGCCACGGGGCCTGAACGTCGATGGGCGGCCGTGGCTCAGTGAGGCGTCAGCCGAGCAGGTCGCATCCCGCCACGTGCCTCCAAACGGGCGGTGTGAGGCGGGCTCGGCCCACCCGGACTCCGCGCCTGGTCCGCTTCAGGAGCCATGACCTCGCCGCATCTCTGCGAACGAACGCCGCGCGGAGGTCCTCGACCGCCTCACGTCTCGCGATCGCTCACCGCAGCCGGTCGACGCCCACCCGACACCCCCGCTCGCCCCCTCCGCAGGTGCCCCGTGACCACCCCCGGACCCCGCGCGGCCCCCTGCGCTCGGCCTCAGCCCTCCGGCATCGGCTCGATGGGGCCGTCTTCGCTGTCGAGCTCGGCGCCGGTCGTGGGGTCGACGTCCGTGACGCGGCGTTGGGCGCGGACCATCGCGCTGACGGCGTCGTTCTGCTCCGTCAGCACGCGGAGCAGCGCGATGCGACGGACGCGGACGTTGTAGGTGATGCCCTCGCGGGCGATGTGGAGCTCGTTGTAGCCGTTGTTCGTGGGGATTTCACGGCTGCCGGGGGAGGGCGCGGCGAAGGAGACGACGGGAGGGCGCAGGCCGGCCTCGTAGCGGGTTGAGCCGCCGGGGCGGACGTAGCTCGCGTCGAGGTCGGCGACGATGACCCCTTCGTGCTTCGGGTCGAGCACGCCGACGCGGCGGGGGAAGTCGCGGAGGTCGTCGCGTGGGTCGCGCGTCGGCCGGCGCCGGTCTCACCGTGCGTTCGGGTCGTGCAGCCACGCCTCCAGCGCGGCGGCCTCGCTGATGTCGAGCACCATGTCGCTGAGGCGGTCGGCGCCGAGGGCAGCGAGGCGGTCGCTCAGGCCCTCGCGCTCCTCGGCGGTGCGGGCGACCGAGCCGCGGATCGCGGGCAAGGTCGGCGGTGCTCAGCCGGTGAATGGATTGTGCGTCGCCACGCCGAATCGGGCGACGTCGCGCACGTTGGGGGTCACGAGGGTGAGCCCGTGCGCGAGGGCGGTGGCCGCCAGCAGACCGTCGACGGCCGGCATGGGGTCGGGCACGTTGAGCTTGCCCCATAGGTCGGCCACGGTCGCGTCGACCGGGAGGATACGGCCAGCGTAGTTGGCGCGGAGCTGGGCGAGCCAGGTGTCGAGGGCTTCGGCAGCGGCGAGGTCGCGGCGTCGGATTCGCTCCACCGCGCAGCGAATCTCACCGAGGACGAGCACGCTCAGGAAGATCGAGTCGTCGGGGACCGTCGCGAACCAGGCTTCGACGCCCGGGTCACGGCGCCCGGTGGGTTTGCGCAGCTCGGAGATCACGTTGGTGTCGAGAGCGCTGATCGGTTTGACGGACCGAGGATGAGCGAGTCCCGTGTTCACCGGGGTTTCCGGCCGAGGAGCCTGTGCTGTTAGCACAGGCGACGAGGACGGGGACCTCGGTGGGCACGGGGCGAAGCTCAGCTGACGGGAGTCAAACCAATCAGCGCTCGAGGAGGACGTTCACAGGTCGAGCTCGCGCAGGGCACCCTCGATGCGGTCGAAGTCCGCATCGTCGCCTGCCGGGGGCATGGCGAGCAGATGGTCCTTCAGGGTCAGCTCGGAGCCACGGCCAGTGAGCGCAGCGCGGAGGATCTCGCGCACCTCCGCTTCGGCGGAGCGGCCGTTGGTCGCTGCGCGGATCTTGAGCGCGCGCACGAGCTGGTCATCGACGTTTCGAATGGTGAGCTGAGCCACGGCTGCACCTCGTGTGGGCGGCGTAGGCGTTGAACGCGATGCTGTCCATGCATGCATTGGCGGCCAGGCCGATCCGCCACCTGGGATGGTGTCGGTGGTCTCACCGCGCGTCCGGGTCGTGCAGCCACGCCTCCAGCGCCGCGGCTTCGGTGACGTCGAGCACGACGTCGCTGAGGCGGTCCGCGCCGAGTGCGGCGAGGCGGTGGCTCAGGGCGTCGCGCTCCTCGGCGGTGAGTGGGCGACCGAGGCGACGACCATAGAGGTGCACGAGAGGCGCGAGCGTGCCCCGTTCCTCGGCGGCGTCTGCGAAGTCCTTCATGTACTTCTGGTAGAGCTTCTCGGCAGCGGCCATGAGCTCGGGGTCTGAGGTGTCGAGGAAGGGTCGTGTGGGTCTTGGCATGACGGTGTACCACTTGGTGTAGATCTCGCCGACGAACGTCGTGATCGTGTTGGTGTCGAGGCGTGCGAGCTCTTCGATGGCCTGCAGCTGAACGCCACGGTGTCCGAACAAGCGAAGTATGAGCGTGGCGGGGGTGCAGGGCAACTCCCCCACGACCACCACGGCGAGCTGTAACGCCTCTGGGGCGCGAAGGATGCCTCGGGGCCAGCCCTTCGCGCGGGTCAGGCGGAGGGTCTTGATGGTCTGTTCGGGCCGTCCAGGGGAGATGATCCAGGTCACGGGGCGGCGGTAGCCGGGGTCGTCGGAGGTGCGGGCGGGACGGCGGTTGCGGTGGGCGCGGAGGGCCTTCTCGACGATGTCGAGGCAGTCGTTGAGCGAGGGCGTGTCGCTGAAGACCTCGAGGAGGGTGGGGCCCTGACCGAGGCGCCAGAGCAGGGAGAGGAGTGGGGTGCTTGGAGGCGGGGCGCCGGAGGGTTCGAAGAGGAGGTCGGCGAACAGGGGAGGGGTGGTGAGCTCGTGCTGGATCTCGACGTGGCCCCAGGGGGAAAAAGTCTTGCTCAACAGCTCTTTACCAAAGCTGTCGTAGGGTTTGCTGGCCGTGGGTGAGGACATGGAGGCTCCGTGGCGATGGCGCCGGGGAGAGCGGCGCCATGAGAGGTTGTCACGGAGGGTTATCGGCAGGTCGGGCGCGATGTTGCGTAGAATGTTGTGGAGGGGCGGCGAGAGGTCGCGTCGTCAGCGTCCCTGGTCGATCCGATGGACCGGGCGCCGAGCGCGCACGTGAGCTGGGAGGAGCACGTGGCGTGGTTTGAGGCGGGGGACGCGCTGCCCAGGCATCGGGGCAAGACCGATGAGCGGATCGGTTGAGGTCAGCCCGCGCTCCGCGCCTCGTCCTGGCCGTGGCCGAGGTTGTCGAGGATGCGCTGTCCGGTGTTGAGGATGAGGTCGTTGAGGTGGCGGGCGCGGGGCTCGGCGCGCTCGAGCCAGCGCTCGAGGATGGGGCGGCGGTCGGGGTGCTTGTGGGCCTGGGCGAGGAGGATCTCGGCGATGGCCTCGTCGACGAGGAGGCGGGTGAGGTGCTCGGCATGGAGCATGGCGTAGGCGAAGTCGTGCTTGGGGTCCCAGTTGCGGAGGAAGGCGGAGGGCCAGTTGGTGACGGGCTTGCCCTGGAGGCCGCGGGCCTTGTCGGCGACGGTGCGGGTCATGATGTGCTGCTGGGTGGACAGAGAGAGGGACTGGAGTCTGGCGACGCGTTTGTCGAGGGGGTCGGGGGCAACGCGGCTGCGCCAGTGGGCCTGAGCGACGCGGCGGGCGAAGCGCTGGGGGTTCTTGATGATGCCGCCGAGGGTGTCCTTCATGACCATGAGGGACTGGATCTGGCTGGTGCCCTCGTAGATGGGCATGACCATGGCGTCGCGGAGGAGTTTTTCGACGCCGTAGTCGCAGGTGTAGCCGGCGCCGCCGTGGATCTGGATGGCCGTGCGGGCCATGGAGACGGCCTTCTCGGCGGCAAGGTACTTCAGGAGGGGGGTGAACCGTCGTGCGCGGGCTTTGTGGCGCTCGAGGTCGTCGGTGAGGCGGTGGGCCTCGGGGTGTCGCTCGATGAGGCCGGCGCCGGCGAACATCTCGATCTTCTGGGCCTGCTCCTCGTGGATGGCGCCCTCGACGGCCAGGGCGCGGAGGCCGAGGATGTCGATCTCCATCTCGTCGAGGTAGTCGGCGATCATCTCGTGGCGGTCGATGGTCTTGCCCATGGAGCGGCGCTCGGCGGCGTAGGCGCGAGCGGCGCGTAGGGCGTTCTCGCACAGCCCGATGCACTCGAAGCCGACGCCGAGCCGGGCGTTGTTCATCAGCAGCAGCATGTATTTGAAGCCCTCGCCGCGCTCGCCGATGAGGTGGGCGGGGGCGTCCTCGAAGTCGAGGGCGCACGTGGCTGAGCCGTGATGGCCGAGCTTCTCCTCGAGGCGACCGATGGTGACGTGGCGGACGCGGTTACCGTCGGCGTCCTCGCTCCAGGCGGGCACGAGGAACATGGAGAGGCCAGCGAGGCCGGCGAAGGAGTCCTCGTCTTCGGCGGGCTTCTCGGTGCGGGCGATGACGAAGTGGTGTTTGCCGTGGCCGGAGGTGATGAAGATCTTCTGGCCGCGGACGCGCCACTGACCGGCCTCGTCCTGCGTGGCGGTCGCGCGGAGGGCGGCCATGTCGGAGCCGGCGTTGGGCTCGGTGATGTCCATCGAGCCCCAGACGTCGCCGCGGCGGAGCTCCTCGATGTAGTCGGCGAAGCGGGTGGTGGCGATGATGCCCTTGTCGAGGTCGAAGGTGGTGGTGCCCTCCTTGAGGGAGTAGGCGAGCATGGCCAGGGCCATGCCGCCGTGGAAGCCATGGTGGGCGGAGATGGAGACGTCGGCGCGGCCGAGCATCTCGAGGGTCATGTAGAAGACGAGCAGGGGCATATTCTGGCCGTTGAGCTCCCGCGGCAGACACATGCCGTGCAGGTCCAGCCCCTTGAGCCCCTCCATGATCGAGTCCAGCCGCGGTCCGTGCACCGCCTCGCCGTTCACGAGCTTGACGCCTTCGCGGTCGACCTCGGCGACGTGCGGGGCGATCTCGTCGCCGACGAAGGAGCCGATCAGATCGAGCACCTCGCCGTAGAACCCGACGGCCTCGTCCTTGTTCTCGAAGCCGTCGGGCGCGGTGTAGAGGCGCTCGGTGAGCTCGACGATGGGGGTCCAGTCGATGCCCTTGTCGAGGTAGAAGCGGAGATCGTCGTTGTCTTTGAAGAAGTTGGCCATGGCGCGATCCTTGTGCGGGGAGCAGCTATGCAGCGGGCTTGCGGTCGCCGGGCGCGGGGGCGTCGTCGAGGGCGGTCGCGGCGTCGGGGAGGAAGAGGCTGGCCCGGGCGAGGCGCACGAGCTCGGTGAGGAAGCGGTCGCGGCCTGCGGCGAGGTCGGGGCGCTCGGGGTGGGTGAGGAGGGTGCCGAAGGAGCCGGCGGTGGCGATGGCGGCGACGCAGAAGATCGACACCTGCAAGACGTAGGCGGCCGGGTCGACGTCTGCGCGGATCTCGCCGATGCGCTGCCCGCGCTCGATGTAGGTCACCACGATGTCCATCCACGGCCGCACGAAGTTGGCGAGGTAGACCTCCATGGCGCCGGGCCGGTCGAGCATCTCGCGCATGAGGAGGCGGGCGCGGTCGGGGTCCGAGGCGAAGAAGCCCATGATCTCGGCCATGACGGCGTCGAAGCGCTCGACGCCGGCGCGGGCGCTGGCGCGCATCAGGCGGGGGAGCACCTCGTTCCAGCGGTGGAGGAGCTGGTCGAGCACGCCGAGGCGGACAGCCTCCTTGCTGGGGAAGTGGTACAGGACCGAGGGCTTGCGGATGCCGACGGCGTCCGCGATGGATTGAAGGCTGGTGCCGCTGAAGCCGTTGTCGGCCATCAGGCGGGTGGCCTCGGCGAGGATCTGTTCGCGGACGTCCATGGGACTCCAGGGCGGCATGGGGGTGGGACCTGTCAGGAGGTCGGCGCGTACCAACCATGCAGTTGGTATCTGTCTACCGATTGGTAGGCTGGCTGGCAAGGAAAAAGTACGACACGCGCCCGTTGCAGGGCGCGTGCGGTGAGACGGGGGACGTGGGGGCTCGTCAGGCGGGGATCAGGCCCTCGTGGGCGAAGACCCGGCGCAGGTAGGGCAGCGGCATGTTGCCGGCGTGGAGGAAGGTGCGATGGAACGCCCGGTCGAGTGCCAGGCCCTCCAGCTTGCCGCGTTGCGCCTCGATGACGTCGCGCTTGAGGGCCCAGACGAGGTGGTTGCCCGTGAGGTAGGACAGCGGGTAGCCTCGCTCCTGGGAGTACCAGTTGAGCTCCGCCTGGACGCGGCCTGGCACGAAGCCGGTCAGGGATTGCAGCAGGTTGCCAGCGGCCACGAAGGGGTCCGAGGACGAGATGTCCACGTCCACGCCCAGGTCGAGGAAGCGCTTGTCGCCCGTCATGAAGAACAGGTCGATGCCGACGCGTGCGCCGAGGCGGCAGATCTCGCGCTTGGCGACGAAGCGGGCCTCGTCGGTGAGCTCGCCCATGTAGTCAAGGTCAAGGATGTAGTCCTCCAGCATCGTGGTCCAGCCCTCGGCGAGGTCGGTGGCGTCGAAGTGGCGCCTGATGATGGAGGGGTGGGTGGAGGCGGTGGCGAGCTGGAGGTGGTGGCCGGGGATGCCCTCGTGGATCATCATGTTGGGGATGCCGAGGCGCGTGTGCTCGTCCAGCAGCTCCGAGGACAGGGTGAGGTAGACGAGGCTGCGACGGATGCCCTCGCGGAACGGGGCGGGGCCGACCATCGCGCCGGCCGGGATGGAGGGCTCCATGAAGGGGGGGGTGCGGAGGATCTTCATGTCCTGGCGGTCGAGGATCGGGAACAGGTCGCGCTCGCGGATGAAGGACAGGATGCGCGCGCGCTCGTCTTCGTAGGCCTCCAGCACCTTGTCGAGCTGGTCGGCGGGCACCTTCAGGCGGTAGCGCTCGTTGAGCCAGGTGTGCAGGCCCGCCAGCGTGGTGTCGGCGGGCAGCTTGTGTCGGTGGACGAGGCGGGCGCGCAGGTCGTCGAGGGTCTCGTGGGTGCGGGCGAGGAAGTCGCGGGCGATGCCGTGGAGCTCCTCCAGCGGGAGCTCGATGCCGCGGAGGGCGACGGTCCGTCTCGACTCCTCGTCGCCGAGGTGGATGTTGGTGGAGGTCGGCATGGCCGCGAGGCGCACGCGGTAGCTGGCCAGGGCGGAGATGGCCTGGTCGGCCACCGAGCGCAGCCTGGCTTTGTCCGGGAACGCCAGCTCGTCGCCCCACGCCACGAGCGTCTCGATCAGCTCGGGCAGCCCTTCGGCCTTCTCGAGGTCCATGGCGACCCAGCGCTCGACCGGGGTGTCGAGGCGCTCGAGGGTGGCCTCGAGGTAGTCGGGCACGTGGGCGAGTCGCGAGAGGATGTCGGAGAGGCGGTCCTTGCCGGGGCGCGGGTCATTGATGAACATCATGAAGATGCCGTCGCCGATGCCGTCGGAGGCGCGAGGCTTCTGGGTGGGCTCGTGGTCGCCGTTGAGCAGGCGGGTGAGCTCGGAGATGTCGCGCTCCAGGGACAGGCGCGCCAGATCGAGGTCGAGGCGGGTGTCGAAGTCGGGCGCCTCGACGTCGTCGAGCTGAACCAGCAGGCGGCGGGCGGACTCGACCTCGTCGAAGGCGGCGGACTCGCTGGGGTCGGGCAGGCGATCGAGGTTCTTGTCGAGGCCAAGAAACACACAGGTGTTGGGGTTGGAGGCCTTGTGGGCGTGGAAGGCGGCGGCGAACGTGGGGAAGTCGATCATGGGCGCTCCGATGGGCTGGGGCGAGGTCGGAGGAGGGCCGGGGGCAGGCCACTTGAGGTGCAGAGGAGAGCGCGGCAGCGGGGGTTTGTCAACGGGCGCAGTTCGGGCCGGCACCCGCCAGGTGGTCGAGGGGGCGCGATGGCGTGCGGAGCGGGTGGCGTGCGGGGTCTGTACGGTGCGGTCGATGTTGTGGCGATGGAGCGCGGGCATGCCCCCTGGGACGACCGTCGTTTGACAGGCGCCCTGCCGCTCCGTATTCATGGGAGGATCGATCATTGGCGTGGTTCCAGACTGCTCCTGCCAGGGTACCAGCCGACAGGTGTTCAGGTGAGAGGCCGGGCCCGACACGCACGGCGTTGAAGGCAACAATGACTCCCAGAACACGGGTGCAACTGGAACCCTGGTTGGAACCACGCCCGATCATTCACGTCGGGCTGTTGGAGGTGGTGTGAGGCGCATCGCGGTTGTCGTTGTGGCAAGTGTGCTCCTGGTGGGTCTGCCATCCCGAGGTTGGGGGCAAGATGCCGAGGAGATCACGCCGACTCCTCAGGAGCTCGACCTTATCAACCAGGGGGTCGCGGCGAGCGACGCGGGAAACTACGAGCTGGCCATCGAGCTGTTCATGGCGGCGCTGAGCTTCGGCGACCTCAACGGTGCGTACCTGAACCTCGGACGGGCGCAGCAGCGGGCGGGCCTGTGCGTTGAGGCCGAGGAGAGCTTTGCCCGGGCGCTCGTGGCGCCGCGGGTCAAGGGGCTGGACCCGGCGCTGGTGGAGCAATACGTGGCGCGGTTTCGGCTGGAGATGCAGGAGAGCTGCCCGGGGCGGCTGCTCGTGGAGTGCGAGCCGCCTGAGATGGCGCTGACGATCGAGGGCCTCCCGGCCGACGCGGCGAGTCCGCGGTGCGGCGAGGAGGTGACGCTTGCGCCGGGGTCGTACACGATCCTGGGCAGGACGGAGGCGGGTGAGACGCAGGTGGTGGTGGAGGTGGCGGCGGCGCAGCGCGCCCACGCGCGCTTGACGGTGCAGGTGGCTGCGCGGCCAGAGGTCCTCGAGGATCCCGAGGGCGGCGGGCTGGTGCTTGGCTTGCGGTATCAGTCGCTGGTGAGCTACGCCTCGGGCGGGGTCTACACGGCCTCGGACCCAGGCACTGCGTTTGACAAGCACCCTGCGGACGGCACCCAGGACGAGCTGGAGGGCCTTCAGATCAGCAAGGCGAACCACGGGTTGGCGCTGGAGGTGGGCTACGGCGGGCCGGTGTGGGTCGCGGGGATCAGCGCGCGGGCGCAGCTTCCGGCGACGTCGGTGGGTGTGGAGGTGTTCGGGCGCTATCGGCTCGCGCACGTCGGTCCGTTGGAGCTGGTGGGGCAGGGGCACGCGGGGTATGGGGAGCTGCTTCAGACGCTGGGCACGGAGACGGAGCGCTTCGTTGCGCGCACGGGGCCGGGTCTGGTGGGCGGCGGGCTGGAACTGGTGTGGCCGCTGTCGCCGGTTGCTGTGTTGACGGGGCTCGATGTGACTGTGGGGGTGCCGGAGTTCGGCGTCATCGGGGCGTTCGTGATCGGCGGCGAGTTCAGGTTCTGAGCGGCGTTGATGCCGCGTACGGATATCGGAGAGGTCAGCGCGATGCGGGGTCAACGAAGCGGGTCGAGGCGAGCTGTCAGCATCGGGCTGTGTGTCCTGGCGACGATGGTGTGGTCGTGCGATGGGCCGTCGGAGCAGGCTCCGCGTGCCGGGCTGGGCGTGACGACGCGCGCGGCGGGTGAGGGCGTTCGGGTTGAGCCGACATCCGAGCTGTGGACGAACGAGAGCGGCGGCACCGTGCGGGTGCTGGTCCGACTGCTCACGGAACCCACCGCGGACGTCACGATCAACGTGGCGAGCACGGACGCGTCGGAGGGGCGAGTGGCGCCGTCATCGCTGCGCTTCACGCAGGCCAGCTGGACGGAGCCGCAGGTGGTGACGGCGACGGGCGTGGACGACGCGCTGGCCGACGGGGCACAGCCGTGGGCGCTGCGCTGGACGGTCGCGTCGGCGGACGGCGCCTACGCGGCCCTCGCACTTCCCGAGACGCCGATCACGAACGCAGACGACGAGGTCCCGGCGGTGCTGCTCAGCGTCGTCGGCGGGGCGGAGACGACGGAGGCGGGCAGGACGGTGACGATCAACGTGCGCCTGGCGAGCGATCCGGCGAGTAACGTGACGGTGCAGCTTCGGAGCTTCGATGCGGCCGAAGGGGCGCTGTTGAGCCCAAGCGTGATGCTGACGAACGGGAGCTGGCGCGCGGGGCGCACGGTGGACGTCCAGGGGGTCAACGACGCCGTGTTTGATCGAGACAAGCTCTACCGCGTCGGGGTCTCCACGGTGACGAGCAATGACCCGGCCTACAGCGGGTTGCCGGGTCCGTCGGTGTGGTTGCTCAACCGGGACGACGATCAGCCGCAGCTGTCGCTGACCGGGGGCATGGTGAGCGAGCTCGACGTAGCGACGACCGTGAGCCTGACCGTTCGGTCGAGCCTGGCGAGCGACGCGCCGATGTGGGTGGACTGGGACACACGGGACGGGACGGCGGTCGAGGGGCTCGACTTCCCGGCGTCCGCCGGCACCGTGATGTTTCTGCCGGGCAGCACGACGGAGACGATCGAGGTGGCTGTGGCGGGGGACAACCTGCGCGAGGTGACCGAGAGCTTCGTGGTGGGCCTGAGCAACCCGCGCGGTGGCGCCACGTTGGGCGCCTCGACGGCGCAGGTGATGATCACCGACGACGACGCCGGGCCCCTGGCCACCGCGGCGACGTTTGAGACCGTTCAGAACATCCCGCTGACCGGGGTGCTCGTGGGCACGGACGCGGACGACACGGCGCTGACGTTTGAGGTCGTGACGGACGGCACGTTGGGCACGGCGACGTTCGATGCGGCCGGCGGCGGAGCGTTCACCTACACCCCTGCACTCAACGCCTCGGGCGACGACCGGTTCACGTTCCTGGTGAGCGACGGCACGAACACGTCGAACACGGCGGCGGTGGACGTGCACATCTTCTCGAGCGACAACAACGCGCCGGAGATCGTGCTGGACGGTCCATGGACGGTGCCGGAGGGCGAGCTGCTGCGCGTGGTGCCCACGGTGTTCGACTTCGACGGCGATCGGATCGAGGTGGTCTGGTCGTTGGATGGGGTGGAGGCGGGGCGCGGCCCGTGGTTCGAGGTGGTGGGGGTGGACGGTCCGGCGTCGCTGACTCTGGAGGCGACGGCCTCAGACGGGCGAGAGATGACCTCGGCGAGCTCGGTGGTGTCGGTGTTGAACGTCGCGCCCTCGGTGACAGCGCTGGAGATCGCCGACGTGGAGGAGGGGGCACCGCTGCGGTTGGTGGCGAGCGCCTTCGACCCGGGCGCGGACGCGCTGACGTGGTCGTGGTCGTTCGGGGATGGCACGGTGGCGAGCGGTGAGGCCCTGCGTGCGCCTGCCAAGGCCTTCGCCGACGACGGCGTCTACGCGGTCACCCTGACCGTGGCCGATGACAGCGGCGCCCAGGATATGCGGCAGGTGTCCGTCCAGGTGACCAACGTCGCGCCGCGGTGGCTCGACCCGCATCCGGCGGTGGTGGGGCAGGTGGGTGAGCTCTGGCGGTACGACGCTGGCGTGGCCGATCCTGGCGCCGATGCGGTCACGTGGGCGCTGGTGGTCGGGCCGCCGGGCATGGCGATCGCGCCGGGCGGCGAGGTGTGTGAGGGGATCGGCGCGGGCCGGTGCGTGCCGGTGGTGTGGACGCCGACGGTGGAGGAGCTCGCGTGGGGCGCGGAGCATCCGGTCACGTTGACGGCGACGGACGACGACGGCGCCGCGGTGTCTCTATCGTGGACGGTCGTGCTGGGAGACGTGGACACGGACGGGGGGGGCGCCCCGGACAGGTGTGAGCTTCAGCGCGGCCTCGACCCGACGGGGGCGTGCGCAGGGCTCGGCGACCCGGCGTGTGACGACGGCGCGGACCCCGACGGGGACGGAGTGCCGACGTGGCAGGAGTGCGTGGTGGGCCGAGATCCGCTGAGCGCGGACCGACCGACGGCGCCGCAACCCTTGTTTCCGGCCAACGGTGACACGGTGGATCACGTGCTGCTCGAGGTCAGCAACGCGACGCACCCGGCGATGGTGGAGCTGACCTACACCTATGAGGTGCTCGATCGTGCCTCTGCGGTGGTGGCGCGGGTGAGCGGAGCGCCCGCAGGCAGCGCGACGACGCGGATCGCGTTCGCGGATGGTCTGTTTGTGGAAGACGCCGAGTACCGGTGGGTGGCGCGGGCGTTTGACGGGTGGACCGAGGGACCCGCCTCGGCGGCGTCGACCTTCCGGTTCTCGGCGCACGACGATCCGCCCTCGCGGCCGGAGCCCTTCCTGCCGGGGTTGTTGGCGCGAGACACGACGATCACGTTCGTGGTGTCGGGAGGCGCGGACCCAGAGGGGGGCCCGGTCACGTTCGACTTCGAGGTGTACGACGAGGCAGCGCCGACGGTGGTGTTCTCGTCGGTGTCGGGCCTTGCGGGGCAAGCGGGCGGGGTGCGTTGGACGTGTCCCGAGGTGTTCGTGCTGGGCGGTCGATACGTGTGGCGCGCGCGTGCTCACGACGCGGTCCAGGCGAGCCCGTGGATGAGCCTGCAGGCGTTTCGGGTGAGCGCGGGCGAGGCGCCGTCGTCGCCGGTGCTGATTGCGCCGGAGCGCGGCGCGGTGGTGGCCGACATCGAGGGCTTCGCGTTGGTCATCGCGGAGTCGGTGGACATCGACGGGGACGCGCTGACGTACCGTTTCCGGATCTCGGACGAGCCGACGCTGGCCGCGCCTGCGGTGGTCGAGGGAGTGGAGGCCGCCGCCGACGGGGCCGTGCGTGCGTCGGCGTCGGACTTTACGGAGTTGTCGCTTCGCGAGGATGCGCGGTACTTCTGGGATGCCGTGGCAATGGATGCGCACTTTGAGAGCGCGCCGGTCTCGGGAGACTTCCTGCTGAGCCTGCTGGACGATCCGCCCGGCGCCCCGAGCACGGTGTATCCGTTTGAAGGGGCCGTGGTGACCGACATCAACCCCGCCTTCGAGTGGACCTCTGCTCGCGACCCCGAGGGTCGCGTGGTGCGCTACACGCTGGAGCTGTACGCCGACGCCGATCAGGACTCGCTTCCGGTGGTCGCCTCCGAGCTCGAAGGGCCGGTCGACGGCCCGATCGTGTACGCCGGGTTGCCGGTGGTGCTCGGCGCACGGTACGGCTGGCGCGTGCGCGCGGTGGATGCCGGGGGCAACGCGGGCGCCTGGTCGGCGTTCACGACCTTCACCACGAGCGGGGACAACGGCTCGCCCCGGCCGCCGGTCCCGGTCTCGCCGCTCGGTGAGACCTTCACCACGCAGGATGAGGTGGTGCTGTCGTGGACCGCGTCGGTGGACCCCGACGGTGATCGCCTCACCTACGAGGTCGAGGTGCTTGAGTCGGGGTCGGTGGTGCAGCAGGCGGCGGACATCGACGAGGCTGCGGAGGAGGTGACCGCGTGGCAGGCGTCGCCGCTCGGCGCGGGCGCGTACACCTGGCACGTCCGGGCCTCGGACGGGCGGCTCGACAGCCCCTGGTCCGTTGAGGGGACGTTCTCGGTCGACGAGGCCGGTGGCGGGGACGCGGGCGGGGACGTCGGTCCAGACGCGGGCGGGGATGCCGATGCAGGCGGGGACGCCGGGGACGGGGACGCTGGCACGGGCGGCGCGCCTGGCGACAATCGGCTCGAGACGACCTTTGGCTGCGCGACGTCACCGAGCCGTGGTGGCGGGCCAGGGTGGGTGCTGGCGCTGATGGTTACGCTGGCGGCGTGGTCCTGGCGTCGGCGGACCTGAGCAGGCCGGCGCGCTCATGGCGCGCAGGGAGGGGCGCGATGTGACAATCAGCGCCAGAGCGGCTAGTGGTCGACGGCGCAAGTAGACTGGTGCTCACGGCGCTCTAACGACGCGTTCTGTCGAGGGATTTTTCGTGTGGTTGCGTGTGTGTGTTCGAAGGCGTGCCAGCGGCACGTCGAGAACAACACGCACGCGGCCACGCGGAAAAGAACCGACAGAACGTGTTGGAACTTGCGCCGTCGACCACTAGCATGGGGGCGTCGACCTTCTTGCGTTGAGGCCAGTCCATGATCAGTCGTTATCTTCGCGCCACCCCCCTCACTCTGTTGCTGACCGTCGTATTCGCCGCGCCGCTCTCTGGATGCCTGACCTCCGCCGACGAGAGTCTACCGCCCGCGTCGGGGAACAACGGTCAGGCCGATGCCGGGAACAACGGCAACAACGGCATCGATGACTCAGGCAACAACGGGGTCGAGGACGCGAGCAACAACGGCGACCTCGACACGCCGCCTGACACGCCACTGGATGTCGCTCCAGACTCTGATCCAGACGCCGTCGATGATGCGTCCGATGACGCGATGAGCGATGTAGACGTCGAGGAGGACGCGGGTTGCCCTCCCGGCACCTCTCCCGACGGCCTCGGCGAGTGCCGCACGCCCGACGGCTGCCTCGCCGGAGAACACGATGGAGGCGATGGGGCGTGCGTCGCGGTGGGGGTGTGCATCGATGGGCTGGAGGTGAACGGGGCGGGTGTGTGTGTTGGCCCCGACGGATGCCTGCCAGGAACCCACGACGGCGGTGACGGCCAGTGCGTGAACGCGGGGACGTGCTTGTCCGGCTTCCACGACGGCGGCGACGGTCGATGTCTTGCGTCGGGCGCTTGCGTGACCGGCTTCCACGATGGGGGCGATGGGGTTTGCATCGGGCTCGGCACGTGCGTCCAGGGTTATCGCGACGGCGGTGACGGGGCGTGTGTCCTCGACGGCGCCTGCTCGGGGGGCTATCACGACGGCGGCGCCGGGGACTGCGTGCTCGAGGGCGACTGCAGCTCCGGCTACCGGGACGGCGGCAATGGCACGTGTGTCTCGCAGAGCCAGTGCGCCGCCAACTTCCACGACGGCGGCGACGGGTCGTGCCTCCCGGAGGGGGAGTGCGTCGCGACCTACCACGACGGCGGTGTGGGGCAGTGTGTGCGCGTCGGCACGTGCAGCGCGGGCCACAGCGATGGGGGCGACGGGACGTGCCTGCCCCTCGGCCAATGCGTCGCGGGCTACGTCGTGGCGCACAACGACAGTGATCGCGATGGATACGGGAGCGGGATGTCGGTGGGCTGCCACGCGGCGCCGCTGGCTGCCGGACTCTCAGAGAACGCCACGGATTGTGACGACCAGGACATCAGCGCATGGCGCATCGCCGCGCTGTACCCGGACTCGGACGAGGATGGCTACACGGCGGCTCGGCAGGAGCGTTGCATCGGCGCGGACCTCCCCCCGAGAACGCACGAGGTGGCGAGCCACCCGCCGGGCCCGGGCCTCTATCCGGCTGTGTTCACGGTGGCCGGCAACGCCCAGGAGCCGTGGCGGCAGCCGGCGCTGGCCGGGCGGCCAGACGGACAAGGGGCGCACTGCCGTCGACCGGAGCGGGGCTGCGGGACGCTGCTCGTGGGGGACTTCAACGCGCAGGTGCCGCCCAACGCCGTGATCGTCGGGCTTCGCGTGCATGTCTTGCGGTCGCGGCGCGGCAGTGCGGGCGATCTCGCGGTGGAGAGCCGGGTGCAGCTTGGGATGGAAGGTGTCCTGGTCGGGGAGAACCGGGCGTCGAGCGAGCCATGGCCCGAGGCCGAGTCCGAGGCGGTCTATGGCGGCCCGACCGACCTGTGGGGCATCACCCTGGCGCCGGAGCAGCTCAGCCGTCTCTCGGTCGCCATCGAGATGTCCGAGGCCACGAAGAACTACACCGAGCCCGAGATCGACTACGTGTGGATCGAGGTCTTCCACGACCGCACGAGCGACTGCGATGACGCCGATCCGATGGTCTGGGCGCCTTTGTTCGGTCACCCGGACACGGATCTGGACGGCTACGGTCAGGCCGACGGTCAGGTGTTCTGCGTGGGAGGGTATCCGGGGCCGCTGGTGCTCAATGGCAACGACTGTGACGACGCAGCGGCGAACGTGCGACCGAACCAGACGGCGTACTTCTCCGCGCCGCGGACAGACGGCACGTTCGACTACAACTGCGACGACATGGACGAGCCGGCCGCGATCACGACGGCGCTCTCGTGCGGCGTGACCGGCACCGTGTGCGCCGTGACGAACTCGGCGCCGATCTCGGTCGCGCCGTGCGGGATGGCCAACGGGACGAACGTGTGCGGGTTCAACGCAGTCTCGCAGTGTGTGCAGATGACGTCGTCGCCGCTGACCCGCTGCCGCTGAGCTGTGCCCCCGGGGCACGACCCGGCCTCACTCACCGGTCAGCGCTGTGATCGTATAGGGGATGTCGCTCGCGTTTGGCGAGGTCGTGCGGATGCGCAGCAAGAGGTAGCGGCCGTCGAGCGCATCGGGTACCTGCCAATCGATCGTCAGGTCGCCGGCCGGGCTGCGCTCGGCCCAGGCGACGGGGGTGGGGCTGAGCCCCGCCATCAGCGCGACCTCGATGTCCTCCGGGGTCTCGACGCTCACCACGATCCGCTCATGCGGGAAGTAGGTGCCCCAGCGCAGGCCACCGTAAGTGCCCGAGGTGCTGCCGAGCTGCACCAGCAGGAGGTGGTCGATGTCGCCGCCGGCGCTCAGCGTCGCGGTCAGGAGCGGGACCATGACCTCGGTCTGGTCGGGGCGCGGTGCGGCGGGCATGGCGAGGGTGCAGGCGGATGCCTCGGCGATGTCTGGAGCGTCAAGGTCCTCGGTGCAGGCCGGCGTGGCGCCGGGGCAGCTCTGCGCGGGCTCGGGTGCGAGCGGATCGCAGGGCGGTCGGTTGACGTGGAGTCGTGCCGAGGCGAACAGGTCGACGGGGTCGCACGGGTCGTCGCTGCGCCAGGTGCACGGGCGCGCTGAGGCGCGAAGACGCCACCGGCCACCGCCGACGCTCCCTGCGAAGCGCCCCAGCTCAGCCAGGTTCGCCGCCGTCCAGAGGGTCGTCGTGGGACGCTGTCCCGAGGCGAGCAGGATACGTCGGGTCCACGTCGCGAGCTCCTCGCCCTCGAGGTCGATCCACACCGTGTCGGGTGCACCCGGGGCGTACGTGACCTCGAGCTCCATGCGTTCGATCCGGCACGGAACGGCGCCGCGGGGCACGTCGAAGACCAGCTCGGTGGGGGAGCTGTTGTCGGCGGTCGGCGAGATGCTCGCGGTGGCGCAGGGAGGCAGGGTGGCCTCGGCGAGCGCGCTGCCAGGCGCGAAGCGTGGGTGCGGCGGCAGCGGCTGCGCGATGAAGACGGCCGCGGAGCTCTGGATGGCGCCCATCACGGTGGGGCGTGGAGGGGCGTCGTTGAAGGTCAGATCGCCGCCCCAGACCGCGCCGACATTGTCCATGATCTCAAAGGTCTGGTGGAAGATGAACGGGCGTATGCTGCCGTCGCGATCGATGTCGCGCCCATCGCGCTCGCCGGTCCCATAGAGGATGCTCACGGCGCGGTTGAAGCTGTGGCTGATGACGAGATCGGTCAGGCCGTCGTCGTTGAGGTCGGCGGCATACGGCGCGCCGGGACGGGAGAGGTTCGAGAAGGTGTGCTGCTCCTCGAATCGACCGTCGGCATCGCCGAACATCACGACGAGGCTGCTGCTGTCAATGCAGACCACCGCGAGGTCACCGTGGCCGTCGTTGTCGAAGTCGGCCGAGGCGAGGTAGGTAGGGCTGAGGCAGTCGAGGTGGTAGTGGTGCTCGCCGCCATCCTCGTCCGACTGCTGGCAATACGAGGGCTGATCGCGAGGCCGTGCCGGGCACTCTCCCGTCTGGGGATCCATCCGAATCCAGTCGTATTGGAGGTCGGTGCAGGTGCCAAGGGGCACGCAATGACCGGCGCCGCCGTCGTGGGTACCGGGCAGGCAGGGCATGGAGTCGGGCTGCCTCGGTGCGCAGACCCCATCGCCACGGTTGTAGGTGTCGGCGGGGCAGTTGTGGCGGACACAGCGGCCATTGGAGTCGAGGAAGGCGCTGGCGAAGCAGGTGCCGACGGGGATACAGAACGTGTCCCCCTCGACGCCGGGGTGGTAGTTGGCGCTGCAGGTCCCGGTCGGTACGCATGTGCTTTCCCCGCCGTCGATCATGCCGCGCCCGCAGACCGCATCAGGAACGCACCCCCCAGCGCCGTCCGGGCGTCTGCCATGGTACCGGTGGCGCTCGAAGGTGCCGCTCCCATCACCGATCAGCACATCCACAGCCCCGTCCGTCCCATCGACGACCAGGTCACCGAACCCGTCGGCGTTGACGTCGCGGATGATGCCGCTGAACGGCTCGCTGGAGAGCCTGAAGCTGTCGGCCGCCAGGAAGCCGCCGTCGCCGGTGCCGAGGAAGACGCTGACGTAGGTCCCGCCGATGACGAGGGCGTCCGGGATGGTGTCGTCGTTGACGAAGCCGAGGTCGATCGAGTTCGCGCGGTTGATCTGGCTCATGTTGAACGAGCGCGCCTCAAACACGCGCGGCGAGGTCTGCCGGAGGATCGAGAACGCCTCGCCGGCGGAGTTGGCGACGGCGATGTCGGGCAGGGTGGCGGGATCGTCGGCCTCATGGACCTGAAGGGTGAACGGGCGATAGTCGGTCTGAACCACGACAGGTGGCTCGAACTCGCCCGAGTCGAGGCCGTAGTAGATGGTGATCGCCGGGAAGTTGATGTTCGCGACAACGACGTCGCTGTTGCCGTCCTGGTCGAGGTCAGCGGAGGTGGTGCTGCTGGGGCGCTGGTTGCTGAGGCCGGAAGGCGGCGCCAGGCTCCCCGTCACGGAATAGCCTGGCAGGCGCTGGCCGTGGATCAGCCCGAGCTTGTAGCGCCAGCTGACGGGGTAGACCACGTCGAGCGCGTCGTCGCCGTCCACGTCGAGCACCGCGACGCGATTGCTCGCGATCGTGTTGTGGCGGTAGAGCTCGTCGAAGTCGCCGTCGCCCCGGCCGAGCAGGGCCGCGATCTCGAGCTGACCGTCCGCCACGCGCCGGCGGACGACGAGATCGAGGTAGCCGTCCTCATCGAGATCGCCAGACCACAGGTCCTCATTCTGACCCGGCGTGGGGATCTCGGTGGCGACGAAGCTGCCGTCGGGCTGGCCCTTATGGAGCTCGAGGCGGGAGCCGAAGCCGTTGACGGTCAGGATGTCGTCGAGGCCGTTGCCATCGAGGTCGCTGACGAGGAGGTCCCGGGGGAGGAAGCTGACCTCGAAGGAGCGCTCCGGTTCGAAGCCCCCTTGTCCGTCACCGAGGAACAGCTCGGCCGAGGTGCTGACGAGGGTCGTGGCGACGAGGTCGACGTGACCGTCGAGGTCGATGTCGGAGGCGGCGATGGCGCTGGGCACGAGGCCAAGCTCGTGGAGCTGCGGCTCGGAGAAGGTGCCGTCGTCCTGCTGGAGCAGCACGTGGATCAGGCCAGGCAGGAACGCGATCTCGGGGTCGGCACCGCTGAACAGGACGTCGAGGATGTTTCGGATGGCGGAGTGCTCGCTGACCGTGGCGAGGTCCACGCGTCCATCCCCGTTGAGGTCCGCGGCGACGCCGTGCACCACGAAGTCGAGCTCCGGGTCGCCGGAGCTCGGCGCGGGGGGCAGCTCGATGGCCTGTGTCCGGACAAAGCCGAGCGGGCCGCCCGGGGTGTCAACCGTGTTGAGGAAGACCTCTGCGCGGCTCCGAAAGGCGGGCGGGAACGCGGTGTCGTCGTACTGGCGGCTGAGCGCGATGACGTCGGGGTAGCCGTCGCCGTTGAGGTCGCTGATCACGCTGTAGACGGCGCTCTCGCCGAGCAGGCCGTAGGCGACGGGGGCGGTTCCTGGCGTGGTGCCGGGGATGTCTGTGTCGGAGCCCGTCTGGAACGGATCGTCGTGCAGGTCCACGATGCGGGGGCCAAGGCGCCGGATGTCGAGATCGGTCTGCGCGAACCGGTTGGCGAGGAGCTCCTGCCTGCCGTCGAGGTTGAAGTCGGCGGCGTCGAGGGCGCCGGGGTCGTAGAAGCTCCCCGCGGTGCTGATGCCGTTCAAGCCGAGCTGAGCGCCGGTGGGATCGACGTCGCCCGCGCGTGCGCCGTAGTCGCTGCGACGGAACGCGTTGATGGACATGGGTCCCTCGGCGCCTGCCGCGAAGCCGTCGATGACGAGGGTGTACGCGCCGGCCGGGAGCGTGATGGGGTCGTGGTTGGCGCCAGGGGGGGTGTTGATCTCAAGGTGGTTGCCCGTGCGGCAGCCGAGCTCCCTGCCGGCCGAGTCGAGCACATAGCCGACCACGCCGAAGTTGGCGGCGACGTCGATGACGATGGGCTCGTCGATGGTGACGGAGAGGGCGTAGATCACCTCCGGCACGTTGGAGCCGCCGCAGCTGCCGACCTTGAAGCCTGGGCGCCCGGTGGTGTCGATGTGCTGGCGCAGGATCTTGTGGTCGAGGGACAGGGGGGTGTCGGGGGTGCCACCCGAGCAACGGATGCCGAGTCCAGGCAGTCCGGCCTCCTCCTGCATCGGGTTGTAGACCGAGGGGCAGTTGTCGAGGCCGTTGACGATGGTGTCCTGGTCAAGGTCAGGGTCACACGCGTCGCCGAGGTCGTCGCCGTCGAGGTTGGCCTGGCCGGGATTGTAGACGAGGGCGCAGTTGTCGATGGCGTCGATGGTGCCGTCACCGTCGGTGTCGGGGCGAGTCAACGGGGAGAGGATCGCGACCGTGGTGTTGGGGTCGATGTTGATTTCAATATTATCTATTACTGTAAAGAAGGTCTCATGATTTTGAGAAGGTGATATTTGTATTTCAGTTGGAAAATATCCTGATTTGCTGAATTGAATGGTCAGTTCAGTTCTGTAGACACTCAGCGTGAAGTTGCCGATATCATCGGTCGTGTCGGAGTCGAGCAGGCTGCCGCTGGCGAACGCGCGCACGACGACGCCACCGGGCGGGCTGAGGTCCGCGACCCCTACGCGACCGACGAGCCGTCGTGGCCGCGGCTGCAGTCTGACCTCGCCGAGCGCGTTGATGCCGGGCGCGACGTTCAGCGCGCGGACGTACGACTCATGGTCGGGTTGGTTGATCTCGACGAGGTACAGCTCGGGTTGAGCGGAGGGAATGGAGAACGTGCCGTGCGTGTCTGCGGAGGCGAAGGTCGTCAACGTCTCGTAGCGGCCGACGACCTTGACCTCCGCTGGCCTGGACCAACCCGTCGGATCGAAGTCGCTGCTCAGGGTGCCCGTGATGGTCGCGCTTCGCTCCACGGGGAGGCTGACGGTCAGCCCTTCGTTGACGGGGCGGTCTGTGCCCCCGACATCGGTCGTGAACTGCTGCGTGTCGCCGTGCCAGGTCAGGTCGAGGCTGGCTGGGCCGAAGCCCTCCTTGAGAAACTCCAGACGCGTGTCGGTGC
>Ga0210033_1000989_pt1 | contig 27000 bp, 30 predicted proteins | sample CryGeymeta201501_FD_185465 | JGI IMG/M metagenome (GOLD analysis project Ga0210033, IMG submission 185465) | Groundwater microbial communities from Crystal Geyser aquifers in Utah, USA - Crystal Geyser metaG 2015-01 (SPAdes) (version 2) | ecosystem: Environmental > Aquatic > Deep subsurface >... | reverse complement strand
CTTCATCGGCTAGGGCATCACGGGCAGTTCGGACGGTGCGGTTTGCGGATCGAGCCCAAAACCACGGACCAGCGCTGCCACCAGCACCGGTGCCACGACGGCGGTCTCACCCGATCCGCCGCAGTCTAACAGCTGGGTCACCGCCAGCCCCTGATAGCCGCAGGGATTGATCCGCAGAAACGGCGTCAGATCCATACCGATATTGAACGCCAGGCCATGAAACACGCAGCCACGACGCACCCGCAAACCGAGCGCCGCGATCTTGGCCGCACCGACATAAACCCCCGGCGCGCCGTCACGCCGCTCGGCGCTGACGCCGTAATGCGCGCAAGTATCGATGATCGCCTGCTCGATCCGCGACACCAGCTCTTTGACGCCAAAGCCAAGCCGCCGCAGATCGATCAGCGGATACAGCACAATCTGGCCGGGACCGTGATAGGTCACCTGTCCGCCGCGATCCACCGGCAGCACCGGAATATCGCCCGCCGCCAACACATGCTCGGGCTTGCCGGCCTGGCCCAGGGTAAAGATCGGATCGTGTTCGAGCAGCCAGATTTCATCCAAGGTGTGCGCATCGCGGAGATCGGTAAAGCGCTGCATCGCCCGCCACACCGGCGCATACGGCTGACGGCCCAAATAGCGAACGCGGACTCTCGGCAGCGCCTTCATCGGCGATGAGCCAGGCGTTGGCGGGCGCTCATCACAGCAGCCATTTCACCGCCGGATGCGCCCGCAGATCGGCGACGATGGCATCGTAAGTCGCGCGATCCGGACACAGAAAACTCAACGTAATCGCCACGTATTTGCCACCCGCCGATGGCCGACAACCAAGCGCACCGGCCAGCAAACGCAACTCGCGCGCCGCCAGCAACTGCGGAATCTCCGCCGCCAAGTCGGCCTCCGCCAAGGCAAACGCAGTCAGCTCAAAACAGCCGGGAAAGCTGAAGCCGGCGGCGCCGGGTGCGATCAAGGGATCGTTCATTTGCTTCTCGTTGGCCAGCCAGTGCAACCGATCATGATGGAATCCTCAGCCACTGGTGCGCAATCGCGCGCTGGATTTTACTGCCGCGGCGGCTTGAAACCACAACGCCGCCCGCCACCTCACCGAACTACGCTGGCAACTCCTGCCAGCGCCTGGTTGTCTGGATCAGCCGTCGCCAAAGTGGGCGACCAACAACGCGATTCGGCCAAGTCGACAGTAGCCGAATCAAATTGCACCCGCAGGCCAGGTTCGCCGAATACCGCCCAGTGAAGTCCGCCCTGGTTGCCGTTGATCGCCTGCGCTGTTTCGGCGCTACAGCGCCGAAAAGTCTGCTGGCGCGAGAACCCAGCACACCAACCAGTGCCCAGATATTTGGCCTGTGCTTCCTTCAAGGTCCAATAGGTGTAGAAGCGATCACTTCGCTCTGCCAGTGGCGCCTTTTGCAGCGCAGTATTTTCATCCGGCGAAAAACTCAACTTCGCCATTTGCACGAAATCCCGCGGGCGCGCGTCAACTTCCAGATCCAGCCCGATCGCGGTGCCGGCAATGGCGCATCCTACCCAGTCGCCGCGGTGGCTCAAGGAGACCGAGAGCACGCACCGAGCGCGCTTCGGCGCCAGCAAAATGGGCGCGCCGTGCGGGCCGCAGCAGAGCCCCCAGGCCGCCGCCTCGCCGCCACCGATGGCGGCGGCCAGATGTCTGGCCAAACCGTGTCCGGCAAGGAACTGGCGCCTGCGCGTTGGCGCCGTGATCAGCGCCAAGCGGTCACGCTCCTGCCGATTGAGCCAAGTCAATACCTCGGCTTCGGCCGCTGGCGAAAACTCTGAAAGCAGCGCCAAGCGGACCGTAGCCGCGCCCATGCCCACTCAGTGTCCTTGGACTTTTGCGTATTTGCCCTTGAGCGCGATGCCAGCGACGAACGCACCGGCGTGGCATTGCACGGTGACCGGATCCGCTTGCCGCTGCTTTTTGTAATAACTGATGATCTCGACCACAGCGTTGGCGCCCCTGGCGCGGGCTTCGTTTTGCAGGGCCAGCAGGGCGGTGATCAGCACCCAACGGCACGCTTTCGCGTCACTTTTGCCGGCGGCGTTGGTCTTGCGATTGGTAACGCCCTCGCCCATTCGCTCCAAGATCATCGGCGTGGCCGCTCCGGCCAGATAAAAACTGACACTGCCGTCGATCTGACCCGCCGACTTGGCAGCAGCAATGGTGTCCCTCAGGTTCACTGACACCACCGAATTGCGCGCACACGCCGCACCGGTGGCAAAACAGCTGGCAAGCAATAGCAAAGTACGAATCGATAAACGCATGACGAGCTCCATTGAAAGCGAAAGATCTAAAAACTACCGGATTGGCAAGGGGAAAATGGACTCAAAAAAGTGTCGGCATCTGATCGAAAGTGAACCACGACGACACCGATCCAGGCGGCGCGAACCCGCCGAACAAGCGCGCAGTTGCGGTGGTGCCGACCTGGCTCCGGTCGGTAATGCCCCACCGATCAATGGCCCCAACGGCGCAGTACCAGCGATGTGTTGATGCCGCCAAAGGCGAAATTGTTGCTGACAACATATTCGCCCTGCAAGCGACGACCAGCGCCGACGATGTAGTCCAGCGTACCGCAGAGTGGATCGATTTCGTCCAGATTGAGCGTCGGCGCATACCAGTCATTGCGCATCATTTCATAACTGATCCAGGCTTCCAGCACACCGCAGGCACCGAGCGTGTGGCCAGCATAGCTCTTCAACGAACTGATCGGCATACGCTCACCAAACACCCGCTGGGTGGCCAAGGTTTCGGCGATATCGCCATGTTCAGTGGCGGTGCCGTGGGCATTGACGTAGCTGACGGCGGTGGCCGGTATGCCCGCGTCGAGCAACGCCAGGCGCATGGCGATCGCCATGGTGTCGGCGTTGGGCCTGGTGACATGCTGGCCATCGCTGTTGCTGCCGTAGCCGACAATTTCAGCGTGAATCTTGGCGCCGCGTGCGCGCGCATGCGCATAATTCTCCAGCACCAGGGTGCCGGCGCCTTCGCCGACGACCAGACCGTCGCGCTGTCGATCAAACGGCCGTGGCGTCAACGTCGGCGTGTCGTTGCGGGTGCTGGTGGCAAACAGCGTGTCGAACACCGCGACACCGGTGACATCCAGTTCGTCTGCACCACCGGCCAGCATCACATCCTGATAGCCCGCCTTGATGGTCTCGTAGGCACTACCGATGCCCTGGCTGCCGGAAGTGCAGGCACTCGAGGTGGTGATGACGCGACCGGTGATGCCAAAGAACACGCCGATATTGACCGCTGCGGTATGGCTCATCATCTTGATGTAGGTATTGGCGTTGATGGTCTGGGTGTTCTTCTCCAGCACCATCCGACCGAAATCGCTCATCGACGCCGGCGTGCCCGCCGACGAGCCATAGGCAATTCCGACGCGACCGCCATGCAACAGCGGATCGCCGAGCAATCCGGCATCGATCAGCGCCAACTCGCTGGCGCGCGTCGCCATCAATGCCACCCGCCCCATGCTGCGGGTGCTCTTGCGGTGATAGTGCTCGGGAAGTTCAAAGTCGGCGGCGGGCACCGCAAGGTGACTGTTGAGGCCCTTGTAAATGGACCAGTCGTCGTAGCTGCGCACGCAATTGCGGCCGCTTTTGAGCGTTGCCAGCACGGTCGGCCAATCGTGGCCCAATGGGCTGATGGCACCCGCGCCGGTGACCACGACACGCACCATCAGATCATCCCCCCATTTACCGAAATAACCTGTCGGGTGATGTAGCCGGCATCAGCCGACATCAAGAAACTACACAGCGCCGCCACTTCCTCGGGTTGACCGACGCGGCGCAGCGGGATCATTTTTAGCGCTTCTTCGATGATTTCGTCGCCTATCATGTCGGTGGCAATCAACCCCGGTGCGATGCAGTTAACGGTGATTTCGCGCTTGGCCAGTTCCAGTGCCAGCGCCTTGGTGGCACCGATAATACCGGCCTTGGCGGCACTGTAATTGGTCTGCCCGCGATTACCGACCAAGCCGGAAACGGAGGCAATGGTGACAATGCGCCCCGGCTTGCGTCGGCGCACCATCGGCATGATCAGCGGATGCAGGAGGTTGTAAAAACCGTCGAGGTTGGTGCGGATCACGCTATCCCATTCCTCGCCGCTGAGCGCCGGGAAAGCGTTGTCTTTGGCAATACCGGCATTGCAAACCACACCGTAATAGGCACCGTTGGCTTCGACATCGGCGAGCAGAATGCGCGCGCAGTCATCGCGATCCATCAGATCAAAACGCAAGACCCGGGCGACCCGGCCGATCTCGCTGATCGCAGCCGCCGTGTTGGCGGCGTCATCGATGCGATTGCGGCAGTGGACGACGATATCGAAACCATCACGCGCCAAACGCAGCGCAATCGCGCGACCGATACCGCGGCTGGCACCGGTGACCAGAATGGTGGCGGTGGTGGTCATCGCGTCTGGCTCTCCAAAAAGGTCGGATCTTGCGGCTCAAACACCGCCAAATTGGCCTGCGCAATGGCTTCATCACCGATCAGGATTCGGCAGGAAAACATGCCCATGCCATCGTTGTCGAAAAGCTCGCAGTGCGCCTCGATGCGGAGTTGCGTACCGAACGCAAACTGCGACCGCGCGCACTGGTAGCGACGACTGCCCAGCAAGAATCCCATCTGCACCGGCACCTTTCGGCGTCGCGCCCGGCAGCCAGACCAGGCCGCGATCGCCTGCGCCATGTACTCGATGCCCAGCCACCCGGGTACGCCAGTGTCACTGGCAAACGGATGGTCAATGCGGATCTCCGCCGCAACTACCACGTGGTTGGCATCACAGGCCAACAGGCGGTCGACCAAGCGCATCGCGCCGCGATGTGGCACCACGTCATCAATGGTTATTCCGCGCAAGTCCACTTTAGGGCAACTCCTGTTCAACCCGGTCCCACGATCAACACCGCATTACTGCCGCCGAAGGCAAAACTCTGGCTCAACAACAGGCCTGGCAGCTTGGCAAAGGCTTCGCCCGGGCGCGCCAGACGGAGGGTCGGCAAGGCCGGATCGACGGCACCATCCCACCAATGCGGCGGCAGCCGCCAGCGTGGATTGTCCACCAAAGTCATCCAGCAGATCGCGGCTTCAATCGCACCGGCGGCACCGAGGGTGTGACCGGTCAACGGCTTGGTCGAACTGGAAGCGGTTTGCAAACCGAACAAGTCGGCAACGACCTGGGCCTCCATCGCATCATTGTGCTGGGTCGCGGTGCCGTGAAGGTTGATGTAGTCGATCGCCTTGGCCGCGACCTGCGCGCGCGCCAGCGCCTGCAAAATGGCGCTCCGCGCACCGTGGCCGCTCGGGTCGGGTGCCGACATGTGGTAAGCATCCGAACTCTCGCCGCAACCCGCAAGCCTGACCGGACCAGCTTCACGGCTCATCAGAAACAGCGCCGCACCCTCGCCAAGGTTGATGCCGCAACGATTGGCGGAAAATGGTTCGCAGCGCGTCGCCGAGACCGACTCCAAGGCGCTAAAGCCAGCGATGGTGACCGCGCACAGGGAATCGGCACCGCCAGCCAGCACCACATCGGCCAGCCCCGCACGCAGTAGGCGGGCACCGGCAGCGAGGGCTTTGGCACTGGATGAGCAAGCGGTAGAGATCACATGCGCTGGCCCGCAAGTACCCAATTCGTGTGCCAGAAACTGCGCCGGAGCGCCCATTTCTTGCTGCGCGTAGTGGTAACCCGGCGGCCACTGGCCATGCTGCTGCAGGTGTCGATGGGCGTGCTCACTGGCCGCCAAACCGGAGGTGCTGGTGCCAACAATAATGGCCACCCGATGCGCCCCGTGCCGATCGATGGCAGCGTCGATCAGCGGTCGAATTTGCGCCAGACAGGTACGTAGCAGCGCGTTGTTGCGACCGCGCAGCGTATCCGGCAAATCGCTCACCGATGCCAGAACATCGGTCACCGCGCCGAGTGCCAGCCTGCGGCCGGGAGTAAATTGATCGGATAGCAACACGCCGTGGGGTCGATCCTCGGCAAACACCGCTTCGGCAACCGCCCGCCGACCGGTGCCCAAGGCGCAGACGATCCCGAGTGCGTTCAAAAATACGCTGTTGGCGGCGGCCATCAGGATCCCGCGTCGGTGATCGGCAGCGAAATGATGGTCAAGGTAAAGCCTTCGCGGTGTTGTTCGATGTCGATCTGCCCGGCGGTCGGAAAGCGAATGTCGGTCACGATTTCGTCACCATAGCGAAGCTGTCTGCCGGTTGCCGTTGGCTGCAAACGCCAGCCCGGCGGCAGCGCCGCGTTGATCGCCGACAACGGCCACCAAGCCAATTGCAGATCGCCGAGTACGCGCTCACCCTGCACGGCGGCGGACAGCCAGTCGGCACGCCACTGTTGCAGGTGCTTGCCGTCCCAGCGCAGACGCAGCACCGACTGTCCGGCCATTTGGATCGCCAAGCGGACTGCTTCGGCATCGACTTCCAACAAGGCATCCGCCGATTGGGTTTCGCCCTTGCCGGAAAATCTCAGTTGCTGCTGTAGTGCCAGGCCGCGACCAAGGCTGGCGGGTGACAATTGCAGCAGCGCTGGCGTGGCCGATGGCAACGTCGTCCGCACAGCACAGGCAGTGAGCAAGCAGCTGACAGCGAGCACGCCCACACGCCGCATCACCGCGCCGCCACCAGCGGTTTGCGCGCCGCGACGTTGACCAGCGTTTCATTTCTCTGGCCAAAGGCTTTGGGCTGGCGCATACCCCAACGCTCAAGCAAACCAAAATCGCTGGAACGGCTCCACCACAGGTAAGGGTAGGAGACGTTGCGTTCGGAAAAAACGAAGCCCTGACCGCGCAGCATCGACAAATAGGCCTCGGCGCTCTTTTGGACCTGCATCGGATGGCGAAATAGCCAGCGGATCACCCAGGTATCGATGAAGAACCGCGTCGATTCGGCGAACAGCAGCAGGCCGCCGGGCTTGAGCACGCGCCAAAACTCAGCGAGCGCTCGCTCCTGTTCGACCAAATGGTGAAAGGTCTGGTGGCAGAACAACAGATCGACACTGCCATCGGCAAGATCGATCGCGGCACAGTCGCCGCAGATCAATTGCACGTTTTGCCCTTGCTGCACGGCCTCGGCCCGCGCAAGTTCCAGGCTGAGCGGGTCGGCGTCGAGGCCAATCCACCGCGCCGGTCGAAACGCCGCGTCGAGCAGCGCCAGCGACTTGCCCTGACCGCAGCCGACATCCAGCAAAACCGGTGCTTGCGGGAGCGGATCGTCGATCAAGGATTTCAGATCGTTGATCGCTACCCGCAGCACCTGCTGCCGCCAGGTGCGACTGCGCAGAAACCAAAAACCAAAGCGGGTTTCTTCAACGTAAGTCGCGGCTGGTCGGCTCATAGTGGGTCCTGGTGATGGCGGGTCGCGGCGCTGTCGATCAAGCCGGAAAGGGGTAGCGGCGATTCGCCAGGCGCCGTCTCGACGACGGCACTGGTGGCCAGCACGGCGAGCGTAACCGAAGCCGCCAGCGGGGTCGTAGCAGCGCCAGTAGCGGCCGGTTCTTGGTCGCCGCTGGTATCGCCCAAATGCGGCTGGGCAGCGGCGGCGATCAACCCGAACACAATTCCTCCAGCACCGCCAAACGCCGCTGCGGCTCGGCGACGTAGGGATTGTTCTGATCCCAGGCATAGCCTGCAAGAATCGAGCTGAGCATGCCGCGAACCGTCGTCGAAGCGTGCGCAAAAAAAATGATTTTCTGGAAGCTGCCGCTATACCAGGCATCGACAAACGCGCGAAAGGTGTCCACCCCTTTGCGCAAGGGTTGGTCATAGTCGGCCTGCCAATCCACCTGCTCGCCAGCGAACTGGCGGCGCAAACAGGCGCTGGCCAAACTGGCTGACTTGAAGGCGATGGTCACCCCCGACGAAAACACCGGGTCGAGGAACTCGCCGGCGTTGCCCAGCAATGCATAGTGGTTTCCCCACAACGCCTCGACGTTGGCCGAATAGCCGACAATCTGTCGCGCCGGCGTATCCCAGCGGGCGTTGGCCAGTAACGCCGACAAGCCGGCGACTTCGCCAACAATCGCGCGCAGGCGATCAAGATCGCTACCAGCGTACTGCGCCAAGTACTCGGTGCCGGCAACCACTCCCAGCGAGCAACGGCCATTGGAAAAGGGAATCGTCCAAAACCATACATCGCAATGTTCTGGATGCACGGTGATCAGAATCTTGTTGCGGTCAAAGCTGGCGCCGGGCGCAAGACCATCCTGCAGATGGGTAAAAATAGCGCCGCGAACCGGAAAGTTGGACGGGGTTTCCAGCTTGAGCAGTCGCGGCAAAATACGACCGAAGCCGCTGGCATCCAGCAGAAACTGGGCTTCGACTTGGTATTCCACGCCGCCGACATCGCGGGCCACCACTTTTGCCGTGGCGCCGGTGACATCCACGGCAATGACTTCATGGCGATAGCGTATTTCGGCACCGGCGCGCTCGGCGGCGTCGGCCAATATTTTGTCGAAAGTCGCCCGTTGCACTTGGTAGGTGGTACCCCAGCCTGGGGAGAATTTCTCACGGAAATCAAATTCGGCGTGTTGGTCACCACAAGCGAACGCGGCGCCATTCTTGAACTGAAAACCCGCTTCCACGACATCGCGCAGCATACCGGCGGCTTCGAGGTATTCCATGCTCTGCGGCAGCAGGCTTTCGCCAATCGAAAAACGTGGAAACTGCTCGCGTTCGAGCAGCAGAACCTGCCGACCCTGTTGCCGCAACATGCCTGCGGCAACCGATCCCGCCGGGCCCGCGCCGATAATCAATATTTCAGTTTGTTCCTTGCGCATGGCTAGTTCTCATGGTTCGTTTGCGATGGGAGCGGGGTGGATCGGATCGCCGCATTTGAAAGCGCTGGCGGCGGTCGGAATAAAGGTGACAAGAGCCAAACCAGGCCGATGCCGAACAGCAGGGTCAAACCAAAAGTTCGCAACGCCGGTGTCGCCGACAGCGCCAGCAAGCCAAAAGCCAACAGCGTGCTGGCGGCGCCCAAACAGACCGCCAGCCAACTGGCACCATCACCGTCGTGTTCCAGCAAAAAGATGCCGTAATCGATGCCCATGCCGAGCAGCATCAACAGCGCCAATACGCTGAATAAATCGAACGGTTCGCCCAACCACGCCAAAGCCGCAACCGTGACCACACCGGCCACTGCGGTCGGCAGCAGCGCACGCCAGGCCAGGCGTCGATAGCGCAGCGCCAATACCAGCACGACGCCCGCAAACCCGGCCACCAACAGCCACGCCATCATCGCGCGATAGTGACCAAGCAATCGGGAAATATCGCTGGTGCGATCGATCCAGCGCACGCCTGGAATGGTCTTTGCCTGGGCGCTCAATAGGCCAAGATCGGCGCCCGGACCGACGCCATTGAGCATCACGACACTTGCCCAGTCGGTGCCCACCGCGCCAAGCCAGCGCGACCGAAACGGCGCCGATAGCGGTTGCCGCAACCAATCCTCCAGGGTTAGATCGGTCGCCGCGAACGCCGGTCGGGTGATCGTCTCACCGACCACGCCGGAGACCTTGGTCAACACGCTCGATTCGGCGGCCGCGGTCAACCCGGCATCGGCGTGTTGCCGGGCCAACGATGGCACCCAATCGGAAGTCGCGCGATAGCCCTTCAATTGCTGCTGGCTGACCAGTTGGTCGAGCTTCGCGGTGAGCGCCTCTTCGCGCTGGAGCACTTGTTCCACCGAAGCGCCTCGCACCAGGTAAAACTGTGCCGGACTGGGCAAGCCGAGCAATTGATCGATCTGCTGTTGCTGTCGCACCAGTGCCACCGGTGACTTTTGCAAACTGCGCAGATCGTCGTGAATCTGGATTCGTTGCAGGCCAAGGAGCGTAAACACCAGCAGCGCAACGGCAAGCAGCCAAGTAAACCGTTGCCGGTTCGGCAAGCGTGGCCAAGCCTGCAACGAAGCGGCAATGGCATTGCCGAAGCGGCTAATCGGTCGCGGCCGCTGATCCAGCCAGGGAAACCAGCAGGCCACAGTGGCAAAGGCGGCCATCAAACCCGCTGTCGAAAATACCGCCATTTGGCGCAAGCCCGGAAACGGTGCCGCCGCCAATGCCAGGTACGCCAAGGCACTGGTGACAAAGGCCAGCGTCAAACCCGGCAACAGGTAGTACATCAAACCATGCGAACCAAGATCGCGATGCCGCTGACGGCTGGCGAAATAGTGGATGCCATAGTCCTCGGCGACACCAACCAGACTGGCACCAAACACCAACGTAAGCAGGTGCACTTTGCCGAATACCAGTGCTGTGACACTCACGCCGGCGGCCCAACCGATGGCCAAAGACAGCGCCACCAGCGCCAATGGTCGAAGACCGCGAAACGCCAGCCACATCAGCAGAATCACCGCCAGAAACGAACCCAGGCCAATGGTGTTCATCTCCCAATTGGCGCGCGCTGCGGCCGCCTCTGCATGCAACGGCACGCCGGCACGCAAGATCTTCACGGTCGGCACCAGCGCTCGCGCCTGCGCACTGGCGCGGTCGAGGGCGCGCTGAATCGGTGCCTTGCCATTGAACTTGAAAGCAGCGGCTGGCGACTCATACGACAGGATGATCCAGTCGCTACCCGCCGCCGCAATGCTCGCCATACCGTCGCGCTCGCTGATCCCTGACCCAATTCGTTGTTGCCACCAGTCCGGCCATAGCGCCAACGGATCCGCTTGCCATGCCGTTGCACCGCCGGTGACGCCGGGACCATAAAGATTGGCCAGCGCCCGGTCAGCCAACGCCGCCGGATCGGGTTGTCGTAGCGACGCGCGTTGCGACGGCGTCAGCAGACGATCACGATACGGTCGATAAAACGCCAACGTCGCCGCGCCGTGCTCGGCGGCGCCAACCGGTAGCAAACCCGCCGACTCGGTTTGCAGCGCAGCGACGAAGGCGTGCGCGGCGCTCAGTGTTGTTGCCCAGCTCGGGCCACTCAATACGACCACAATCGACCGCGTCGCGGCATCGCTGATGCGCTCGGTTGCCGCCGCCAACACCGGATCGGCTTGCTCGCGCGGCAGCAGGGTGAGTAAATCGCTATCGAGTTTCGGCGCCGACCAAAACTGCAGTTGATGCGCGGCCAAGGCGAGCACCAACGCCAGCCAAACCCAAGCCGCCCAGCGCCAGCGGCGGCGCAATTCAGCGGCAGCGGCGGCGGACTCACTCAAACTGCTGTGCCTCGGCAATGTCCAGCTCGGCCGGCGTGTCACGCAGATCCAGGAAGCGAATTTCGGTGTGGTCGCCGCTGCGCTCTTCGATTCGAATGGTTTCGACGTTGCGATCTCCCTGCAACGCAATCCGCCGGAAGGCTTTTTTCAATGCTCCGGTTCGCGGCAACAGCTCAAGCTGCCAGCGGCCATCTGCCAGCTCGGATGGTTTGATCTCAAATTGTTCGGCCAGGGTAACCGTGTCCCCAGTCAGCAAGGCCAGCATCAGCGTGGGTGCGGTGCCAACGCCAGGCGACCCGGCCGCCGCCACCCGTTTTTGCGCGCCATCGGCGCCGGTCGTGGTCAGCAGGTGTTGCTTGGTAATGACGATGCTGGAGGCAAATGGTTTACGCGTATTCCAGACCACGCCACGATCCCGCGCGAGCAGAAAATCACCGCTCGATTGAAGTGAATGGCGAAATCCTTTCAGTTGCTTTTCTTGCTCAAAAGATCCGCGCAAGACCGGGGTATCGGCAAGCCGACCACGAATGTCGGTTGTCGGGGCGACCGCCGACGCGACCAAGCTGATCGACAGCAGGGCGGTCTGCATCGCCGCTCGGATCAGTCGCTGGGCGCGGCTCATGACGTCGGCAAGCCCAGGCGCGCCAACAAAACCGCTGGCGAGGCGTAGCACATTTCGCCGGTCGCCACGCTGACCGCTACCTGGATGGTATGCGCGCGGGTCAACAACAAAGCGGTTTCGGCATCACGAATCTGGTAATCGATACGCAAGCGGTGCTCCCATTCGGTGATGCGGGCGCGGACTTTCAACTTCTGTTGGTAGTGGGCGGAACGCAGATACTTTGCTCGCAAATCAACAATCGGCCAGTGGTAGCCAGATGCGTGCATCTGCGGAAAATCGTAGTCGAATCGTTGCAGCAAGGCGCAACGCGCCAGCTCAAAGTATTTGAAATAGTGCCCATGCCAGACCACAACCATTGGATCCAGATCGTGAAACGCTGGCGTCAGCTCGATTTCATGGCTCAAATCAAGCGTCATACAATCCCCAAGATTCGCTGCGGATGGCGGCGATCAAGCCAAGCAACTCATGGTCCAGCGCGCGGTCTTCGACAATCAACGGCAGCCGCGTCGCCAGGTTGGCGTGCATCTCTGAAAGCGCCGCGCCCAGCACCAGATCCGGCTGCAAGCGCTGACGCAGCGTGATCCCCTGGCGCGCGGTAATCAGCAGCGCCGCGACCACCTGTTCGGTGAGTTCCAGCACGCGCAGGCAATCACGCGCTGCAATCGTGCCCATGCTGACTTTGTCCTGGTTGTGGCATTCGGTGGAACGCGAAAACACCGACGCCGGCATCGTCAATTTGAGCGCTTCTGCGGTCCAAGCCGACACGCTGATCTGTAACGCTTTCAGACCATGATTGATGGCGGCGCGGGGGCCGGTTGCAGCCGACAGGTTGGCCGCCAAGCCGTGGTTGTAGCGGGCGTCCACCAATAGCGCCATCTGCCGATCCATCAGATCGGCGAGGTTGGCAACCAGGTTCTTCATCGCGTCCATGGCAAACGCAATGTGGCCACCGTAGAAGTGCCCGCCATGCAACACCAGTTCCAAATCCGGCTCAATAATCGGATTGTCGTTGGCGCTATTGAGCTCGTTTTCGATGGTGTCACGGAAAAACGGCAAGGCGTCTTCCAAGACCCCGATCACATGCGGTGCGCAGCGCAACGAATAGCGATCCTGCAGGCGCTGGTCGTTGCGACTCGGTCGATCCGAGTTCAGATCGCTACGTAGCCGCGACGCAACGCGCTGCAAACCGACATGCGGTTTTACGGCGAACAACGGCGCGTCGAAATGGTGGGCATTGCCGGCACTGGCCAGCACATTGAAAGCGGTCACCCGGGTACACAGCCGCGACAAGTAATCGGCACGCCGCCAGGCCAGACAGGCCAACGCGGTCATTACTGCCGTGCCATTCATGATCGCCAGGCCTTCTTTGGGACGCAGCTGCAACGGCGCGCGACCATGGCGCGCCAACGCCACCGCGGCTGGCAATACCTCGCCCGCCAGCATGACCTCGCGCTCGCCACACAACACCGCCGCCAAATACGACAGCGGCGTGAGATCACCGCTGGCACCCACCGATCCCTCGGCCGGAATGCGCGGCAGAATGTCATATCGCAGCAATGCTTCGATCTGCTCGAGCAGGCCGATGCTGACGCCGGACACGCCTTGCGCCAGCGACACCAGGCGCGCCACCAACACCGCGCGCGCCTCGTCGGCATCCAGAAATCGACCCAGACCGCAACCGTGGTAGGTATACAAATGGTGCGGCAACTCGGTCACCAACTGCGGTGGAATCGTCACCGTGCAGGAGTCGCCATAGCCGGTGCTGACGCCATAGACCACGCCATCTTCGGCGATCAGTCGATCGACGAAGGCCGCACCACGGCCAATGCGGGCGCGAAACGCCGGGTCGCTGTTCAGTTCTACGCGGCGTTCGCGGCGCGCCAGCATGACCACGTCTTCGATGCGCAAGCGACCAGCGCCAACGGTGATGGGCAGTAAATCAGTTCGAATCGGTGGCATGGGTGGTTTGGTCCCAAAATGGAAAAAAATTGAACCAGTCGTAGGGCGAACGGTGCAGCTGGGTTTCCATCCAGCGGGCAAACTCGCTGGCGTAAGCAGCCAGCGCCAACTCGCGCGATGCGCGCGGCAAGATGACGCGATCAGCCAGCTTGTGAATGTCCACTTGATAGTCGCCGCCACCGCCGTTGCTTTGGTGCAGGCAACTGATGCAATAAGCCGGGCAACCCAGCAACGAGGCCAGCAAATAGGGTCCGATCGGCAGTGGTGCCGGGTGTCCCAGAAACGGCACCCAGACCACCCGATCACCATGCACCGGCACCCGGTCGCCAGCGATCGCGATCAACTCACCAGCGGCAACCCGCTCCGCCAGCAGTACCGCGGTAACCGGGGAAAAATCCGCCACCTGCATAAAATGCACCGTCGCCTGCGGATTGACCCGGCGTCGCAGCCGATTGAACTGTTCGGCGTGCGCGGTGTGCACGAGCATGGTGATACGCAAACCAGCACGATGATCGGCAGCGACTTGGAGCAATTCCAGACAGCCCATGTGCGCGGTCACCAAGACCGCTCCCCGGCCAGCGCGGCTTTCGGCAAACATCGTTTCGTGACCCTGAAATGGTAGTTGGTCGGCACGGTAGTCACCGCCCATGGCCAGCACCTTGTCGAGCACGGTTTCGGCGAAGCGCAGCAGGTGGCGAAAACTGTGGCCAATCCCCGGCACGCTGTCAAAACACTGCTGGCTGGCGTGCAGACGCTGCAAATACTGGGCCGACGCCCGCCGCGCCAACGGCCGTGTCAGCCAGTAATAGAGCACCACCGGCAGCAGGCAGAGGCGAAACGGCAGGCGGCCGAGGTAGTGGTGCACACCTTGGAGCAACCGAATGCCGACCACGAAAGTGCTTTCACCAATATTGGCCCAGTGCTGACTCATGCGCGCAGCTTACGCCACAGCAGCAACGGCAGGCGCCACAACATGCCGAAGAACAACTTGGTGTGCAGGCGCGAAATGCTCAAGTTGTCGCGCCAAAAACTGAAGTGCGAAACGCCATCCGGTGGGTAGATTACCGGGGTGCGACGATTACGAATTTTCAAGCCGCGCCAATGCAAACGGACCAGGATTTCGATATCGAAATCCATCCGTCGGCCAATCTGCACAGTGTCCAGCAGCGCCAGGATCGGCGGTAGTGGATAGACCCGGAAGCCGCACATTGAATCACCGATGGCAAACGACAAGGTGTTGATCCAAACCCAGAGATGGGTCAGGTAGCGTCCAACCAGTCGGCCCCGGGGAACGGAACGGTCGAACGCCGGTGTGCCAATGATGACCGCGTCCGGAAATGCGCGCGCCTCGGCAACAAAACCGGCAATGTCGTTGACTTGGTGTTGACCATCGGCGTCGATCTGCACGGCATGGGTGTAACCCAGTCGACCGGCTTCGCGCAAACCGGCGATCACAGCGGCGCCCTTGCCTTGGTTGCTGGGTAGCCGGATCAATCTCACCTGACCGTCTTCAGCGGCGGCAAGATTCGCGAGGATCGCCGCGCAACCGGGTTCGGAACCGTCATCCACCAACAAACCCGGCAGCTGTTGCGCGCGCACACCAGCGACCATCCTGCCAATCGCCTGCCCATGATTGAACACCGGGATCACCACCACCACCGAAAATGCCCCAGGCACCACTGACTGCGGCGGCGCGTTCATTGCGCAGCAGCCGCGAACCACAGGCGGCCACTGGCGTGGGTACCCAAAGTCGACGTGTAGCAAAAACCGAGCGTGGCCGTGGCAGCCTTCCAGCTCATCTGCAAATGCAGTTGGGCACCGGGTCGCACCAGTCGCTGAAATTTGAGCGCCTCGATCCGGACAAAGTGACCCGGTAGCGCAAACACCTCGCCGCCCCAGTGAATCGTCCAGTCGATCAATGCCACACCCGGCAATACCGGCAACGCCGGAAAGTGGCCGTCGAAGCACGCCAATTCGGCACAGACGCTGAACTCCAGCGCCGCGCTGTCAGCGTCCCGAACCAGCCAATGGATCGCTGGCAGCCGTGGCTTGAACAACGCCGCCAGCATCGCCTCGGTGGTTTTGGCCTGTGCATCGATCGGCAAAGTGTCGACAAAACGCCAGCGCCTTGGCAGGGCGATTGGGTCAATCCGATCCGCCAGTGTGGCGCGCAAGCGTTGGCAAAAAAGCCGCTTGCCGATCGCCGATAGCGCCGCCAAGCCGGCTGCCGTTGGCACCGCCACCGCCGCGATCATTGCCCGTTGTTCATTGAGCACCGTGACCTTCGCCGCTTCGACCAAGCCCGACGCTAGCAATGCTTGTTCGATCGCCGAAAGTGAAACGCGGGTCTCCTCGATCTTGGCGATGCGATCGCTGCGGCCGCGTAGCTGGAAGCCAGCGCCGACCGCTTCGGCGCGATCCGTCGTGCTCTGCCACTCAGCATTCGGCAAATGCGCTGACCGAACCGCCAACAGTTCGTCGACGATCCGCCATTGCACGCCGGGTAGCGCCGACCAGGGATTGTCGGCCCCTTGCCGCGACGCGATGCCACCGGTTTCGGTGCTCCCGAAAATTTCAATCGGCGGGCACCGCCAAAGTTGCTCGACCGCGTCATTGGCGGCGGCCGGCAACGGCCCGCCGGAAGAAAACACCACGCGCATTCGGCTGCGAACCGCTTGCCAATCCAAGGATTTCGGCAAGCGCTTGAGTTGTGCCGGGCTGGCGACCAGCACCGCGGGCGCGGTTCCGGGCAGCGCCGCGATCTGCTCGGGCGTGCACAGCCGCCGGGCATAAAAAGGTCGGCGATAAGCCAGCGGCCACAAGATACGAAACAGCAAACCGTACAGATGCTGATGCGAGACGCTGCCAAAAATCACCGTCTCCGACAGGCGCTCACCAAAGCACAGCTCCAGCGCCGAAAGCTCGGATTGCAGTTGCGGCAAGGCTTTGCTTATCGCCACCGGCTCGCCACTGGATCCCGAAGTAAACAAGACCAACGATGTCAGTTTTGGATCAAGTGCCGACAATCGCCGGAGCGCTGCGGGTGCTGCCTGAAAGTTGATCGGCACTGCCCCCGGCAGGTCGCCAATAAAGCAATCTACCTGCCCTGCCGCACGTTCCAGCGAGTTCGGCAAGGCATCCGCAGGCAGCAGCACCTGCTTGCCGGCGTGCCAGGCGCCGAACAGGGCTGCGGCAAAGGTCAGGCTGTCTTCGTGGTACAGCGCCACCCGACTGCCCGGCGTGGCGACCAGCGCTGCTTGCCAGCATTGCACTTGATGACGAAAACTGGGCAGCGTCACCGGCCCGCTATCTGCGTACGCCACGACGCGATCCTCATCGCCATCGACCTGGGTCAGCAAACTGGCGAGTAGGGGCCGCTCAGCCATGGTCTGGTCGGACACCGGTAGCTTTGTTCCGGTATCGCGCGCACGCTGCCGACCGCAGCGTCAGCGCCCAATGGAGACCGATGGGGGACATCAGCAGCAGCACGAAAGTCAGGCGCTCGTCGCCGTTTCGACGCCAGCTGCCATCATCGCGTACACCACTTCAACCACGTCGGCAACGGTGCGTACGGACTTGAATGCTTCCGGCCGCAAACTACTGCCGATCAATGGCTTGAGCTGAACGATCAGGTCCACGGCGTCGATGCTGTCGATGTCGAGATCTTCACCCAGTTTGGCATCGAGGTGGATGCGGGACGGATCAATATCGAAGGTCTCGTGCAGGATCGACGTGATGCGCTGAAACAACTGTTCCTTGTCCATTTTCATCACGCGAGTTGACCAACTGGCAAAGACGACTGCGGTTGATGGCGATTGGCGGCGACGAACGCGCACAACGCCTGCACACTGGAAAAATGGCGCCGGGTGGCTTCCGAATCGGCCGACAAGGTCAGCCCGTAGCGCTTGTGCAGCGCCAAGCCCAGTTCCAGAGCATCGATCGAGTCCAGCCCAAGGCCTTCGTTAAACAACGGTGCCGCCGAGTCGATGTCATCGGGCGTCGTATCTTCCAACGCCATCGTGCTGATGATCAGCTCCTTGATTTCGGCTTCAAGCGTTTGCATTCGCCCGCTCCCGGTCGAAAAAATCGGTCAGATATTGCGTCAATTTGCGCGCCGCCAATGCTGCATTGGTACCAGCAAGGAACGGGGCTACCGCGAGATCCTCCCCAACATGAATCGACATGTGAAAACGGCGCGGCGGCACACGATACCACTTCTGCCCTTTGCCGAGAGTCGACGGCGTACACCGTATGGTTACTGGGGTGATGTCCAAGCCGCCACGGATCGCGATATTGGCAGCCCCTCGTTGCAGTGGCCGCCGCCCACTGGACGGCGTTCTGGAACCTTCCGGAAAGACAATCAAGTTCTTGCCGGACTGCACCGAAACGATCCCCGCTGCAATCAGATCAGCGCCACCATCATTGCAAATATAGCCAGAGGCCAGCACGGCGCCACGGGTGAATGGGTTGCGCAACAATCGGGATTTGACGACACAGTCGGCTTCCGGAATCAACGAAACCAAAAACACCACGTCGATCAGCGTCGGATGATTGGCCAATACCAACAGGCCAGAGCGATGCAAACGTTCGGCACCGCTGATGTCGTAGGTCAATACCCCAAGCCAGCGCATGAACCCGATGAAACCGGCAAAGCTGGTTTGAATGATGCTGCGTGCCCAGCGTCCCTGCCGGTCACGCTTGCGCACCAAAACGGCCAACAACGGGAACACCAGCAACCAAAGCAACAAGCCGCCCAGGCCAAACATGAAAAAACTCAGTCCGGTGGCAACGATCCGCCAGCCGTAGTCAATGCGCTCAATCATGGCGGCGCCAGCACCAACAGCAGGCGGCCTCTTGCAACGCCAGCGTGCCGCTACCGGCAATCAGAAATTGCAATACCTCAAGGCCGTGCGGCAGTTGGCGCCGAGTCGGCGTTGATCCAGCGGGCGCCACCGTGAGTGAATAACCGCGTTGTTCGTCGCCTACCGGCGCCACCCGACAGGCCCAGGCATAGTCGCTATCGGGCTCATCGGCATATGCCTGGTAGACCGTAGGCAGGCGGCCGTCGTAGACCACCACCAGCACTTCTGCAGCGCCTTCCGCCAGCAGGCCGAGCGCCTCGACAAAAGCCGCTTCGGCAGTCGCCGCGCCCGCCGCAACGGTGAGCGAATTGCTGACCAGCTTGCGCGCGATGCCATATTGAGCGGCGATGGCGTTGTGCGTGGACAAACCAAACTGGGTTGGGGAAAACGGCTCTTCGCGCGCCAGTGCCAGCAACATTTCGAGGGTACGGGCGGCATCTCCATGACGGCTGGCGAAAACTTGCGGCACATCTGCGGCAGTATCGCCCTGGCACCAGTAGGCAACCTGCAACGCCATGCGACCGAGACGATCCACGCGACGGCGTTGCAGTGGCGGCATTTCGCGCAACGTTGGCGTATCTTCGCCGCGCAACAGCGACGGCGCCCGCGCCCACGCCTCCCAGCCAGCGCGGTCGTGGATTCCAGGGGCGAACGCCTGCCAGTCGCTGATCGAGAACTGCTGCGGCATCAGTTAGGGATATCCAGATTCGCTCGCATCAACGTTGATCGCAATGACACGGAACACGCCTTGGTAGGCCGACCTGAGCGAGAACTCGATGCGGCCACTGCCCTGGTATGCAAAGGTCATTCGCTGCAAATCACGAGCGCCGAAGTTGAAAGGCTGAAATTGTTTGCCGGTCATGCGTTGCGTTTGTCCGGTCGGCGGACCGAGGATGTCGATTACTTCTGCCGAGCTCATGCCTTCACGAATCAAACTGAAATCGACGATCTTTCCAGTAGCGCTCGCTGTCGCCAATTCGGGGTTCTCGCCGGTTGCCGTTGCCGCGACTCGCTGGATGTCAGTGACTTCGGGAGCGGGCGGATGGCGCAGTTTCTCCAGATCAACGGTACCGGCGTGATAGCGCTCGGCCGCGTTTTTCGGCAATGTCTTGGCAGCTTTTGCGCAGTGGCCGCGCAGCCTTCGGTCGCCGCCATTTTTTGCCACCTCGTCGACGGCTGCCTGGTAACGGCCATTGCCCGATCCACCGAGCACACGGCACAACCACGCCATCGCATCTGCGGCGTTACGATCAAGCGCCGCTCGTGGATACTTTTGCAGCAGCACCTCGGCCGCCACGTCCAAAACTTCAGTGTCGGTGCTTCCAGCAAGAAACAAACTCTCGGCAACCTCACGCAAAGTTTCCGCGCCGCCTTTGGACAAACGTTCCATATAACGCCGGTCCGTTGCGTCCAGCGCACTGGCACCGAAGGCGGGGCACAGGCACAGCAGAAAAAGATAATTGGGCAATCGCTGACGCATCCCATCCCCCGCCAAGTTGAAAATATCGGATCGATCAACACTCACCAGCGCCAGCCAGGTCGGCGCCCTGCACGGCGGCCGAAAACGAGGTGATGTCGTGCTGTGGCGTTCTCATCCCGAAGGTGTCGCCGGTCGGATCGCTGGTCACGCTACGAACCGCGTCGCCGCTGTGTGGCGTGCCGGGATGGGCGTCCACCACGCGGGCGCCCCATTGCGCCGGGGCGGTGCTGGCGGTGGCGGTGGCGGCAATTAAGGTGGCACAGAGGATGGCAAGACGTTGCTTCATCCGTCATCTCCTTGGGTTGGTGTCGGCTGAACCCGCGGGAGTATACGCTCAGGCACAACTGGAGTCAGCGGCGCGCGCGACGCCGCGGTGGCAAGCCGGAACCTGGCTTGGTGTCGTTGTCGAACGCAAAACGTCAGTCACCCTGATCGACTCCACTGGTCGCCCAACCCACTTCACTCGCCATCATCAAACCATAGCCAGACGGTGTCGGAAAGACGGCTGAAGAAACCGCCTTCGGGGTAGTCCTGCAGCGCGACCAACGGGGTGTTGAGCAGTTCTTCGCCATCGAGTTTGACTACCAGTCGGCCGACATCCTGGCTTTTGCGCAGCGGCGCCGACAGCGGTTTTTGGATATTCATGGCGGCTTGCAAACGCGCATAGCCGCCGCGCGGGATGGTAATCAGCGCTGGGCTGGCCACGCCGAGGCGGGCTTTGTCGGCCGCACCGCGCCAGAGTTTGGGTTCGGCGACGGTGGCGCCGACGGCATAGAGGGTGTGGGTTTCGAAGAAGCCGAAGCCGTAATTCAGCAGCGTTTGCGATTGATTGGCACGCAGTTTTTCACTGCTGCTGTCCATCACCACGCTGATCAGACGGGTGTCACCGCGTTTCGCCGAAGCCGCCAGACAGTAGCCAGCTTCCTTGTGGTGGCCGGTCTTGATGCCATCGACGCTGGGGTCGCGCCAGAGCAGGGTGTTGCGATTGTGCTGGGTGATGCCATTGAGGGTGAATTGTTTTTGGGCGTAGGTGGCGTAGTCGCTCGGAAAATCGCGGATCAGTGCGCGCGACAAAATGGCAATGTCGCGCGCGGTGGTGAAGTGATTTGGATCGTGCAGGCCGCTGGCGTTGACGTAGTGCGTGTTTTTCATGCCGAGCCGGGCGGCGTACTGGTTCATCAGTTGGGCAAAGGTTTCTTCGCTGCCGGCGACATGCTCGGCCAGCGCGATGGCGGCGTCGTTGCCGCTCTGGACGATCAGGCCAAGCAGCAGATCTTTGAGCGGCACGGACGAATTGAGCGCCACAAAACTGGTGGAGCCATCGGTGCCGCCGCCGCCATTGCGCCAGGCATGTTCGCTGATGAACACGGCGTCTGAGTCCTTGATCTTGTCGGCTTTGCGTTCGCTGGCGACGACATAGGAAGTCATGATTTTGGTGATCGAGGCAGGTTCGACGCGATCGTCGGCGCCTTGGCCGGCCAGCACGCGGCCGGTTAAATAGTCCACCAGCACCCAGGATTTGGCGTCGATGCGGGGCGGCGGCGGCATCGGCGTGTCGGCCACGGTCGGCGCCGGCAGGGTCGGCACGGCGGTTTGTGCGGTGGCAAAGGTGGCGGACAAAGCCAACAGCAAGGTGGCAACAGACTTCATGGACAGGGGCACTCGGAATATTGGGGAAATGGGAGATGGGGAAATGGGACGCTCAATCCACCGCGATGGTCATGCTGGTCAGGCCGAGCCGCGACAGGCGTTCGGTCAGGGCATCGGTGGCAGCGGGGTCGGCGAGCGGGCCAATGCGCAGCCGATGCAACACCCGCAAACCGACTTGCACCCGATCGAGAAAGCTCTGCTCGATGCCGGCTTGTTCCAGTTGTGCCTGCAAACGCCGCGCATTATCACGATCATCGAAGGCACCGACCTGAACGTAGACCCGATGTCGGCCAATCGCCGGGCGCGGCAGCGTGGAGTCCTGTTCCGGATCGGCCGGATCAATGGCACGGACTTCGACCAGGCCGGTGCCTTTGGCCTGGATGCCCAGTCGCACCGCCGCCGCGTAACTCAGATCGATGATGCGGTTGTCATGAAACGGGCCGCGATCATTGACCCGCACGATCAGCGATTGTCCGGATTCCAGATTGGTCACCCGCACATAAGTCGGCAACGGCAAGGTCTTGTGCGCAGCACTGATCTGGTACATGTCGTAGGGCTCGCGCGACGAAGTTGGCCGACCCTGAAACTTGCTGCCATACCAGGACGCAATGCCGCGTTCGACATAACCCGCCGCGCTCGGCAGCACTTGGTAGGTGCGGCCCAGCACGCGGTAGGGCGACTGGTTGCCATAAGCCGAGCGCGGTTCGGCGTGCGGCACCGGCTCCGGGATACGACTGACATCGGCCGGGACCGGTGGTGCCCCATCGCGATCTGCAAAAGGCCGGTCGGCGCGGCTTGAATGCGAACCACAGGCGCCAAGACTCAATGCCAGCGGCACTGCGCACAGCCAACGCAGGGCGCCCTGGTTCACTGTGCGCCCGCCGCCGGTGTGGCGATCGCGGCGGTGAGTTGCTGACTCAACTGGAACACCGCCATGGCATACATCGGCGAGCGGTTATAGCGGGTGATCACGTAAAAATTACGGTGGGTGATCCAGGTTTCGCTGCCATCGGCACCCGCCAACTGCACCAAGGTGGCGGGCAGGTTCGGATCGAGCGGCAGGCTGCTTTGATAGCCGCTGGCGGCCAGCGTCGCGACCGAGTGCACGGGCTCGGTGCCGCGCAATTCAGGCAGCACCGCAGCATCCGCCACCGTGGCCAACTCGGCGATCGGCGCCTGGCTGACCCAGCCGTGGACCACAAAATAATTGGCGACCGAAGCGATGATGTCAGCCGTTGAGTTCCACAAGTCGATGCGGCCATCGCCATCCTGGTCGCGGGCGTATTCGGCATAGCTCGACGGCATGAATTGAGCCGAACCCATGGCGCCGGCGTAGGAGCCAGTGATTTCATCCAGCGCCACCGGAAACCGTGTGCTCGGCTGGCGCAGCAGGGTCTTCAGTTCCTTGCGGAAAAACGCTGCGCGCGGCGGGTAGTAGAACGCCAACGTGGTCAACGCATCGAGCACCCGATAGTTGCCAGTGACGCGGCCATAGCTGGTTTCCACGCCGATGATGGCGACGATGATCTCCGGCGCCACGCCGGTTTCGGCACTGATACTGGCCAACAGCGCGCGGTGCTCGGTCCAGAAGGCGACGCCGTCGTGCAGACGTTTTTCGGTCAGAAAAATGGGCCGGTACTGCTGCCAGGTTTTGCTGGCTTCTGCCGGTTTGCTGATGGCGGCGATGATCGCGGGCTGAAACTCGGCGCCGGCCAGCAACTTTTTCCAGCGCTGAGTGCTGGCATGATTGGCGTGGGTTTCGGCTTTGAGTTCGTGCAGAAAGTCATCGACGCCGGGATGCGGCTCCGCCGCCGTGACGACGGCAGTGAACGCCAGCAATAGCGAGCCACAGTGAAAGTGGAACTTGCGGATCGAAGTCATCGGTGCTGCCCCGAGCCAGCGGGAATCGGAAAGCGCCGCGCCGTTGCGCCGTTGCGGCGATCACTGCGGTGAGCGGCAAGCAGGCCCGCCATCATCACTCCAGCGCGGCGCGCAGGAACTCGGGCATCGCCAGCGCCGCTTTGTGGGTATCCACGTTGTAGTAACGGGTGGCGAATTGTTTGGTGGCCGCGCCGCGTTCGCGGAACGTGCCCAAGTCCAGATGCTTGCGCGCCAGCGTGCAACTCCACCAGCCGGTGGGATAGCAGGGCTGCGGAAACGGCAGTGTGCGCAGGTGGTCGAAGCCGGCATTGCGCATGGCATCGCGCATCGCTTTGATCAACTCGACATGCACCAGCGGCGATTCGCTTTGTTGCACCAAAATGCCGCCGGGCCGCAACGCCCGCAGGCAACTGGCATAAAAGGCCTGGTTGAACAGCCCCTCGGCGGGGCCGATCGGATCGGTGGAATCGACGATCACCACGTCCACCGATTCGGCATCCAACGCCTTCATGTAGGCAATGCCGTCGTCGAACATCAGGGTGGCACGCGGGTCGCCATTGGATTCGCACAGTTCCGGGAAATACAGTTCGGACAAGCGGGTGACGCGCTCGTCGATATCGCACTGGACGACCGTTTCGACTTCGCGGTGCTTGAGAATCTCGCGCAGCGTGCCGCAGTCGCCACCGCCGATGATGACCACGCGTTTCGGGCTGGTGTGGGTGTAGAGCACCGGATGCGACATCATCTCGTGATAAAGAAAATTGTCGCGGCTGGTCAGCATCACGCAGCCGTCGATCACCATCAAATGGCCCCAGTCGGTGGTAGCGTAAATCTCGATATGCTGAAACGGCGTTTGCTCGGCGTGCAGTTTTTCCTTGATGCGAAAGGAAATGGCCGAGCCAGACGCCAGATGCCGTTCGGTGAACCAGTCCGTGTTCAGACTCATGAAACGCCCCTGCTGGGTTTTAATAGTTCGGCGATTGTAGCGGCGCCACCGTGGCTCTGCGCAATGCCAGCGGGCGTCATCGACCGCGCTTTTGCCGACGTTCACACCAGCAACTGTCCGGCACCGGCAACGGCACCGCTACACTGCGCGCGGTTGGTCGCTGCGCAGCCGCCGAAGGTCTTCTGAAATCCTCTGCGCCATAGCTCGGCTCAAGCGCAGCGGAGCCGACGTTTTGCTACGAGGAGACTCTTGCGTCGGCGCCGCTGCGCTTTTGCCCGGCTACCTTATCGGGTAGTCGAATGCGGTATTTTTGTTGCGGTCGATGCCATTCCCAACCGAACCCTTTCCGCAAGCAGCCAAGGCCGGAGCTTGGACCCGATGAATGAGTGGAACCTGGAACGCGCCCGTCACACCTATTCGATTCGGCATTGGAGCGAAGGCTATGTCGATATCGATCACCGTGGCCGCTTGCTGATTCAACCGCATGCCGCCAACGGCAGCGCCATCGCCTTGGTCGACGTGGTGCAGGCCGCCGAAGCCGCTGGCCTGAAGTTGCCGATGTTGCTGCGCTTTACCGATATCTTGTCGGATAAGCGCGGGCGCATGCAGCAGGCCTTCGCCAGAGCGATGGCGGCCAACCAATACGCCGGCAGCTACACCGCGGTTTATCCGATCAAGGTGAACCAGTATCAAAGCGTCGCTGGCGAGCTGGCGGCTTCGGCTGGCAGCGGCTTTGGTTTGGAAGCGGGCAGCAAGCCGGAGTTGATCGCGGTGCTGGCGCTATCCCGTGGTGGCGTGGTGATCTGCAACGGCTACAAAGATCGCGAATACATTCGGTTGGCGTTGATCGGGCGCAAGCTCGGTCTGGAACTGTATATCGTGATCGAAAAGCCGAGCGAGCTGGCGCTGGTGATCGAGGAAGCGCGAAAACTCGATGTGCAACCGCTGCTCGGCGTGCGCGTGCGGCTGGTGTCGATCGCCGGTGGCAAATGGCAGAACACCGGCGGCGACAAAGCCAAGTTCGGTCTCAATCCAGGACAACTGATGCGGCTGTTGGCCGATCTCGATGGCGCCGGGCTGAAAGACGCGCTGAAACTGCTGCACTTTCACATGGGCTCGCAAATTTCCAACGTGCGCGATATCGCCGGTGGCATGCGCGAAGCCATGCGCTATTTCGTTGCGTTGCACCAGCTCGGTTTCGCGATCACCACGGTGGATGTCGGCGGCGGCCTGGGCGTGGACTACGAGGGCACCCGTTCACGCAGCGATTGTTCGATCAACTACGGCCTCGACCAATACGCCGCCACGATTGTGCAGCCGGTCGCCGAGGCCTGCCGCGAGCACGCGATCACGCCGCCGCAGTTGATCACCGAAGCCGGTCGCGCGATGACCGCGCACCACGCCGTGCTGATCGCCAACGTCAGCGAAGTGGAACTCTCACCAAGCGGCGCGGTGCCGGCGCGCACGCCGCAGGAAGCGCACGCGCTCAGCCACCTGCGCGAGATCCACGCGGCGATCGGGCAACGGCCGCCGTTGGAGCTGTATCACGAAGCCCTGCATTTTTTGGCCGAGGGTCAAACCGGGTTCGCACTCGGCAATATCAACCTGGCCGAACGCGCCGCGCTCGATGAATTGTTCTACGCCATCGCCCATGCGGTGCGTGGCCTGCTCAAGCCCGACGAACGTTCGCATCGGTCGGCGCTGGATGAGTTGAACGAGAAGCTCACCGATAAATACTTCGTCAATTTCTCGGTATTTCAGTCGATGCCCGATATCTGGGCGATCCATCAGATATTCCCGATTGTGCCGATCGAACGCCTCGACGAAGCCCCCACCCGGCAAGGAGTGATCGCCGATCTGACCTGCGATTCCGACGGTCGTATCGACCAATATGTGGATTCCGAAGGCGTCGATGCCAGCCTGCCCTTGCACGCCCTGCGCTGCGGCGAAAATTACCGGCTGGGATTTTTCATGGTCGGCGCTTATCAGGAGACGCTCGGCGACATCCATAATCTGTTCGGCGACACCGGCACCGTCGATGTGCGATTGACTACCGGTGGCTTCGCACTCAGCAATGCGCGCCCCGGCGACCGTGCCGATCAGGTGCTGGCGAGCGTCGGCTATGACCCGGCAACACTGCGCGCTGCCTTCCAGCAAAAAATCGCCGCCGCCGCTTTGGATAGCGCCACCGCGACCCGGATCAGCGCCGCTCTGGAAGCCGGCCTCACCGCCTATACCTATTTGCAGGAAACCCCGCATCGCTAAGGCGTCGCGCAGAAATAACTTGCGCAGATTGCGCCGGACTTTCGTTCGCCTGCAAGGCGCACAAAGTGGAGCATAGTCGGACTATGTGACGCTTTGTGCAACGACGCAGGCGGGCGATAAGGACCAGCAAGAT
>Ga0210033_1000988_pt1 | contig 27006 bp, 23 predicted proteins | sample CryGeymeta201501_FD_185465 | JGI IMG/M metagenome (GOLD analysis project Ga0210033, IMG submission 185465) | Groundwater microbial communities from Crystal Geyser aquifers in Utah, USA - Crystal Geyser metaG 2015-01 (SPAdes) (version 2) | ecosystem: Environmental > Aquatic > Deep subsurface >... | reverse complement strand
CGCTCGTGTCTGCGCACCATACTCCGCATGGGGATAAATGGACTACTCGCAATCTCTGGGCGGGGTGCAGCGTCCGCTACGCCATCCCGAGACTCGACCTCCAGAGGTGCACGGCCTTCGCCGCGCCTCTAGACTAGTCGCGCTCGATATTCCACCTATCCGGCTTCGCACCGACCTCGGCGCGAACGTTGTCGATCTGCGGGTCGTGTGCTTTCGTGGTGGCCACCCGAATATCGGGACCACCGGTCGAATTCGCGACATCGCGAACTCAGGCGCGAGGTGGGTCAAGACACCAAGCGCTCAGTGCCTTTGCGTGGGCGTCCGCCTAGGCGTCGGCATCACCCACGAGGGTGAAGCGCAGGCGCACCTTGCCGAACCAGATGTCGTCGCCTGGATCGATGGGCCAGACGCGCTCGTTCGGGCCGAGGGAGACGGGGGCGTCCTTGGCGGGACGCAGCTCGGTGCCATTCGTCGAGCCACAGTCGATCAAGAGAGTCCGCCCGCGGCGGCGCAGGATGAGCGCGTGCACGCGTGAGACGCTGCCATCGCGACAGAGTTCGAGCGTGCCCTGACAGCGCGGGTAGCGCCCGAGCAGGACGCCATCCCGAAGCTCCTCGGCAGTGGCCTCGAGCACGAAGGCGCTGGGATCGAGTGAGACGACCACGCTGCCCATGGTGGCGTGCGAACCCTCGGACCATATCCGGTCGGGATCCGCGCCGAGGTGGCGAAGCGCACGCGTGGGAGACGCGTCCTCGCGCTCGGTCGCGGGCACATGCAGGTGCGCCCCGAACTCCTGCGCGCCGCGATCGAGCGTGACCACGGCGGCCTCCACCCCCTCGGGGAAGAGCGGCACATGCGGCTCGGCGAAGAACGCCAGCACGCTGAACGCGCCGACGCCGAAACGCATCTGCCCGGTCGCCAGAAGCTGCGTCGCGCCCTGGCCCAGACCCACGCCGAGGCCGACGCCACTGGCCAGATCCAGCGCCTCGATGCACGCGGGCTCGCCGTCGCTCGGTGGATGCGCCAACAGGATCGCGTGCCGAAGAGCCGCTCCCTCGAGACGACCGAAGTCGCAGCAACCGTGGCGGCCCAGGGTGACCACGCCGGGCAGGTGGCCTGGCTGCTCGCCTGCGGCGCCGACGTCCAAGACCGCGACCTCGAGCGACACGCCGCCCCGAGAGGCCTCGCCAAACGCCACCACCACGAACACGCGGCGGTCCATGCGCTCGGCCCGCGTCCGCTCGAGCTTGGTCAAGAGCGTCGCGTCGACCACGCCACCCGCAAGCTGTGCGAGTGGCTGGCGCATCGACTCGAGCCCCAGCACCACCGTCCCCGAATTATCGAAGACCCAATGGTCGACGATGCGCGATGTGCCGGAAGTGTCTGTCATGATGCTGCGACGCGCAGAGAGCGAGGAACTGACGATCGCCGGCTCAGAGTAGCCATTCGCGGCAGTCAGGACGAGGCGCCTGTCCGATGCGTCAGAACTGAACTAGGAGGCGAGCCAGGCAGAAGCCGAGCGCCACGCCGACGGCAAGCGAGAAGACCAAGTGGACGAAGGCACGGAACACGACGCGCGCGGCATCCGACGCGAGCCTGTGCAAGGCCACGCGTGCGGCATCCGGTGGGGCGAAGGCGACGAGCTCGGGTGCCCCGCGGCGATAGGGACTTCCGGATTCGGAGCCGCGCTCGGCGCGGAGCGTCGCAAGGCGCCACGAGACCCACCAGGGGACACAGGGACCGGGCGCGGGCGTCGTCGTCAGAACGCGCCCTCCGGCGAGTGCGTCCACCAGGCGCAGCTCACGACCGATGCGTACGGCCAGCGGCAAGAGCGCGACGCATGCACCGATCACAAGCGACTCGAACGGAAGCGTCGGTGCGACTCTCGGGGTCACCGGACGTGGCATGCGTCGGAAGCGTGGCCATAGAGGCGCAGGCGCGAGCGCGCGGTCCGCGGGCATGACTTGGACGATTGGCAAGTGCACGCGGTCCGGCGCGTCGAGCCACGCGGCCAGCGACAGATCCGGCGAAGGGACCATGAGCAGCACGTCGCGACCGTCATCATCCGCACAGCGAAGGAGCCGCGCGGGGCGGAACTTCGCAGAGCAGACGCACGAACACAGCGGCTGCGAAGACCGCAGCGCGCAACGTCTTCGCGTACCCGTTGGCCGAGCGCCGAGGCGCGGCGGACGTCAACGCCAACGTGGACAGTCCGAGAGCACCCAGCAAAAATACGAGCGGCCTCGCGAGGTACTGCTGGATGTCGAAACCCTGCATGGCCCAGAGGGCCCGATCCGGTGAGCCCGGCAGCCGGGCCTCGAGCGCGGGTCCGGCCCAGCTGAGGACCACGAGCGCGATCATCCAGGGAGAGACGCGCGCGAAGCGGCGCGCGTGGACGCGGGGCGGGGCCACCGAAGCTAGAGGATGGGACGCGCCGAAAGTTCCGACTCGACGGGCTCGTGGGCGCGATCGACGCGACGATTCCTCGCTGCAACGACGTCCGAGGACGCGGCCCGCCCGAGCGCTGGGCCCTGCGCGCGCCCCGATTCAGGTCGACCCGTGGGCTCACCCCTGGGTGGTGCCCGGGAGGCAGGAGGCGCACCGCTGGACCCGCCATGGCGCCCTTACTATGCTGCGCGCGCTTTGACTGAACGAGAAGACGAAGAGGCTCGCGAGCCCTCAGTGGACGGCTCCGACGACGCGGTGGTCACTCCCCCGTCCGAGGACGCCAAGACTCCCGAAGAGGACACGTCCGACGACGCCGCATCGAAGGCGCCGGAAGAAGACGCTTCCGACGAGGACGGCGCCCAAGAGGACGCTTCCGACGAGGACGGCCCCCAGGCTACCGACGACAAGGCGCCCGACGACGCCGCACAGGCTGCCGACGAGGACGGGAAGCCCTCCGGCAAGAAGGGCGGCAAGGCCTCCAGCAAGAAGTCGTCCGGCAAGAAGGGCAAGAAGCCGTCCGACGACAAGCCCGCCGACGACAAGCCCGCCGACGACAAGCCCGCCGACAAGGACGGAGGCGCGACGCCTTCGAACACGACTCCGGTCACGCGTCGGACTCGCATCGAGGGCGCGGTGCTCGCGGTCGTGGGACTCGGCGCAACCTTCGCGTTGATGAGCAACCAGGGCCAGGTGCCACGCGGACCGCTGTGGGGCTTCTTGACGCTCCTGCTTGGCGTGGGCGGGCTGCTGCACGCCTTCGGCCTCTTCCGCCAATCCACGGACGGCGCCACGCGTCTCTTCGACACCAGCTTCGGCCGTCTCGAGGGCGAACCCGTCTGGCGCTCCTTGCCCTACGGCCTCGCGGCCTCCGCCTCGATCGTGATCCTCGGCGCGCTCCTCGGCGGCTACGATCATCTGCCCCTCACCTTCTCCCTCGCCCTCGCCGCGCTCGTGCCGGCGTCGCTCTCACGGCCAGGGCTGCTCGTCTTCGTGATCGTCTCGGCGATCTACCTGCCCTTGCTCAGCGTCTACGGGCTCTGGGATCCGTGGGAGACGCACTACGGCGAGGTCGCGCGAGAGATCCTCAGCCGCGACGACTGGATCAGCACCTGGTGGGCGCAGGAGAACTGGTTCTTCTCCAAGCCCATCTACATCTTCTGGTCCGAGGCGCTCTCCATGGGCGCGCTGGGCGTGAACTACCTGCCCGATGCGCATCCGCTGCATCCCGAGCTGGCGCTGCGCCTGCCGCACTACCTCTTGGCCATGGCCTCCCTGGCCACGGTCTACGTCACGGTCTCGCGCATCTTCACCAAGCGCGCGGGCGTGCTCGCCGCGCTGGTGCTGGCCAGCTCGCCGCTCTTCTTCTTCATCGCGCGCCAGGCCGTCACCGACATGCCGCTGGTCGCCAACCTGACCATCGCCATGTGTATGTTGATCCTCGCGCTGCGTGAGGATCCCGAGCGCGAGATCCCCGTCTACCGCGTGGGGAACTTCAGCGTCGGCATGCGCGAAGCGGTGATGGGCCTGTTCTCGCTGCTGGTGCTGCCGCAGGCGCTCTATCTGATCTCACGGAACGTGACGCGCTTCGGCGTGCTCTTCTCGTGGCACACGGACTCGTTCCTCTACGGCTCGGCGGGCAACAACGGCGTGCCCGGCAACGCCGCCCTGCACGAGGTGCAACCGGCCTTCGACGGCACGCTGGCGCAGCCCGCGGCTCAAGGAGTGATCTGGCTCATCGGCTTCGCCCTCATCTTCTACGCGATGAAGAAAGAGCGACGCGTGCAGGGCATGTACATGATGCTCTTCTACATCGCGTGCGGGCTCGCGTTCATGGGCAAGGGCATCCCTGGCTTCGCCCTGCCCGGCCTGATCGCGCTCTTCTACCTGGTCGTCACCGGTCACTGGAAGACGCTGACGCAGGGTCACCTCAGGGTCATGTCGGGCGCGCTCACCGTGTGCGCCGTGGGCCTGCCCTGGTACGTGGCGATGTTCATCCGCCACGGCAACAGGTTCACCGACCAGCTCCTGATCGACGATCACATCAATCGTCTCCTGGTCGGCGTGCACGGCGACAAAGGCACGATTCAGTACTACATCGAGCAGGTCGGCTACGCGACCTTCCCATGGGCGGGTCTCGCGCTCGCCGCGCTGCTCGGATGGGCGTGGTACCGCGACGTCGAGGGCGGTGCAGCCAAGGCTCGGGACAAGCGCATGCTGCTCGTCCTCGTGTCCGCCTGGTTCTTCGCGACCTTCACGCTCTTCAGCGCGATGATCACGAAGTTCCACTACTACATCTTCCCCGCCGTTCCTCCCGCCGCCATCGCCGTGGGCATCTTCCTCGACCGTCTCTGGGCTCGCCCCGACGAGAGCAGTGGGCCGCGTCGCATCGTGGGCACACTGGTCGCCATGGGCGCGCCGCTGTTGCTGATCGTCGGCATCGCGGGGAGCTACGGCGACGTGCGTGGCATCCTGCCCGAGGGCGTCACGGGCGCGGCCGTGCACCAATGGGTGTTCGAGCATCCGTGGCCCTTCATGACGGCGCGCGCGCTGATCCTCGGCGGCGCGCTCTTGATGATCTTGGCGGCATGGCTCCTGCGCAACGAAGCCGACGACGTCGCCTGGCGTCCTGAGGACACGAAGCAGAAGGCGGTGCTCGCGGTCGCGAGTCTGGGCCTGCTCGGCGTCTTGCTGCACGGCGCGTTGCCTGCCCTGGTAGCCGCCCTCTCCCTCGTGATCCTGATCGCACTGGTCGGGCGCATCGAGGTGCCGGCGGGGAGCCGCGCCATCCGCGCCTCCATGGGCATCGCCGTCTTGATCGCCGCCGTCGTCGACGCCTTCGTCGGTCGCGACCTGGCGTGGGCCACGGCTGCGCGCCCCGAGGGCTACGAGCGCTTGATTCAGCTCTTCGTCTACAACTACAGCCGCGCCTGGCCAGATCAATTCGACTATCGGCCGATCCTCACGGGCTTCGCCGTGGTGTGCACCGGGCTCGTCGGCATCTCCGCCTTCCGCGGCGTGCGACCCGTGGCCAGCCGCGCCTTGCTCGGCGCAGCGCTGATCTTCACGGCCTGGAACCTCAACGTCTACATGATCGACCTCTCGCCCCATTGGGGACAGCGCGAGCTCGTGTTCAAGTACTACGACCTGCGCACAGGACCCGAGGAGCCTCTGATCGCGTGGCAGATGAACTGGAAGGGCGAGAACTTCTACACGGGCAACCACGTGTACGCCTTCGTCGACCTCGACAACGCCAAGCTCCGAACCTGGGTCGGACAGCACGCGGGCACCACCGCCTACTTCCTGCTCGAGCACAGCCGGCTCGGAAACCTGCGCGGCGTCCTCACCGGCCACCCCGTCGAACCCGTCACCGACCTGCGCTTCTGCAACAAATTCATCCTGGTGAAAGTCACGCTCTGAGGCGCGCGGCTGCGGTATCATGCGCCCATGCCGACCCCGCAGAACACCGGTCAAGCGAATCCGTGGTTGGTGACGCGGCTCCTCTGGGGCGCGCTGCTGGTCTCCACCTTCGTCTACCTCTTCGTGCTGCAGCGGGTTCCAGCCCCGACCCAACCGCCAGAGCCGATGATGCCGCCGATGCTGGGAGCCGTGGCGCTGAGCATCGCGGCCGTCAGCCTGTGGTTGCCACGCATGGGCTTTGCGAACGCGGTGAAGGCCGCCCTGAAGAGCGACCGGTTCACGAGCCACCTGGTGCAGGATCCCGACGCCTCGATGATCCTGCGCGAGGAGGCGCCCAGCGTCCGCATGCTGGTGAACGACAAGATGAACCGTGACGCCGTCGCCGCGCTCTTCTTCACGCCCTTCGTGCTGAGCATGGCGCTGGCGGAGTCCATCTCCACCTTCGGTTTGGTGCTCGGCCTCCTCGGCTTCGGCTGGCCGCAGTTTCTGCCCTTCTTCTGCGTCACCTGGCTGCTCTTCGCGCTGCGCTTCCCGCGCCCCGAAGCCGTCATGGCCCAGTTCGAGAAGGTCGGCGGCGTGCAGTTCGAGAAGCCGTGCAGTTCGAGAAGCCGTAGGTGGCGACGTCGAACGCCGTGACGCGAGCTGAAAGGGTCCTTTGCGCGCTCGCGCGTATCACTCGTCATGAGAGTTCCGGCGCTCGCCTTGCTGGGAGGAGCGTCCCTGTTACGCGCCGGGATCGGTGACGTGGACCGCGAGGATCTCGTACACGACTTCGCCGGCGGGGCGATGGACCGTGACTTCGTCGCCGATTTCGCGGCGCAGCAGGGCTTTGGCGACGGGGGAGTCGACGCTGATGAGGCCGCTCGCGGCGACGGTCTCGTCCGCACCGACGATGCGATAGGTGACTTCGTCGCCCTCTTCGTCCGCGAGCGTGACCCAGCAGCCGAAGTAGACGCGTCCGTCATCGGGCGGCGGACCCTCGACGCGCGTGAGCACGGTGAGGCGCTTGCCCAGGTAGCTGAGGCGTCGATCGATCTCGAACAGCTTCTTCTTGCTGTACTGGTACTCGGCGTTCTCGGAGCGGTCGCCTTCGGCCGCGGCGATCTCCACGGCGCGCGCCATCTTCGGGCGGTCCACGGTCCAGAGGCGATGCGACTCCTCCTCGAGCCGACGGTAGCCCTCGGCCGTGATGTGACCGGGGTTGCCCGACTCGTCCTTGCGTGTGCGCGTGCGCGTGCCCATGGCGAGGCAGGATGCGCGCCCCACAGCGCGGGGCAAGGCGGGATCAGCCGAGGCCGTTGGGCCGCATGCTCATCAGATCGTAGAAGCCTTGCGGCAGGGAGCGCTTGACCCGCCAGAGCACGCGACCGTGACGCATGGGCAAGGCGTAGAGCATCCCCTTGGCGACGGCGTCGAGCGCCACGCGCGCCACGTCGGGCGCCTGCACCTTGGAGCGACGCATGAGCTTCTCGATCATGGCCACGGTCTTCTCGTCGAAGGGACCGCTCGAGCGCGCGTTCTCGGCGATCTTGGTCTGGAAGAACATCGGGCAGAGCACGGAGACCTTCACGCCGCTCTTCTTGAGTTCGGCGTAGAGCGTCTCGCTGAGCGCGACGACGCCCGCCTTGGTCACGTTGTAGGGCGCCATGGAGGGACTCGCGAGCAGCCCCGCGGCGGAGGCCACGTTGATCACGTGACCCTGACCCCGCTCCTGCATCTTCGGGATGAAGGTGCGGCAGCCGTGGATCACGCCCCAGAGGTTGATGTCCATGATCCAGCGCCAGTCCTCGAGCGGGATCTCGGTGAAGGGTCCGCCGACCGCCACGCCGGCGTTGTTGCACAGCAGATCCGTGACGCCGAGCAGCTCGTCCGCACGCGCGCTGAGCCGCTCCACGGCCTCTGGATCGCGCACGTCGCACTCGACGACGAAGGCCTCGGAGCCCGCACCGCGTACCTGCGCCGCCGTCTCCTCGGCGCCCGCGAGGTCGACATCACTGACGACCACGCGGCCGCCACGACGCGCCACCTCGAGACAGAGGGCACGGCCGAGACCGCTGCCGCCACCCGTCACCACCGCACGAAGGTCTTTGGGAAATGCCATGAGTTCGTCTCCAACCCGCTAGATACCACGCCTTCTGGGAGAAGTGCCGCATGGGGATGCAGGTGTGGCTGCGATGCACGAATGCGTGCGGCCGAGCCCCAGGGTCATGTGTCGCCGAGGGGCGAAGCTCTGCAAGCTCACGCGAGATGAGCTCCCGTCAATCGTCCATCAGAGCAGGCTGGCGCGCGCACCGAAGGCCACGCTCGCGCCCGGACGGAGGACGGGACCTGGCTCGAGCTCCGCGCCAGCTCCGGCCACTCCGCCTCGGAGCTGATTCGAGCGCCGAGGTCTTTCGCTCGCTCAGTCGACGGCGGCCGTCAGGATCTTGTCGATCGTCTCGAGCGACGACGTGGTCAGCGTCTTGGCCAACTCGCCCACCATGCGATTGTTGACCTCGACGTGGAACAGGCGCCGCATCTGGCCCAGCGTCTCCGGATCGGCGACGAGCACGATGTCGTCGAACTCGTGCCTCAGCGCCGCTGCGTTGATCCAGTTCGCGAGGTGCTTGGCGAAGCCGGCCTCCGCGATATAGGACGGGGTGGCTTCCGGCGGTACGTGCCCTGCCGGAGTCTCGCCCTCCTCCATCGCCTCAATGACCTGATCCTCCCTGAGCTGAACCTCGATCCCGTTCCCCACGTTGTGACACACGCGCGCGTGGACACCGTCGGCCACCACGACCCAGGCACCGTTTGGAATCCGTTTCATCGCGTTCTCCTTGGCAAGGGGCGCGGCAAGAGCGCCCTTGGGCGATCAGTCCGGAAAATGCCGAGCTGAAGAGACGACACGACACAGGTGGCCATGCTGGCGCAGAAGTCCATGGGTCGAACGCATACCGTGGACGCGCGCACGCGCTGTCGTTGATGTCGCTCAACGCGATCGCGGCTCGCTCGGCGGGCGGGTCCCGTCGACAGCGTTCTGACTTCCCGTCTGGCCCGACCATTGCGTGCTTTCGCGCCATGCGTCTCTTCACCAGCGTGGTCGCATCAGCGGCGGCGTCACGCTGGGGCTCGGCTGAGCTTCGCGCGCGGGGAGCATTCGACTCGGGACCGCGGCCGCAAGCCCGCGAAATCGGCGCCGTAAGAGATGGACCGACTTCAGCCTGCTTTCCATCGTGTTCGCTGGGCCGACGAGTGCCCTGCTCTTCGGCGCGAATTTTGGCAGCTTGACCGGCTGCGCCGACAGCTGAGGCGCGTCTACTCCGAGACCAGAGGTGGGCTCTTCGGGCTGCGCGAGAAGGGCAGCTTGGCCATGTCTCCGACACCTCCGGCCAGCACGCTCAGCGGGCTCAGCTTGGGATCTGGATCCTGGCCCTTGGCCATGCGCTTCAACTGCTTCTGGAACCAGATCACCTGCAGCATGTCGTCGGCGGCGCGCACGCCGATGGAGGGATCGATGGGCAGCGCAGCCTCCTTCTCACCGCGCAACAGCTCGCGACTCAGCTCGGGCTCCACGCATAGAGGACGCGCGATGCCGATCACGTCGACTGCGCCCTCGGCCAGCACGCTCTCCATGGTCTCCGCGCGTCGCATGCCGCCCGTGAGCATCAATGGCATCGTGGTGCGGGCGCGGACCTTGCGCGCATACTCCAGGAAGTAGGCCTCGCGCATGCGCGTGCTCTCGCGCTTGCCCTGCTCACTGCCCGTCATGGCCGCGCTCTCGTAGTTGCCGCCGGAGATCTCGAGCAGATCCAAGCCCTCCGCTTCGAGCGCTCCGACCACGCGCATGCTCTCCTCTTCCGTGAAGCCGCCGCGCTGGAAGTCGGCGGAGTTCAGCTTCACGCCCAGGGGGAAGGTCGGCCCGACGGCCGCGCGCATGGCGCGCACCATCTCGAGCACGAAGCGCATGCGACGATCCTCGTCGCCGCCCCACTTGTCGTCGCGCAGGTTGGTGCGCGGCGAGAGGAACTGGCTGACGAGGTAGCCGTGGGCGCCGTGGATCTGCGCGCCAGAGAAGCCCGCCTGCCGAGCAACGGAAGCGGCCAGGGCGTAGCGATCGATCAGCGCGCGGATCTCGGCGTCCGTGAGCGCGCGCGGCTTGCTGAAGGCGCCGCCGAATCCCTTCATGGGCACGACGGAGGGCGCCAGGGGTTGCTTGGTGATGGTGCGCGGCGTCTGCCGGCCAGCATGGTTGATCTGCATCCAGAGCTTCGAGCCGTGCGCCTGCGCGGCATCGGCCCATGCGCGCAGCTCGGCGAGCTGGGAGTCGTCCGTGATCACGACCTGCCCCGGCTCGCCACGCGCCTCGAGCGCGACCATCACGTTGCCGCTGATCAAGAGGCCCGTGCCACCGCGACCCCAGCGATCGTAGAGCTTCGCCAGCGCCTCCGTGGCCACACCCGTCGTCTTGTCGGCGAGGGCTTCGCTCATGGCGCTCTTGCCGATGCGGTTGGGCAGCACGGCGCCGCAGGGCAAGGTCAGCTCGGAGGCGAGGTGGGGGAAGCGCGCAGCGTTCATGGCGCCAGTATGCGTCCGATCTCGGCCCGCGCATCCGGGATCCGTGAGGACTAACGACAGCTCACGGCGCCTTCGATGGCGAGCTCGATGAGCCAGCCTTGCGAACCGCTGAAGCTGGTCTTGCCACCGACGATGAGGCCGCCGTCGCGGCGCGCCCCACGATGAGCGCCCGACGCCCGTCCGACTGAAAGCCCAGACCCCAGCTGCCCAAAGTGGTGAACCACGGCGCGTCCACTGCGCCCGAGTCCACCGCGCCCGAGTCCACCGCGCCCGAGTCCACCGCGCCCGAGTCCACCGCGCCCGAGTCCACCGCGCGTCGACGCCAGCATCGACCAGTGCCGCATCGCTCGTGTCCGCGTCGACCTCGCCAGCATCGGGCGCATTGCGCGCCACGTTGCTCGCGCAACCGACGACGAAGAGGAGGAGGAGGAGGAGGGAGAGCAGCCCCAGAGTTCGCATGGCCGAGGATCGTAGCGCGACCGGCCGCTGTGACGTCTGCGCCTCAGGCCGTGAACTTCGGTCACGATCTGTGGCGTGAAGGCACGGTGGCACGCCGCTGCGCTGGGAGAACCGGCCGAGTAGCCCGTGCATTTGAATGGGCACAATGAATGCTTCACTGAAGGGAGGAGGCGATTATGGCTAGAGCGTTGGGATGGTTTGCGATCTTGGGGATGACTTGCGTCATCGCAACCAGAGCGGAGGCTCAGACTTCGGTCTGCGTCGAAGTGGAGGTCCGCAGTTGGGCGGAGGAGTCCGCCTCTGGACACGACACACCGCAGGCGGAGACGCCTGCCCGGGCCACACCGCAGGCGGAGACGCCTGCACGGGCCACACCGCAGGCGGCCGAGGTCCCCGTGCAGGCAGCCGACACGCCTCCGCCCACCGCCGCCGGAGCGGCCGACGGTCAGGCTGCGACACCGGACGGCATGGACCCCGAGGCCGCGGTCGAGGTGGGCGCCGCTCCACCCGCGTTCGACGGCCAGGGCTCGACGTTCGTGGACGATGAATTCGGCGCGAGCGTGCCGCGACCGCGACGCATCTTCCGCTCCCTCGGCGCGCAGCGAACCCAGGTCGCGCCACCGCAGACGTGGGCCCAAGCGGACGCGGCCATGCTCGATCCAGCCTCCTACCTGCGGCGATTGCTCGAATATCGCGTCACCCACCGTGAGGGCTTCGAGGCGACCCGCACGGGCTGCGCGCAACACCTGCGCGTGCAGCTCTACCCGCTCGAGCACGGGTACACGGCCTTCGGTCGCTACAGCGGCACCTCACGCGAGGAGAAGGTCGACGAGGTCGATCTCGACGAATTCCGTGCTCTGGCGGAGCGGCTCGAGTCGGCATTGCTGCAAGACGAGCCGATCGAATCCACGCTGACGCGGCGCACCGTGCTTCGCTCAGACAGCGAAGGGCAGATGCGTCGGATCGATGGACAACGTCAATTCCTGTTCGGCGTCGGCACCCAGCTGATGTTGGGTGAGCTCCCGACCGCGCCCAGGACGATCGGCGATCCGACACCGGCCAACAGCAAGTTCCGCCTGGTCGCTCCGCTGGCGATCAACATCGGCACACGCCGAGCATTTCGCGCCTGGGCCCTCGACGCCTATGGTGGCGTCCTGATCGGCACCAGCCGCAAGGCGCCGAGCCTCGCGCCCGGCGGCGGTCACGCCGACTACGTCTTCGGCATGGGCATGACGCTGCACTTCCTGCGCTATCTGAGGCCCGACGCCGTCAACTCCTTCTACGGTGGTGGCGGCGCGAGCTTCCAGCTCCATCGCTTCTTGATCCTGCCAGCCGCCGCGCACGGCAGCTCCGACGGCGTCTTCGGCGGCGGTATGAACGTCGACTTGGTGGCGGGCTACGAGCTGATGCGCGCCAGCGCGCTGCACTTCTTCGTGGAGACACAGGCGGTGCTGCCGGCCTATGTGTTCGAGTCCGAGAACCGCAACGGCCGCGTCCATAGCTGGATTCCTGGTCTGTTGGTGCAAATCGGGCTCTTGCGCTGAGACCGAGCGTGCCGCGCTTCCTCCACATCACGTCGCTCGTGCTCGGGCTCCTCGCCTGCACCTGGCTCCCGAGTCGGGCGTCGGCGCAGCGGACCGCCACCTGCGTGGAGCTCCGCGCCGAGGGGCTGGCCGAGGCGGATCGTCAGGCGCTCGACTCGCTCTTGCGCTCGGAGATCGATCGCCATCGCACGCACATCAGCACGCACGGCGAGTGCACGTCCCATCTCGTGGTGGAGCTCGTCGCGCTCGAAGGGCATCGCTACCTGACGGCGCGCATCGGCTGGCAGGTGCCGGATCGGGTGGAGGTCGAGGGCACGCTCGAGCAGGCGGTGAGTGAGCTGCTGAGCGTCGTGCTGCACAACGACCCCGTGCGACTCCGACGACCGGATCAGGACGCGGGCCTGGGCGGCGCGCTGCATCGCTTGAAGACCGAGGGCAACACGGTCTGGGAGCTCGAGCTCGCCGAGCTCTCGGGGCGACTCGACCAGCGCTTCTTCGGGCTGCCGAGCGTCGCGCTGCACTACCGTCGTGAGCTGGCGCAGTTCTCCCTCGGTCTGCGTGTCGCGGTGGCGTCGCGCACGGACTCGAGGCCGAGTTACCTGGCACCCGTTGGGCTGTTCAACGTGGCCTTCGAGGTGCGCTACGACGCCAGCGCGGACGCCTCGACCAGCGCCTACATCGGCGGACAGCTCGGCATCGAGCACCAATGGTTGCACGGACCTCTGCGCTCGGATCCGAACTCGAGCGACTCGTCCAACAGCACGGGGCTCGCCCTGGGGCTGCGCCTGGGCGTCGAGCTCTTCCGCATGACCAACACGCGCCTCGACCTCTTCACGCTGCTGAGTCTCCCCGCCTTTCTCTCACGGGATCAGGCGCACGACATGGTCAAGGCGTGGCTGCCGACGCTGACCGTCGGTGTCGGTCTGGGCCTTTAGCCGCCTGTCGAAGAACCTCATCGCTCGTCTCTTCTGCGGGACGAGGTCGATGAGCGGCCCGAGAGAATTTGGTTCGTCGCCGCGGGCCAGCACGTTTGCAGACGAGCTGGACGAAGCCGTGCTCGAGCAGCCAGTGCTCGAGGTAGGCGCGAAACTCCTTCGTCGCGAAGGACGGCGGCCCTCCTGCTTGCTCAGCCAGGACCGCCTCGATCCGCACGGCAACGGCCGCGTGCGCCTCGAGCGGGAAGCGCCATGATAGGCTGCGCCATGCGCCGGCTCTCGCTCCTCCTGCTGCTCTCGCTCCTCCCGCTCGCGTCCTGCTCCTGCGGCGCGCGTCCCCGTGGGGCCGCCCAGTCGGACGGAGATCCGCCTGCCGCGCAGCACTCACAGCTCACACCGCTGGAGCCGCAGGTTCCGCGGACATTCCCGCCACAGGCCGGACCCGCATCGGAACCGGAGTCCGCCACGGCAGAGTCCACCACGGCAGAGTCGGTCGAACCGGAGTCCGCCACGGACGAGTCGATCACGGCCGAGTCGGTCGAACCAGAGTCCGCCACGGCAGAGTCGATCACGGCCGAGTCGGTCGTGCCGGAATCCGTGGGCGAAGAGTCATCACCACAGCCCATGAACGAGACCAGCGCGACGACGAGTAGAGCGTGAGTGAATCGCATGCTTCCTCCTGGCCGACAGCGTAGCGCCGCCGCGCCCGATCACGTCACAGCAACGCGCGCAGCTGCTCGGCCGTCACGCCCTGGATGCGCAGCGTCTTCTGCCGGCCGTGCTCTCCCTGGAGGATCTCGATGTCGCGCTTGGGCACGTGGAGCTGCTTCGCCAGGAACTTCACGAGCGCGGCGTTGGCGGCACCCTCCACGGGCGGCGCCGTGAGCGCGACCTTCAGCGCCCCATCGTGCACACCCAGGATGGCCAGCCGGCTCGCCCGCGGCATCACGCGCAGCTCGAATGTGATGGCCCCATCGCGCTCGCTAATCTTCAACGTGGTCATCTCGATCCGGCCTCGACGCCGACCTCGCCAGGCTGCATCGTATCGCCGTGAAGCGCCACCTCGACATCACCCAAGCGGACGACCAACCCCTCGGTCGCGACACCATCATGGACCCGGCGCTGGCCGCCAAGCACGGCTCGCCCTACGTGCGCCTGGCCTGCTTCGCCATCGACGTGGATCGCGTGCGCGAGCTGACGGATCAAGACCCCGAGAGCATCTGGCCCTTCGGCTGGGAGGTCTTCCTGACCGAGGTCTGGCTGCTCTCGACCCTCGACCCGGAGAACGAGGAGGCCGACCGCGCCATGCTCGAGGACGTGTGCCTGAACATCTTCGACCTCGGCCCGGGCGAACCACCTCTGGGCGCGCAGATCCCCTTCGCCGTGCACGACGCCATTCATCGCGGCGAGTGGCCCGAGTCCATGAGGAGCATCTTCTCCACCTGGAAAGGCGAACCCAGCGAGCTTCAGAAGGAGCTCGAGCCGCTCTTCGTGGAGCCCGAGGTGGAAGCCGCGGACCTCGCTCTGGCCTGCCTGGAAGCGCCCCTCGACCCGCCCGTGGCGCCGCCCACCCAGCGCTCCCTCGAGGCCATGGTCGAGTCCCTGGAGGAGACCCGTGGCGCGGAAAGTGACGAGGCGTCGGGCGAGCCGGATGAGGGCGACGTCGAGGCCGAGCCCGAGGAAGCGGATCGGGAGGGCTGATTGTCGCAGGCCCTCGCGGAGCTGGAGACGCCTTGGGGCCCGCTCTCGCTCAGCGCGTCGGGCCTGTCTCTGGCCGCGGCCGTCCTGCTCGGTTGGTACGTCACCCTGGCCCTGACCGACGTGGAGACGCGACGCATGTCCCTCGCCTACGCCGCCGCCTGGACCGCCGCGAGCACGCAGCTGTTGATGCTGCACTGGCTCGGGACGCCGACGTTGATGCCCGTCGCCGCCGCAAGCATGGCCGTCGTCGGTGTCGCCCTCGTCAGCCCACGCGAAGCGGACATCGCCGACACCCTCGACCACCTCAGCCCCGCCCTCGCCCTCGCCTTCAGCCTCAGCGCCGCCGCTCGACCCACCGCCGACTTCGCGCCCGTCTGGATCGTCGGCATCCTCAGCGCCCTCGTGCTCCTGCACCGTCAATCGTCGGGTCAGGCCTTCTTCGCGACGTGCCTCACCCTCGTGGCGTTGGCATGGGGCCAAGGATGAAGGGCGCCGGTCTCGCCGCCGGCCGGATCGAGGCAGAGAGCGTGGCGGGCGGCGCAGACCATCAGCGAGAAGCTAAGCGTCCGCCGGGAAATAAACTGGCCTTCCTGCGCCGATCCATCCCCGCTCTTCGTTGCTCGTCGCTCACATACCCCCGGTATGCTCGCTCCTCGCGCCTTGCGAGCGGGGCGCCTCGACGCAGGAAGGCGATCAGTTTATTTCCCGCCGGACGCTAACGACAGAACTTCCGTCGAGGTAGGTAGCGGCGCCGACGTCAGGTGGGCAGCGGCATGGCCGGCGGGATCAACGGCGCCAGCAGGGACTGCGACAACGCGGCGGCGAAGACCATCAGCACGAAGGGCAGGACGGTGACCACGAACGAGGGCACGGGCTTGAGGCCCGCGGCCAGGCGCGCGGTCTGGCGCATGGAGGTGAAGTAGAGGGCGAAGGGGATGAGTAAGAGCATTGGCACGATGTAGGCGCCGGTTCCGGGGTGCTCGGCCGTGCCCATGGCGCCGAGGGGCAGACCCCACGCGGCGAGGGACGCGAGCAGGCCCTGGATCCCGGCGAGCGGCAACAAGAAGCTGCGGTAGAGCAGCCCGCGTAAGGCCGCAGCGCTCGCGCCGGCTCGTTGTTCGTCTTCTCCGCCGTAGGCGCGACACAGGCTCACGAAGCTGGCGCCGAGAGCGAGCAACTCGAGGGCCGTGATCAACAGGCCCACGCCGGCCGCGCGCGCGAGGTCAATCGCGATATCCGTCTGGCTCGGGTTATCGATCAGAGAGATGTGAAAGGTCGGACCGAAGCGCAGCGTGAAGGTGTAGGGGATGAGGCCCGAGAGCAGCGCCAGGGGCAGCGTCGTGAGCAAGGCGAAGGTGATCGCCGGACGACGCTCGAGCCGCGCGAAGCCAGGCGCCGTGCGCATGGGGTGCCCCGCCGTCGCCAGGGTCTTGAACCAGCGCGCGACGAAGCCGGCGTCCGTCTCCCACGGGATCGGCGGCGCCGCGTCGGCGCGGTCCGAGGCCAGGCAGTGCTCGCAACGATCGGCCGCGATGTGCCAGCAGGTGATGCAGGCGTCGCGTCCACACATGGGACAGCGCGCCAGGGCGGGTCGTGCCTCGTGCTCGGAGCAGGTCGCTCCGTCCGGCGCCGAGCGATCTGGAATCTCGGACTGGGGCTCGTCGCTCACGCCAGCTCGAGGAAGAGGAGCTCCGGATTCTCGAGATACTCGATGATGTCGTAGGCGAACGCCGCGCCGATGTGCCCGTCCACGATGCGATGATCGAAGGAGAGGCTCAGCAGCATCACGTTGCCGATCACGATCTCGCCGTCACGCACCACGGGCTTCTGCTTCATCTGGTGCACGCCCAGGATGCCAACCTCGGGGAAATTCAGCACCGGCGTGGCGAAGAGCCCGCCCTGCTTGCCCAGCGAGGTGATGGTGAAGGTCGAGCCTGACAGCTCATTGGACGCGAGGGTGCCCGCGCGCGCGCCTGCGCCGAGGCGATCGATCTCGCGCGAGATGTCGAGCAGGCTGCGCTTGTCCGCCTGCGTGATCACCGGGACCATCAGGCCCGACTCCGTCGCCGCCGCCATGCCGATGTTGTAGTAGCCGCGGTACACGAGCTCGTTGCTCGTCTCGTCGAGCGCGCTGTTCAGCACGGGCGTCTTCTTCAGCGCGGCGCACACGGCCTTCACGATGAAGGGCAGGTAGCTGAGCTTCACGCCCGCCGCCTGAGCCGCCGGTTGCATGCGCGCGCGCATGTCGATCAGATGATCGACGTTGCACTCCTCCACGAAGGTGAAGTGCGCAGCCGTGTTCTTCGACTGCTGCATGCGCTGGGCGATCTTGCGGCGGATGCCCACGAAGGGCTTGCGCGTCTCGAGCGCGCTCAGCTCGGCCGGCGTCTGGATCGCGACCGCGGCGGCCTTCGGTGGCGCGGCGGAGCGAGCGCTGGTCGCCCCGCCGCCTGCGAAGGCGCGCACGTCAGCCTTGGTCACGCGCTCGCGCATGCCGGTCGGGCGCACGCGCTTCAGGTCCACGGCGAGGTCGCGCGCGAGCTTGCGCGTGGCCGGAGTCGCCAGCGGCTTGGCGCGGAAGTAGTCGTCGGCAGCCGCCGTGGCTGCGGTCTGCGTGCTCGCCATCTGCACCGCCGCGCCGCTGCCGTTGGGCTTCTTGGCGGCGGGCTTGGTGGCGAAGAACGTCGAGCCCGGCAGGCCCTCGCGGATGTCGCCCACGGCCGTGGCGGCGGGACCGGCGTCGCTCTTGGCCTTGCGCTCCGCGGCTGCCACCGAGGGCTCCGAGGGCGCGGTCGCGGCGGATCCGGCGGTCTGGATCACGACCAGCACGTCGCCCACGTTGGCCGTTTCGCCGACGGCAAAGCGCAGCTCCGCGATCGATCCCGCGCGAGGCGCGCCGATGGTCACGGTGGCCTTGTCGGTCATCACCTCGACCATGGGATCGTCCTCGGCCACGACGTCGCCGAGCTTCACGTGCCACTCGACGATCTCGCCTTCAGCGACCCCTTCGCCGATATCCGGAAGCCTGAACTCGAATGCCATGTCTCTACCTCGGTCGCGTTCTCGTGAGTCTGGGTCGGATCGTGTGTCAGCCTCGAGAGGCTGGTTGGAATCAGTAAGCGGCGGTCTCGAGCAGCGCCGGCGTGATGCGATGCGCGAGCGGCAGGTACTCGTTCTCGAGCGTGTAGGGGAAGGGAGTGTCCCAGCCCGTGACGCGCCGGGGCGGCGCCTCGAGGTGCAGGAAGGCCTTCTCCGTGATCAGGCTGAGCAGCTCCGCGCCGAAGCCGCAGGTCTTGGGCGCCTCGTGCACGATCACCACGCGGCCCGTCTTCTTCACGCTCTCGACGATGGTGTCGATGTCGAGCGGCCAGAGCGTGCGCAGGTCGATCACCTCGACGTCGACGCCCTTCTCCGCCACCTCGGCCGCCGAGGTCAGCGCCTCGTAGAGCATCGCGCCCCATGCCAGCACGGTCACGGTCTCGCCTTCGCGCACGACCTTCGCCTTGCCGATGGGCACGGTGTACTGCTCGTCCGGCACGTCCATCTTCACGGCGCGGTACACGCGCTTGGGCTCGAAGAAGAGCACGGGATCGTTGGTGCGGATGGCGCTCGTGAGCAGACCCTTGGCGTCGTAGGGGTTCGACGGACAGATGACCGTGAGCCCGGCGGTGTGGATGAAGAGCGACTCGGGCGACTGCGAGTGGTAGTGGCCGCCGCGGATGCCGCCGCCCACGGGCGTGCGGATCACCATGGGCACCGAGTACTCGCCGCCGGAGCGGTAGCGGAACTTCGCGGCTTCGCTGACGATCTGATCGAAGGCGGGGAAGATGAAGTCCGAGAACTGGATCTCGGGCACGGGCCGGAGGCCATAGAGCGCCATGCCGATCGCGGTGCCGATGATGCCGGTCTCGGCCAGGGGCGTGTCCATCACGCGGTCCTCGCCGAACTTGTCGTAGAGGCCCTGGGTGCAGCGGAAGACGCCGCCGACCTTGCCCACGTCCTCCCCGAGGATGACGACGTCGTTGTCGCGCTCCATCTCGAGATCGAGCGCGTTGTTGATCGACTGGACTAGGTTCATCTCGGTCATCGGAAACCTCGGAAGCGGTCTTCAAGCATCGGCGGAAGTGCGGGGGCGGTGTCGGGCTCGGCGGGGCCCCGTGGGATGAAGGGGTCGACGGATCGTGCGGCGCTCAGTGAGACTTGAGGGCGCGCGGACCCGCGAACAGCTCCGCCTGCTGCTCCTGGAGATGCCAAGGCTTCTCCTCGTACACGCCATCGAAGAGCGTCTCGAGCGCGGGCGGGGCCGTCTTCTCGGCGGCCTGGATGCAGGCCTCGAGCGCGGTCTTCACCTCGGTCTCGTAGGCGTCTTCCTGGGCTGCGTCCCAGGCGCCTATCTTCTCGAGGTGCAGGCGCGTGCGGTGCAGCGGATCCATGCGCCGCCAGCCGTCGACTTCACCCTCGGCGCGGTAGGCGCGGGGATCGTCCGAGGTGGAGTGCCCGCCCATGCGATAGGTGAGCATCTCGATCAGGGTCGGGCCTTCGCCGCGGCTCGCGCGCTCGACCGCGTCACGCACCGTCTTGTAGGTGGCGAGGGGATCGTTGCCGTCGCAGCGCACGCCGGGCATGCCGTAGGCGATGGCCTTGTCGGCGAAGGTGTGGGACGCGGTCTGCTTCTCCGAGGGCACGGAGATGGCCCAGCGGTTGTTGCGACAGAGGAAGATCACGGGCGCCTTCATCACGCCGGCGAAGTTCAAGCCGGTGTGGAAGTCGTTGCTGCTGGTCGCGCCCTCGCCGAAGTAGACGCCGACGACCTCGTCCTTGCCCTTCATCTGCGCGGCCTTGCCCAGGCCGACCGCCTGGGTCATCTGCGTGCCGATGGGCGAGCTGACGGAGCCGAACTTGAGGTGACGCGCCGTGTAGTGATCGGGCATCTGACGGCCCTGCACGGGATCGCCGGAGTTGCCGTACATGTTGTCCACGTAGGTCTGGAGCGGCATGCCGCGCCAGAGCAGCGCACCGAACTCGCGGTAGCAGGGCAGGATCCAGTCTTCGTCGCGCAGCGCGGCGGCCGACGCGATGATGCACGCCTCCTCGCCCAGCGAGCCGATGTGGAAGCCGATGCGCCCCTGACGCTGCAGCTTGATCAGCCGCTCGTCGATCACGCGCGTGCGCAGCATGGCGCGGTACATGCGAACCACGAGCTCCTTGGGGAGCTTCGGATCCGTGGCAGCTTTCGCGTTCCCGTCCGCGTCGAGGACCGTGAAGATGTCGTCCTCGTAGGAGGACTCCGGCGTGCGGATGGGGACGACCTGTTGAAGCTGCATCACTGAATCACCTCGAGAACTGTTTTCGTCTTCTTGCCAAAGCTATCGACGCCCTGCTCACGGCTGAGGTCGGCGCCCTGGCCACCGAGCACACCATGCAAGAACGCCTCGGCGGCGCGATAGCTGCTGCGGACCAACGGCCCGGAGGCCACGAAGGAGTACCCCATCTCGAGCCCCGCGTCTCGGTAGGCGTCGAATTCGGCGGGCGGCACATAGCGCTCGACGGCGTGGTGCTTGGCCGTCGGCCGCAGGTACTGACCGAGGGTGAGCACGTTCACGTCCGCCTCACGCAGCAGCTGCATCGCCTCGATCACCTCGTCCTGGGTCTCGCCCACGCCGAGCATCAAGGAGGACTTGGTCACGCGCGCGCCGGCCTGCTTGGCCTCGCGCAGCACGTCTGTGGAGCGCTCCCACGAACAGCGCCTGTCGCGCACGCTGAGCTGAAGCCGCGGCACGACCTCCGCGTTGTGCGCGAAGACGTCGGGGCGTCCGTCCTTCACCAGCTTGCGCACGTCGCGCATCACGCCGGCGAAGTCGCCGACCAAGGTCTCGACCAGCAGACTCGGCGAGTGATGCTTGATGCGGCGGATCGTCTGGGCCACGTGCGCGGCGCCGCCATCGAGCAGATCGTCTCTGTCCACCATGGTCAGCACCACGTACGCCAGGCCCATGTCGGCCAGGGCGGTGGCCGTCGACTCGGGCTCGCGGGGATCCACCAGACCGCCCGGATCGCCCGTGTGCACCGAGCAGAACTTGCACGCGCGCGTGCAGGTCTCGCCCAGGATCATGATCGTCGCCGTGCCCTCACCCCAGCACTCGAAGAGGTTCGGACAACCCGCCTCCTCGCACACCGTATGAAGATCGCGGCTGCGCATGCGCGCACGCATCGAGTTCATGCGCTCTTGGCGCTCACCGGAGGGGAGACGAATCCGGAGCCAGTCCGGCTTGCGTGGGGGCAAAGTCATGGGGCAGTTGGGTCGCTCGAAGTCGTCGCCGCCCAGGGATAGTCGGCGATGCGCGAAGCAGGCGAAAGCTAGGGGCCTGGATGACCAGTGTCAACTCCGCCCCCAGGTCAACCTACCGGAATTTCTCGCTTATTGCCGCGCTGCGTCATGCCTGTTCATGCGGGATCTCACACGCTCCGGGAGGCGGAGGTGGACGGATCATGCACGATCCATAGCAGTCCCGGCGGCGGGGATGGTGGACGCCAGCCGCGACCCTCTCGCCGTGGGGGGCCAGCGCTTGCGCGGAGCCGCGAGCGACGATCGCGACTGACGCACCATCTCCCACACATCGCGGAACACCCAGCGATGCTGCTGCACTTCGTCTCGAGCCGAACGAACTCGAGCCCACCATCGCCGAAATCGAGGCCATGATCGCGGCCGCGCAGGGCGCCGACGCGCACGACAAATACCTGACGGCGTGGCGCGCGGAGTTGTCAGCTGACGAGCGACGGCGCTCCAAGAAGAATCTCGAAGCCTTCGTCGCCGAAGCGGGCGCGTCTCTGCGTGAGTGTGCCTCCGCGCGGTGATGTGCCGTGGTCCTGCCCGCCACTTTGAATCCACGCGGGCTCCGGAGATCTAATCCAATCGGAAAGATCGCTACCGACTCACCGTACAGTCAGTCGATCCTCGTTGCATTTTCGATGGTCTAGTACCGGTCGCCTTCTGGGCTCTCGAGTAGTTCGTGCTCAGCGAGCCGGTACCGTCCATTCACTGACAGTTCATGCTCGTTCCGAATGCGATGCCCTCGCCGGATGCCGTACTCTATCTAGAGCTTTTCTGGCGCCCCTGGACCCGGGTGGCTTAGTTGGGCCGTGCACCGCCCATGGGATCCAATGGTGGCCAAAGGGCCGGTTGTCAGGCCTTCAGGAAGCGCAATGACTGGGGCGATAGCAGGGATGTTGGTCATGTTGTGCACAAGAATGCCCGGCCGGATCATGCTCGTTTGCGAGCTTTGGCTCGAAATACGGACTTCGAGTAAAGGCAGAGCCTCCTCGCGCGAGAGCCTCGGTCGTGTGTCGATTCTCGGTGGCGGGGCGGGGTCGCGTGCGGTAGGGTTCGGTGCAGTCACATCCTTGACTGAACGCTCCCAACCATCACCATGATCTTCCTGTCGCACTCGTGGAACGAGAAACCGATCGCTCGACGGATCGTCGAGGCACTTGCACGGTGCGGGCTTCCCGCGTGGCTCGACGAGCAGCAACTCCCGGCCGGTGCGCTCCTTCGGCCCGGATTGTTCAAGGCGATCGCGGAATCCGACGTCTACCTCGACCTCGTGTCGGCCGGGGCAAACGACTCGAACTGGGTGCAGGACGACCTGAGCCAGGCCATCGCTCGTGAGAATAGCGGGCTTCAAATCTTTGCCGTCCGGCTCGGAGGGGACACCACTCCCCTGCCTGACCTGCTGAACGGCCGCGTCTACCACGAGCTCTCGACGGGGGGCGGAGGCGTCGCGAGGCTGGCTAACAACAAGACGGAGAGGACGGCATGGCCGCCAAAGAAGCCCAAGCACGCATCAAGATCAACAAGCTGCTCGAAGCGGCCGACTGGCGATTTTGGGACCAGGCCACGGGCAAGGCCAACATCGTTCTCGAACCCAATGTCAAGCTGACCAAGGCGGTCATCGATGCGCTGGGCGCAAACTTCGAGGAATCCAGCAAGGGGTTTATCGACTTCCTACTGCTCGACCAGGCAGGCTTCCCCTTGGTCGTGCTCGAAGCCAAGTCGGAAGATACAAATCCATTGATCGGCAAAGAGCAGGCGCGCAAATACGCCAAGTCGCAGAACTGCCGCTTTGTCATTCTTTCCAACGGCAACCTGCACTACTTCTGGGATCTCGAACGCGGCAGCCCGTACGTCATCACCTCGTTTCCGACGCCGGACTCGGTCACCGGCTACCGGAAGGTCACGCCCAATCCGCAGCGACTGCTCGAGGAGCAGGTCGGCGCGGACTACATCGTTCGCAGCCAGCGCCCGAATTACGCATCCGAAGCCGCTTGGCAAAACGAAGCGGAGCGCCCCGGCTACGTCCAGGCCAACAAGCTGCGCTTTCTTCGTCCGTATCAGCTCAAGGCCATCCACAGTCTTCAGGCCGCCCTCGGGGACGGCAAGGATCGTTTCCTGTTCGAGATGGCCACCGGCACTGGCAAGACCCTCACCGCCGCCGCCGTCATCAAGTTGTTTCTCCGTTCCGGCAACGTGCGCCGCGTGCTGTTCCTCGTGGATCGCCTAGAGCTGGAGGACCAAGCCAAGAAGGCCTTCTACGCCGTACTGTCCGCCGACTTTCAAACGGTGATCTACAAGGAGAACCGGGACGACTGGCGGCGCGCCGAGATTGTCGTCACCACCGTGCAGTCCCTGCTGTTCAACAACAAGTACCAGAAACTGTTTTCACCGACCGACTTCGATCTGGTCATCTCTGACGAAGCGCACCGTTCGATCGGCGGCAACGCCCGCGCCGTGTTCGACTACTTCATCGGCTACAAGCTGGGCCTCACCGCCACGCCGCGCGACTACCTGCGTTGCGTCGACATCGCCAAGACGGGAACGCGCGACCCGCGCGAGGCCGAACGCCGCCTGCTGCTCGACACCTACCGCACCTTCGGCTGCGAGAACAGCCAGCCGACCTTCCGCTATGGATTGCTCGATGGCGTGAGGGAAGGCTACCTGATCAACCCGACGGTCGTGGACGCCCGCACCGAGGTTACCGCCACGCTGCTCTCGGAAGAAGGCTTCGTCGTCAACTTCACCGACGACACCGGCGAGGACCAGCAGCAGGCCTTCAAGCAGCGCCAGTTCGAGAAGCGTTTCTTCGCCGACACCACCAACCAGCTCCTGTGCAAGACGTTTCTGGAAAACGCCATGCGCGACCCGGTCAGCGGCGAAATCGGCAAATCGATCATCTTCGCCGTCAGCCAGAACCACGCCGCCAAGCTGGCGCAGACACTCAATCAAATGGCCGACCGCATGTACCCGGCCAAGTACCAGTCCGATTTCGCGTTGCAGGTCACCTCGCAGATACCCGACGCCCAGCAGTTCACCATCAACTTTGCCAACAACAATCTCCTCGGTTCCGGCAACTTCATCCCCGCCTACAAGACCAGCAAGGCCCGCATCTGCGTCACCGTCGGCATGATGACCACCGGCTACGACTGCACCGACATCCTCAACATTGGCCTGTTCCGTCCGATCTTCTCGCCCACCGACTTCATCCAGATCAAGGGACGGGGCACCCGCAAGCACGACTTCCGCGAGCTGCTCTTCGATGACACCCTCAAGGAAGGCGTGCAACAGCCCATCAAAACCGCCTTCAAGCTGTTCGACTTCTTCGCCAACTGCGAATACTTCGAGGAGGACTTCAACTACGACGCAGTGTTGAAGCTCCCACGGCGTAAGGGGAAAGGCAGTGACGACGGGGGCGGCGAAGGCGCCGTGGTCGTGGGTGGAACCTATGAGCACCTCGGCGCCGACATCCTGGCTTCGATGCGTGTCGAGCAGATCACGGCCGATGGCATGAAGATCGACCGCATGTTCTTCGAGAAATTTGAAGACGTCATCCGCGCCAACGACACCGTCGCTGCCGACGTCGAAGCCGGGCAGTGGGATCGCGTCATCGACTACGTGAACCGAGAAGTCTTCGACAAGCCCGAGGAGTACTACACCCTCGACAAACTGCGCAAAGCCGCCGCCGTGGACCGCCGCCTGTCCCTGCGCGAAATCCTACAGAAGGTCTTCGGCCTCATCCCGCGCTTCAAGTCCAAGGATGAGCTGCTGGAGGAAGAGTTCTCCAAGTTCGTCGCCGACCGCGTGCCCGACCCGCCCTCGGCCATCCCCGCCATCAAGACCTACTTCAAGGCTTACGTCACCAGCAACCGGGTGCGCGACATCATCGACAGCCGGCAGTTCACCGATCTGGCGACCAATCCGTTTTTCAACACCCACGATTTCAGAGCCGTGCCCCAGCCGTACCGCACGCTCGTCCCGGAATACGTCAAGGACTACGTGTCCTTGAATCAATTTGCTGCATAAAGGAATTCATAAGTGCTCGACACCACCACCAAACGCCGCATCGATACCGCCCGCGACATTCTCGTCGGCAAGGTGCCCGACCCCAAGTCCCAGGTCGAGCAGATCACCATCGCGCTGATCTACAAGTTCATGGACGACATGGACGCCGAGAGCGAGGAACTCGGCGGCAAGCGCAAGTTCTTCACCGGCGACTACGCCCGCTATGGCTGGGCCAAGCTCATGGATCGCAGCCTCGGCGGCCACGAGATGCTCGGCCTCTACGGCGAAGGCATCGCCAAGATGCCCGAAAACCCCGGCATCCCGCCGCTCTTCCGCGACATCTTCAAAAACGCCTACCTGCCTTACCGCGACCCCGAAACGCTCAAGGCCTTCCTCAAGATCATCGACGAATTTTCATACGACCACAGCGAACGCCTGGGCGACGCCTTCGAGTATCTGCTCAGCGTCCTCGGCAGCCAGGGCGATGCCGGCCAGTTCCGCACCCCGCGCCACATCATCGACTTCATGGTCGAAGTCCTCGATCCGAAAAAAGACGAAACCATCCTCGACCCCGCCTGCGGCACCGCCGGCTTCCTCATCTCCGCCTACAAGCACATCCTGCGCAGCAACACCGACGCCAAGGGCCACAGCACCCTCACCCCCGACGAAAAAGGCCGCCTCGCCACCCACATCAAGGGCTACGACATCTCGCCCGACATGGTGCGCCTCTCGCTGGTGAACCTCTACCTGCACGGCTTCACCGACCCGCACATTGTCGAATACGACACCCTCACCAGCGAAGAACGCTGGAACGAATACGCCGACGTCATCCTCGCCAACCCGCCCTTCATGTCGCCGAAAGGCGGCATCAAGCCGCACAAGCACTTCGGCATCCAGGCCAAGCGCAGCGAAGTCCTGTTCGTGGACTACATGGCCGAGCACCTCACGCCCACCGGCCGCGCCGGCATCATCGTGCCCGAAGGCGTCATCTTCCAGAGCCAGAACGCCTACAAAACGCTGCGGAAAATGCTCGTCGAAAACTCCCTCGTCGCCGTGGTGTCGCTGCCGGCGGGCTGTTTCAATCCCTACTCCGGGGTGAAGACCAGCATCCTCATCCTCGACAAGACGCTGGCCAAGGCCGCCGACACCATCGCCTTCTTCAAAGTCGAGAACGACGGCTACGGCCTCGGCGCCCAGCGCCGCGCCATCGAAAAGAACGACCTGCCGCAAGTGTTGGCCGGGTTGAAAGACTGGTTGAACCACGGAATACACGGAACACACGGAAACGAGAAAACCGAATTGGGTTCTGAGCCTTCTTCCGTGTGTTCCGTGTGTTCCGTGGTTGGGAATTGTTTGTTTGTGTCGAAAGAAAAGCTCGCCGCGAATGGCGACTACAACCTCAGTGGGGAGCGGTATCGGGAGGGCGATGCACGCACATCGAACTATGCGATGGTGCCAATCGGCGACATATGCGAGCTCTTCAACGGTCGCGCGTTCAAGCCCGAGGATTGGGAAAACGCGGAAAGCGGTGGAATCCCAATAGTCAGGATTCAAAACCTGAACAACCCCGACAGCTCATTCAATTACTACACGGGCGAAGTCAATGAGAGGAACT
>Ga0210033_1000987_pt1 | contig 27015 bp, 23 predicted proteins | sample CryGeymeta201501_FD_185465 | JGI IMG/M metagenome (GOLD analysis project Ga0210033, IMG submission 185465) | Groundwater microbial communities from Crystal Geyser aquifers in Utah, USA - Crystal Geyser metaG 2015-01 (SPAdes) (version 2) | ecosystem: Environmental > Aquatic > Deep subsurface >... | reverse complement strand
AGGAGCGGCACCAGGACGTGCGGGCCTTCTGGCGGCACGGCCTGCTGGATCCCGAGAGCAACACGGTCTTTGGCGAGGGCGGGGCGGGCGCCTTCTCGGACGGCAAGATCTACACGCGGCGCCGGGACGGCGAGCTGGGCTGGATCTTCCGCCGGCTGGTCGAGCACGGCGCCGACCCGCGCGTGCTGGAGGAGGGCTGGGCCCACCTGGGCACCGACCGGATCCGCGAGATCCTGCCCCGGCTGCGGGACCACCTGGGTGCGCTGGGGGTCGAGGTGCGCTTCCACGCCCGGGTGGACGACTTCCTGGTCGAGGGCGGGCGCTGCGTCGGCGTGCGCCTGGGCTCCGGCGAGGAGCTGCGCGGCGGGCCGGTGATCGTGGGCACGGGCCACTCGGCGCGGGACACCTGGGCGGCCATGCTGCGGGCCGGCGCGGCGGCCGAGCAGCGCCCCATCCACATCGGGGCCCGGATCGAGCACCCCCAGCGCCTCATCGACGAGGCCCGCTACGGCGCCCCCCGGGGCGAGCTGCCCCCGGCCAGCTACCGGCTCAGCTCCAACCCGCCCGGTGGTCGGGCCCGCCCGGCCCACACCTTCTGCATGTGCCCCGGCGGCACCGTCGTCGCGGCCAGCAACCTGCCCGAGCGGGTCGTCGTCAACGGCATGTCCTACTCGGGCCGCCGCGCCTCCCTCGCCAACTCGGCCATCGTGGTCGAGGTCCACCCATCGGACTACCCGGGCACCGATGCCATGGCGGGCGCCCGCTACCAGGACCTCATCGAGCGCCGGGCCTTCACCCTGGGGGGCGGCGCCTTCCAGGCCCCGGCGCAGCGCGTCGAGGACCTCCTGGCCGGACGGGTCTCCGCGGACCTCCCCCGGGTCAGCTACACCCGCGGCGTCCGGTCGGTGGACCTGCGCGAGGTGCTGCCCGAGCCCCTGGTCGAGGGCATGATCGCCGCGCTGCAGCACTTCGACCGCCAGCTCGCGGGCTTCGCCGGGCCCGAGGCGGTCCTCATCGCCCCCGAGACGCGCACCACCGCCCCCCTGCGCTTCTTGCGGGACGAGCGGCGGGAGTCGACCACCCTGCCCGGCCTGGTGCCGGTGGGGGAGGGGGCGGGCTACGCCGGTGGCATCGTCAGCGCGGCCCTCGACGGCTTCCGCGCCGCCCAGGCAGCCATCGAGGCGGCCTGTCCCCTCCGGCGCTGAGGCCGGTGGGAGCAGGTGGCACCTGGACGGGTGCTCAGCGAGAGGCGACCTCGATACTGTCGCCGACGATGGTGATCTGGGCCCGGGTCTCGGTGCCCGAGGTGCGGGTCACGCAGTCGGTCTTGCCGATGATCCAGTTGATCGTCGCCACCGTGTCGGACTCGGCCGGGTCCATGGTCCACGTGCCCGACTCGGTGCAGTCCATGTGCTCGTCGTCGGCCGTGAAGTAGCCGACGGCGGACCAGGTGTTGTCCTTCTTGAAGGACAGGTGCGAGAAGATCACGCTGGCCGAGTTGCCACCCACTGCGGCGAAGTTCGTGATGTCGAGGGCCGTCAGCGAGCGGACGAAGGTCTGGCTGTGGCTGTCGGTGGGGAAGCTTCCGCTTCCGGGCTCCTGTGTGGTGGCGCTGGTGGCCGCGGCCGCCACGGGCGGGGCCTTGGAGCCCCCGCAGGCGAGGAGCGTGGGGAGCAGGACGAGCAGGGCTGCCGACATGGGACCCTCCGGGGCGAGATGGGGGAGCGAGGGTGCTGGCGCGCGGTGCGCCGGGTCGGGCGAGGAGTCCGGCCGCTCCCTTGCCCCTATCTGCTCGCCGGCGCCGCTGTCGCCAACCGCTGGGAGGGCGGGGGCGGGCTTGTGGGGGGGGGCCGGCCCGGCGTAGCCTCCACGGCCGTGCCTGCCCGCCTCGCCGAGCGCCTGCCCTGGCGCCTCCTGCTCTACCTGCTGCTCGCCGTCGGCCTGACCTGGCCTGCCCTGGCGCAGCTCGGCCGGGCCGTCCCGGGCGCAGCGCGCACGGACCTCGCCAACGCCTTGTGGTCCACCTGGTTCGTGGCCAGGTCGGTGGGGGAGGGGAGCCTGCCCTGGCACACCGCCCTCCTCGATCCTCCGATGGGCGGCACGCTGCTGGTCGCCGATCCCCTGGGCGCCCTGGCGGCCCTGCCGCTGGTGGGCCTGGTGGGGCTGCCGGCGGCCTACAGCCTGGTGGTGCTGGGCAACCTGGCCCTGGCCGGCTGGGCCGCCCACCGGCTGGCGGGCGCCCTGGCGGCCGACCTGGGCATCACGCCGGTCCTGCGTGCCGAGCTGGCGGGGCTGGTGGCGGGCGTGGCCTACGAGTCGGCGCCGATCCTGCGCTCCGCCGTCCACAACGGCAGCTCCGAAGGCATCGCTGGCGGCTGGGCGGCCCTGGCGGCCTGGGCCTGCTGGCGGGTGGCCCGCCACGGCGGGGCCGGGCGCGCGCTGCTGGCGGCCGTGGCCCTGCTCCTGGCGGCGCTCGGCTCCTGGTACGGCGCGGTCGTCGCCTTCCTCTTCGCGGGCGCCCTGGCCCTGCTGGGCACGCCGGGCCGCTGGCGGGCGACCTTGGGGGCCCGGGTGGGGAGCCTGGTCCTTGGCCTGGCCCTGGTCCTGCCGCTGGCCTTGGCGGTGCGCGCCGCGGCCACGGCGCCGGACAACCTGGTCCGCATCAAGGATCCGCGGGAGCTGATGACGGTCCGTCGCAGCACCGGGCCGGCCGACCTGCGCGGCTACCTCGCGACCGGGGAATTCCGCTCCCCGGACTTCCGCCAGATCAGCCGCTACGGAGAACAGTTCTTCCACTGCCACTACCTGGGCTGGGTCCTGCTGCTCGGCGCCGGCCTGGCCCTGCGGCGGCGCCGCGGCACCGGCTGGTTGTGGCTGGCCGGGCTCTCCGGGCTGGCCCTGTCGCTGGGACCGGTGGCGGTGCGAGACGGCTCGGCCTGGATCATCCTGCAGGACCGGGCCATCCCGCTGCCCTACCTGCTGGTCGAGCGGCTGCCCGGCTTCTCCAGCCTGTCTCTGCTCTACCGGCTGGCCCAGGCCCCCGCCCTGGCCGCGGCCCTGCTCAGCGGCCTGGCGGTGGGGGGCCTGCCCTGGCCCCGTCGGGCTGCGGGCCTCGCAGTGGGCGCCGTGCTCCTCGAGGGGCGCCTGCTCTGCCCGCTCCACGCGCTGCCGGGTCTGACCGCGGTGGTCCCTGCGCCGGCCCTGCGGGCCCTGGCCCGGGCCCCTGCCGGCGTGGTGCTGGAGTGGCCGGTGGTCGGCGGTCGCGACTACCTGTACGAGCAGACCATCCACCAGCACCCCATCGCCGGCAGCTTGAACTTCCCCAACAACGCCGTGGGCATGAAGGCCTGGCGGGGCCTGGTCGCGGCCGCTGCCCCGGTCGGAGCCGCCCCCGACACGGCGAGCCTTGCCGCTTTCCGACAGGCCGCGTCCACCCGGGCGCGGGCGGCCGGTGTCCGCTATGTGGTCGCGCACGACGATCCCGAGGCCCGGCCGGACATGCAGGACGAGGCGATGCGCATCATCGAGCTGGCCTTCCCTCCTCTGGAGCTGCTGCCCGAGGACGCGGCGGGGGCGGGCGCTGGCGCGGCGGCCGTGCGGGTCTACCCGCTGTGGTGACCGGCGGCTGGTTCTGTTGTCCGCGCCCCCTGGAGGGGCTGGCCGGCCTGCCCGGCGAGCTGCCCTGGCTGGGTCTGCCCCTGCGCGAGCGCCAGGAGCGGGCCTTCCTGGAGCGCCGCCTGTCGGTGCATCCGGCCGTGGTGGGCCGGGATCCCGACCCGGCGCCCGGGCCCCGCCTGCTGGTGCGGGAAGATGTGGCCCTCGGCGCGGCGACGGCCGACGACGCCGCGGCCATGGGGCAGCGCCTGGGCCGTGACCTCTCCTTCCGCCTGTCCGGTCGCAGCGGAGCCTTCGCCGAGGATATCGCCCTGGGGCGCGACGAGCCCCTGCTGGTCTACCTCCACGAGGGCATCCCGACCCTGGAGCGGATCCAGGCAGCCGAGGTGGCGCTGCTGGACCCCCGGGAGCGGCTGGTCGAGGTGCCCGTCCCCGGCGAGGCCGGCGTGGCGCTGGTGGAGCTGCCGCTGACCGAGCGCCTGCTGCTCCCGGCCGGCCACTGGCTGCAGCTGCTGTGGGCCAACCTGCTGGGCCTGGCGCCCTTCCTCTGGCGCGGTCTGGCGGGCCGCAACGTCGTCGAGGCGGCCTTCCACCTGGGCTGGGCCGTCTTGCACGCCGGCTCCTTGCACCCGCCGACCATCGCGACCGTCCTGGGGCGCCGCGGTCGCGGGACCCGGGTCCACCCGCGGGCCGTGGTCGAGGGCTGCTGGCTCGGGGACGGCGTCGAGATCGGCGCCGGCGCAGTGGTCCGGGGCTGCGTCATCGCGGACGGCGCCCTCATCGAGGAGCAGGCCCTGGTCGAGTTCAGCATCCTGGCCGCCGGCGCGCGCATCCAGCGCCAGGCCCTGGTCAAGCTGTCGGTGGTGGGGGTCCGGGCCTCGGTCGGGGGCCTGGTCCAGCTCGGCGTGATCGATCGCGAGGCCCAGGTCAAGGTGGGCGCCCACCTCATGGACATGGCCGTCGATCAAGGGGTCCGGGTGCAGGTCGGGGACCGGCTGGCCGAGGCGCCGCTGGGGCTGGCGGGTGTCTGCGTCGGCGCGGGGACCCTGGTCGGCTCCGGGGTGCGCGTGGCGCCGGGCCGGGCCTTGCCTGCGGGCCTCGCCATCCTGCCCCCGCCCGAGACGGTGCTGGTGCGGATCCCCCGGGATCTCCAGGGCACCGTCTGCGTCCGCGACGGCACCCTGGTCTCCGTGCACGGCGGGCCGCGCGGCCGCGCGCGATGAGCTGGACCGATCCCGCCCTGTCGGGCGTCCTCGCCGCCGCCTACCTGGGCCTGCTCACCGTGTTGTGGCTGCTGCTGTGGGTCGGCGTGCCGATGTGGGGCCAGCGCTGGCTGCTGGCGCGCCCTGAGGGGCCGGCCCCCTCCGCCGGGCCACGGGTGAGCATCTGCATCCCAGCCCGCAATGAAGAAGCGAACATCGGGCCCTGCCTGCTGGCGGCGCGGGCCCAGCGCTGGCCCGACCTGGAGGTGGTGCTGGTGGACGACCAGTCCACCGACGGCACGGCCGCCGCTGCCCTGGCCGCCATCGAGGGGGACCCGCGGGTCCGCATCGTGCGGGGCACGGACCCGCCGGCGGGCTGGGCCGGCAAGCCCTGGGCCTGCAGCCGTGCGGCGGGCGAGGCATCCGGCGAGCTCCTGCTCTTCGTCGACGCCGACGTGCGCCTGGACCCCGACGCGGTGCGCGGCGTGGTCGGCGCCCTGCAGGCGCGCCAGCTCGCGCTGCTCAGCGTGTACGGGACCTGGGATCTGCAGGGTTTCTGGGAGCGGGCCGTGATCCCGGCCGTTGGCTGGCTCATCCGGGGCGCCATCGACCTGGACCGGGTGAACGACCCGGGCCAGCCCGACGCCTTTGCCAACGGGCAGCTCATCGCCGTGCAGCGGGGGCCCTACGACACAGTGGACGGCCACGGTGCGGTGCGGGACCAGGTCCTGGACGATGTCCGCCTGGCCCAGGCCTTCAAGCAGCGCGGCGCGCACATCGGCCTGATGGTGGCCCCCTGGTCCTTCCAGGTCCGGCTGTACCGCAGCCTGGGCGCGATCATCGGCGGCTACGGCAAGAACCTCTACGAGGGCATGGGCCGCCAGCCCATCCTGGGCCTGGGCTCGGTGTTGTTCATCGCCGTGGGGGCCTTGCTGCCCTTCGCCGCCCTGGCCGGCGGCCTGCTGGCCCGCCTGGTCTTGGGCTGGGCCGTGCCCGGCGGCCTGTGGCTCACATGGCTGGCCGTGGTCTGCGCCCTGGAGCTGGCCTTCCGCTACCGCGTGGAGCGGCGGGACGGTCGCTCGGGGGCCATGGCCTGGACCCACCCGCTGGCCAACCTGATCCTCGCAGGCATCCTGCTGCGCAGCGTGCTCGGCGTGCGGGCCCGCTGGAAGGGCCGCACCTTCGTCGACGGCCGGGCGGGCTCGGACGCGCCCTGAGTCTGGGGCGGCCTCGCCCTGAGTCTGGGGCGGCCTCGCCCTGAGTCTGGGGCGGCCTCGCCCTGAGTCTGGGGCGGCCTCGCCCTGAGTCTGGGGCGGCCTCGCCCTGAGTCTGGGGCGGCCTCGCCCTGAGTCTGGGGCGGCCTCGCCCTGAGTCTGGGGCGGCCTCGCCCTGAGTCGCGAGCGGCGCTCCGGGCTCTCCGCGCGGAAGCTCAGGGACCCACAAAGCAACACCGCCGACCCAAGCGGGTCGGCGGTGTAAGATTGGAGCGGGAGACGGGACTCGAACCCGCGACATTCAGCATGGCAAGCTGATGCTCTACCAACTGAGCTACTCCCGCCCAGCAGGCGCAGCCCTGATAACGTGGGCCTGCCGAAGCGCGCAAGGGTCCTCTTGTCGATCGACCTCCGGGCTGCGGCAACCCGCCCTCGTGCGGTCCCGAAATGCGTTGCTCGCGAGGCTCTCCGCTGGTACCCTCTGCTAGGTCCCGTGGGTTTCAGCGCCCCGTCCCCCGCGGCCCGCTCGTGGAGATCTCGATGCGCCTCCCCGTCGCCACGCTCCTTCCGATACTTGGCCTCCTGGTCACTGCCGGCTGCAACAACGGCAAGCCCAAGGACACCGGCGGGGGTGGCGACAGCCACGCCACGGACGACACCAGCACCGGCTACACCGACGCTGACCATGACGGCTACGCCGCCGAGGACGGGGACTGCAACGACGGCGATCCCACGATCCATCCCGGCGCCTCCGAGCTGTGCGACGGCATCGACCAGAACTGCAACGGCTTGATGGATGAGGGCTTCGCCGACACGGACGGCGACGGCATCGCCGACTGCGTCGACACCGAAGACTGCGATGGCATCGACAACAACGGCGATGGCCGCGTGGACGAGGGCTTCCCGGACGACAACGCCAACGGCGTCGCCGACTGCCTGGAGTCCGAGATCTGCGACGGCATCGACAACAACGGCGATGGCCGCGTGGACGAGGGCTACGACCTGGACGGCGACGGCTACACCAGCTGCGGCTCGGACACCGTCGCGCCGGACTGCAACGACAGCGACGCGTCCATCCACCCTGGCGGCAAGGAGGTCGCGGGCGACCTGGTGGACAACGACTGCGACGGCTTGATCGACGAAGCGGACTGGAACCCCGGGGACGTGTTCATCACCGAGACCATGAACAACCCGTACCAGGTCCCCGATCCGGACGGCGAGTGGTTCGAGATCTACAACGACTCCGGCCGCGACCTGATCCTCAACGGCATGGTCATCACCTCGGCCGTCAGCGGGGACTGGCACCAGGTGAGCAGCTCGGACCTGCTCTGGCTGGCCCCCAACGAGTACTTCGTCTTCGGCATCAACGACACCGTCATGACCAACGGCGGGGTCACGGTCGACTACCAGTACAGCGACATCACCCTGTCCAACGAAGACGACGACCTCATCCTCATGATGGGGGACGTGGTCGTGGACGAGGTCGCCTGGGACAACGGGGCCACCTTCCCCGACCCCCAGGGCGCCACCATGACCCTGGACCCCTCGGCCTACGGCGACCTGCTCAACGACGCGGGCGCCTCCTGGTGCGAGTCCTCCTTCCCCTGGGCCACCAACACCGACGACGGCTCGCCAGGCCAGGACAACGAGTTCTGCTGGCCGGTGGCCGACGCTCACGTCAACACCGACCTGAGCAACCTGTACACCTGCTCCACCCTGTACCTGGTCGGCAGCGACTCCTACGATCCTGACGGCGCCGCCATCACCTTCGACTGGGAGCTGGTCAGCGCGCCCGCAGGCTCGTCGACGAGCTCCTCGGACATCGAGACTTCGACGGCGGCCGACCCGACCTTCGTCCCCGACCTGCCCGGCACCTACACCTTCGCCCTGACGGTCTTCAACGGCACCAGCTACGCCGAGCCCTTCTACGTCACGGTCGTGATCACCGAGCGGCCCTACAACACCGACCCGGTCGCCGATGGTGGCGATGATCGGACCTACTCCGAGGCCGCGGTGTGCTCGCCGGTCAGCTACGGCGTGTACTACACCTGCAACGCCTGCAACGACGCAGAGTTCGCCCTGGACGCCTCGGCCTCCTACGACGCGGACGGGGACGCCCTGGCGGTCTACGCCTGGGAGGTCACGGGCGGGACCGGCTCGGGTAGCATCGACGCGCCCTCCAGCTCCTCGGCCACCCTGACCATGACCGGGCCCGAGACGGCCTACGGCAGCACCACCAGCGAGACGGTCGAGGTGACCCTGACGGTCACCGACTGCATGGGTGCGACCGGATCCGACGTGGTGACCTTCACCTACGAGTGCAGCGGCGCCTGAGCGGGGCGCGCTCAGCCCGCGGCGCGCTCAGCTCGCGGCGCGCTGGCGGATGCGCTTGACCAGCTCGCGCTCATCGTCGGGCAGGGTCGTGGCCAGGGCCGCGTCGCAGGTCCGCACGACCAGGGCCCGGATGGCGTGGATGCCGGCGTCGGCGTCCGTGGCGTCGGGCGCGCCGGCGGCGCGGGTCAGGCTGAGCCAGGTGACGGGCCCGGCCGAGGCCTGGCGCAGCAGGGAGAGGTCGACAGAGGCGGCGCCCTCTCCGAGCAGGACGTCGACGAGCTCGGGCATGGCCGCGCCGAAGGTCGGGCGCTCGGCCGTGACCTCCAAGGTGTCCAGGGCCTGCTTGGCGGCCACCACCCGCCAGGCGGCGGCGGCGGCGGCCGCCTCGGGGCCCCAGGCAGCGGCCCGGTGCAGGGTCGTCACCCGGTCCAGGCCACGGCAGGTCGGGTCGGGACACTGGTCGCGCAGGCGCTCGGCGGTCAGCGCGACCAGGGCCAGCCCGGCTGAGGCGTCGTCCCCGCCGTCCGCGGTCAGGCGGCTGCGGGCCCGGGACAGGGAGAAGCGCAGCGCCCCGTCGTGGACCTCGGGGACCTGGGCCCCCTGGGCGCGCAGGAGCTCGGCGGCTTGGGCCAGGCGGGTGGTCAGGGCGGCCTGCTCGCTGTCGGTGTCGGCTGCGGCGTCGGCCAGGGCCAGGGTCGTGGCCAGGGAGAGGTCGGCCCGCCCGCCGGCGGCGGCCTCGGCGTCGCGGCGGCCGGTGCCGCGGGCCAGGATCAAGGCGCCCGCAGGGGCGTCGATGAGGCGGTCGTGGATGCCGGGCCGCATGGCGGCGGTCGGGGCGGCGAGGGGCAGGTCGGGCGCGTCGAGCCAGCCCAGCAGGACCCCGCGCTCGGCGATGTGAAGCACGGCGGCTGCCTGCTCGGTGGCGGCGGCGCCGGGGGCGGCCCAGCCCAGGGCCGGGCGGATGTCCGAGGGTCCGGAGCGCTCGACGTCGGAGAGGGGGGCGAGCAGCGAGACCACGCGGGCCGTGTCTTCGGGACGCAGGCCACCGGCCAGCAGGGACTCCAGGTCCGCGAGGCGGGCACCGCGGGCGAGGGGCACGGCCAGGGTGCCCGGGTAGCTGCGCTCCAGGGAGAACCAGTCGGCGGGCTGGGCGTCGCCGCGCTCCACGAGGCGGGACCAGGCCGCGATGGGGGCCCCGCCGGGCAGCCCTGCCCAGTCCGCCTGGACCTGGGGCCGACGCAGCAGCGGGTCAGCGGCCACCAGGGCGACGGCCGCCGAGGCCAGGTCGTCCACCGCCACCGTCGGAGCCTGGGCGGTGGGGGCCGACGTGGGGGCCAGGGCCGGCGGCAGGCGGCCGGTGCAGGCCGGCAGGAGCAGCCAGAGCGGGTTCACGTCTGCCCCTGGCGGACCAGGTCCTGGTGGATGCGGTGGACCAGGCCGGGGCCCTCGAAGATCAGGCCCGAGTAGAGCTGGACGGCGGCGCAGCCCAGGTCGAGCAGCTCGCGGACCTGGGCCGCGCTGGCCACCCCTCCGACGCCGACCACCGGGATGCGGCCGGCGACGGTCTGGATCACGGTCTCAATGCGGGACCGGGCCAGGGGCCACAGCGGGGCGCCCGAGAGGCCGCCGGCCTGGTCCAGGCGCCCGGTGGTGCCCGGCCGGGACAGGGTCGTATTGGTGGCGATGATGCCGGCAGCGCCGCTCTGGACGACCGCCTCGACGACCTCGGCCAGGGCCTCGGGCTCAAAGTCGGGGGCCAGCTTGACCAGGACCGGGACCTTGCCGGCGGCCGGCACGATCACCTCGACCAGGCGCCGCAGCGGTTCCACGGCCTGCAGGCTGCGCAGGCCCGGCGTGTTGGGCGAGCTGACGTTGACCGCCAGGTAGTCCGCGACATCCCGCAGGCGGGCCACGCTGGCCAGGTAGTCCGCGGCGACGGCCTCGTCGTCCAGGGGCGTGATCTTGCTCTTGCCGATGTTGCAGCCGACCGGCACCGCAGGCCAGCGGCCGGCCTCGCGCAGGGCCCGCAGGCGGCGGCCCAGGGCCTCGCTGCCTTTGTTGTTGAAGCCCATGCGGTTGATCAGGCCGCGCTCGGGCACCAAGCGGAACAGGCGTGGCGCAGGGTTGCCGGGCTGGGGGTGCGCCGTGACGGTGCCCAGCTCGACGAAGCCGAAGCCAAGGGCGGGCCAGATCGTGGTGGCCTCGCCGTCTTTGTCCAGGCCGGCGGCCAGCCCCACGGGACCCGGCAGGTGGAGGGGGCCCAGCCGGCAGGCCAGCGCGGCCGGGGGCGGACCGGCCAGGGCGCCCAGCACCGGGCCGGCCAGGGCGCCGGTCGCGGCCAGGGTGCCGAGCACCCGCCGATGGGCACGCTCGGCGTCCAGCGAGAAGAGCAGGGGGCGCGAGAGTCGCCAGGCCAGGTCGAGGAGCATGTCGGCGTCTATCAGGAAGCGCGCGCCGCTGGGGCCTCCCCGGGCAGCCTCGGGTGGGCGTGCTACCTTGCCGGCATGTCCGGATGGCTCCTGCTCGCCGCCCTCGCCTGCGTGGACTCCGTGCCGGTGGGCCCGCGCGAGGGCATGCGCGTGCCTGCCCTCGACGGCGCCGCCGTGGATGGTCGGAACGTAGACGTGCCGGACGGGCAGCACCGCCCGGCCGTGGTCGTGTTCTGGGCCACCTGGTGCGGCCCCTGCCGGGCCGAGATCCCCGATCTCCGCCAGCTCCTGGCCGACTACGGCGACCGCATCGAGCTGGTGGGCGTCAACGCCGGCGAGCCGGTCGCCACCGTGTCCGCCGCGACGGGGCCGCTGGGTATCACCTGGCCGGTGCTCAGCGACACCGACCGCCACGCCCAGGCGGCCTTCCAGATCGAGGCGCTGCCCACCGTGCTCATCGTCGACGGCGAGGGCCTGGTCCGCTACCGCGGCTTCGGCCTGCCCGCCGACCCGCACCCGCTCCTCGACGGGCTCCTCGCCCGGTGAGCGCCCTCCTCCTCCCCTCCCTCCTCCCCTCCCTCCTCCTCTTCCTGCACCCGGGGACCGCGTGAGGATCCTGGTCACCGGCGGCGCCGGCTTCATCGGCTCGCAGCTCGTGGGCGCCCTGCGGCGTCGAGAAGACGAGGTCGTCGTCCTGGACAACCTCGATCCCACCTACGACCCGGCGCTCAAGTGGGAGAACCTGCGGGTCGAGGGGGTCGTGACCAGCCCCGGCCCGGCCCGCCTGGTCCAGGGCGATCTGCGAGATGCTGCCGCGGTCCAGGACGCCCTGCAGGGCGTCGACGCGGTGGTGCACATGGCGGCTGTGGCCGGCGTGCGGGACAGCCTGTCGGACCCGCTGCGCTACGAGGACATCAACATCCGCGGGACCCTGGTCCTGCTCGAGCAGATGCGGCGCGCCGGCAAGGACCGGCTGGTCTTCGCCAGCTCCTCCAGCGTCTACGGCGCCCCCCCAGGCGACGGCCGCTTCCATGAGGACCTGCCCGCCGACCGCCCGGTGAGCCCCTACGCGGCGACCAAGCGCGCCGCCGAGCTGCTGTGCCACGCCGCCCACGCCACCTGGGGCCTGCACTGCGCCTGCCTGCGCTTCTTCACGGTCTACGGGCCGCGGCAGCGCCCCGCCATGGCGATCAGCCACTTCATCCGCCTGGCGCTGGCCGGAGAGCAGCTGCCCCTGTTCGGCGACGGCTCCTCGGTGCGCGACTACACCTACGTCGACGACGCGGTGCGGGGGGTCTGCGCCGCCCTGGACCGGTCCCGCGGCTACCAGGTCCTCAACCTGGGCTGCGGGCAGCCCATCCGCCTGGACGGCCTGGTCCAAGCCATCGGTGAGGCGGTCGGCCGGCCGGTCCAGGTCCACCACCTGCCCGACCAGGCCGGGGACGTGCCGCGCACCCACGCCGACATCCGGCGCGCCGCGGCCCTGCTGGACTGGCAGCCCCAGGTGTCGCTGCCTGAGGGCCTGCGGACGACGGTCCGCTGGATCCAGGACCAGGGCTGAGGCTCAGGGCTGAGGCTCAGCCGAGCTGGGTGGAGCTGCGGTAGAAGCCGACGAAGTACTCGGCGGCGCTCACCAGGCTGAAGACCGTCGCCAGGTAGAGCAGGACCAGGCCGGCGGCCCACGCGTTGATGCCCAGGGTCGGCACCTGCCACAGGATGAAGCCCAGGGCGGTGCTCTGGTAGGCGGTCTTGACCTTGCCCATGGAGCTGGCGCTGATGACCAGGCCTTCCTGGCTGGCGATGCCCCGCAGGCCGGTGATGGCCAGCTCGCGGCACAGCAGCAGGGCGCAGAGCCAGGCCGGCACCCAGCCCAGGGGCACCATCATCACCAGGACGGTGGTGACCATGAGCTTGTCGGCCATGGGGTCCAGGTAGGCCCCCATGGGGCTCACCAGGTTCCACTTGCGGGCCAGGTAGCCATCGACCACGTCGGTGATCATGGCGCCGATGAAGATCCAGAACGCGAGCTGGCTCTCCAGCAGGTCGGGCTTGTCCCACAGCAGGTAGACCATCACCGGGACGCAGCAGATCCGGATGACGGTCAGGGTGTTCGGGAGGTTCCAGAAGGGCTGGGACTTGCTCACGGCTGGGGGCCCTGGGCGGGTTCCGGCAGCGCCATGACGGGGCGACTGTCCTGGAACAAGTGGTAGAGGTCGTCGACCTTCTCCACATAGTCCCGCGTCTGGGTGAAGGGAGGCACGCCGTTGAAGCGATGCACATTGCCCGGGCCGGCGTTGTAGGCCGCCAGGGCCAGGCGGATGTCCCCATGGAACTCGCGCAGCATGGCGGCCAGGTAGCGCGTGCCGCCGTCGATGCTGTCGACGGGATCCCAGGGGTCGCTCACGCCCAGGTGCTGAGCGGTGGCGGGCATGAGCTGCATCAGCCCCATGGCCCCCGAGGAGGAGCGGGCGTTGGGGTTCATGCCGCTCTCGGCCAGGATCACCGCCTTGACCAGGGCCGCCGAGACACCGTAGCGCTGCGAGGAGCTGAGGATCTGCGCGTCGAAGGAGTCCAGCATCGGGAAGGTGCGCATGCTCACCTGCCGCCGCGACGGGATCGGCTTGGTCGACATGAACAGCTCGTAGCCGATGTGATCGGGCGAGTCCGTGAAGCGCAGGGTCCCGTCCGCCAGCTCGGCCCGGTAGATGTCGGTTCCACGCGCGGGTGCGGTGGTGATGGCGGCGATCAGGAAGAGCCACATGACCCGGCACGTTAGCGCCTGCCCTCGAAGGCGGCAAGCGCCCCTCCCTCCGTGGAACGCTGCAAGCATGGGGGCCATCGCGATAGCCTACCCAATCCGGTCGCCTCCGCGACCCAACCGAGGTGCACATGGCTCCGCAGCAGGCCGACGTCGTCATCCTGGGTACTGGCATCTCGGGGTTGAGCCTGGCCCTGGAGCTGGCGGATCACTGCCGCGTCCTGGTGCTGACCAAGCGGGAGCGCATGTCCGGCAACACCCCCTGGGCCCAGGGGGGCATCGCGGCGGCCTGGGACGACCAGGACTCCTGGGAGGACCACGTCCGCGACACCCTGGTCGCCGGTGCCGGTCTGTGCCGGCGCGAGGTGGTGGAGCGCGTGGTGCGCGAGGCCCCCGCCCGGGTGCGGGAGCTCATCGACCGCGGCGTCGCCTTCGACCGCCGGGAGAGCCACCCCGATGAGTACGACCTGCACCGCGAGGGGGGCCACTCCACGCGGCGGGTCCTGCACGCCAAGGACTCTACGGGCGCCGAGATCATGCGGGCCCTGCTGGCCGAGGTGGACGCCCACCCGAGTATCGAGCTGCGCGAGCGCTGGATGGCGGTCGACGTCCTGACCGAGCGCTGGTTGTCCCGGCGCACCGGCAGCCTGCCGCCCGAGCGCGACCGGGCCATCGGCGTCTACGCCCTGGAGCTGGGGACCGGCCAGGTTCACGCCATCCCGGCCCGGGTCGTAGCGCTGTGCACCGGCGGTGCTGGCAAGGTCTACCTGTACACGACCAACCCCGACGAGTCCTCGGGCGACGGCATCGCCATGGCCTGGCGCTGCGGGGTCCGCATCGCCAACATGGAGTTCGTGCAGTTCCACCCGACCTGCCTGTACCACCCCGAGGTGCGCAACTTCCTGATCAGCGAGGCCCTGCGGGGCGAGGGCGGCAAGCTGCGCCTGAAGTCCGGCGAGCGCTTCATGGTGCGCTACGACGAGCGCCTGGAGCTGGCCCCCCGGGACAAGGTCGCCCTGGCCATCGACGCTGAGCTGAAGCGGACCGGCGACGACTGCGTGTACCTGGACATGACGCACCTGACGCGGGCCGAGATCGAGCACAAGTTCCCGAGCATCCACGCCCGCTGCCTGGAGCTGGGCATCGACATGGCCGTGGCCCCGATCCCCGTCGTGCCGGCCGCCCACTACTTCTGCGGCGGCGCCATGGTCGACCTCAAGGGAGAGACCAACGTAGAGAACCTCTTCGCGTTGGGGGAGGCTTCCTGCACGGGCCTGCACGGCGCCAACCGCCTGGCCAGCAACTCCCTGCTCGAGGCGGCCGACTATGCCTTCCACGCCGCCTCGGCCATCCGCGGGCGCCTGGCCGACATCCCGGCGCCCCAGGCCCTGCCGGACTGGGACCCCGGCCACGCCGCCGAGCCGGACGAGCAGGTCGTGATCTCCCACCTCTGGGACGAGATCCGGCGCTTCATGTGGACCTACGTGGGCATCGTACGCACGACCCGCCGCCTGGAGCGGGCCCGCAAGCGCATCGAGCTGGTGCAGGAGGAGATCCGCACCTACTACTGGGACTTCCAGCTCACCGGCGACCTGGTCGAGCTGCGCAACCTCGCCCAGGTGGCCCAGCTCGTCATCGAGTCGGCCCTGCGTCGCCACGAGAGCCGGGGCCTGCACTTCACCCTGGACCACCCTGACAGCGACGACCGCTTCCTGCACGACACGGTGCTGAAGAAGCGGTACTGAGCGCTCGCGCGGCAGGCTGCGCGCCATCTCCACCAGTTCGGGGGTTCCGTGCTGGAGCCCCACGTTCCGCACACAGAGTCGGTCCCGGGCGCGAACCTGGAGTGCGTTCAGCACACACCGTCGTCGATCCGGGACGACCATGGCGACTCCGCGCACGCAGGACATCATCCAGCGCATCTCCCACTTCATCTCGGTCCGCACCGAAGCCGTCGCCGAGCGTGACTACCGGGCCTTCGTGCTGCTCAACGTCGGCTGCCTCTCGGCCACCGCCATCCACATGGCCATCGTGCCGCTCTTCGCCTGGCTGGGTGCCTGGTCCCTGGTGCTGGCCAACGGCTTGAGCCTGCTGGCCTACGTGGCGGCCCTGTCCTTCAACCGTCGCGGCGCCCCACACCTGTCGGTGGTGCTCTGCTTCGGCGAGCTGGCGGTCCACCAGACCCTGTGTGTGTGGCTGCTCGGGTGGGCGTCCGGCTTCCAGTACTACCTGCTCGCGGTCACGGGTGTCGCGGCGGTGCTGCCCGCCGGCCGCAGCTCCATCAAGGTCGGCGTCATCGTCGGGGCAGGCGTGGTGTACATCGCGCTGGCGCACCTGGGCGCAGCGGTGCCGCCGGTCTACGCGGTCGACCCGACCGTGCTCATGGTCCTGCGTGACGCGAACATCGCCGTGATCTTCCCCTTGCTCGGCTCTTTCGCCTGGCACTTCAACCGGGCGGCCATCCTGGCGGAGGAGCGCCTGGCCACCGAGCACGCCCGTTCGCAGGCGCTGCTGCACAACATCCTGCCGGCGGCCATCGTCGAGCGCCTGGGCCACGCCGACGAGGTGGTGGCCGACAGCATCGATCAGGCCACCATCTTGTTTGCCGACATCGTGGGCTTCACCTCCTTGTCGGCCGACATGGCGGCGGGGGACCTGGTGGCCATGCTCAACGACGTGTTCAGCGCGCGCGACGAGCTGACCGTCCAACACGGGCTGGAGAAGATCAAGACCATCGGCGATGCCTACATGGTGGCGGCCGGCGTTCCCGAGCCACGAGCGGATCACGCCCTGGCTGTCGCCGCCTTCGCCCTGGAGATGAAGGAGGTCGTGGCCCAGCGCTCCGCCCGGTGGGGCGCTCCGCTGCTGCTGCGGGTGGGCATCCACTCGGGCCCGGTCATCGCCGGGGTCAACGGCACCCGCAAGTTCTGCCGCGACATCTGGGGCGACAGCGTCAACACCGCCGCGCGCATGGAGTCGCACGGCCTGCCCGGCGAGATCCAGGTGACCGACAGCACGCGGGAGCTGCTGAAGAGCACCTTCTGCTTCCAGGAGCGCGGCGTCATCGAGATCAAGGGCAAGGGCCAGATGCACACCTGGCTGCTTCGTTCGGGATCCGAGGGCGCGCTGGCCGCGGCCTGAGGGAGCGTCGCTTGCGCGGCCCCGGGGGGCTGCAGCCGGCTCTGGGTCCCAGCGGCTTCAGCCCGCCAGCAGCGCCCCGAACACGTCCGCCGCGGTGCCGACGATCGCCTCGACCTCTGCCACCGTCTTGGGGATGCCCGGCGTGAGCACCTCGGGACCGCCCACAGCGCAGTGCACATCGTCTTCGATCCGGATGCCGCCGAAGCCCTCCCAGGCCCGCGCCCGGTCCAGATCCACGCTGCCCTTGAAGCGGTCGGTAAGCGCCGTGTCGGCCAGGATCGCCGGCACCACGTAGAAGCCGGGCTCAATGGTGACGCACATGCCCGGTGCCAGGTCCAGATCCATGCGCAGAAAGGCCGTGCCGAACTGCTCGGAGCGGCTGCGGCCGGGGGGGTAGGCGGGCTTGTCGCCCCAGCACTCCATGTCGTGCACGTCCAGGCCGATCAGGTGGCCGACGCCATGGGGGAAGAACAAGGCGTGGGCGCCCTGCTCGACCAGGCCGTCGGGGTCTCCCTTCAGCAGGCCCTCGTCCACCAGGAAGCGGGCGATGATGCGGCTGGCGGTGTCGTGTACGTGCCGGTAGCGCACGCCGGGGCGGACCTGGTCGATGGCGGCGAGCTGGGCTTCCAGCACGGCCTCGTAGGCGGCCTTCTGGCGGGCCTCGAAGCGGCCGGAGACCGGCCAGGTGCGGGTGACGTCGGTGGCGTAGCCGGAGGGGGCCTCGGCGGCGCCGTCCAGCAGCAGCAGCTGCCCGGCCTGGCAGGTGTTCGGGTAGCTCTCGTTGTGCAGGATCTCGCCGCGCACGGTGACGATGCTGCCGTAGGCCGGCCGCATGCCGCCGGCGTGCAGCACGCCGTCGAAGAGGGCGGCGATGTGCTGCTCGGGCACGCCGGGGCGGGTGGCGGCCATGGCGGCCCGGTGGGCGGCGGCCGTGACCCTGGCGGCCCGGCGGATCTCAGCCCGCTCTTCGGGCTGCAGGCTGCGCCGCATGGGGATCAGCGCGTCGATCAGCGCCGGGCTGCCGGCGTGGGCGGCGTCACCGAAGCGCAGGTCGGTCCCGGACAGGGCCGCGGCCCGGGCGGTCATGGCGGCGTCGGCCACGGCCAGGGTGTGCAGGTGGCCCCGGTGGGCGGCGCAGCGGGTCTCCAGCTGGTCCAGGGGCAGCACCGCGTCCACACCCAGCTCGGCCCGGACATCTTCCAGCGTCCAGGCGTAGCCGTGCCACAGCGGATCGTCGGCGTCGGGGGGCACCAGGAAGAGCGTGCTGTGACCGCCCTCCTCGACCAGCAGGGCCGCCTTGGGGCGGCTGCAGCCGCTCAGGTACAGGAAGCTGCTGTCCTGGCGGAAGGGGTACTTCGTGAGCGGCAGGTTGCGCACGAAGGGCCCGTTGCCGACCAGCAGCAGGGGCTGGCCGTCCAGGGCGGCGGAGAGGGCGCGGCGACGACGGGCGAAGGTGGCGGTGTCCGGCATGGGCTCCCCCTATCCGGCTGGCGGCAGCTCCCACTGCACCTGGCCCGCCCCGTAGGCGCCCGAGACGGTCAGGGTGGCGGTGCCGGTGCTGCCGCAGGCGGGGTCGAAGCGGGCCAGCCACAGGTCCGCCCAGGCGTTGAGCTGGGGGTACAGCAGGCGCTGCACGGCGGTGGGCTGGTCGACGCGGGTGATGGACAGCAGCGGGCACGGGGTGCCGTCGATATCCAGGCGCAGGCGCCAGGGGCTGTCGGGGTCCCCGCCCAGGTCGCGGTCGGCCGGGTCGATGCGCATGCTGGCGATGGCCAGCTCGTGGGAGGCCGCCGCGTCGCGGACCGCCGCCTGGTCCAGGGCCTGGTACTCCTCGGGCGACAGGTCGGCGCGCCAGGCGAGCTCCTGTGCTCCAGCGCGGCGCTCCTCGGGGCCCAGCCAGGTCGCTCGCAGGACCAGCCGCGTCTGGAGCTGGCGGTACAGCCGGAGCTGCCGGGTCCAGGCGTCGTGGGTGTGCACGTAGCTGGGCTGCGGCCGGTCGACGGGGCGCGCCGGCACCGTGTGGACGGCGCAGCCGACCAGGGCCAGCAGCGCGACCCGCGGGCTCATACCAGCTCGGCGCGGGTGACCAGGGCCTCCAGCTCCAGGCCGGCTGCCGCGATGCGCTCCGCCCCGCCCTCCTGGCGGTCCACGACGGCGATGACCTGGACCACGTCCAGCCCGGCCTCCTGGACGCGCTCGACGGCCCGCAGCAGGCTGCCCCCTGTGGTCACCGTGTCCTCGACCACGCAGACCGGAGCGCCGTTGGGCAGGTTGCCCCTGCCCTCCAGCCACTGCATCAGGCCGTGGCCCTTGGGCTCCTTGCGGACCATGAAGCCGTGGATCGGGCGCCCGGCCGTCCACGAGCCCGCGACGACCGCGCCGACGATGGGATCGGCACCCGTCACCGGTCCCCCGATGCCGACGACCCCGGGCTTCAGGCGGTCGAGGATCAGAGCGGCGATGGTCCAGGCGCCCTCGGCGTGCAGGGTCGTCAGGCGGGCGTCGACGTAGAGGTCGCTCTGCCGGCCCGAGGCCAGGGTGAAGGTGCCATGGCGGACCGAGCGCTCCTGGAGGAGGGCGACGAGCCGGCGATGCAAGGTCGAGGTGTCCACGCGATCCACTCCTACTCCCGCTTGTCCAGCCAGGAGACCAGGTCCGAGAGTACCTGCTCCTTCTCCGGCTCGTTGAAGACCTCGTGGTACAGGCCATCGTAGAGCTGGGTGGTGTGGTCCCAATGGCCCCAGCCCTCGACCAGGCGGCGGGTCGCCTGGTGGTCGCAGATCTGGTCGCCGGTGCCCAGCAGGGCCAACACGGGCAGGTCGTAGCGCGCCGCGTGACCGTGGACCCGCGCGATGGCGGCCTCCATCTCGGTGGCCCAGCGCGGTGTCAGGGTGTCGAAGACCAGGGGGTCGGCCTCGTAGGCCCGCACGACCTCGGCGTCGCGGCTGATGGTCCGCGGATCCAGCGGGTTCTTGACCGAGACCGAGGGCGCGACCCGCGACAGCAGGCCCTTGACCATGGTGAGCACCCGCGGCGGCTCCACGGCGACGCCAGTCAGCGGGTTGGAGATCACTAGCGCCTGGACGTGCTGGTTGAGGAAGCCCCGCAGGCCGTCCAGCGCCACCAGGCCCCCCATGGAGTGGGCGACGAGCAGCACGGGCTTGCGGATGAAGGCCAACGCGGCGGCGAGGTCATCGACGTACTCGCCCCACCGGCCGACGTGGCCGCGCTTGCCCTCGCTGCTGCCGTGGCCGCGCAGCTCCACGAAGGTGACGTGGTAGCCCGCGCCGGTCAGGGCGGCGGCGACGTGGCCGTAACGGCCGACGTGCTCGGCCAGGCCATGCACCAGCAGGACCTCGGCCCGGGGCTCGCGGTCGGGGGACCACTGGACCAGGTGCAGGCGGGTGCCATCGGCGGACTGGATGGTGTGCTCGAGCATCGACGCTCCCAGGGGAGGGGAGGGGACCGGCTCTCAGGGCGTGCCGGCGCCGCCCGTGTCCAGGGACAGCAGGGCGGTTGAGAGGGGGGCGAACCAGGCGATGACGGCCAGGCAGAACAGCATGATGAACAGGAAGGGGATCACGGCCTTGATCACCTCCACGACGGAGCGCTTGAAGACCGTGCTGGCGACGAAGAGGTTGATCCCCATCGGTGGGGTCAGGTAGCCGATCTCCAGGTTCACGATGAACATGATCGCGAAGTGGACGGGATGCAGGCCGTAGCTCGCTGCGATGGGGGCGAGCAGGGGGGCGACGATGAGGATGGCGCTGAGGATGTCCATGACGCAGCCCAGCGCCAGCAGGAACAGGTTCACCAGGATGATGAAGGTGACCTTGCTGTCGATGTGGGCCACCATCCAGGCGGCGGCGTGCTGCGGGACCTCTTGCAAGGTCAGGAAGCGGTTGAAGGAGATGGCCAGCACCAAGATGAGGAAGAGCGAGCCCATCATCACGGCCGACTCGACCAGGACCCCGGGCACCTTGCGCAGCTTCAGCTCCCGGTGGAAGATGAGCTCCACGACGATGGCGTAGACACAGGCGATGGCGGCGGCCTCGGTCACCGTGAGCTTGATGGACAGGTGGATGCCCAGGGGCTCCAGGGTCAGCAGGCCGTAGATGCCGCCCAGGATGAGCACCGGCAGCAGCAGGGCCAGGACCCCCCGCCGCAGGGCCACCCCCAGGTTGCGCAGCCACGGCCCCCAGCCGGGCTCGATGAGGCCCTCGCCGCCGCCTTCGGTTCCGCCCACCGGCACGTGGCGGGTCCGGTAGACGGTGTAGGCCATGAGCACGCCGGCGATGAAGATGCCGGGCAGCACGCCGCCCAGGAAGAGCTCGCTGGGGGGCAAGGGGTTCTTGGGGGTGCTCACGACGATGGCGTAGACGATCATCGGCACCGAGGGCGGGATGATGATCCCCAGGCCCCCCGCCGTGGTCAGGATGCCCATGCTGTAGGCGGAGCCGTAGCGCCCCTTGATCAGCATGGGGAACATGATCGAGCCGATGGCGATGACCGTCACCGGCGAGCTGCCCGAGATGGCCGCGAAGATGGCGCAGGCGAAGACGCTGGCCAGGCCCAGGCCGCCGGGGGTCCGCCCCATCAGCGCCCGGGCGACCCCGATGAGCCGCTCGGCGATGGAGCCCTGGGTCATCAGGTTGCCGGCCAGCACGAAGAAGGGGATGGCCAGCAGCTCGTGCTTCTTGGTCGCCTCGAACATGTCGGTGACGACCGCGACCGTGTCGTAGTGTCCAATCAGGTTGGCGCTGGCGACGGCGGCCACGCCGATGGCCACGAAGAGCGGCGCCCCGATGAGCACCAGCAGCACGGCGGTGACCAGGATCAGCGTGCCGCTCTGGAAGTAGAGGGCGGCCCCCATGCCGGCCAGCAGGCCCGGGAACATGCCGGCCATGACCACGTCGACGACGCGCCGGTTGCCGGTGCGAGGGGCGGTGGGCAGCGGGGCGGGCAGGCCCTCGGCGTTGGGGGTGACCGGGGCCTCGGTCCGCCCCAGGATCGCGACGACGGCGAAGCGGGCCGCGATCAGGGTGAAGGACAGGGGCAGCACGGCCTGGGCCAGCCACAGGGGGAAGGCGCCGCCCGCCGTGACGTGGGGCCAGGCCGCCCCGGGCATGGGCTGGCCCGGCAGCACCGACACCACGGCGTTGAGCACGTGGTCCAGGCCGCGCCACACCGACAGGCCCTCGACCGTGTCCTCGTACTCCAGGCTCTCCAACATGAGCTTCCACGAGGCCGTGGCCAGCATCCAGGCCAGGCCCGCGGCGACGGCCGCGCTCAGCCGCTTGACGAAGCGGGCCGCGCCCGGCGCCAGCACCCGGTCGCTGGCGTCGACGGCCAGGTGGCTCTTGCGCCGCGTCGCCAGGCTGGCGCCCAGGAAGCCGACCCAGACCATGAGCACCAGGCTCATGTTGGGGCCGTCGGGCAGGCTCATGGCTACAAAGGGGTACTCGCGGAACAGGTAGTCATTGAAGGTCAGCCACACCATGGCCAGCATGGCGACCGACAGGAAGACCCACTCCAGCGCCGCCACGACCCGGTCGACCAGGTCGATGACCCGGCTCACGACGATGTGCAGGCCGGTCAGCCACAACAGCGCGTAGAAGGCCAGGGTGCCCAGCGGGCCCTGCCAGGCGGCACGCAGGCCCCCTCGCAGGCCGCGGCCGAGCCCCTCGATGGCTCGGTCCAGGGTGTCGAAGATGCGGACGAAGAGCTGGTGCACGGGCCCCTCAGGAGCGGCGGGGAGGGCGCGACCGGGGCGTGGCCGCGGGGCTCCCGGCAGCGGGTGCGGGAGCAGGGACCGCTAGCCGCGCATCTTCGCCAGGGCGGCGTTGACCTGGTCGAGCATGGCCTTGGCCCCGGGGACCTCCTGGCCGAACTGCACGTGCACCACCAAGGTCACGTTCGCGAAGGCCTGCCGCTCGGCGTCGGTCAGCTCGACCACCTGTACGCCCATGCCCGGGAAGTTGCCCAGCAGCTCCTGCTCGAGATCACGCACGCCCTTGCGACCCTTGACGCTCTCGGCCTTGGGGTCGCCCATGACGATGGTCTGCAGATCGGGCGGCATGGCGTCGAAGAACTTCTTGTTCCAGACCACGGCCGCCGGCTGGTAGATGTGGCGCGTCAACGAGTAGTAGTCGATGGGCTCGTACAGACCCGCCGCCTGGGTGAACAGCGGGGTGTTGTCGAAGCCATCGACGATGCCGGTCTGCAAGGCCGTCAGCGTCTCGGAGATGGGCAGGGTGACGGCCTGGGTCTGCAAGGCGGCGTACATCTTCTGGTGTACGTCGGTCTCCTGGCAGCGCATCTTGAAGTCCTGGAGGTCCCCAGGGGTGCGCACCGGGTGGCGCTTGGTGCCGAAGCTGCGCCAGCCGTTCTCGGCCCAGGCCACCATGACGAAGCCCTTGGCTTCCAGCTCGGCCTTCATGGGGTCCCAGAGGATACTGTCCAGGACGTAGTCGGCTTCGGCGTTGTTGCGGAAGAGGTAGGGCAGCTCCGGCAGCTGCAGCAGGGGGATGTTGGCCCCCTCGGCGATGGCGGCCGTCGAGAAGCCACCCCCTTGCAGGCGGGCATTGCGGCGGATGTCGCGCACCATCTCGACCTCGCCGCCCAGGACGCTGCCCAGGAACAGCTTGACCTTGATGCGGCCGCCCGAATGCGCCTCGACCCGCTCCTTGATGTCCTTGAGCTGATCGGCCCAGGGCGTGCCCTCAGGCGCGGCGGTGCCGAAGTTGGCGACGAACTCGGGATCGGCCTGGCTGGTGCGGGCGGGCAGCAGGGCCAGGGCAACGGCGGCGCTGGCGAGCAGCGTAGCGAGCAGGCGGGTGCGCATCGAAGCTCCAGGGGGGCAGGTCGGGGGGGCGCTACTCGGCGAACAGGTCATCGACCTGGCTGAGCAGCTTGCGCGCCTTGTCCTGCTCGGCGTGGTTCTCGGGCGAGATGGGGGGCTCGATGTCCGGGTCCTGGGCCAGCACATCGTTCAGCGTCGCGACGAAGATGGCCTTGTCCTGGGACTTCTCGGCCCAGTACTCGGCGAGCAGCACCTTGGACCCCAGGTACTCGGGGTGGGCGGCGATGGCCTTGTCCAGGTACTCGCGGGACTTGCCCAGATCCTGGCCCGAGAAGCTGGGGATCACGGCGTAGTAGGCGCCCCAGTAGCGGTCCGGACCGTCGTAGTAGAAGTTCGGGTCCAGCTCGCCGGTGCGGGTCATGTAGGCCTTGACCGTCTTGAGGTTGGCCAGGGTCTTGCCCAGGCCCGACAGCTTGGCCCACTTGCCCAGGGCCGAGCTGGTCCAGTACAGGCAGGGCACGTCGGCGGCGCCCAGGACGCGAACGGCGCTGGCCTCGTCTTCGTCGCCCTTCTGGAGGAGCTGGGCGAAGTCCTGGTTGATGGCCAGGCAGCGCTTGCCCCAGGTCACGGCCTTGTCCCAGTTGGCCAGCTTGGCGTCCTTGTCCACGTCCATGGTGTCGCCCATGAAGTAGTAGCCGCGGACCAGCCGGCCGCCGGCTTCCCGGTCGGCCGGGTCCAGGGCCATGACCGCCTCGTACTTGTCCAGGGCGGCCTGGAGCTGGGCGCGGTCCGAGCGCTGGGCCCACAGGGCCTCGGCCTCGGCCTTGAGCTGCTCGGTCGAGCCGCCGGAAGCGGTGGTGGCTTCGGCCATCTGGTAGCTGCCCTTCTGGTGGGTGGCGCAGCCGGTGAGCAGGAGGCCGAGGGCCAGCAGGGAGAGGGGGCGCATTGGGGACCTCGCGGTGGAGTGGGACCGGAGCGGGACCGCGGGTTGACTCGTCGGTGACCGCGGAAGGGCCGTTTCTACCGGGACCGACGCGTGCTTGTCAACGGCTGGTTGGCGGACCTCGGCCCTGCCTGAGGGGGGCCGGGGCTGACCCGCCTGGGGGCGCTGTACACCCCAGCGCTGGGGGAGGCCTTCAGGGGCCGAAGGTGAGGATCGTCTTGGACGCATCCACGGTGCCATCGCTCGCCACCGGTGCATCGGCCTGTCCAGAGAGGGTGCCATCGTCCGCCCACGTAGCGGACAGCGACACGGTCTCCGTGTCGTCGAGTCCCAGCGCCGTGAGCAAGACCGCCGAGCCGTCGGCGTCCAGCATTGTCGACAGGCTCCACGTTCCCGGGATGCCGCCGATCTCGTTGGTCCAGCTGCTGTCCAGCAGCCCGGAGTCACTGGCGATCGTGACGGTCGCATGGCCTGCGTAAATGGTGTCCAGCCGCGTGGACGATGTGCAGGCGAGACCGAGGAGCAGTCGGGCAAAGAGAGTCGGTGTCAGGTCGTGCCTCTGCCTACTTGGGCGTCTCGAACAGATCCTGCACGAGGTACACAAGCGTGCGACCGTAGGTGGGATGGTCGACGACACCGGCGACAATGCGACCGAACGTGAACACCACTGCCGAGGCCGTCAGGCTGCTCAGATCGATGCGCGCTCCTCCGTCGTCGGCAAGCACGCAGTCGACCTGCGTGCCATCGTCGAGGTACATCAAGAGGTGGGTGCGCGTGCCCGGGACCTCCGTCTCGGCTGGATGCCACTGAAGGTCGAGGAGGTCTCCGTCTCGGTATCCCTGCCAGCTGCTCCCCAGCTCTTCCGCAACCATCGGCATGGGCACCTGGTACCCGGTGCTTGTCCCGTCGATCGAGATCGCTCCGCCCCCCGAGGCGATGGCACTGCCCTTGGCACCATCCGGGTTGGCCATGTACGCGCCCCCTTTGCCCTTGTAGCTGAGGTCGAGCACCGTGGCACCCGCGAGGACCTGGATGTGAGGGCCGGCGTATCCCTTGCCGAGGCCCTTGATTGGCTGGCCGTCAATCCAGCACTGGTCGTCGGGGCCGGCCTGCGCAGTGGGCAGGTCGAGTCCTGGGCTGTTATACAGGGCGACCGCGGAGACCCCATATGCTCCCGTGGGCTCGAGGGACGAAGGATCGGCATCCCACAGCACCTGCACCGCCACGAAAAGATCGATGTCAGTGTAGGTAGGTACCAGGCCGCTCTGCACCACGATAGTCTGCTCGCCTCCGCCCGTGTCGGTTGGGCCTGCGGTGTCGCCCCCTTGGCCCTTGTGCGTGCTCGTGCATCCCGCCATGAGCAGCGAGGTGCCGAGCCAGAGAAGATGAAGCGTCTGTGAACGCATCGTCACTCCTTGAGGGACACGGTGACCTGGTGTGTGCCATTCGGAGCAGCGGCCAGCGATGCCGAGCCCGAGGGGTCGGCGTCGTCGGGCGCAAGATCCTCGGGAGACCCAGCTGCACGGTCCCAGTCGTCTCCATCGGAATCAAGCCAAGCCTGAACTCTCATCACCGAGTCAGAGTGAACCTCAGGAGAGAAGCGCAGGACGCAGGACAGGTCGGAATACAGGCACTGCGCGTCCTGATAGGTCGCGCCCGCCCATTCTCCATCACCGGACTCGACCTTGGCGATCACCGCACTTCCAGTGGGTGCGTTCACACCGACCGCCACCACCTTGACTTCCAGGGCGGTGCATCCGCCAGGCAGGGCAGCACACACCACCATGCCCAGCAAGGTCAGCAGCCGACGTAGTTCCATGGTGTGTTCTTGCATGCTTCATCCGTCGAAAGGGAGTAGGAAGAGGACGCCCCATAGCCGGTGGATACCTCCCACCAGTAGCCGAGGATGCCGAAGAACGGGTCATACCTGGTCACCTTGCCGTCGGTATCGCTTCCGGACTCAATTGACTCACACAGTTCGCTCGTGGAGTCGTCGGTGCCTTGCCAGGTGGCCGTGACGCCCACGTTCGCCGATGTGTCCTTCTTCCAGCCACAGAATCCCAGGATGCAGTGCTGCTTCTGGGCGCGCACGCTGACATGCACATCGTTGTACACGACTGTGATGGTGTAGCCCGCATGGGTTCGAACACGGCGATCTCCTGCCAGGTTCTCCTCTGTTTCCGTGGGGCCACAGCTGGATGAAGTCATCGGCGCGAAGGAGCCCACCGTTGTGATCGTCCCCCACCAGGGGTGCGAACTGCCGATTCCGTCGGGAAACCGCTCGTCGAACCACTCGTCCTCCATCGTGTCCCAGTCGTCTTGGGCATTGGTGGCGATGGTGGCCTCCGAGTCGTGAGATGCGGCCTCCGACCAGCGGTTGCAGATGAAGGTGTGCGCGTTGTCCAACCCCAATTCGGGGCAGAGGTCACCATAGTTCGAGCAGTCGAACGGCAACGAAATGTACGGTGCAACTTGTTGGAAAGTTCCCGACCAGCCGTAGTACGAGAAGATTGACTCGACCTCAGTCTGCGTCAAGCCGCACTGGTAGTCCGTGGCATGTGCCTCCCCCCCCCCCCC
>Ga0210033_1000982_pt1 | contig 27073 bp, 17 predicted proteins | sample CryGeymeta201501_FD_185465 | JGI IMG/M metagenome (GOLD analysis project Ga0210033, IMG submission 185465) | Groundwater microbial communities from Crystal Geyser aquifers in Utah, USA - Crystal Geyser metaG 2015-01 (SPAdes) (version 2) | ecosystem: Environmental > Aquatic > Deep subsurface >... | reverse complement strand
GTGTCCTTCGTCGATGCCATCCGAGACCTCCATGCTTGGGAGAGACTCGGATCGCTACCACGACGACCGCCCGGGTGGGGAAGTCTAATTGTCGTCGGTGGCCATTTGTAATTGTCGCTGATCACCCCCAGAGCGACAGAAGCCCGCGGGCGCAGCGGCCGGCGGGCTTCAAGGAACCGCGAGAGGGGGCCGGAGCCCCCTCCCCTGCGCCTCACAGCGCGGGGTAGCGGAAGCCGTACTTGAAGAACAACGTGCGGAGCAGGTCGAACTTCTCGAAGTGGTTCTCGACGCGGCTCTTGGCGCTGCGGAAGTCGCTCTCGACGGCCCGCTTGGGATCGCCCGTCAGACCGGTCGTGGCGGCGTCGAGCGCCTCCTCGTAGGAGGCCGCATCGTGGAAGCCGTACTGCTGGTAGATGTCCAGGACGTCCTCAGCCATCGCCCAGGTCGGAGAAGCCAGCGGAACGGTCTGGAACAGGCCAGCGTCGCGGTGATGCGCGAACACGACGTACTCGTTGGCGCTGCGGGTGTCGGAGAACCTCAAGTAGTCCACGCCCTCCACCATGTTCTCGGGGATCTCACGATCCTCGCCGAGGATCATGACATTCATCGCCTCGGCGTAGGGGTTGTTGAACGACAGGTCGAACAGGAACGCCGACTCGATCGTCGTGTAGGAGCGCGCCGTGAACGACTCGTCCGGCATGACGTAGGCGTCGCTGTACGGATTGCTGAACGGCGAGGGCAGGACCTGCTCGTAGGCGCTGAGCAGACCGCGGAAGCGGGGGGTGTTGCCGGTCAGGTTGACGCCGTCGCCGTACATCGAGGGATCCTCGCTGATGTAGCCGGCCAGGGTCCGGAAGACCTCGCCCTGGAACAGGGTCCCCAGGTTGAGCGCGTAGGAGGCGTCGGCGCCAGTGTCCGCACCAATGATGTTGGTGTAGGGGTCGGCGGCCATCTCGACGGCGATCAGCTTGGAGATCCAGTTGCCGTAGCGGACCGGGCGCCAGAAGTAGTTGAAGCCGAGGTTCGGGTCGTACTCGCTGCGGGAGTAGCGCGCCTTGCCGAGGTCGAAGTCGATCGACACCGAGCGGTCGAGCTCGTCCTCGTTGTACTGGCTCATCGGCTCGAACCACATCCGGTCACGGTTCAGGTAGTAGCGCGCCTTCTCGAGCACCGGCACCGACGCGCCGATGGCGCCGCCGTTCGGCACCTCGTGCAGCTGGCCGTCGTCACCACGCTGCATGACCACGCGGTAGCCGCGGTCAGGCATGGTCTCACTCGCCATGAACTGCTGCCAGAACTCCAGGACCTCCAGCGAAGCGAAGAAGCCGTCGAGGCCGCCGGTCTCGTCCACGTACCAGAACTCGTGGAAGGGACGGTTCTCGATGAGGGCGCGGTTGATCCAGTGCTTGTGCTGGTTGAGCTTGAAGTCGAAGTCGTACACGGTCGAGATGTAGGAGTAGTACGTCGGCGTGTACATCGCGCTGCGCTCGCGGGCGAAGTGCGTGCTGTAGTACGCGAAGTCGCGGTAGGCGCGGTCGTTGTCGACGCGCTCCCAGCTGTCCACGCCGAAGTCGTGCATGTTGCACCACTCGATCGCACCCTCGTTGGAGTTGTTGCACGTACGGAACGGCACCTCGATGAGGTCCTGACGGGCGACCTCGTCGGACTTGACGTAGCGGCGACCGCGGGCGAGCGCGATGGCGGCCGTGAAGATGACGTCGTCGAGCTGCTCGACGTTGTCGTCACCCACCTCCTGACCGTCGACCGTCACGCCCGAGTAGCCGAGCGAGCCGGTGACCTCGACCTTGATGCGGGGCTCGGCCGAGCTCGCGTAGGCGAAGTTGGGGAAGTAGGTGTAGTGGTACTCGGTGACCTTCGCGCCGATCTCGCGGTCAAAGCTCACGTCGTTCTTGTTCACGTTGATCGTGAACTCGGTGCCGTCGTCGGCCTTCCAGTCGTAGGTGGACGGGATGGCGTCCTTGTCGAAGACCTGCACGAAGTCGCCGTACGCGTAGAAGATCGCAGCGTAGTCCGCCGTGCCGAGGCCCGTGCTCCACTCGTTGCCGCTATGGTTCGGGTCGACGCCGACGGGGCCGGTGTCGCGGGTGATCTCGTAGGGCACGTAGTCCATCAGGGTGGTGAACTGCGAGGCGCGCATGGTCTGGTTCTTGGAGTACTTGGCCTCACGGACCTCCGGGTCGACGAGGTACTCGGGCACATAGCCCAGGCGCGCCTTCTCCAGCCAGTACTTCTCGCTGAAGTTCAGCGCGTCGGTGGTGGCGGCGAAGTTGTGCTCGAGACCGAGGTCGTGGCCCAGCTCATGGGCGAACACGAAGTACCAGTACTGCGGGCGGATGTAGGCGGCGATCGTCTCGCGGGAGGCGCCCTTGAAGCGCTCGGCCAGCGGGGCGTACATCGGGATGTTGCCCACAGCGGAGACCATGTCGGCGTGGAGGATGTTGTGCTCCGACAGCAGGCGGTAGAAGCCCTCCGCCTGACGGCGGCGCTCCACCGGGCTGGAGGTCAGGAAGCTCATCTGCTTGAGCAGCTCGTCGGGCATCTGGCCCTGGGCCTCGGGGGGCAGAGCAGCGGTGTCCTGGCGGATGGTCTCCGACAGCAGGGTCTCATAGCCCGGGCCCATCGCGTCGCGGAGCTGCGCCACGCGAGCAGCGTGGATGGCCGGTCCGCCACGGTCGCGCAGGTCCTCGATCTTCTGCTTGACGCGCAGGCGCGTGTCCTTGAGGTCGTACTCGGCCAGACGCTCCTTGATGTCCACGTACTTCGGGTTGAAGGCCCTGGAGGACTTCAGGTCGAACATCGGCGCGTCGACCACGACGTTCTTGCGCTCGGGCGTGATGGCCGAGCCGTCGCCGTTGCCCTTGTGGTCGGTGACAGCATCGCGGATGACCTGGCCGCTGATCCAGTCCTCGACGTTCATGTCGCCGTTCAGGAGCTGGAAGAAGTCGATGTAGTTCGTGATCGAGCGCTCTTGGTTGGGATAGAGCATCGTCACGGTGGAGTTGAGGTTCTCACCGGTCTCCAGGTCGCTGGAGAACTGCGCGAAGCCGAGCACGCTGCCGAAGCCGCTGGTCTCGAGGATCATGTTGATCTGGTTGAACCGGAGGTCGCCGACCGAGATGTAGCCGTCGCGGGTGATGTCGCGGATGTCCCGCGTGACCTCGACGATGTCGGTGCCCTCGTACTCGTGGCTGACGAAGTTGCGGCACACCTCGGAGCTGGCGTCGGTGACGGGGTTGTCCTCGCAGAGCACGAAGACGTCCTCGTTGTCTTTGAGCTGGTAGCCCATCTCGGTCACGAGGGACTCGAACACCACGTTCCAGTCGTGCGCGGACTTGCGGGCGGCCCACATGATCGCCTGATCCTCGCGGGGGAAGTTGGGGCTCAGGTAGTACTTGATGGGGCGGAGCTTGCGCTGCGCCATGGGCTTGCGGGCGTCGTCCCAGAGGTTGAACAGGATGGCGTTCTGCCGGCGGGCGGGGTACGGCGAGCCATAGTTGTCCATGTGCTCGATCCGCTCGGTGCGGAAGATCTGGAACTTCTTGTTGTCGACGTCGTTGTACTCGCGCGCCACGGCCATGTCGCGGTCGGCGGTGCGCTTCATGATGGACGTCTTGACCTTGATGACCTCCTCGGCACAGTCTCCCGTGTCCGAGATCCAGCAGTACGGGATGAAGCCGTAGCTGCCGTAGTAGTACTGGCGCGCCCGCACGGACCACTTGTTGGTGATCTCCATGTAGTCGGAGGTCAGCAGCGGTCGGTCGGGGTTGTTCGTCTCGGTCTCCGGCACGTAGTAGGAGACCGGGGCGAACGAGTAGTCCTCACCGAACAGCGTCATGTCGGTCAACTGGACCTCGCTGGCGAGGTTGGTCGACCAGTCCACGCGCATGTACTGGCGCTCGGTCCAGTAGCGATCGCTGGAGTTCTCCACCAGCACGTTGCTCTGCTCGCCGGTGGCCGTGCTGTAGGCGCGCTGCACGTCGAAGTGACCGAGGATGCGGTAGGCCGCCACGATCGAGCCCTCGAAGGTGCGATCGATGCTGCCGTCAGCATTCTGACGCCACTCGTCCTGGCGACCCTCCTGAACACCGTCGACGTTCTCCACGGCGCGACGCGCGATCAGGTAGTCCTCCTGGATCTCCCAGGTGATGCGCTCGGCGTCGGTCATGAAGCCTGCGACCGTGAAGCCGGTCGCTGGCGGCACCTCGGAGACGGTGTGCCGCAGGTACCATTCGCCCTCGAAGAGGGACTTCTCGACCTTGTTGGGCTGGGTGCGGTCGATGTCGCCGACCTGCTGGGCGCAAGCGGACAGCACCAGCATCATGCCGGCGATGCACACCATCACCAATGCCCTGATCCTACTGTTCATGGAACCTCCTGCTGATCCTTGCCATACGCGCCTTGTCCGCAGAACAGATCCGTGAGCGGTCACGACGCGATTGCCTGGGGTGTGAACCCTTGATGGTTTCTCTGGTTGCCCGCGTCCTGCGACCGGGCACAGGGCGCAGCCTCAGTACGAGGCGTTGACCCCGAAGCCGACCGATGTCCGCGCCGCCTGCCCGTTCTCGAAGTCCCAGAACGGGAACCGGAGCGCCTTGTTGTCGGCGGTGAGCGGCGCGCCGCCCGTCGACACCGAGACATCGACCCCGACGTAGTCGTTGATCGAAGCGCTCAGCGACAACCCACCCGAGACCGACTGGGAGTGGCCACGGCCGACGACGGCGTAGGGGCTCACGAACTCGTCGTTCGTGGAGATGGTGCCGTTGTCGTAGCTCCAGACGTCCGCGTAGGACAGCGACAGCCCGGCGGAGTAGCGCTCGAGGAACGCGAAGCCCAGCGAGAACGAATTGATGATGTACCACTCGGACAGCACGCCCTCGGGCAACGCCACCAGATCGGCGCCGATCACCTCCGCCGCGTCCTTGCGCGCGATCAGGTCGATCTCGTTCGGATCGCCGACCAGCGAGGTGTACGCGTGGAAGTTCTTGCGGAGCCCGAGGTTGTAGCTCAACCCGAGGCCGCCGAAGTTCTTGCTCAGGCCCACGCCCGCGCCGACGCCCAGGTAGCGACGCTCGAATTGACTGAAGTCGCTCGTGGGCAGGCTGGCGCTTGCGTTGGCCGAGATCCGGATGCCCGTGTTCTCCTCCTCCCAACCCGGCCAGCCCGCCGACAGCGACAGGTCGCTGAGGCGGCCTTCCCGCTGGAAGACCGAGCCGCCGTTGTCCGTGAGGAACTTGCTGTAGCCGATCGAGGCGCCGAGGCTCAGGTCCTCGATGGGGCTGTAGCTGAGCGACAGGCCGACCGACGACTCGAAGTAGTCGGTCTGGGTGTACTCGCTCTCGGCGAGCGCGGTGGCCGCGCCGAAGCCGCCGCCGAGCGAGATGCTCGTGGTGAAGGGCACGAGCTTGTCTTCCTCGGGAGTCTCACCGGCCTCGGCCGAGACGGACGCCGACGCATCACCATCGCTCGCCTCGGCGTCGCCGCCGGTCGCATCGGCCGAGCCGCCGCCGGTGGCTTCAGCGCCCTCGGCCTGAGCCTGAGCGAGTTTGCCATCCTGCTGCGCCGTCGGCGGCGTGGCGCCTGCCGTGGCGGCGAGCAGGAGCGTGCCCGCGATCGCGGTCACCATCATTGATCTCTTCATTACTCCGCTCCTCACCATTGCGTGATCGATGGGCCGTGGCCCGACACCTGGGTTGCGTCGCGATCGGGTTGCCCCGAGGTGGAGGGTACACAACAACGAGCACCGTCCTGCGTGAGATCGGGGCACACCAACAAGCCTGTGTCGATGGCCGCGACCCGACGTCGCAAGTATAAGGCAAGTTTCATTCCACGTCCGTGCGTTACCTTTCTAACACCGGGACGCTTTTGGACCTGCGGTCTGCAGCGGCGGTACTACCCCAACGCCGCCATCGTTGTAAAGCAGCGCGAGGCGAACGTTCTCGCGGGCGGCAGCGCACCGTGTGCTCAGAAGCCGTTGAGAAAGTAGATGCCGATGGATCCGACGTGGATTCTGGTTCCAGGCGGCGTTTGATGTGAGGGAGTGGGCCCAGAGGCCCATGACCGAGCAGAAAACCCGCATGGGGCCAGAAGATACGAGGAAACACGGCATATGTTTTTGAAACGGCTTCTCACTCCCCCCCGCCCTCCTCCACATCCAGCCCGAAGTTCTGCTCCCGCACCGCCTTCGGCACCAGCGTGTAGAACCAGAGGTAGCCCAGGACGAGCAGGCCCGCGTAGATCGCCGCCAGCAGCGGGTTGTAGACGGTCATCGCCACCAGGCACACCGCCGACAGCACCAGCGCCACGCCGGGCACCCACGGGTAGAGCGGCGTGCGGAACGGCCGCACCAGGTCCGGCTCCTTCTGCCGGAGCCGGAAGAACGACACCATCGCCACCACGTACAACGTCAGCGCCCCGAACACGGCGATGGTGATGATCTCGCCCGTCCGCCCCGTCAGCAGCGCCACGGTCCCCACGCACATGTTCACCACCAGCGCCGCCGCCGGCGTCTGGCGCCCCTTGAGGGTCTTGCCGAGGAAGCGCGGCGCATAGCCCACCCGACCAAACTCGAACGTCGCGCGGCCCGCCACCAGGATGATGCCGTGGAACGACGCGATCAGCCCGAACAGCCCGATCGTGATCAGGAGGTGGTAGAGCAGGTGCCCCGTCCCCACCACGTGCCCCAGCGCCAGCGGCAGCGGCGAGTCCGAGGTCTCCGTCGAGCCCGCCTGGTACACGATCGACCGCCACCCGTCCACGCCCACCGCTCCATAGAACGTCAGCGTCGCCAGCGCCACCAGCGTCAGCATCGCCGAGCCGAAACCCCACGCGATGTCCTTCTGCGGGTTGCGCGCCTCCTCCGCCACGTTCGCCACGCCCTCGATCGCCAGGTAGAACCAGATCGCGAAGGGCAGCGCCGCGAACACGCCGCCCCAACCGTTCGGCAACGGATCGGCCGTGAACGCCTCCAGCGAGAAGCTCGGCAGCGTCACCCCCGCGAAGATCAACAGCTCCGCCACCGCCAGGATCGTGATCCCCAGCTCGAAGATCGCCGACAGCTTCACCCCCCAGATGTTCATCCCCGTGAACAACAGGTACGCCACCACGGCGATCAACGTCGGGTTCACCGACGGCAGGAAGATGGCGAAGTACGCCCCGATCGCTGCGGCGATCGCGGGCGGCGCGAATACAAACTCCACGAGCTGAGCTGCGCCCGCGAGGAAGCCCAGCTCCGGCCCCAACGACCTCCGCGCGTACACAAACGCCCCGCCCGCCCGAGGAATCGCGCACGCCAGCTCCGCATAGCTGAATACGAACGCCATGTACATCAGCGTCACCACCAGCGACGCCACCAGCATCCCGTACGGACCTCCCTCCGGCAACCCCAGGTTCCACCCGAAGTACATCCCCGAGATCACGTACCCCACCCCAAGGCCCCACAACATCAGCGGGCCCAGCGTCTTCTTCAACGCCCCGGGCTGCTCCATCCCCACACCAGTCATCGCGCGCTCCCGTCCTGGACAGCCCTGACCCATGCGCGCAGACGCAACACACCGCGCGATCCCCTCCGGGACGCCAGCCTGCGACCGTACTCCACATGTCCACTGCCTCGACGCCACACTCTCGCACGATCCAGGCCGCCTGAAAATACCTGCCCGACCGTCTATTTCCAGCGCCACCGACATCCAGACCTGACACGCAGGGATGACATGCTTATAATGGCCCCCAACAGCGCTTCGTCGCGACCACTTTCCCCCAGGAGACGACCATGGCCGAGACCGAAACCCAGATGATGGTTCCCCAACAAGCCGTCACCGTCGACGAGCTCCTCGCGCAGCAGGCTCCTGGAAAGGAGAGCCCTGAGGCCGCCAGCGCGCTCGCCGCCCAGCTCGAAGGCATGAGCAACGAGGACCTCCTCCAGCTCCTCGAGGCCGCCACCAAAGAAGACCCCGAGGCCAACAGCCTCGCCATCGAGAAGGCCACCAAGGTCCTCAGCGCGCGAGGCGCCGGCGACGCCGCCAAGGACAAGCTCAAAGAGGTCCGCTCCGAGGACTGGCGCAACCTCCTCGGCGACTTCGTTGGCGGCGAGCTCCACTCCATCATCTCCGACAACACCGACGTCGCCGACCTCCAGAGCTACGGCAACAAGGCCCTCGACGGCGCCCTCGGCGCCCTCGTCGGCCTCATCGACAAGATCGGCCTCGACGGAGACGGCAGCGCAGCCCTCGAGAAGTTCGGCGCCGCCCTGGCCGCAGAAGCCGTCAAGATGGGCGACGAGTGGCTCGCCACCGAGAGCGGCCAGAAGCTCTTGCGCAGCGTCAGCGGCTGGGTCGACGACCACCCCGCCTACATCCTCGTCGGCGTCATACTCGCCGCCGCCGGCGCCATCGCCGCCGACATGCCCATCCCCGAGCTCAAGACCAAGCTCAACATCACCAAGGGCCTCACCGCCGAGGTCCAGGCCAAGCTCGGCAGCCTCCGCCACATCGCCCTCGAGGCCGCCAAGCTCGACCTCCAGTACGTCAAGGGCAGCTTCACCGCCAAGGCCGGCGTCGAGAAGAGCGAGAAGGGCGTCGGCGGCAACCTCTCCCTCCAGGTCGGCGACGAGAAGAACCACGTCGAGACCCACGGCTCCATCGACCCCGAGGGCAAGCTCCTCGTCGGGCTCGACGCCGCCATCACCTCGGGCATGTTCGCCGGCTCACTCAAGGGCGACCACGAGGTCGGCACCAACAAGTTCAACGGCAAGGCCAAGGTCAAGATCGGCGAGGGCACCGACTTCTTCGAGATCGGCAGCGGGCTTGAGCGGGACGCGGCGGGCAACCTCAAGCTCGACCTCGGCGCCGACTTCATGACCCGCTTCGGCAACGACCAGAACAACCTGTCGCTCAACGGCGGCGCGGGCCTCGACAACCAGGGCGACCTCACCAAGCGCTACGGCCTGGGCTTCCGCCAGCAGCTCGACCCCAACAGCTTCTTCCATGGCAACGTGCAGGGCAACGGCAACGAGTTCTCCTCCACCATCGGCACCACCCGACAGTTCGGAGACTTCACCTCCACCCAGCAGACCGTCTCCAAGGACAACGACATCACCAACCAGACCCTCCTCGGCTACCACGCCGGAGGCCTGGACCTCAGCCTCGACGCCCGCGACAAGGGCGGCAACGGCTCCATCGACTCCGTCGCTGCCGAGCTCGGCTTCACCGTCCCGCAGCTCGTCGCCCTCGTGGTCAAGTACGGCCGCGACGCCGACGGCAAAGAGACCGGCAGCATCACCGCCAAGCACGACGGCGAGAACTTCGACGCCGAGGTCGGGGTCTCCCACGACGGCTCCAACACCCACGGCAACCTCAACGCCTCCTACAAGAAGGACAACTGGCTCGCCGAGGTCACCGCAGGCGCCAACCTCACCAGCGGCGACCTGGAGAAGCTGAGCGTCAAGTTCGGCTTCCGGGATCCCAACGAGTTCCGCGCCTTCTCCGTTGAGCTCTCCCACACCGTCACCGACGGCGTCTCCCAGACCCAGCTCGCCGCCATGTTCGAGGCCAAGCTCGGCGCCTTCATGATCCGCGGCACCGCCGACGCCACGCTCAGCGAGCAGGGCAACAAGTTCGGTGGCTCGATCTACGGCGCCAAGCACCTCGGCGGCGACTGGACCGGCATCGCTGGCGTCAGCGCCACCCACGACAACCTGACCGGGCAGAGCAACTTCATCCCGCAGGTCGGCGTGCAGTACAAGAACATCCCGATCACCGTGGGCTGGGACTTCAAGAACGAGGGCGTCGTCGTCGGCATCACCATCCCGTTCGGCCGCTGACCTCACCGCCCGCTCCTCTCTGACGCGAGCCTGGCCCCTGCCGGGCTCGCGCTGCTTTTGGGGCTCCGTTCATCCGCCGACGGCTTCGCCACGTGCCGGATCGTGACCCCATCCTCGTCGGTCTGCGCACCTCGCGCGTCGAGACCTCATCTTCTGAGAAGCCATTCGGAAAATAGATGCCGATGGATCCGACGTAGATTCTGTTTCCAGGTGGAGTCTGATGTGAGGGAGTGGGCCCAGAGGCCCATGACCGAGCAGAAGACACACCTGGGGACAACCCCGTCTGCATCTCGGTTGAGCCCGCGACGCAGGCTCAACCGAGATGCACGACGGTCTAGAAGATACGAGGAAACGAGGCATATATTTTTCGAACGGCTTCTAATATCCCTTTGAATCATCATGTTACGCGCACAAGCCTCCTCGCCGCGGCCTGACGATGCGCCCGCGCGCCCCCAGCCCCGTCACATCCCCACCACGAACGGCCCCTCCACCCACGGTCCCCGCGCCGCCTCCAACAGCGGCGCCACCGCCTCCCACCGCGAGGCCTCCACCACCCCCACCAGCCGCCCCGGGTGCCCCACCACCGACCACGCCACCCCGCCCTCGAACGACGGCACCGCCAGCGCCTCCAGCGCCGACTCCGGCCGGTCCGCGCCGCGCCGATCCGCCCGCGTCTCCACCGTCGCGTCCGCCGTGACCTCGAAGCCCAGCCATGGCCCCGCCCCCGCCACCGACCACGGACGCCCATCCGACGATGCCACGTGCACCCGCGGCTGGCACGCCACCCCGGCCACCACCCGACGCCACGCCGCCGACGTCACGAACGACGCCCACGCCGCCTTCGCCGCCTCCCCCGTCGACCAACTGCTCACCGACACCCACGCCCCACCGGGCCCCGATCGCAGCGGCCCGAACGCCTCCCCCCCGGACGCCCTCAGCGCCTCCTGCCACGCCGACCACGCCCGGCCCGCGCCGCCTGCGTCCACGCCCTCCACACCGACCCACAGCACCGCCGCCTCACGCATCCCTCGACGCATCGCTCGCCTCCGCCTCGCCTCGCCCCAGGGCGATCGAGCTCTGGAAAAGGGGGGTCCGGGGGCGGCTCGCCCCCGGCCGCCGGAGGCACCCATGTGCCTCCGGCGGCCAGGGGGCAGCGCCCCCTGGACCCCGTTCTTTGGAACTCGATCGCCCCGGGCTCCATTGGCAGGGTCCACAAGAGCTGTTAACCTGCCGACGGCTGGTTGGATTTTTTCACCCTCTCTATTCGACCCTCATCCGACTCTGAACGCGCGAGGAGCCACATGGCAAGGGATCCGAGAAAGGTCAGCCTCTACCTCCCCTCCAGGATGCTCGAAGAGATGGAGGAGGAGGCCTTCCGTCAGGACCGCTCGACCAGCTGGATCGTCCGACTCGCCTGGCAGATCGCCAAGCCCCAGCTCCAGACGCTCCCCGGACTCCACCCCGCCGACGTCGACACCGACGCCGACGACCAGGACTCCTGAGCGGTCCTCAGAAGCCGTTCGAAAAGTATATGCCTCGTTTCCTCGTATCTTCTGGCCCCAGGCGGGTTTTCTGCTCGGTCATGGGCCTCTGGGCCCACTCCCTCACATCAAACGCCGCCTGGAACCAGAATCTACATCGGATCCATCGGCATCTACTTTCCGAATGGCTTCTCACTTCATCGACGAGAACACGAACGCCTTGACGATCCGCCGCTGCGCGAACGCAAACACCACCAGCAGCGGCACCACAAGGATGACGTTCCCCGCCATGATCAGGTGCCACCGCGCCCCCGTCCCCTGCTCGCGCAGCAGCGCCACACCCAGCGGCAACGGGCGCACCGTCTCGTCCAGCGTCACGATCAGCGGCCAGAAGTAATCGTTCCAGTGGTACACCGCCGAGAACAGCATGAACGCCACCAGCGTCGGCGCCGCCAGCGGCACCATGATCTGGAAGATCACCCGCAGCGTGGAGGCCCCATCCACCTTCGCCGCGTCGATCAGCTCCTGCGGCACCGCAAGAAAAGCCTGACGCATCAAGAAGATACCGAGCGCGCTCGAGGCGTGCGGCAGGATCTGCGCCGCGTACGTGTTCAGCAGATCCACCGTGTCCAGCAGCAGGAAGATCGAGATGAACCGCACCTGTGGAGGGATGATCAGGCACGCGATCACCACGTAGAACAGCGCGTCCCGACCCCGAAACCGCAGCCGCGCAAACGCATACCCTGCCAGACAGCTCAGCACGCTCTGCAGCGCCACGATCGAGACCGTCACCACCAACGAGCTCACCAGGTACGACCCGAACGGCGCCGAACCCCACACCTCGACGTAGTTCCCCCACTGCGGGCTCAGCGGCCACATCGTCGGCGGGAACGTCGTCACCTCGGGCAGCGACTTCAGCGAGGTCGTCATCATCCACAGGTACGGCGTCACCTCCAGCAGCGCCACCAGCGTCAACACCGCCAGCGCCGCCGCCCGGAGCGTCGGATGCGTCTCCGTCCTCACGGCGCCTCCTCCCGACGCTGCCGGTCGAACAGGCGAAACTGCACCAGCGTCACCCCCAGCAGCACCACGAAGAACAACACCACCGCCGCCGCCGCGTACCCCACCTTGAAGTACCCGAACGCCTGCTCGTAGATGAAGTACACGTAGATGGTCGTCGCGCGCACCGGACCGCCCTGGGTCATCACCCGCACCACATCAAAGCCCTGGAAGGTCATGATCACGCTCGTGATCAACACGAACAGCGTCGTCGGCATCAGCTGCGGGAACGTGATCGACCAGAACCGCTGCCAGCGGCTCGCGCCGTCCATCTCCGCCGCCTCCAGCGTGTCAACCGGGATCGACTGAAGCCCCGCAAGGAACAGCACCATGTCGTAGCCCACCGTCTTCCACGACGTCACCCCCACCAGCGACCACAGCGCCAGGTCCGGATCGCCCAGCCAGTCCACCGGGCTCACCCCGAACGCGCTCAACACCCCGTTCACCGGACCAAACTGCGCGTCCAGCATCCAGATCCACAGCAGCGACACCCCCACCCACGACACGATGTACGACGTGAAGATGCACGCCTGAAGCACCCCGTAGACCCGCCCCGGACGGTTCAGCAGCAGCGCCAGCCCCAGGCCCCCCACCATCGTCACCGCCACCGTCGCCAGCGAGTACGTCAGCGTGTTGACCAGCACCTCCCCGAACACCTCGTCCGACAGCAACGCCTCGTAATTCCCCAGCCCCACCGGCTTCGGATCACCCGTCAGGTTCCAGTTGAAAAAACTCAGATACAGCGTATGCGCCACCGGATAGAGGTAGAACACCGCGAACACCGCCATCGACGGCAGCACCAGACCGTACCCCGTCAACGCCTCGCGCCACCGCGCCCCACCACCCCGTCGCTGTGTCCCCATCACGCCTCACCGACCCAGCAGCGCGTTGGCGTCCGCCTCGGCCTTGCCCAGCACCGACTCCACCGTCGCGTCCGTCACCACCGGCTTCTCCAGGTTCGGCTGCAGCAGGTCCCGCTGGATCTCCAGCAGCTTCGGCGAGAACGGGAAGCGCACCGCATGGTCCAGCTGATCGATGGTCGTCCGCCAGTTCGAATGCTCCACATAGAACGCCTTCATCTCCGCGCTCTCCACCACCGACCGACGCACCGGCATGTAGCCCGTCTTCTGCGACCACAGCTTCGTCTGCTCCGGCTCGGTCATCCACCGCACGAACTCCCAGCCCGCCCGCTTCTCCGCCTCCGGACGCCCCTTCATCACCACGAAGAACGTCCCGCCCGTCGGCACCGCCTTGCGCTTGAAACCGGGCAGGAATGCCGTGCCCAGCTCGAACTTCGCGTTCTCCGTCAGGTAGTTGAGGAACGCCGTGCTCGTCCAGATCATCGCCACCCGGCCGCTCAGGAAGTCCGTGTTCGCCACCTCCCACGCGTTGTAGTCGCGCCCCGGCGGGTTCTTCATCGTCTTGTCCTGCTTCACCATCCGCACCAGCAGGCCCAGCGCCTCCTGACCCGCCGCGTGCCCGAACATCGCCGTCTTGCCGTCCTCCGACAAGAGCCGGCCGTCGGCCTGATGCAGCAGCGCGTACCAGAACCACCAGCTGATCGGCAGCTCGAACCCCCACACCTTTGTCTGATCCCCCTCCCGCACCGTCAACGTCCGCGCCGCCGCCTCCAGCTCCTCCCAGGTCTGCGGCGGGCTCACGCCGGCGTCGGCCAACATCTTCTTGTTGTAGAACACGATCGGCGTCGAGCGGTTGAACGGCAGCGCGAACAAGGGCACCTCCTTGCCCAGATAGTCGAACGTCCCGTCCTGGCTCAGCGCTGGGATGAAGTCCGCCAGATCCACCGCCGTCGCACCGCCCTCACCGCGGGCGTAGCCGTCCAGCGGCTCCACCAGACCATCCTCCCACAAGGCCGGCAACGACTCGCTCACCACGTGCGTCACCGCCGGCCCACGGCTCGTCCGCGACGCCACCCGCACCTTCGCCAGCGCCTCGAAGTAGTCCCCCTGGTACGTCCCCTTCACCCGGATCTTCGGATGCGACGCGTTGAACGACGCGATCAGCTCCTCCGTCACCTGACGGTTCGTACCCCCGTACGCGTACCAGAACGACACCTCCACCACGCCGTCCGCCTCCGATGCCCCGTCATCCCGCTTGCACGAGCCCGACGACAACACCAGGAGCAGCCCCAGCACGCTCGCCCACCTCACGCCCCATCCACGCACCGAGCTCCGCTCCATTGGACTTCTCCCAATCGCTCCCTGACCACCTCGACCACGTCCGCGTCGCGCCCGTTGTATCCCCTGCGCACCGACCCTGGCAAGCCGTCCCACCTCGACCAGACGCCCCGAGACACCCCTTCGCCATCTACCGCGTCGATCCAATGCCTGCGGGGTGGACACCTCCCACTCGACCTCTCTATAATCCCCTGACCGGAGCAGGGTGCCCCTCTCCGCTTGCGGCGAGAGCATGGTCCATTTGTTCGTCCACACACGCTCACCTTGACAGGAGCGAACCTGTGCCACGACTCGTCTACGTTGACCGACAGGGAATTGAGCGAAGCATCCCCGTGGGGGCCGACTTTCCGCGCGTCACCGTCGGGAGAAACCCCGACTGCACCATCCAGGTGACCAAGCCGTCCGTCAGCCGCCTCCACAGCGAGTTCACGTTCCACAACGGCGTCATCGAGGTCGCTGACCTCGGAAGCTCCAACGGGACCTTCATCAACGGCCGCGAGATCCGGAGGCAGACCCTCCGCGACCGCGATGAGGTCAAGTGCGGAGACTTCATCCTCCGCGTCTTCATGGAGGACGACAACGCCGCCCCCATGCCCCCGCCGCTGCCCGCCTCCCAGCCCCCCGCCTACGCGCCGCCCCCCCAGGCCGCCGGCTACCAGCAGCAGCCCACCCAGCTCCCTGGCGGCCCCCAACAGTACGACTACGGCCGGCAGGCGCCGCCGCCCCAGCGCCCCGCCTCGGGCGGCTACGCCGACCCCTACACCGCCCCCCCCAACCCCTACGGCGCTCCCTCCGCGCAGCGCGCGGCCTACCCCGCCGCGCAGCCCACCGCCTACCCCGCCGAGCCCGACCCCTATCGCTCCGGCTCCTACGGCGCCGCCACCCAGACCGGCTACGGCTCCCAGAGCTCCCGCGCCGCCGGAAACGCCGGAGAGCCCGACGCGCAGCGCCTCATGCGCGACAACCAGGCCCTCCGCGAGAAGATCGCCGACCAGGACGCCATCATCAACGTCCTCCGCGACGACTCCGGTGGACCCGGACTCCAGGCCCAGCTCGACAAGCTCCGCGCCGATAACGCCGAGCTCCGCTCCGAACGCGACAAGCTCCGCACCGAGATCGCCGACTACATCCGCACCACCGGGGACGGCGACGGTCGCTACAACGAGCTCCGGCGAGACGTCGAGCAGAAGCAGCTCATGATCGAGTCCTACCAGGACCGCTATGAGCGCCTCAAGGAGCAGGCCGAAGAGCAGCTCGGACAGATCGAGGAGTATCGCGCCGAGCTCAAGGAGAAGAAGCAGACCATCGATGACCTCGAGTACCGACACCGCGAGGTCGAACAGGCCCAGCAGAAGGGCTCCTCCCACGTCGCCGAGCTCATCGAGGAGAACGCCGACCTCAAGGTCCGCATCAACCAGCTCGAACGACAGCACGAGGAGGTCCTCCGAAACTCCAACCTCACCGAGTTCGAGCTCAAGAAGGTCCGCCAGGAGTCCGAGAACCTCCGCCTCATGATCGACGCCGAGGGCTCCGAGAACGTCGGCCTCACCGACGAGATCACCCACCTGCGCCAGGTCATCGATGTCAAAGAGAACGACATCATCACCAAGGAGCGCGAGATCGAGGACCTGCTCGCCGAGCTCGAGGGCTACCGCAACTCCGCCGGCGACGACGACACCGCCCGAAAGCGCCTCCTCGACGAGCTCTCCTTCCTCAAAGGCACCGTCCAGGACCTCCGAGATAACAACGACGCCCTCCACCACGCCCTCGAAGACGCCGAGAAGGCCGCCTCCGCCGCGCCCGCCCGGGGCGGCGCCAGCAACGCCCTCGTCGAGCAGCTCCAGGCCGACCTCGACGCCCTCCGACGCGACAACGAGCAACTCCACCGCGAGCTCGAGGCCAACGGCGAAGGCGCCTCCGGCGGCAGCAACGCCCAGGCCCAGATCAACCAGCTCAAGCGCCAGAACCGCGACTTCCGACACCAGGTCGAGGACCTCGAGGACCAGCTCGCCCGCCTCCGCGCCTCCGGTGGCGCCGAGCCTGCCGCGGGCGCCGACCCCGCCGAGGTCCGCGAGCTCCGCAACGAGCTCGAAGACCTCCGACGCGAGAACGACGACCTCCGCCTCGCCCTCGACGAGGCCGAGCGCGCCGCCCGACGCAGCACCTCCGGCTCCTCCTCGGCCGCTGGCGCCGACCCCGCCGAGCTCGATCGCCTCAAGCGGGACAAGCGACGCCTCGAGGACGAGCTCGAAGACCTCCGCCACCAACTCGACCGCGCCGTCGCCGCCTCCTCCGCTCGCCCCTCCGGCGACGGCGGCGGCAGCGACGCCCTGCGCGCCCAGGCCAGACCGCTCGTCCAGAACCTCAACGACAGCGTCTCCCTGCTCCGCAACAACATGCAGCTCATGTCGGACTACATCGCCGACATCAAGCGCATCTACGAGGCCGTCTCACGCGCCGATCTCCAGGGACTCCAGACCCTCGACCGCGTACGCCTCGAGAAGGTCATCCGCGAGGTCGAGCCCGACGTCACCTTCGAGGAGCTCGGACAGCTCATGGGCGACGCCGTCAACGACGCCGAGGAGATGAAAGACCAGCTCCTCAAGTTCAAGGACACCATCCGCTCCTGACCGGGACCTGCATGCGCTGCCGCTCACACATCCAGAGCCCCGAGGACACACGCCACGCGCCGCGTCCACACCTTCTCCATACCAGGCGTCCACGCTGACCATCCACACCCCTATCCAACCGGAGCCCGACACCATGTTCAACGCCGAGCGGATCTCCTCCGCACAGGAAATCGAGGATCTCGTCCGCGCACGATACACCCTCATCTACGTCGTCTCCGGTGAAGAGGTGCGCGTCGAGAAGGCCCTGGTCGAGATGGCCCAGCGCCGCAAGCGCAACCTCATCACCTGGACCTGCACCGAGGGCTTCCAGGATCTGCACCGCATCGACGACGACGACGACCAGTCCACCGTCGCCAAGAAAAGCTCCCTGCCCCCCGACACCATCGACCCCCAGAAGGCGCTCGAGCAGATCTCCATGTACGAGGACCACGCCGTCTTCGTCTTCAAGGACTTCCACGTCTTCCTCGACTCCCGGAACTTCCGCGCCCTGCGCAAGCTCCGCGACATCGCCACCCAGTTCAAGACCGGCAAGTACTACCGCCACATCGTCTTCCTCTCCCCCGTCCTCAAGGTCCCGCCGGAGCTCGAGTCCGTCCTGGCCATCGTCGACTACGAGCTGCCCGAGCGCGCCGAGATCGGCAAGATCGTCGACAAGATCCTCCGCTCCCTGCCCCCCGAGCTCCCGCTGCGCGTCCGCGAGGTCCCCGGCCACAAGGAGCGCGTCATCGAGTCCGCCCTCGGCCTCACCCTCGAGGAGGCCGAGAACTGCTTCTCCAAGTCGCTCGTCCGAAAGAAGGACTTCGACATCGACACCATCCTGTCCGAGAAGAAGCACATCATCCGAAAGAGCGGCATCCTCGAGTTCTACGAGTCCGACAACGAGCTCGACGACATCGGCGGCCTCGAGACCCTCAAGGCCTGGCTCATGTCCCGAAACGCCGCCTTCTCCTCCAAGGCCCGCGAGTTCGGCCTCCCCGAGCCCAAGGGCATCCTCCTCATCGGCGTCCCCGGCTGCGGCAAGTCCCTGACCGCCAAGGCCGTCGGCTCGGCCTGGAAGATGCCCCTGCTCCGCCTCGACGTCGGCAAGATCTTCCACTCCCTCGTCGGCTCCTCCGAGGAGAACATCCGAAAGGCCATCAAGACCGCGGAGGCCGTCGCCCCCTCCATCCTTTGGCTCGACGAGCTCGAGAAGGGCTTCGCGGGCGCCGGCGGCTCCGGCTCCTCCGACTCCGGCACCACCCAGCGCGTCTTCGGCTCCTTCATCACCTGGCTCCAGGAGAAGAGCTCGCCCGTCTTCGTCATCGCCACCGCCAACGACGTCTCCCAGCTCCCCCCCGAGCTGCTGCGCAAGGGCCGCTTCGACGAGATCTTCTTCGTCGACCTCCCCGACGAGGCCGAGCGCGCCCGCATCATCGACATCCACATCCAGCGCAAGCGCCGCAACCCGGCCAACTTCGACATCGAGCGCATCGTCAAGGCCACCCAGGGCTTCTCCGGCTCTGAGATCGAGCAGACCATCATCTCCGCCCTCTTCGACGCCTTCGAGCGCGAAGAAGGCCGCGACATCGACACCGAGGGAATTCTCAACTCCGCACGCGAGATCATTCCCTTGTCCTACACCGCGAAGGAGAAGATCGACTTCCTCCGCGAGTGGGCCCGCTCCCGTGCCCGCCGGGCCTCCACCGTCTCTGCGGAGACCGAGGAGAGCCAGTCCCGCATGTTGGAGATCTAGCACACCGTGTCGACGCCGCCCTGAGCGGCGCCGACACACCGCGAGCCATGAGCCCTGCGACAACACGTCACCCTCGGCCTGCCCCCCCCGGACGCCAGGGCCCAGACCCGGAGCCAGGATGTCACACTTCACCACCGTCAAGACCAAGCTCAAGGACGTTCAGTGCCTCAAGCAGGCGCTGGAGGATCTCCACTACGAGTTCCTGGAGGCCGAAGACCACCAGGGGATCCAGATCCGTGGCTACAACAACACCCACGAAAAAGCCGACCTCTGCATCCGCGTCTCCAAGAAATACGACGTCGGCGTCAAGATCACCGAGCACGGCGTCGAGTTCATCGCCGACTGGTGGGGCGTCGAGACCACCCACGGCCTCACCGAGGAAGAGTTCGTCTCCCAGCTCACCCAGCGATACGCCTATCACAAGGTCATCAAAGAGGTGAAAGCACGAGGCTTCTCGCTCGAGGAAGAAGAGACCGAAGAGCAGACCATCCAGCTGACGGTGAGCAAATGGCTGTAAAGCGTTCCATGAAGATCAGCATCGGGTCCAACGGAAAGGTCAACATCGAGGTCATCGGTGTCGGCGGACCTGACTGCCTCGAGTTCACCGAGTTCCTCGAAGAGGAGCTCGGCGACGTCATCCAGCGCGAGAACACCGCGGAGATGTACCAGCACGAGGACGCCGAGGACCACGTCAACGTCGGCGACGGCGACGCCAAGGGCGAGACCCCCGAAGGTTGACCATGAACGAGCCCTTCGTCGGGGCCCCCGGCGGCGCGATCCCTCCCGGCGTCCTCGATCCCGACATCGCCCGCCACGCCCGCGAGCTGCGCGGGCCCGACGACCTCTACGCCTCCCCCCTCGGCGCGCTCGCCCGGAGCGGTCAGCGCTTCTGGCGCTTCATCCACCACCGCCACCTCCGCGCCCTCAACTCCCTCCACTACGACGGCCTCGCCCACACCCGCCAGCACGACCGGTTCGTCCGCGACCACGAGGCCACCCTCCCCGCCGTCACCATGGTCGACCTCGACGAGATCAACCAGCGCTGGTGGACCGAGTTCGCCCTCAAGGAGCCCACCGAAAAACCTCAGCCCGACGAGGTCGAGACCAACGTCAAGGAGTGCACCCCCCAGTTCTTCCTCCGCAACATCATGCGCCTCGAGCACGAGGTCGGCCTCCCCGTCCCCCCCTACCAGATCGAGGTCTACTTCGACCCCTCCGAGCACGAGCGCATCGAGACCTACGACTACGTCGCCAACTTCAGGCCCCCCGAGGTCGACCTCGACGAGGCCGCCCGCGTCGTCGCCGAGTTCCGCACCCTCCACAACCAGCTCATCTACGACGCCGATTGGGAGTCCATCCACGGCAACAACGCCTGGCGCAACCCCGATCAGGAGATCCCCATCTTCGCCCTCTTCATGCCCAAGGCCCTCAAGCGCCTCCGCGGCCGCTTCGCCACCCCCGAAGAGGCTCGTCAAGAGGCCGAGAGCACCCGCAAGCACACCCGCGTCCTGTCCGACGAAGACTTCATCAAGATGATCCGCAACCCGAACCTGCGGGAGTGACGGCTCCCCCGCGGCCGCAATCGCGGAGCAAAGCTCCGCGAGCGGCCGCGGGGGAGCGCCCTCAGTACGCCACGCCCTTGTCAACGGCCTCGGCCTTGACGTCCTCCTGGATGAGGGTGTCGAGGTTGTTGTCGGTCGCAGCGCCCGGCGCAGCGGCCTTGGCGGCCACCGACGGCCGCGCGCGGCGGACCTTGCCCTCCTTGAGGAGGGCGCCACCGCCGCGGCCCCAGTCGCCCTTCCCTAGGACACCCTCGGCCTCGTAGGTGTCGCCGTTGTAGTAGATCACGGAGCGCTCGATGCCGTCATCGTCGGTCACGACGGACTGGTAGGTGAGCGGCTGATACTGGCCGCCGGTGCCCTGGGCGATGAGCCGGAACTCGGACTCGCCGCTGTCCAGGCCGCTGCAGCCCACGGCGTTGATCTTGATGCCCTTGGCGCGGGCGGTGCGCAGGGCGCTCTCGACGTCGAAGCCGTCCTTGTAGTCGTCGTGGCCGGGCGCGTCACCGACGAGGTAGACGAGGCGGGTGACGCCCTCGTTCATGTCCCAGTCGAGGTTGACGGCCTCGTGCAGGCCGCGGCCGACGTGCTCACGCCAGTCGCCGCCGCCGTCGGCGGTGATCTTCATCAGCTCGTCGTGGATGGCGTCGACGTTGCCGGTCAGCTCGGTCTTCTTGACGAGGAAGGTGTCGCCGCGATCCTGGTAGAACACCAGGCCGAACCGGATGTCCGGGGCGGGCTTGCCCTTCATGAGCGTGTTGGCGATGTTCCAGACCTCGCGCTTCACGACGTCGATCTCGTCGCCCATGCTGCCGGTGGCGTCGATGGCGAAGACGACATCGAGGCGAGGCGCCTGCTGGGGCGTCTCGGTGACGGTCTGGGTGATGATCGTGGTCTTCGGGTCGGTCGTGGTCGTGGTCGGCCGGTTGGACAACCCAACGATGAGGGCCACCAGCACGATGACGCCTGCAATGGTCCAGATCGCGTAGCTCTTGGTCTTCGACGTGGTCATCTCTCGTCTCCTGGCTATAATGCGACGCGCAAGGCGTGACGCGCTTCCGATCGCTTCGTGAGGCACCGTCCAGCATCCACGGGGAGTTGCGATGTTGCAACCCGGGTGGACGGTGCTTTCGTCCAATGTCTGCTCCCCTCGAACGCATGGTGTAGCGAATGGTTCTAAGAAAAAACGACCTCTCCCTTCGAACGTGGGCAGCCCCGCTGCTGGGGGCTCTGCTGCTTCCGGCGGGCCTCGGCTGCGGGACCGATCCGACCATCGGCGACGCGGACGTCATCGTCGCGCGGGCCGATACGGCGTGCGCACCGGTGAAGGGACCTGTGGTGCTCGGTGAAGCGGACTCTGCGTTTGGATGTCGGGGCGCGCTGCTGGACAGCGGCGGCTCCGTCGTCGGCGCGGCGCGGGCGACCAAAGAGGACGCGTACACGCTCTTTGTCGCGTTTGAGAAGGAGGGGCTGGACACCCGGGCGAGCGAGCACCGCGGCAACACCACCGCCCTCGTGCCGACCCCGCAAGGCTTCATGTTCTTCTCGGTTGAGGGCAACGCCATCCGGGTCACCACGCACAACAACGCCCTGGCCCCAGGCGGGGAGGCCCAGCGCTTGACGACCTCGGACGGCGCCGAGATCACCGCGCTGGCCGCCTTCGGCCGCGAGACGCGCCTCGGCAGCGCCGTCAAGGAGCCGGTCAAGACCCTCGAGCGTGCGGACGAGCCAGCCGCGGTCAAGACCCTCGAGGAGGCCGGTGGCGGGGAGGTCAAGACGCTGGCCGAGAGCCGGAAGCTGGCGCCGGTCGTGGTCGCGGTCGCGCTGACGCATCAGGGGGCGGACGTCTTCTACCTGGACGCCAGCGGCGCGGCCTTCGCCACCCGACGCGTCGTCTCCTGGGCCGAGATGCCGTACTGCAACAGCGTCCGCGGTGGCTTTGTCGACGACGCCTCGGCGCTCACCGTCGTGGTCGGCTGCCAGGAGGTCCTGCCGACCGCACCGACCGTCGAGGCTGACACGGCGAAGGTCGCCGATTTCGGCTACGACGGCGACATCCCCCCCCAGATCGGCGTCGAGGCCTCCCTCGACCGCGAGGGGAGGGTCACCTCGGCCGCGCTCATCGACCTCACCGAGCTCCCGCCGCCGCGCTACGAGCTCGTGCGCTACGTCACCGAGCAGCTCCCGCGCAGCGCGGGACAGCGGGTCAACGTGATGGACGCGATCGCCGTGGGCGAGGACAACGTCGTCGCCCTGGCGTGTGTGGGGCCGGACGGCGGGGCGGTGGAGCTTCAGGCGACCCTGCTGAGCTGCCAGGGGCTGCCGCGCTGACAGGCCGGGCCGCGACGGTCAGGTCGCCCGACGACGGGCGTCGAAGGTCAGGCGCCCCTCGAGGACCCGCACCCACACCACGTCACCGTCGTTGGCCTTGCCGGTGAGGATCATCTCGGAGACCGGCGTCTCGATCATGCGCTGGATGGTCTGGCGCATCGGGCGCGCGCCGAGCTTCACGTCGTAGCCGCCGTGGTCGATGAGATACTCGAAGACCAGATCCTCGGCCTCCATCCCCACGTCCCGCTCGGCGGCGAGCCGGCGGGCGGAGTCGCGGAACTGGAGGTGGGCGATGCGGGCGATCTCGGTGCGGGAGAGCGGCGCGAACACCAGGCGCTCCTCGATCCGGTTCCAGAGCTCGGGGGTCAGGCGGCTGCGCGCGGTGTCGACCACGGCCTCGCTCAGCTCCTCGAACTCCAGGCCTGGCATGACCGCGCCCACGTTCTCGGCCCGTGAGCCAAAGCCGATCCGGCCCCGGCCCACGGCCTCGAGGCGCGACGCGAACAGCTCCGAGCCGAGGTTGCTGGTCATGATCACGACGGTGTTGGAGAAATCCACCGTGCGGCCCTGACCGTCGGTGAGTCGGCCGTCGTCGAGGAGCTGGAGCAGGACGTTGAGCACGTCGGGGTGGGCCTTCTCGATCTCGTCGAGCAGGACGATCTGGTAGGGTTTGCTGCGGACGCGCTCGGTGAGTTGGCCGCCCTGATCGTAGCCCACATAGCCTGGAGGGGCGCCCACCATGCGGCTGACCGCGTGGGGCTCCATGTACTCGCTCATGTCGAGGCGCACCACGGCGTTGCGGTCCCTGAACAGGAAGTCGGCCAGCACCTTGACCAGCTCCGTCTTGCCGACGCCGGTGGGGCCGAGGAACAGGAACGAGCCGATCGGTCGGCCGGAGTGGAAGCCGGCGTAGTTGCGACGGATGACCTGGCTCAGCCGGTTCACCACGTTCTGGTGCCCGATCAGGCCGGCGCCCACGTTCTCCTCCATGCGGAGGAAGCGCTCGCGGTCGCGCATGAGGAGCTTGTCGACCGGCACGCCTGTGCGGTCGGAGACGACCTGGGCGAGGATCTCCCGGTTGACCGCGTCGCTGCCCATCCGGCGCGCGCGGCTGCCGGCGGTGTCGAGCAGGCTGATGGCCTTGTCGGGCAGGCGGCTCTCGGTGATGTAGCGCTCGGACAGGAACACCGCCGCCTCCACCGCCTCTTCGTCGTAGGCCACGTCGTGGTGCTTGCTGTACTCGGGCAGCACGCCCTGGAGGATGGCGAGGGTGTCCTCGCGGCTCGGCTCGGCCACCTCGACCACCGTGAAGCGGCGCCGGAACGCCGCGCTCACCTCGATGAACTTCTTGTACTCCTCCTCGGTCGTCGCGCCCACGCAGGGGAACTCGCCGCGCGCCAGCGCGGCCTTGAGCTCGCCAGCGGCGTCTGCACCGCCGTCGCCGCTGGCGCCGGCCCCCATCCAGGTGTGCAGCTCGTCGAGGAAGACGATGATCTTGCCCTCGGCCTTGCGGACCTCCTCCTTGATGCCGATCAGGCGCTCGGAGAATGAGCCGCGGAGCTGGGTGCCGGCCAGCAGGCGCCCCATCTCCAGCTCGACCAGGACCCGCTCCTCGAGGCCGCTGCACTCGGCGGGCTGCTCGACCATGAGCCGGGCGAGCCCCTCGACGATGGCGGTCTTGCCGACGCCGGCCGGGCCGACCAGCAGCGGGTTGTTGTTCCGTCGCTTGTTGAGGGTGTCGACGAGCTGAGAGACCTCGCGGTCGCGGCCGACGAGGCCATCGATCTTGCCCTCGACCGCCATCATGGTGAGGTTGCGGCCGAGCTCGGCGAGCTTGGGGTAGGTGGCGCGGTCGAGGGTGTAGACCGCCTCGAGGCGGCGGCGCTCGGCCTCGGTGCGCTTGCGGGGGGCTGCGCGGACCGGCGCCGGGGCCTGGCGAGGCGAGGCCGAGGGGTGGGGCGCGGGCGGCTCGGCTGGCGTGGAGGCCGGCGTGGACGCCAGCGGTTCGGGGACCGGGGCGGGGGCGGGTGGCGGGCTCGCGGCGGGCGGCGCAGGGGCCTCAGCGGCGGGCGGCGAGCTGGCGGACGGATCGTCGGCAGCGGGCTCGGCAGCGGGCTCGGGGCTCTGTGAGGGGGGGCGAGGCTCGCGGACGGGGCGGGTGTCGTCGGCGACGCGGGAGCGTTGCTCGGAGGCGCTGAGCAGGTCGTCCACGGTCGGCCCGGACGCGCCGCCAAAGAGGGCGTCGGCGAGGGCGGACTGTGGCGGCGGACCATCGTTGGGCGCCGGACGGGCGGGCTTGCGGGTGCCGAAGCGACCCTTGAGCCGATCGGCCAGACCGAGCGGTGGCCGCTTGCCTTCGGCGTCGCGGGGCGGGGAGGGCTCGGCGAGCCGGGAGGGCGGCGCCTCGGCGCGGAGCTTCCGGGCGGGGGTGCGAGGCTTCGGGTCGGGCGCGGGGGTCGGGGGCGCGCTCGCTGGCGTCGAGGGGCGCGCTGCGGGCCGTGGCGCGGCGCTGAGGCCGTTCGAGGAGATCGGGCGCCTGACGCGCGAGGTCATGCGCTCGATGGTCCCGAGCGACGGGGAGGACGGCGCGGGTGGTGTGGGCGGCGTGGCCGGCGGCGCAGGCGGCAGGTACGGGTTGGGCGCGTTCAGCGGGTGCTCGGGGTGCAAGTCCGCCCAGCTTGCGTCGTGGGGGCCGGCAGGGGCAGGGGCACTGGGGCGGGGGCCCGGCGCAGCGAACGGAGGCTGCGCAGGTGTGGAGGGAGGCGGCGAGGCGTAGGTGGAGGTGCCCTGGCCGGTCTCGCTCCACACGGCCGGTCCGGTCGGGGCGGCGGGCACGGCGCTGAGCATCCGATTGCGGCGTGCGATCTCGGGGTGGAAGCCGATCTGGCCCTGGAGCTCCTCCTCGGCCGGCGCGACGCTGGTGAGGGCGCTGCCGCTGGTGCCGGCCTCGTGCATCAGGGCGTGGCGCTGCTTCATCAGGCAGCTGATCACCATGTTGCGCAGCCGCGGGATGTCGTGGCCGGTGCGGTTGAGCGCCCGCACGACGGTGGACTGGGCGTTGAAGCGGAGCAGACCGGCCAGCAGGTGGAGCGAGGTCACCATGGGCTCGGGATCGCTCTGGGCCAGCTGGAGCGCCGTGCTCCAGACCGCCGTCAGCACCTGAGCCGGCTCGGGCTCGGCGCCGTCGATCAGACCGCTCAGCGCGGCGATGTCGACGTGGTGCTCACGCAGGTACTGCTGTGCCTGGTTTTCGTTGTGCAGGAGCGCATAGAGGAGCTGCGCGGTGGTGGGCTCGATGTGTCGCTGGGCCGCTATTGTGTATGCCTGGGCAACTAATTGTTGCGCCTCGGCGCTCAACGGATACGGTAGCGGCGGCACACCGAAGGGCGCATCGGTGGAGGTCTTCCCTGACATCTCCAGTCCTCTCAGGCACGCAGGCCGTGAATTCCGATGTCCGCTCCCTTCCGTGAGAGAAGATCCGGCCGGCGCTGGGCATCATCGGTGACATCTTCAAACCGTGCGCCCCTGACCTTCGGGTGACGGTCAAGGGCAGCGAAGCGGTTGTAACACACGCCCGAAGGGCTGTCGAGGCAAGCCAACCGCACACCTCTCGACGCCTTCCACCGCGTGCTGGAGGGCGTCGGCACGCCATGCACCAAAATCAACTGCCAATTATGTCACGAAGCTTGACGTTAACACCCTCCTGTTAGAAAGTGTCCTCGCAACATCGTCTCCGTGGAGCTTCACGGACTGCACGGTGTTGCCATGCTGATGGCAAGGTGGCGTTATGCCTCGATCTTGCCAGCTCACCGTCGTGTCGACACGCAAGAGGGCGCGTCGGCCGCGGGCCACATCCGGTCTCAGCTCAGAGGGATTGAGACCATTCACCACAGGGAGAGGGAAATGCCCAAGAACGTCAACCTGAACAAAGAGGTCTTCACCACCTTCGAGGTCGCGAAGATCTGCAACGCCAATATCACCTCGATCAAGAACTGGATTGAGGACAACCAGATCCGCGCCTTCCGTACGCCGGGCGGCCACTATCGCGTGCAGAAGGACGTCCTGGTGGACTTCCTCAATCGCTATGGGATGCCCAACCCGTTCCAGAAGAAGGAGGAGCGTCGGCTCCTGCTGGTCTGCGAAGATCCGGCCACCGTCGAGCTCGTCCGCCGCGCTGTCGGCCGGGAGAGCGAGGTCGCGGGCACCGACGACTACATCGAGGGCGCGCTGCTGATCGGCGCCAAGAAC
>Ga0210033_1000980_pt1 | contig 27086 bp, 18 predicted proteins | sample CryGeymeta201501_FD_185465 | JGI IMG/M metagenome (GOLD analysis project Ga0210033, IMG submission 185465) | Groundwater microbial communities from Crystal Geyser aquifers in Utah, USA - Crystal Geyser metaG 2015-01 (SPAdes) (version 2) | ecosystem: Environmental > Aquatic > Deep subsurface >... | reverse complement strand
TGGCAGCAGGTCGGCGGAGCCTTTGGCGACCTTGGCGACCTCACGCGAACGATCAGCTCCACATCGACATCGCGTTGCCGAGACGCTCGTCGTAGCGGTCATCGCCGCCTACGTTTCGATCGTGCGCCCGCGCGCCCGCGCGCTTGGGCGCTTCGGCGCCCGCGCGCCAATCACGCGATAGATGGACACATCTTCAGAATCCGACCCGACGATCAGGGGCCACGGCTAGGGCGCGGGTTTCGATCAGGCCAGCGCCGAGCAGGCATTTGTCGGCGCAAACGCGCGACAGCCCGGCGGACGCCACCACTGGCTAGGGTGAGCATGACCTGCCCCGCCGCCTCGACGCCGAGGTCCGATCGAGTCTCCTCGACACATCCGTGCTCTTGCGGTTTCCGGCGTGCGCGGCCTGAGCCTGGCGACGACTGCTGGGCGCATGCCTCTTGGATCGCGCCACGTGCGCTGACTACCAGGACCTCATGTGCGGCACCGGATCGACCACGGTCCTCAAAGATTGTGGCTTCCTGTGTAGCCCGGAGGTCACCTGCGGAGATGGCACCACCGTGGGCCATGGCTTTCGCTGTGACGGAGAGAACGATTGCTCGGACGGGGCCGACGAACTGGACTGCGCAGGCTGGCTCTTCGCTTGCGCGGATGGCTCGACGGTGCCCTCGAGCAATCGCTGTGGCGCCGAGCCGGACTGCGCGGACGGATCCGACGCGCTGGGCTGCAGCTACTTCACCTGCTCCGATGGCACGCAAATCGGACTGGACTACGTCTGTGATCTGGACCCGAATGGTTCCGATGGCGGAGACGAGGCGGGCTGCGCCAGCGTGATGTGCCCACCGACGATCTGAACGTCAGGATTCTCTCCGCGTCGCGCGGATTCGGTAGCATGAGCCACAGTCGTTCAGTCTCGAACGCAAGACAGTGCAAGGTGGAGACTCTCGCGAGAATGTAGGGGAACCGATGAGGGTGACGTACGTCTTGGTCGCGGCCATGCTGCTGTCGTTCGGCTGCAGCAGCAGCAGCAGCAGCAGCAGCAGCAGCAGCTCGGATGCCATGCGAATGCGGTTCGAGGAGGCGCAGTCCTGGGGGGTCGTGTCTGAAGGGAATACTGCGGAATTCGCCCTGGCTCCGAGCGACGAGTGCTGGGCATCGTGCGTCGCCGAACGGGCCAGTTGCAGCGATCTGGAGTCGATGATCTGCAGCATGACCCCGACGGCCGTCGACAGGGACTGCCACTCGCTGTGCGAACCGCCAGTCCCCTGCGGCGACGGCAGCACGGTGCCGGGGCACACGCGATGCGCCGGATGCGCGGACTGCCTCGATGGGGCCGATGAGCGCAGCTGCGACAGCTAGCTCTTCACGTGCGCGAGCGGGGACAGAATCCCCGCGTCGTGGCGCTGCGATGTGCACGAGGACTGCGACGACGCCTCGGACGAAGTGGGATGCGACTGCTACTACTGTCCCGATGGAACCTACATGCGTAGGTCCAGCGTCTGCGACTTCGACACCGACTGCCTCGACGGCGAGGACGAGGTCGGCTGCGCCGAGCCCGTCTGCGCGAGTGGAGTCTGGCCTCCCAACCCACGCGGGCGCTAGCACCGGATCTTCGATCCACCCGGGCCCGGATTGGGTAAGCTGCGCCCGTGTCCGCCGCCTTCGTTCATCTGCACGTCCACTCCGAGTTCTCGATGCTCGACGGGGCGCTGCGCATCCCGGATCTGGTCCAGCGCGCCGCCGGCATGGAGATGCCCGCGGTCGCGCTCACGGACAACGGCAACATGTTCGGGGCCTTGGCCCTGTGCCGGGCGGCCGAGGCGGCGGGCATCGCGCCCATCCTCGGTGCCGAGCTGAACTTCGTCGAGGGCTCGCGCGGCGACGGCAAGAAGAGGCCCCTGCACCATCTGGTCGTGCTCGCGGCCAGCCAGGAGGGCTACGAGAACGTCGTGCGCCTGACCAGCCGTGGCTGGGTCGACGGCATGATCGACGACCAGCCCGCCGTGGACGCCGAGCTGCTGCGCGCCCACGCCAAGGGGGTGATCGCGCTGAGCGGCTGCATGGGCGGACACGTCGCCCAGAAGATCCTGCTCTCCGGGCCCGACGCGGGTCGTGACGCGCTACGATCCTTCGCGGAGATCTTCGAACCCGGCTCCTTCTACGTGGAACTGCAGGATCACGGCTTCCCCGAGACGGGCCCGCTGAACCGCATCTTGATCGAGCTGGCCGACGAGCTCGGCCTGCCGCTGGTGGCCACCAACGACTGCCACTACGCCACGCGCGACGCGGCTCCGGCGCAGCTGGCGCTGAACTGCATCGGCCAGGGACGCACGCTGCGCGAGGCCCAGCTCGCCCACCACAACTCGTCGGAGATGTACTTCAAGACGCCCGACGAGATGGCCAAGCTCTTCGCGGAGCGCCCGGACGCGCTGGCCAACAGCCTGATCATCGCCGAGCGCTGCGGCGGCGCGGCCAACCCCTTCTCGGACCCGAAGCTGCCACGCTTCGCCGTGCCCGAGGGCGAGACCGAGGCCGGTCATCTGCGCGAGCTCTCCCGCCGCGGCCTCGACGAGCGTATCGCCTTCGCCCTGCGCGCCGACCCGAACCTCGACCCGGCCATGTACCGCGAGCGGCTCGAGATGGAGCTCGGCGTGATCGAGTCCATGGGCTTCCCCGGCTACTTCCTGATCGTGCAGGACTTCATCGGTTGGGCGAAGCAGAACGGCGTCCCGGTCGGCCCCGGACGCGGCTCCGGCGCGGGCTCGATCGTCGCCTGGGCGCTGCGCATCACGGACCTGGATCCGATCTATCACGGGCTGCTCTTCGAGCGATTCCTCAACCCGGAACGCGTCAGCATGCCCGACTTCGACATCGATTTCTGCATGGACAGGCGTGAGGAGGTGATCGACTACGTGCGTCGGAAATACGGCGCCGAGAGCGTCGGACAGATCGCCACCTTCCATCAGCTCAAGAGCAAGAGCTGCGTGCGCGACATCGGCCGCGTGATGGGCATGGCGCCCGCCGAGGCGGGCCTGATCGCCGGCATGATCCCCGAGCTCGGCCCGGGCAAGAGCGCGCCCATCCGTCAGGCCATCAACGACACGCCTCGGCTCAAGGAGCTGTACGAGGGCGACCCGCAGGTGCGCGAGCTGCTCGACACCGCGGAGCAGCTCGAGAACCTCACGCGCCACGCGGGCATGCACGCCGCCGGCGTCGTGATCAGCGAAGGACCGATCTGGGATCATGTCCCCGTGTTCTGTCCGGAGCCCGGCATCTACGTCACCCAGTACGACAAGGGAGACGTCGAAGCGGCGGGCCTGGTGAAGTTCGACTTCCTCGGCCTGCGCACGTTGACCGTGATCGACATCTGCGTTCGCCTGATCGCCAAGCGCCCCGATCATCAGGGCGAGCCCTTCGATCTCGGGGCCATCCCCATGGACGACGCGGCGACCTTCGCGCTCTTGCGCTCGGGCGAAACCACGAATGTCTTCCAGCTCGAGTCGAGCGGCATGCAGGGTCTGTTCAAGAAGCTGCGCCCGGATCGCTTCGAAGACATCGTCGCCGCCGTGGCGCTCTACCGACCCGGCCCCATGGGCGCCGGCATGGACAACGACTTCGTCGAGCGCAAGCACGGCCGACAGCGCGTGACCTACCTCGACCCCTGCCTCGAGAAGATCCTCGAGCCCACCCGGGGCGTGATCGTCTATCAGGAGCAGGTGATGCAGATCGCGCGCGAGATGGGCGGCTACTCCCTCGGGGGCGCCGACCTCTTGCGGCGCGCCATGGGCAAGAAGAAGGCCTCCGAGATGGAGAAGCAGCGCCAGACCTTCGTCGAGGGTGCAGTGGCGCTGGGGCATCCCGCGGCGACGGCGGAAGAAGTCTTCGAACAGATGGCCTTCTTCGCCGGCTATGGCTTCAACAAGAGCCACTCCGCAGCCTACGCTCTGATCACCTATCAGACCGCCTATCTGAAGGCTCACTATCCGGTCGAGTTCACCTGCGCCACGCTCTCGGCGGACAAGGACAAGACGGAGAAGGTCGTGCGCACGGTGGCCGAGGCGCGCAACCTGGGCATCACCGTGCTGCCGCCGGACGCCAACGAGTCCGAGATCGACTTCTCGGTCGTGTACGCAGACGCGCCCGACGCTTCGATGCGCACGCCCAAGAGCGAGCCCGTCTGCTTCCGCGGCGAGCTGCGTGATCGACTCCGCCCCAAGATCCGCTTCGGGCTCGGAGGCATCAAGGGAGTGGGCGAGGCGGCGCTGGAGGCGATCCTCGAGTCGCGGCGCAACGAAGAGGGAAACGAGCAACCCTTCCTCGACCTCTTCGACTTCTGCGCGCGCGTGGACCTGCGCCGCGTGAACAAATCCGTGGCCGAGGCGCTGGTGCAATCCGGGGCCTTCGATCAGCTCGACGAGGCCCAGGGCGTGCATCGCGCGCAGGCCTTCGCCGCGGCGCCAGGCGCCTTCGAGCGCGGCAAGAAGATGGCCAACGACCGCACCAGCGGACAGACCAACCTCTTCGGCTTGCTGGGCGACGCCTCGACCACCGTGACCGATCTGGCCGCGCCCGTGGGCAGCTACCCCGAGGTCCCGGCGTGGGACAGCCGCGAGCTGTTGACGCGAGAGAAGACGGCGCTCGGCTTCTACGTCTCGGGTCATCCGCTCGACCGCTACCGCAGCGAGCTGCGACGCTTCGCCGACGCCACCACCAGCGCCCTGGGCGAGCTCGACGGCCGCACGGAGGTCCGCGTCGGTGGATCCGTCGAGGGCTACCGCGAGCGACGCACCAAGGCCGGCGTCGACATGGCCTTCTTCCACCTCGAGGATCCCGAAGGACGCGTGGAGGTCATCGTGCGACCTCGCGTGCTCGCGGCCGAGGGCGTGCGCGAGCTGCTGCACTCGGGCGAGCCCGTGCTGCTCACGGCGCACGTGAAGCACGAGATGGGTCGCAACGCGCCCGACGACTCGGACGCGACGCTGGAGACCAAGCTCCTGCTCGACTCCGTCGTGCCCCTGGCGGCGGCGCTGGCCGAGCAGACCGAACGCGTGGCGTTGCGTCTGCCCCTCGAGGACGTCGACAAGGCGAGCCTGCTCGAGCTGAGGCGCGCGCTCTCGGAGCATCCCGGACGCTGTCCCGTGGCGCTCACGCTCGTGTCCGAGGATTTTCAGGTGACCCTGAACAAGACGGGCTTGTTGGTCGCTCCGGTCGAAGCGCTCAAGGCCAGCGTGGAGCGGCTCTTCGGCGCCGGCGTCTGCCTGTATCGATGAGCCCGCGGCCCATCGGGGGCGATCTCGATCCACCGCGCGATGTGGCGAGCCTGCGCGCGCGCGCCCACGCCCTGGCCGGTCACACCTTGGCCGAGCTCGCGAACTCTCGAGGACGCGCCCTACCCGCGGATCTGCGCCGGCACAAAGGCTTCGTCGGGCGCCTGCTCGAGGCCGCTCTGGGCGCCCCCGAGGACAGCGCCGAGGGACCCGACTTCGCGCGCCTGGGCGTCGAATTGAAGACCTTGCCTATCAATCCGAGCGGCCGCCCGGCGGAGTCCACCTTCGTGTGCCGGGCGCAGCTCGCGCGCATGCCCGAGCTGGACTGGGAGCGCTCCAACGTGTGCGAGAAGCTGCGCCACGTGCTCTTCGTGCCCATCGAGGCCGAAGGTGAGCTCGGAGAGCGTCGCGTCGGCGCCGCCTTCGAGTGGATCCCCAGCGCCGCCGAGGACGCCGTCCTGCGTGCGGACTACGAACGCGCGGCCGAGCTGCTCGCGCGTGGGGAGATCGAGGAGCTGACGGCGCACCTCGGGGAGGCGCTGCAGATCCGGCCCAAGGCGGCCAGCGGTCGCGAGGTCACCCTGGGTCCCAGCGGCGATGCCCACACCTGGACCCGGCCCCGGGGCTTTTATCTGCGCGCCCGGTTCACTGCCCTCCTCATTGACGCACGACGTTGACGCGTCCGTGAGGGTCCGGCAGAGGGGCAAAAAGCACCAGTCCGGGGACAGATGTCCCATTCTTGCATCCCAACGACGCAACGCGTCATTTCGTCTTTGCAAAGCTGCCACGCATCAACATGCTGCGACGCAACGCGTAAATTCCCCAACGCCGCGCGGGGCGCGGAGCCCGTCAGGCTGCGGCGGAGGACGAGAGCGCGGGGGCGTGCACGGCGTCCAAGTGGACGTGGCTTCCCTCGAGCATGGGCTGAACGGTCGTCAGCAGACCCAACATGCCCAGGCGCTCGGGCCCGGCGCTGACCAGGGAGACGCGACCGCCGCCGGCGGCGATCATGGGCGCCGTGAGCAGACGAATCATCAAGGATCGCGCGGACATCGCCGCCAGATCGGCGCGACCGCCGCCGACGATGGCCGCCTCGCGGATGCGCCGACCACCGGTCACCACGCGCGAGAGCTTGTCCCTGACTCGGGCTACGAACTCCTCGATGCGCTCCTCCGGTTGCTGAAGCAGCAGGAGCGAAGGCATACCGCCGCGCTCGTCGGCGTGGGCAGCCCAATCGCCACCTCGCTCGGCTACTACCACTCGGATTTCGTCGCTCGTGTTCATGTCGCCCAGCAAGTCTCGAATGGCGAGACTGCCTGACAGTGAAGCAAGCATCGTGCCACTCTTCTTCGAGCGCTGATCTCGGTGCTCCGAAGACACGGCGTGGACGCCTGTGTCCTCGCGGCCGCCCCGACCTGTGGCCGTTTGGCCACGCCCAGCCTGACGAGCCTGCCTCGGTCGTGTCTGCTCGGGTGCGCGCTTTCGTGTACGTGGGGCCATACCTAGGTAACGCTTGGCGAGCGCTTTCGTTTCACGCCGGCGCGAATTCGCGGCGAGAATTGTGGGCGGGTGTGCCCGCGTTGACCGAGCGCGCCTGCGCTGGTACCCCCCTCCCCTCGACGAGGGCTGTTAGCTCAGTTGGTAGAGCAGCGGGCTTTTAACCCGACGGTCGTGGGTTCGAGCCCCACACGGCCCACCGAAGGATCCCGAGGACTTACGGCGACGAGGCGCAACGCCCCACGGGCGACCGTGGGCGGCGCCGGCGCGACCGTCGGGTCGGCAGGCGCGGAAGGAGGCGTGATCGTCGGCGCAACCGCCATCTGCTCGCTTGACCCTGTCTCGGCGCCTCGTGAGACTGGCGGCATGAACACACGGCCGCCCTGGTGCGCTCGATCGGTGATCTTCGGCACGCTGATGCTGGCCATCGCGCTCGACGCTGGGCCCGTGTTCGCACAGCAGGCGGCCGGCTTCGGGGCGCCTCTCGGCAGGGCGCAGAGGGCCTATGCGGCGGGGCACTTCCGGGGGGCGCGGGCGGCGTTCGTTCAGGCGGACGCAGCCATCGGCGAGGAGCGCTTCGATGACGCGGGCAACTCGCTCTACACGCCGGCGGAGCGTGCGGCGCGAGAGTCGATGCGCTGCGCGTGGGGCTTGTCGACGCTGGCGTCGCTCGGGGCGGAGCCCCGCGGACACCATGAGTCTGCGGAGGATGGCTGGGCACGAGAGGCGGCGATCTCACGAGCGGCCGCCGGCTGCCCACCTGCCGAACGCGCGGTCGCCGCCGACATGCTCGGCTCGCCCCTGGCGGCGGCGCTGCTGCTGCGAGAGGCGGGCGCGAGTGCGTTCCCGGCGCCCTTCGCGTCGCGCGCGCTGTCGGAGGCCGCTCGGACGTTTGCGGGCGCGCAGACGGGCGACATGTTTCCGGCCGCGCGCGATGTCCGCGAGGCGACGCGCTTCGTGCTCGCGGCCACGATGGCGCAGCACGGGCTACGGGCGAACTGCGGCGATGCGCACGGGATCCACTGGACGCGGCCAGGCCAGACGCTGGACGCGGTGGACTGGGACTCGGAAGAGGATCCCGAGGTGCCGCCTCCCGCCTTCAACGGCCGTGCGCCCGACGCATTGGCGCTCTTGCGCTGCGAGTATCCGCCCGTCCTGGCGCCCGAGGCGCAGGGCTTCGGCGACGGCGCGACGGGCATCGCCTTCGTGCTGCGACGGGATGCGAGCGGCAGCGTGAGCGTCGTGGGCTCCTTCGAGGATTTCCCCTCCCTCGATTGCTGGACCGGCGGGGTGCAGCGCGAGGTCGCGAACTACCCGGTGCCCGGCTCGGCCCATCTCTACGCTTTCGTGCGCGCGGAGGGCGCCGAGGGCTACGACGACGACCAACCGTCCTACGTCGCGACCACGGCCTTCGTCTGCGACCTCGAGCGTCGCGCGTGCCGCTCGCTTCCGATTCAGGTCGAGCGAACCGCGGTGGAGTTCCACGGCCACGAGGTCATCCCCCACCGCTCGTCTTGGCGCGCGCGTCTGGTAGTAGCGCAAGGACGCGTGCGTGTGTCGACCGTACGAGGCGCCCCGCGAGCCATGCGCCGATTCGCCCGAGGTGTGCCCCTCGACGAGTTCTTCAGCTCGGAGTCCACGAGCTCGTGGGAGTCCCGACTCTACCCCGAGCACACAGGGTCGGCCGCCGAGCGCGCGACGCCGAGTGACTGCCCCTGGCAGATCGCAGATCCCGACGGTCAGACCAACGTGCGGCCAGAGCCCACCACGCGCGGCGACGTGATCGGGACGATCCCCACGGGCACGCCCATCGTGCCGATCGAGCGCCGCGGACGATGGTGGCGTGTGGACGCTCCGACCGCGGGCTGGATCTGGGCGCCGAACGTGCGTCAGGTCTGCCCGTAGCGCGCCGGTGAGCGGGTGAGCGGGTGCGAACGCCTACCTGGTACGCAGCGCATCGAACGCGCGGTTGGCTGGCGGCCGCCAGGTGGAAACTCGTACCGGGTACGCACGGCATGAACCGGCGACACCCCCTCGGGTGGCTAGGGCCTGCCGATGCGTCCGGGGGCGCCGTTCAAGCCGGCGGCGGTGTGACAGTGGGCGCAGTCGAGGTCCGTCTGGGGGCGAGCATCTCGCGCGAGGCTCCGTCCGGGCCCGTGAGCTTGACGGTGTAGGGCACGGCGATGGGCGCCTGCGTGTAGAAGTTGCCGGTCGCGTTCGTGTGCATGTAGGTCACGATGCCGTCCGCGCCGGTGACTTCCACGGTGATTCCCTGTGGGTCGAAGCAGTCGTCCGGCTCGTGCCAGGCGTCGTTCACGCTGCCGGCGATGGTGAAGCGCGGCGCGCGACGCGAGGTGTGGCAGTCGATGCAGTCGAGGCCCGGGTGCATGAAGCCGGTGCCCACGTCGCCGAAGCTCCATCGATCTACGGACCCGACCGGGTCGAGCGTGATGGGGTCTCCGACGCAGTCGCCCTGTTGATCCGCGGCGATGTAGATCCGATCGCCCCGTGCAGCTGCGGCGAGCTCCGTCGGCGCTCCGGTGAGCGGGATGCGCAGAGCCTCGGTCCAGTCGACCATGCCGAGGTCGAGCACTTGGGCGACGACGATGTCGTAGCTGCTGCGATCGGCGATCGTGCTGCGCTCACAGGAGCAGATGCCGGTCGCCACCCCGCGGATCTGGATGTCCCTATCGATGTGCACGTCGACCCAGACGAGCCAGAGCTCACCGAAGGCGCGCAAGAGGGCGAAGGTGTTCGCTCGCGGGCCGGCGGCGGAGGTCTCGGTGCAGAGCGTCGCGGATCCGCTGCAGTCGCAGGGCGCGTCGGGACCGGGGCAGCCGGCCGCCTCCGCGCTGGGCTCCGTGCGTGGCAGCAGCTCCTCGCCGTAGACCGCGCCCGTGGATCGCGCCAGATGGATGCCATCGGCCGCCTGGAACGCTACGGGCACATCGGTCGTCCCGCCTGGGGCAGCGTCGGCGGCGCGAAGATCGCCGGATGGCTCGGTCACTCCCGTGAGCAGCACGCTCTCGGCGCCAAAGGCGTCGAAGCGCACGAGGTCGAAGCCGGAAGCGCCGAGGGTGAAGCTCACGGCCACGGCATTGCCCGAGGGGTCCAACGCCAGCGCTTGGCCCGCGGGCGAGAAGGGCAAGGGCCCGGAGCCCAGCATCTGACTCGACCAAGCCATGAAATCGCGGCCCGCCAGGGATGCCTCTCCGCTTCCGAGTCGGTAGAGGGCGCGCGGCATGCCAGAGGCAGCGAATCGGCCGTCGATGGGCAAGTAGAAGTCGCTCGCACCTGGAGGCGACGACACCGGCTCCGCGTCCGGCAGAGGCGTCACGGTGGAGGCGGAGTAGCCGAGCCCGACGTCCGGCAGCTCACCCACCAACAGGCTCCCGGCGCCATCCGCGTCGCTCATCGTAAGCGCGCTCGGCGTCATCAGCGGCAAGGATCGAACGGAGACGTCCGCAGGCGTGAGCGTGGCCAACCAAGGCGTGAAGGAGCCGACGTTGGTGGTGAAGCTCAGCAGTGCGCCGTCGCCCGCACCGGGCGCCACATGCAGGCCGATGCCCGAATCGCTGCAGCTGAGAGTCGCGTAGGGCATCCGCAGAAGCCCTCGTCGATGCTGTCGCACACGCCGTCGCAGCTCACGGGCGGAACACCCGCGCACTCCATGCACGCCGGGCCACTCCACCTTCCACAGTCCACATCGCAGCCGCCCGCAGTCTCCTCCGCTGCGCACACGCCGTCCCCGCAGACGGCGGCGCTGTGGGAGTTACCGCAACCCAGGGCCGCGGTCAGCAGCAGCAAACACGCGAATGCGCGCGAATCTCCGCGTGCGCCTTCGCGTGTGTGTCTCGTGCCAAACCGAGCCATCCTTCGCCTCCAATACGCCTTCCAGTGCGTGGTGATGCAGGAAGCGCACCGCTCTCGCGCGACTCGGCGAGTGCGAGCCGTGGCGCAGGTTCACGGCGCGGGGTCGTGGATGCACTCGCGGCGTGCCCAGACTTCCTTCCCGGAATCGCCGTTCACCAGCGCGTCGAAGAAGTTCGTGTACTTGATGAGCACGCGAGCCCACGGACCCGCATGCCGCAGACGACAGCCCTCGCCATGGTCCGAGGCGATTTCGACCTCTCGCTCGCCTGGCCGCTGGGAGACCTTGCAGGCTTCATCCAGCGAGACCCGGATGCCCCGGCGTCCGCGCCCTGCCACTCCGCGAGGGGGAGAGCGACTTGGCTGCCCCCAAGCGCGAGGACGAGCCCCACCAGCACCCAGCGCAGCCGTCGCTTGCCGCGACTTCTCTCGACCCATGAGCCAACGTCCGACTCCAAGCCATGGCGCGTGGGGCGCCGTTTGATCCGCTCCAGATAGCACGTCCGCAGCGCGTGTCGGCCCCTCGTGGACGCCCTGAAATCCCGGCGCGGCTTGCCGGAGGACTCGGGCGGGACCATGCTCGGCCTTCGTCGACCATGGGGTCGCGCTGAAACCCAGCAGGCGATCGAGTTCTCCAGTACGTCTTCTGGTGGCATCTCGTTCCGGCGACCGCGGCCCATGCCCCGCTCGTAGCCCGGAAGAGCCGCCCGTCCCCTCGCGAAGAGCAGCAACGATGCGACCCTGGGAAGTTATCGATCATCAGGTGGTGCCCGACGACGACGGCGTCATCTACTTGATGGCGCGCGGCAGCGAGTACGCGATCCACGTCAACGGCCGCGAGCTGATGGGCAACAAGATGCACGGCTCGGAGGACGCGCTCGCGGACCTGGCCTGTGACCGCCTCGCGAGCCTCGAAGACGCGCGCATCCTGATCGGCGGGCTGGGCATGGGCTTCACGCTGGCGGCGGCGCTGCGTCGCATCGGTCCCGCCGGCAACGCGACCGTGGCCGAGCTGATGCCCGCGGTGGTGGAGTGGAACCGCGAGTACGTGGGCAAGGCCGCGAAGTATCCGCTGAAGGACAGCCGCGTCGTCGTACACATCGGCGACGTCGGTGACCTGGTCGAGAAGCCGCCCGCGCTCTGGAGCGCGATCCTGCTCGACGTGGACAATGGCCCGAAGTCCCTGACCCGACCCAACAACGGCTGGCTCTACACGCGCGAAGGGCTGCAAGCCGCGCGCGACGCGCTGATCCCCGGCGGCGTGCTCGCCATCTGGTCCGCCGACTCGGACCCGGGCTTCACACGCCGACTGCGCAAGGCCCGCTTCGAGGTGGAGATCCTGCGCTACTGCGAGGACGGTCGACCGACCTACGACGAGAGCGGCGAGCACGTGCTGTGGATGGCCCGCCGCCCGGTCAACGACAAGTAGCTCCGGGGCCGACGACGTCGGCCCGAGTCGAGCGATTGTTCCCGGCGCCTGCGGCAGGCAGAGTGCGGCCATGACCCACGCCAACCCAGGCCGCCTGCGCCTCGCCTACGCGCGCCTCGCCCAAGAGACGAACGCGCTCTCGCCCGTCCTCACGACGCTCGACGACTTCGACAGCATGCATCATCTGCGCGGCGAGGAGCTCGGACGCGCCTGCGAGAGGGGTGCGCAAGAGGCCGAGGGCTTCCTGGCCAACGCCGAGCTCAGCGGCTTCGTGCGCGCGTGTCGCGACGCGGGCGACGTGGACCTGGTACCGCTCAGCAGCGCCTGGGCCATCCCCAGCGGTCCGCTCAGCCGTGAGTGCTTCGACGCGCTGATGGACGAGCTGCTCGAGGGCCTGCGCGCGCAGCTCCCCCTCGACGGTCTCTACCTCTGCCTGCACGGCGCCATGGGCGTGGACGGCCTGCGTGATCCGGAGAGCGTGCTGCTCGAGCGCGTGCGCGAAGTGATCGGCGACATGCCTCTGGCCGTGACCATGGATCTGCACGCCAACCTCACGCAGCGGCGCATGGACGCGATGGACATCATCGTGGGCTACGCGACCAATCCACACCGCGATCACGTGCGCACGGCCAAGCTCGCGGCGAAGATCCTGCTGGGCAAGCTGCGCGGCACGTACACGCCCACCACGGCCTGGCGCACGCTGCCGCTCCTGGTCGGCGGCGGCACGACGCTCGATTTTCTGCCTCCGATGCGCAGCATCTTCCGGCGCATGCGCATGCTCGAGCGGCGCGGCGAGGTGCTGAGCGCCAGCGTCTTCATGTGCCATGTGTGGAACGACGACCCGGATCTCGGCTGGAGTGTGGTGGTGACCACCGATGGCGATCAGGCCAAGGCCGAGCGCCTCGCCGAGGAGCTGGCGGATCGCTGCTGGAAGGTGCGCCACAAGCAGCCGCCGCAGTTCGCCTCGGCCGAGGACGCCATCGCGCAAGCGCAGCGCATGAAGCTGCGCCGCAAGCTGGGCACGATCACGCTCGCGGACGCTTCGGACGTGGTCACGGCCGGCGCGCCGGGCGACACGACGGGCGTCCTGCGCGCGCTGCTCGACGGCGGAAAGGGCCTGCGCGCCTACGTGCCCATGCGCGATCCGCGCGCGGTGGAGCGCCTGTGGGGCGAGGCCGTGGGCACGAAGCTCACGCTCGAGGTCGGCGCCAGCCTCGATCCCGAGGGCAGCGACGCGATCGAGGTCACGGGCGAGCTGCGGCGCAAGCAGGAAGTGCCCGGCATGAAGCGGCAATGCGTGCTGCGCATCGGCGACGTGGATCTCGTGATCACGGAGGGTCCGCCGCTGACCATCCGGCCCAGCTTCTTCTCGGACGTGGGCCTCGATCCATGGAAGGCGGACGTGCTGGTGGTGAAGAACTTCTTCCCCTTCCGCCTCTTCTTCCTGCCCCACTCGCGCAAGACGATCTACGTGAAGACCAAGGGTCGCACGGACATCGACGCTTCCTTCGGGCTCGATTTCGCGGAGCCGCTCTACCCCATCGCGGACGTGGCCGAGTGGCGCCCCACGGACGCGCGTCGACGGGGACTCGCGGACTGAAGTCGGCGGGCCGCGCAGATTTCGCGCGTGCGCAGGCCTCGGAGCAACGGGTAGGCTCTAGCCATGCGCCGCGCGCTGAAGAAGCTCATCGGTCGAACGGCCCTGACTCTGCTGCGCTTCGAGCCGGCCGGAGAGCGCCCCGAGCCACGACGCTACGTGCTGATCGCCGCGCCCCACACGTCCAACTGGGATTTCCCCGCGACCCTGGCGCTGGCCTTCTACTTCGACGTGCCCATGCGCTTCATGGGCAAGGATTCATTGTTCGAGCCGCCCTTCGGCTGGTTCTTCCGCGCGGCCGGCGGCGTGCCCGTCGTGCGCAGCGAGAAGCGCAACATGGTGCAGCAGATGGTCGACCTCTTCGCCGAGCGCGAGGATCTGGCGCTCGTCGTGCCCACGGAGGGCACGCGCGGCCGGGTCGAACATTGGAAGAGCGGCTTCTACCACATCGCCCAGGGCGCCAAGGTGCCCATCGTGCTCGGCTTCGTCGACTTCGGCACGCGCACCGGCGGCTTCGGCCCGGCCATCCAGCCCAGCGGAGACGTGCACGCCGACATGGGTCGCATCCGCGCCTTCTACGCCGACAAGCGCGGCAAGCGGCACGAGCTCTTCGGTCCGATCCGACTCCGAGACGAAGAGAACTGAACCGGCGCGAAGCTGAGTTCAGCGTCGACGAAGGGTCGAGCGTCGACGCAGCCACAACGCGCCGAAGAGGACGAAGAAGCCGAGCGCCGACGAGGGCCCTCGCCCGCGCGCCAGGGAGCAGCCGCAGCCACCCGAGCTCGCGCCTGCGTCGGGGCCGCCGTCCATGCGTCCCGCGTCGGTTCCTCCGTCGCCCGCGCCCGCGTCCAGGTCGGGCGTGCCCGCGTCCGTCATCACGCCGGCGTCCGGCGCCGTGCAATCACCCGTCGCGCCCGTGCTGTCGAAGCGCACCGCCTGCCAGCCCTTGGGTCGATAGGGTCGCGCGCCCGTGGTGTCGTCCGCCGCGCGCGCCACGGCCAAGAGCTGGTGCGGGCCGTCGTCCGCGACCGCGAGGCAGAGCTCGAGCGGGCTCGATTCCGCGTGCGCGACGGCGACTCCGTCGAGGTAGAGCTCGATGCTCACGGGGCCACGATCCAGCGGGTCGGTGGCCGTGATCGACAGCGGCGCGGCCGCGATCAGCGCGTCGCCCGATGCCACGCCCTCGACCACGACCTCGGGCCGCTTGGCGTAGGGCGCGAGCATCGGATCGCCGAGCACGAGGTTCTGCCAGTACACGAAGGGCATGCTCTTGGCGTAGGCCTCGGCCAGGGTCGCGCCGTCGACATAGTCCACGTACAGGAAGCGCGAGGGGAAGGCGTTGTTGAGCGGCTCCGCGGTCGTGCCGTGCACGCCGGCGACGCCCATGGCGACCCAGCGCGCGATGCTGACCTGACTCTCGCCGGTCATGTGGAAGTTGATGGGCGCCGCGCCGACGCTGGTCAGGTTGTCGACTAAGCAGCCGGGCGCGAAGGTGTTGCCCTCGATGGTCGTGCCCAGAGTGGCGGTGCCCGTGAAGAAGCCGGCGAGCGTGTGGCCCGTCTCGTCCGCGGCGAAGTCGACGATGTTCACGTTCGTGAGGCCGCGATCCGTCAACGCCGCGGCGACGGCGTCGTATTGAGTGTCCAGCACGCCGCGGGCCGCGTCGCGACCGCGCATCAAGAGCACCTCCCCCGGCACGGCGCCGGCGGCCTCGGCGGCGAGCGCGCTGTCGATGAGCAGCTGCGCGTCCTCGTAGCTGCGACCGTGGAGCATGGTGACCAGCACGGGATGCCACTCCACGCTCGAGCGGGTCGCGGTGAAGTCGGGCTCGAAGGGTCCCGAGCGATAGGCGTTGGCCCAGCGGGCGACGGTGCACGCGCTGCCTCCGCTGCAGGTCATGGCGACGCCGGGCGGCTGACCGATGAAGTCCTCGCCCGTGTCCGTCATCACGCTGCGCCAGACGCCGATGGCCGCGGCCACGGAGGTACGCATATCGCCGTCGGGCGTCGGGATGACGACGCGCAGAGGCACGCCGCGGATGAGCAGAACGCCCTCGATGCGGTCGAGCACGCCGGCCGTGCTCAGGCAGTCGAGCAGCGGGCCGAGCATCATGTTCTGGAACTCCGCCAGGCTGATGTCCTCGGTGGCGGGCATGGAGAGCGCACACAGCTGACGCGCCGGGACCTGACGCGCGTCGGCGTAGCTCTGGGCCAGCGCCACGCTCTCGGGGATGTCCGCGTTGGCCAGGATGGCCACGCTGTCCGGGCCCGGTGTGGCGTGGGCGGTGGCGACGAGGAGCCAGACGGTGAGCATGGCGACGACGGAAGAGGTGCGGGAGAGCATGGCCCAGGGTCGCCTGCGAAGTGCCGGCTGGGCAAGGTGGGTCGCCAGCGACAGGCATGGCGAGGCGCCGATGGCTCTGAGATCAGTGGGCGCTCAGGCCGCCGTCGGCTGGCTCCGGGTGGTCGAGGGTCCGCTCCAGGGCCCGCTCCGCGAGATATTCCGCGGCGCCGGGCAAGCGCGACTCGAGGGCCCCGGCCGCGTGCTGGGCGAGGGCGTGGAGCCCCCGGTCGTCGATCGGGGGCGGCAGCTCGAACGCCGGGGTCTCCACGACATCATCGTAGACATCGGCGTTCGCCCGCGAACCGAGCTGAGCCCCGGAGAAGGCCAGGTGAACGGCGGCCTCGGCGGCGGCTCCGTAGAGGTGGACCGTGCGTGCGTTCTGATGCGTCTCGACCGCCCCCGCGTCGCCCATGCCGGCCGCACGCGCCGCCTCGGCTCGACCCACCGCGGCGCTGTCCGTGCCGTAGCGCAGCCCCGCGCGCATGGCGCTGCGCAACATGCCGGCGACGAACGCGGCCCCGACGCCACCCGTGATCGCCGTGGCGCCCAGACCCAGGGCCCAGCCCGCGAACTGCGTCGTGACCTGTCGCAGATGCGCGTCGTCCTGAACCTCGCGCGCATGGGTCGACACGCCGGCTTCGAGCAAGGACATGCCCGTGGCCTCGCCCTGGGTCATGGAGCGCCCCTGACTGCTCGCCAGGTGCAGCTCGCGGGTCGCGGCGCCGACTGCGCCTGGAGCCAGCGCGTAGAGCTCCGTGTCCGTGGCGCTCGACAGCGCGCCCCCGCGGATCTCGTCCGAGAGATGACCCACGTTCTCGATGGCGTCGGCGATGCCCTCACGGAGCGCGGCGCGAAGCTGACCCTCGAGCGCGTCTCGACGGGCTGGATCGGGCGTCGTGTCGTACGTGTCGAGGAGCTGAAGGACGTGCTCGCGAGATGCACCACCGAGCATCTGCCGCGCCAGGGCGCGCCCGGCTTGGAGATCTCCGTGCAGCATGCCGTGGCTGAGCTCGCTCAGGCGATTGGGCTCAGCGAGCGCGTGAAGATCCCGCTGCGCGCCTCGCAGCTGGTGCAGCGCCCGCTCCGCGACGGTCGCGTGAAAGGCGCTGGCCGCGTTGGTCTGGAGGTTGTCGGCGATGGCCTCCGCCTGCGCGTCGGTGGCGCCCGCCTGACGCGCCATGGCGCGCAGCTGCGCGGGCGTGGTGTGAGCCGCGAAGCGGGTGAGTTCGCTCGGCCGCATGCCCTGGGTCAGCGATTGAAGCACGGCCTGGGGATAATCCGGCGCACGTCGCAGAGCGGTCACGGCCGTGCGCATGCGACCGAGCATCTGATGCTGTCGGGCCACAGGCGACGGACGTGACGGGCGAGCCCCGGCCTGCGCGCCCAGAGCCTGCCCGGCGATAGGCACGTGCGCTTCGGGCCGCGCCGACCAGAACTGCGCGAACTCGACGCGAGCCCCGTTCAGGCGCGCGTTCAGCTCCGGCCCGACGCGTCCGGCCAGGCTCCCGAGGCGCCCTTGGTACTCGTGGACCTTGGCCTGCGCGTCCTGGGGCGAGACGCGATGGTGCCGGATGTCGTCCCGAAGCTGACCGTAGTCGCGAATCAGCGCCTCGGCGTTCTGCGCGGGCGAGCGCGATCTCATGGGATCGCCCGGCAGGTCGAGGTCGAAAGTGTCGGCCGCGCGGGCCTGAATGCGCTGTGTGTCGCCCATGTTCGTTCTCCGAGGTTTGCCCGCCAGTGCGGGATTCGCTGTGACTTCGTGCTCCTCGTCGGCCCCAAGGCGCGGCGGTTGTGCGCGAATGGTCGAAGAAGTGTCGACGGACGCTTGCGCGCCGGGTGGCCGCCGCCTATTAACCGCCGCGGTCGACCCCCCGGGGTCGTCCAGTCCCCATCGTCTAGAGGCCCAGGACTCCGGCCTTTCACGTCGGCAACCCCGGTTCGAACCCGGGTGGGGACGCAAAGCCTCGGCGCTCACAAGGTGCCGGGGCTTTTTTATCTCGGGCCAGCGCCCGGCCTCCGGCGTCAACCGGGCGGGAGGGGCTCAGTCGTTCGGAGTGGCCAGGGTGCGACGACGACGCCTGGGACGCCTGTCGAGGAGGAGCAGCGCAGCCCGCGGTCCTTCGAACAAGGCCTGCTGGGGTGACAGGCAGGCGATCCCGCGCCGGCCGGACCCGCACGGCGCAGCTCCTCCGCAACAACTTCGCGCGAACTACATGGCCGTTCGGTAGCACACGAGCGTGGGGGCCAGGAAGACGTCGAGCCGTCGTCACGCCGAGCTTCGGTGCGAGGAGCGGGACTCGAACCCGCACGGGAATTACCCCACTGGATCCTAAGTCCAGCGCGTCTGCCATTTCGCCACCCTCGCGGCTGCCGCAATGGAGCCGGCGCGGGGGATGGTTGTCAAGCGAGGCGCATCACTCGCCTGGAGTCACCACGACGCCGCGCTCGACCTGCCAGGTTCCACCGAGAGCGCGACCGGGGCGTAGACCCGCGGCGAGGAGCTCGGCGTCGGTGTGGCTCTGGTCCGGGCTGAGCGCGATCATGGCGCGACCTCCCGGAATCGCGCTCTGGATCATGGGACAGGAGAGGATCTCCTGGTCGAGGACGATGGCCAGCTTGCGATGAATGGCCGCCCCCGTGACCTCGCCAAAGCGCCGCGCGCCGGCAGCATCGAACTCGACCAGGACCGAGGAGCCGCCATAGGCCATGGGGTCGTCGTCGGGGGCCGAGGCCGAGGCCAGGGAGTCGCCGGTGAGGAAGGCCGGCAGCTCGACCAAGCGCGGGAAGCAGTCGGTGACACCGGGCTCGCCCCGCTCACGGCACTCCACCAGCGCCGAGCGATTCGCTGGCAGGGCGGCGCGCGCGATGATCTCCCGAGCGACGCTCGCGCTGGCGCCACCGAGCACGGTGCGCTGCCCGTCGCTCATGGCCTGGGCGCCCGCCGGAGGATCCGCGATGGCGTCCGGGGCGAAGGGATTGACGCTCTCGTCGACCAGAAAGAAGGCCAGCCGACGACCCGGGGTCACGACCTCGGCGACGGCGTCGGGAGAGGTGACGTCATGGGCGCGCAGGCGCACGCGTCCGGGGCCAGCCTCGAGCAGCTCGACATCCACGCCGAAGTCCGAGAGGCGCTGCACCATGACCGCACCCTCGGCGGCGCCGTCGCCCGCGTCGCGGGTCAGGGTCAGCTCGACCATGTGATCGCCGGCGATCGAGTTCGGAGCGGGGCGCAACAGGAAGACTCCCACGGCCGCGCCGAGCAGCCCGAGCGGAACGGCGACCGCGGCCACCCCCACCATGATCTTGGTCCCCGTGTTCATGGGCGCGAGGCTAGCACGACGGGGTCCGGCGACCCACGACGCGCTAGAGGGCGTCGACCACGGAGGGGACGACCTTCCTCAGCGCCTCGTGCTCCTCGGGCGTCAGCAGGGCGATGCGAGCCGTGCCGTCGAGTTCGATGCGCAGCGCCTGCTTGCCCGCCACGTCGGTCCACGAGGAGTTGGCGCCGAGATCCGCCAGGGAAGCGAGCGCACGCAGGCGCTTGTCGAGCTTGGACCAGGGCGCCCCGCGCACCCAGCTCATGCGATCCACGCGCGCCACGAGCTCGGACCACGGCTCCTTGGCGTGCTCGAGCAGCGACGCCAGCCGCGCATCGAGCTGCGCGATGGGCAGCCGGCTCGCCTTGGCGGCGGCGCGCAAGAGGAGCCGAAAGTCCGCATCGTCCAGCTGGAACAGGCCTTCGGTGGGCAGCGTCCTGGGTGCGACCCGGAGCAGCGCGGCCATCTGCACGTAGGCAGCGTCGATCGCGGGCTTCATCTTCGCCTGGGGCTCGAACGCGGCGTAGGCGTCGAGGCAGGCGCGAAACTCGTTCTCGTAGATGACCTTGGGCGCGGGCTCGCGCCTGGGCCACCACGCCGTGAGCGCCTGCGTGAGCGAGAGGAATGGCGCCTGCTGCTCGGCCGAGAGATCGTTCATGACCAGACGGGCCACTCTCCCCGCCACCAGCAGCGCGAGGGGCGGCTTCTTCATCTCCCACAGGGTCAAACCAGTCTCGTCGATGCTCATGGCGCGCAGGCTACGCCCCGCGGGCGTCCAGTGCCACGAGCGCGAGCAGCCGGCGGCGAGCGGCCTCAGGGCGGGTAGAAGCCCATGGTCGAGCAGGCCCAATGCGTGCGGTCGGCGAAGTACGTGCAGCGCGCGTCGCCCCCGGCGTCCACGCGACAGTCCGCGTCGTCGACGCACTCGTCGCTCGAGCTGTGGCAGTAGTAGCCCACAACGGGGTAGTTGATGCGGTCGAAGCCACGGGAGGGCGAGCAGTAGGCACCTGCCCCGCAATCCGGGTCGATGACGCAGTCGCCTCCCAGGCAGGTGTTCGCGTCTCGGGCCACGGCGCGACAGCCGCAGACCTGCGACGCGGCACAATCGCCGTCGGCGAAGCAGAGATCGTAGGAGCAGTAGTTGGTGAGCGCGCCGCCCTGGCTGCGGACGCAGCGGCCGTTGTCCCCCGCCGTGCAGTCCGCGTCGGTGGTGCACTCGGCGAAGGTGAGGGACGGATCCGCGTCGCCGGCTCCGCGATCATGAGAGCAGTCGACGGCGCTCGCGCGATGGTCGAGGGGCACTCGGCCAGTCCCCGAGTCGGTCGCCGTGCCCGAGTCCGTGGCCGTGCCCGAGTCCGTGGCCGTGCCCGAGTCCGTGCCGGAGTCCGATGGCGGCGTGGTCGAGGACGAGCAGGCGCCGAGAGCGAGCGCCGCGCACAAGAGCAGGAGACTTCGCATGCCCAGCACGATGACAGGCCCGCGCGATCCTGGCATCCCATGGGCGCGCGACGCCCCAGCCCCTCGACTCCGATTTGCGGCGGCGCGCCACATCCCCGATACTCCGCTCATCGACTTCCGAGGAGTATCCTTGACCTATCGCTCCAGAAATGTGGCCAGCCACCATGTCCTCTGGCGCATCCTCGGCGCGGTCGCCGCCGCCTCCATGCTCGCGGCGTGCCCCGGCCCCGCGCCCATCGACGGTCACGGTCCCATCGCGGAGAACATCGGCGCTCGCCTCGGCGACCCCGTCCCCTTCGCGACCCCGGAGCAGCTCGCCACCTTCGAGCGTGGCAGCGAAGTCGCCCTGCGTCGCTTCTCGATCGCGGACGGCCTCGGGCCAGCCTTCAACGTCACCTTCTGCACGTCCTGCCACGAGAAGCCCCAGATCGGCGGCGGCGGCGCGCTCTATCGCAACTTCTTCCTCTCGGGCATCCGCCTGCCGGACGGCTCCTTCTTGCCCGGTGAGTCGGCGGGCCAGGCCGGCGGCGTCATCCGCCTCTACGAGTACGGCGACGGGCTGCCCGCGCGCCCGGCCGTGCCCGAGGAGACGAACGTCATCGCCCAGCGCAACCCGATCCCCTTCTTCGGCGTTGGGCTGTTGGCGGAGATCCCGGAGCGCGAGATCCTGAGCCGCGAGGACCCGGACGACCGCAACCACGACGGCATCAGCGGGCGCGCGAATTACGCCCGAGGCTTCGTCAGCCGCTTCGGACGCAAGGCCCAGGCCTCCTCCATCGAGGCCTTCATCCGCGGACCTCTCTTCAACCACGTCGGCATCACCTCGAACCCGCTCACGGACGAGGAGAAGGGGGCGCTGCCCGTGGACAGCTCGGGCGCGCCACGACGCGCGGCCCTATGGGTCGGCTCGGAGCTGCGGCGGATCGCGCAAGCGTCAGCGCCGGATAGCCCGACGGTGGACTTCGATGACGCGCCGGATCCGGAGCTCTCGAACTCGGACCTCTTCGATCTGGTCAGCATGGCCATGTTGATGGCGCCGCCCGTGTTCGAGGCGCTGAGCGAGGCGGGCCTGCGCGGCCGTGACCGCTTCGACGAGGCCGGCTGCGGGGGATGCCACACCCCTCGCCTGCAGGGACCGCGCGGGCCAATCCCGGCCTACAGCGACTTGCTGATCCACGACATGGGGCCGGACCTCGCCGATGGCCTCGAGCAGGGCCTCGCCAACGGTTCGGAGTTCCGCACGCAGCCGCTCTGGGGCATTGTGGCGGTGGCGCCCTACCTGCACGACGGTCGGGCGGAGACGATCGAGGAGGCGATCCTCTTGCATGGCGGCGAGGGGCAGCGGGCGCGCGAGGCGTTCGCGGCGATGACGTCGGACGAGCGCGCGGATTTGGTCGAGTTCCTGAACAGCCTCGGCGGACGCGACCAAGAGACGGCGGGCCGGCTCGAGCCGAACGCGCCCGTGCCGGCGCCTGGCGCGTATGGCGGGCCGCTGCGCGCGCTGACGGCCAGCGAAGAGCAGACCTTCGTGGACGGACGCGCCCTCTTCGATCGCGACTTCGGCCGTGACCAGGGCGTGGGCCAGCCACGCCTCAACGGCGACTCCTGTCGCGCCTGCCACTTCGATCCGGTGATCGGCGGCTCCGGTCCGCGCGGCGTGAACGTCATCCGCCACGGCATCCTCAACTCCCACGGCGCCTTCGTGGCGCCCGAGATCGGCACCATCCTGCACCGCACGACCACGCTGATGGAGAACGCGAATCGACCGCAGCCGGAGGCCAACATCTTCGAGCAGCGACAACCGCCCGCGCTTTTCGGTCTGGGCCTGATCGACTCGATCCCCGACGCGGCGATCCTGGCCAACGCGGATCCCGACGACACCCTCACGCCCGACGGCATCAGCGGGCGCGCCTCGTACGCAGACGGCGGGCGGCTCGGCCGCTTCGGCTGGAAGGCGCAGATCCCCAGCGTGCGCGAGTTCGTGCGCGACGCCTTCTTCTCCGAGATGGGCATGACGCTTCCCTACGAGCCGGGGCAGACCTTCGGGCGCTTGCAGGACACCGACGGCGTCCCTGATCCGGAGGTCTCCATCGCCGACGTGGATCGGGTCACGGCCTACCTCGTCGCGCTCGCGCCTCCACCGCGGGTCGACACCCCGGAGGGTGATGTGGCGCGCGGCGAGACCTTGTTCACGACGGTCGGCTGCGCCAGCTGCCACACGCCCGAGTTGCCCGGCGCGGGCGGCCCCGTGCGTCTGTACAGCGATCTGCTGCTGCACGACGTGGCCCCTCCCGGCGCCGTCGGCATCGAGGACGCATCGGCGGATATGCGCGAGTTCCGCACGCCTCCCCTGTGGGGTGCGAGCCAGAGCGCGCCCTACATGCACTCCGGAGAGGCGGACACCAGGAACGACGCCATCCTCATGCACGACACGGAGGGCACGGCCTCGCGCGAGGCCTTCCTCGCCCTGAGCGCAGCCGACCAGGACGCGCTGCTCGCCTTCGTCGGGTCCCTTTGATGCGCGGCCTCACGCCCCTCGCGCTGTCGAGCGCGCTCCTGCTCGCCCTCACGGGCTGCCCCGACTCGCCCTCGCCCAACGACGCCGGAGGCGACTCCGCCGTCGACGCGCCCATGAGCTATCACGACCCGCTCTCGGCGCCTGCCGAGCCCACCCTCACGCCTTCGAGCTTCTCGGGCGCCTCCGCCTGCAAGGACTGTCATCCGGGCCAGTACGCGGAGTGGCGCACCTCCATGCACGCCTACTCCATGGTCGATCCCGTCTACCGACAGCTCGTGCGCCTTCGCCAGACGGCCTTCGACGGAGCGCAGGACCAGTTCTGCCTGCAATGCCACAGCGCCATCGCCACGCGTGGCGGGGAGATCGTTCCGAACTTCGCCTTCGAGGATCTGAGCCCGATCGCCCTCGAAGGCATCACCTGCGAGTCCTGCCACAGAGTCGCGAGCATCGCGCGCCCCTACAACAGCGGACACGTGCTCGATCCGGATGGCCCCATCCGCGGCCCGCTGCGCAACCCCGACGTCTCCGTCTATCACGAGTCCGAGTACTCCCCGATGTTCGAGTCGTCGGAGTTCTGCGGCGCGTGCCACGACGTGCGCGAAGCCAACGGTGTCCCGCTCGAGCGGCCCTATCAGGAGTGGGTGGAGTCGCCCGCGCAGACGGCCGGACCGACCTGCCAGGGCTGCCACATGCCGACCTACCGGGGCGCCACGGTCCCCGGCGGGACCGAGCGCGATCTCCATCGCCATCGTTTCGTCGGCCTCGACTTGCCGCTCAGCCCGAACTTCATCTCGCCCGACGACGAGGCGGCCATGGCCACGGAGATCCGGGATCTGCTGGGCACGGCCGCCAGCCTCGAGATCCACGCACAATCGCGCCAGCCCGGGACGCGACTCGACACGCTGGTCACCGTCCACAACCTGATCAATGGCCACAACCTGCCGACCGGCTCGACCTTCCTGAGGCAGATCTGGATCGAGGTCATCGCCCAGGACGCGCTGGGACGGGTGCTGTACGAGACGGGCACGCTCGACGCCAACGGCGACCTGCGCGACCGCTACAGCGCCCTCGACCCCTACGGCGACTCGGACTTGGTCTCCCTGGGCTCGCGCCTGCTCGACGCTCATGGCGAGCCGACGGTGCTGTCCTGGGAAGCCGCGGAGCACGTCTCGAGCACGATCCCACCGCTGCAAGCGCGCACCTTCACCTTCTTCGTGCCGACCGCGGCCGACACCACGGGCCCGGTGACGGTCACGGCGCGCCTGCGCCTGCGCACCCATCCGCCCTTCCTGCTGCGCCTGCTCGAGCTCGATGAGCTGATCGATCGCGTGCAGACCTACGATCTCGCCAGCGCCACCGTCGACGTGGACCTCTCGCCCCCATGACCAAGCGCGGGCGGCGGCTCGCGCTGGCGCTGGGGGTGATCACGCTGGCCGGCGTGGGGCTCCTGCGCACGCGGCCGGGCGAGCCCACGATCCCAGGCGCTCGGTTGGATGCGGCGCAGGAGACGCTGAGCCCCCTATGCGACGCCGGCGTCGGACACGCAGACGCCTCGACTAGGACGAGCGTCGACGCCTTGGGCGCGATCGACGTGCGCCTGCTGCTCGGGCGAGGCGTCCCCGAGGCGCTGGCCGCGCGACAGCTCGCGCGACTGAGGAGCTACTTCGCACCCCGCGGGCTCACCATCCGACTGCGCGACGCGCGCCGGCTGTCGATCGACGAGCTGCTCACTCTCGACGCGCCGGGGCTGGACCACGCGCTCGAAGCCCAGGGGCTCGATCCCCACGCCGATGGCGACGCCGAGCGCGAGGCCACGGCCAAGCTGCTGCTCTCGCCCCTCGGAACCTTCCTCGCAGCGCACGCGGACGGCGGCGCGGGCTCCGGAGCCGTCGTGCAGGTCGTGCTCCTGCATCGCATCGGCGCCATCGGCTCGGTCGCCCGGCGGGTGCTCCCCGGCCTGCGCGGTCTCGCCCTCGATGGCCACGGCGCGCTCGCGGATCTGCCGCCCGCGCTGCGCCACGCTCTGGGAGACGCGAGCGGCCCGCCTACCCTCTTCATCTCCCTCGACGACCTCGCGCCCGAGGGCAGCGGCATCGTGGACACGACGCTGATGCACGAGCTCGGACACGCCATGGGTCTGGCCCACGTCGAGGACGCCACCAACCTGATGTCTGCCCAGCCCCACCGCTGCATCCCCGAGCTCGATCCCGCGCAGCGTCGCGCGCTCAGGTCGCGGCTCGCCGCGCAGCCCTAGCTAGGCGCTCGCCTCGGCCCTGCGTTGCTTCGTGGGCCGACGTATGCTTCAGCGTGACCATGCCCACGAAGATCGCGCGTCGCGCCCTCGCCCTCCTCTTCCTCCTGGCCGTCGCCTGCGGGCCCGCTGACACGGGACGCGGGACCTGGGAGCAGGCCTTCGACGCCAGCACCACCGGCTGGCTCCTGAACGTGTGGGGGCCGAGCGCGGACGACCTCTACGTCGTCGGAGGCAACCCGACGGCGGGCTTGGTGATGCACTTCGATGGCACGGCCTGGTCGCAGCTCACCCTCGGGCACGACGTCCCGCTGCTGAACTGGACCACGGGCTTCGGGCCCAACGACATCACCATCGTCGGCAACGGCGGCACGGTCCTGCACTACGACGGCACGAGCTGGGAGCTGCAGCCCACGGGCACCGATCAGGATCTATGGGGCGTCTGGGGCGCCAGCGCGAACGACCTATGGGCCGTCGGCGGCAAGGGGCTGATGGAGGGACAGGCCACCGTGCTGCACTTCGACGGCAGCACCTGGCAAGCGGCGACCCTCCCCGTGCTCGCGCGTCCGCACGTCTACGCCTTCTACAAAGTCTGGGGCAGCAGCGCCGACGACCTCTGGGTGGTCGGTCAGCGCGGCGCCGTGCTGCACTACGACGGCAGCGCGTGGAGCGAAGAGGGTGTCGGCAGCACGGACGACCTCGTCTCCGTCTGGGGCACGGGACCCAACCACGTCGCCATCGTCGGCGGACGCAGCAACGGCATGATCTCCACCTTCGACGGCACGAGCTGGAACACCAGCTCGCTCACGCCCCTCGCAGGACTGAACGGCGTCTGGATGCGCAACGACCACGCCGTGCACGTCGTCGGCCTCGATGGCACCACCGCCGTCGTCGACTTCGACTCGCATCGCTACGAGGAGATCCTCCCCGACACCGCCGAGACCTTCCACTCCATCTTCGGCGACGATAGCGGCCGCGTCACCGCGGTCGGCGGCAACCTCGAGTCGCCCGGCGGCCCCTGGCGCGGCGTCGCCTGGCACCGGCAGCTCGGCTCGAACGAGTAGGCACGACCCGCCTGAAGCGGCGCGCAGGACGCGACGACCGCGCGTCCGTTCGCGGGGGGCCGATGTCCTTCGCTCCCGAGTTCGCGGCGCCAAGACCCGTGAGCTGCAGGATGGTGCCGCCATCGCCCACGACGAATCCGTCGAGTCCTTGGAGGTCACGGCGTGCAGCGCGACGTGGTCGGGCAGCGTCTGCACTTCGAAGGCGCCGGGCTCCTGCGGGTCGCGGGCTTCCAGCGGCGTGGCCGCTTCGGGCGCGGCGGGATGGGCGCCCACGCCTCGTAGGGATCCACTAACGAGCTCTCCTTCGGCGACATGGGGAGCCTCGGGCCGATGGTCGAGCAGATCGAGGAGCGGACCGGCCAACGACCGGCCGTGCTTCTGGCCGACGGTGGACATGCCAAGGCCGAGGACATCGCGGCAACCCGGCGCATGGGCGTCGATGTGCTCGTCCCGCCCGCCAAGACGGCCAAGACCA